>ENA-OZGM01000597-OZGM01000597.1-human-gut-metagenome-genome-assembly--contig:-NODE-597-length-16011-cov-5.510278_pt1 | contig 16011 bp, 19 predicted proteins | sample MGYA00244655_ERZ653656 | MGnify/ENA primary metagenome ERZ653656 (study PRJEB26926, sample SAMN06164991) | human gut metagenome | biome: ENVO:00009003; feature: ENVO:2100002; material: ENVO:00002003... | reverse complement strand
CGCCGCGTGCGCAGGGCGGCGATGTCCGCCGGCGGCGCGGCCTGGATCTGTGCGCGCAGCGCGTCGCGCTTTCCGGTCAGCGCGGCGAGCACGGACTGTGCCGCGCTGCTGCGCTCGCGCGCCGTGTCCAGCGCCTGCTGCAGCGCCTCGCACTGCGTGCGTGTCTCGACGAGCGCGCGCTGCGCGGCCGCGCGGTTTTCGTGCGGCAGCTCCTGTGCGCGGCGTTCGGTCTCCGCGTCCAGCTCCGCGCATCGCGCCGCACGTGCGGACAGCTCCTGCGCGCGTTCCTGTATGTCTGCTTGCTGCCGCCGGAGCGCTTCCTCCTGCGCCGGCAGGCCGGCCTCCAGCGCCTGCAGCGCCGAGAGTGCCTGCTGCTGCGCCGTGTGCTGCGCTGCGAGCGCTTCGGCGTCGCGCGCAGCCGCTGCGCGCAGAGCGGGGAGGGTCTCCGCCAGCGTGTCCGGGTCGAGCGGCGGCGTCAGCGCCCGGCACGATTGCGAGAGCGCGCCGCGCACGGCGTCGAGCTGCCCGCGCAGACCGGCCGCCTGCGCGCTGCGCTCTGCGGCCGTTTTCTGTGCCCGGTCGCTGTCCGAGAGCGCGCGCTTGAGCGCGGCGGCGTCCGGCGCCTGTTCCGGCGCGGCGGCGGGGCAGGGGTGCTCCGTCGCGCCGCAGACCGGGCAGGGCTGCCCGGGCACGAGCGTGCGCGCGAGGATGCCCGCCTGCGCGTCGAGATAGGCGCGGTTTTGCGCGCCGTAGTGCGCCAGCGCCGCCTGCGCGGCCTCGGCCGCTTTTTGATATTCCGCCTGCGCGGCGGTGAGCGCCGTTTCCAGCTCGGCGCACTGCTGCCGCTGCGTCTCCAGCGCCGCCAGCTGTGTACAGCGCTGCGCGGCCGCGTCCTGCGCGTGCCCGGCCTGCGCGGCGGCCACGGCCAGCTTCGGCTGCCCGCTCAGTTTCCCGCGCGCGGTCTCCAGTCCCTTCGCGGCCGCGTCCGTCCGGGCGCGCGCCGCGTCGAGGTCGCTTCGCTTTTGCGCCAGCCGTTTGCGTTCCGCCTCCGCCTGCGCGCGCAGTGTGTCGAGCTGTTCATACCGCCGCAGCGCGTCCTCCAGCCGCGTGATGCCCTGCCGCCGGCTCTGGATCTCCGGCTGCGAGGCCGTAGCCGTGTCCAGCGCCGCCTGTGCCGCCTTCATTTCCGCCTGTGCCTCCGTCCACGCGCTCTCCGCTTCGGCGAGTTTCCCGCGCGCGGCCTCAAGCGCCTCCGCCTTGCCGAGGTCGGAGAGCACCTGCTCGCGCTGTGTCTCCGTCTCCGCGTGCTCCGCCTGCGCCTGCGTCAGCGCGGCTTCGTCCGCGTGCAGCAGCGTGTCCAGCGCCGCGAGCAGCGCGTCGGTGTCCAGCGCGTCCGGCAGTGTCTCCGGCGCGTCGCAGCGGATGCTCCCGGCCGCCTGACGCAGCCCGGCCTCCAGCTCGCCGCACTGCCGGTCGAGCGCGGCGGCCTCCTCCTTGAGCCGGTTTTGCAGCGCCTGATACTGCCCCGTGTGGAAGATCTGGCGGAAGATGGCCTTGCGCTCGTCCGTCTGGGCGAGCAGCAGCTTGCGGAATTCCCCCTGCGCGATCATGGCAATGCGGGCAAACTGCTCCCGGTCGACGCCGACGATGTCCGTCACGGCGGCGGTCACGTCGCGCGCCTTGGTGATGATGCGGCTGTCCGGCATCGTCAGCTCGGCGTCTGCCTTCTGCACGGTCGTGCCCGTGCCGCGCGTTTTCGGGCGCGTGTATTCGGGATTGCGGCGCACGGTGTAGGTCTTGCCGCCGTTTAAGAAGGTGAGCTCCACGAACGTCGGCGTTTCGGGCGCTGCGTATTTGCTGCGCAGCATGGAGCTCTCGCGGCTCTCGCCGCTCGCCTCGCCGTAGAGCGCGTAGGTGATCGCGTCAAAGATCGTCGTCTTGCCGGCGCCCGTGTCGCCGGTGATGAGGTAGAGCCCGGACGTGCCGAGCACGGAAAAGTCCACGGTCGTCTGCCCGGCGTACGGGCCGAAGGCGGACATGGTCAGATTCAGCGGTCTCATGGCTGCGCCTCCTGAATCTCCTCCATGAGCTGCGCCGCGAACGCGCGCTGCTCGTCGCTCATGGGCTGGTTGTTTTGCTGTAAGTAGAGCGCTTCGAACAGCTCCAGCGGTGTGCGCTGCTCCATGGCCGCCGGCGCTGCCACCGCCACGGCGGCGCGCGTGCGGGCGTTGTCGTAGTCGAGCGTCATCAGGTATGGGTAGATCGCCCGCAGCCGCCCCACGGCGTCGAACACGTCCTGCTCGTCCGTGAGGATCAGGTGCAGGTAGTCGCTGCGGTAGGTCGTGTGCTCGTAAAAGCTCCGTGCGGTTAGCTCGTCGTAGCTGCCGCGGATCTCGCGCAGGTCGCGCAGCGGCGTCAGCGGCACGGTGCGCACGTCGACCGCGCTCTTTTCGCCCAGCGTCACGACGGTGACGGATTTGCGCTGGCTCGCCTCGGAAAACGAGTACTTGAGCGGCGACCCGGCGTAGCGGATCGTCGGGCGGCCGATCTGCTGCGCGCCGTGCAGGTGGCCGAGCGCCACGTAGTCAAACGGCGCGAACACGCTGCTGTCCACATTGTCCGTCCCGCCGACGGACAGCTCCTCCGAGCCGCTGCGCGCGCCGCCGGTCACGAACTGGTGCGTCACGAGCACGTTGCGCGCGCTGTCGTCGATGTCCATGTGCGCGATGGCGGCGGCCACGGCGTCGGTGTAGCTCTCGATCTGCGCGTCCGGGAACCAGCGGCGCACGTGCGCGGGCTTCAAAAACGGCAGCAGCCACAGGTACACAGGTCCAATTTCGTCGCGCAGCACGACGGGCGCGACCGCGCCGCCGTAGACCGGCGCGATGTGGATGCCGCAGCTGCCCATGACCCGCCCGCCGAAGGCGAGCCGCTCCGGCGAGTCGTGGTTGCCGCTGATGAGCAAAACGGGCACACCGCGCGCGCACAGTTCGGTCAAAAATCCGTCGAGCAGCTCGACGGCCTCGGTCGGCGGCACGGGCTTGTCGTATACGTCGCCTGCGATCAGCACGCTGTCCGGCCGCTCGTCGTCCAGAATGGCGAGAATTTGCCGCAGGATATATGCCTGATCCTCCAGCATTGAAAAGCCGTTGACCCGCTTGCCAAGGTGCAGGTCGGCGAGGTGAAGAAATTTCATGTCGGTCCGCTCCTTCCCGCGGCCGGGCCGCGGTGTGGTGCTTCCATTATAATCCGAACCGCGCCCCGGCACAACGGCGATTTTCGCCGCGGCATGACAAAACCGGGAGCATATGAAAGCACCGGCCCCGCACAGAAGAAGCCTCGCAGAGTTTGCCGCCCGCAGGCGGCAAAAAAGTGAAATCATTTTCTCTGGCGACATGTGCGGCAGAGAAAATACCGCTCAGGCTGCAAGTGTGGAATTTGCGTGCCATCGGCGCACAAATTCTGCGCGCAGCAGACTGCAAGCCTTTTGTCGGAAAACCCCATTGGGGTTTTCCGACAGGCAAAAAAACCGGGAGCCGTTACGGCTCCCGGTTTCTGCTCTTGTGCGCGAGATATGCCACCAGCTCCTCCGGTGTGAGCGCGCCGAGGGCTTTCGTGTGCTCCGCCGCCCCGCGCACGGCGGCGTGCACATCGGCAACAGACACGCCGTGCGCCCGGGCGACGGACTCGAGCGCGCGGCGTGCCAGCTCCTCCGTGGTCGGTCGGGTCACTTGCTTCTTCCTTTCCTGCGTCTTGCGGCTAGTATGTCCCGGCGGCCGCGGCCTAATCCGCTCACCAGCCGAGTGCGCGTGCCAGCGCTGTGAACGCCGTGCACAGCGCCATGCCCATCGCCGTCGGCAGCAGCGCCGCCAGCAGTGTCCATTTTGTGCTGCCGGTCTCGCGCCGGATGGTCCAGAGCGTCGTCGAGCACGGCCAGTGCAGCAGGAAAAACAGCACGGCGCTCACGGCGGTCGTCCACGTCCAGCCGTTGGCGGTCAGTAGCGCGTGCATCTGCGCCAGCCCGAGCGAATCGCCCAGACTGCCCTGCGCCAGATACCCCATCACGGCGATCGGCAGCACGATCTCGTTGGCCGGAAATCCGAGCACGAATGCCAGCAGCAGCACGCCGTCCATGCCCATCACCCGCCCGAGCGGGTCGAGCACATCTGCGCACCAAGCCAGCAGGCTCGCGCCGCCGACGTGCACGTTTGCCAGCGTCCAAAGAATCATCCCGGCCGGCGCGGCCACGGCGGCCGCGCGCCCGAGCACGAACAGCGTTCGGTCGAACACGGAGCGCACGATGACCTGCCCGACCTGCGGTGCGCGGTACGGTGGCAGCTCCAGCGCGAAGGCCGACGGTCTGCCGCGCAGCACGGTCATACTCAGCAGCCACGTCGCGCCGAACGTCAGCCCAACGCTCAGCACGAGCGCCGCCGTGAGCAGCAGCGCACTGACGAGCGAGCTGCCGCCGGCCGCGGCAAAGAACATGGTCATGAGCGCGATGAGCGCCGGAAACCGCCCGTTGCACGGCATGAGGCTGTTGGTCAGCACGGCGAGCAGCCGCTCGCGCTCGGAGTCGATGATCCGGCAGCCGACCACGCCCGCCGCGTTGCAGCCGAGACCCATGCACATCGTCAGCGCCTGCTTGCCGCACGCGTGGCAGGCGTGAAACGGCCGGTCGAGGTTATATGCCACGCGCGGCAGATACCCCGCGTCCTCGAGCAGCGTGAACAGCGGGAAAAAGATGGCCATCGGTGGCAGCATCACGGCCACGACCCATGCCAGCGTTCGGAACATGCCGTCCACCAGCAGCCCGTGCAGCCAGAGCGGTGCGCGCAGCGCCGTGAGCAGCGCCGAAAACTGCGCCTGCACCCAGCCGAGCGCGCGCGCCAGCCATTCCGACGGGGCGTTTGCGCCCGCGATCGTCAGCCACAGCACGCCCGCCAGCCCCAGCAGCATGACGGGATAGCCGGTCGCCCGGCTCGTGAGCAGGCGGTCGAGCCGCCGGTCGCGCGCGGCGTATTCGGCCGTGCCGTAAGTGACGCACGCATGGCAGATGGCCTCTGCCCGGCGTACATCGTCCGCAGGGTCGGCCGGCGGCGCTGCGTCCGGCTGCGGCTGCGGCGCCGCCGCGACGGTGTCGAGCGCGTCGAGCAGGACGGTGAGCGTTTTCTTCTTTCGTGCCGTCACGCCCACGACCGGCACGCCGAGCTGCGCCTGCAGCCCCGGCAGGTCGACGGTGATGCGCTTGCGCCGCGCCTCGTCGAGCAGGTTCACGCACACGATCAGGTTCGGCGTCACACTGCGCACCTGCAGCGCGAGCACGAGCGTGCGCTCCAGGCACGTCGCATCGCACACGACGACCACGGCGTCGGCCTCGCCGCCGCGCACAAAGTCGCACGCGACGGCCTCCTCCGCCGAGTGCGGGCACAGGGAGTATGTGCCCGGAATGTCCACGAAAAAATAGTTCTCCCGCGCCGAGCGGCAGCGGCCGCACGTGCAGCCGACGGTCTTGCCCGCCCAGTTGCCGGTGTGCTGGTGCATACCGGTCAGGGCGTTGAAGACGGTGCTCTTGCCGACATTCGGGTTGCCTGCCAGCGCCACGACGCGCTCGCCCGCCCGGCGTGTGCCGCCGAACGCGGCCGCGTGCGCGCCGACAGAGCGGTGCGTCAGTCCCATGCGCGCACCTCCTTTACGGCACGGCCACGCGGATGCCGCAGCAGTCGCACCGCCGCAGCGCGATCACCGTGCCGCGGATGAGATAGGCGCTCGGGTCGCCCATGGGGCTGCGGCCGAGGCAGACGACGCGCGTGTTTTCGATCAGGCCGAGGTCGCGCAGCCGCCGTTGCATCCCGTCGGGCGCACACACGCTGCGCACGGTCGCGCTCTGGCCGGGCTGCAGCTCGCTGAGCGTTTGGATCTGTGTCATGGTTGCTTCCCCTTCCTCCGGAGGCGATTGCCTCCCGTACCCATGGTATTCGGCAGGGTGCGCGCGGGTGCGGGCGGTTGCATTTTTGCACCGGACGTGGAATTATCAGGGAATACACTGAAAGGAGCGGCATCATGGCAGCATTTCAGATACCGCGCACGCCGCACACGACGAACAAGACCATCCGCTTTCCGGATGATGTCATCGCAGACGTGGAGGCGGCCATCGCGGGTAAGGACTGCACGTTTTCCGCGTTTGTGATCGCGGCGGTGCGCAGCGCGCTCGCGCAGCTGGCCGAATCGCCGGAGGCATGAACGCGCCTTGCGCGCGGGCGCGGGGTGTAGTATAATGCAGGAAAATACCTGTATCAGGAGTGACCGATATGGCAGACAAACCGAAAACGAATGTGGATAAGTTCTTTGAGATTTATGATGCCGACCCCGCCCTGCAGGCGCGCGTGCAGCAGGCGATGGACAGCTATCCCGGCAGTCTCGAGATCCGTGACGTGATGACCGAGCACGTGCTCCTGCCGGTGGCGGAGGAGTTGGGCCTGCCCTTCACGCTCAAGGAGCTGCGCAATTATGAGCTGCTCAAGTGGGGGCGCCAGCACCAGGACCGCGAGCTGACGGACGACGAGATGGCGGCCGACGACGAGACGACCTACTGGCTGCTTGACCGCGGCTGGTCGAACGACGAGGCTGCCTTCTGCGGCGGCGAGCATTGAGGTATGCAAAAAAATACCCGGACGGGAATTGTGCTCCCGCCCGGGTATTTTTGTGGTCACGGATGGCAATGTCCGCAGGGGGTGTATCCCTGCGCAATAATGTTGCTTCTGCTGTCGTAAACATTGCTGCGGTTTTCCGCAGCGATTTTGTCTACATCCCTGCATGTTGGCCTGTGGAATTTGTGCGTACTGGTGTTCAGAACATAGTTGGCCTCATTTGCGGGCTGAGGTGCGGTTTGTCCGCCGGAACCGGAAGTGTTTCCCGGCGTGACGCTGTTGTTTTGTGTACCTTGCTGTGCTTGCGATGGTGCTGCAGGCGGCTTGGCCGTTTCAGGAACAGGCGTGTTTGTCGGCTCCGGCGTTGGAGTCGGTTCCGACGATGCAGTCGGAGCCGGCGATGCTTTGGAAGTGATTTTGGAGATCGGGTCGGAAAGCTGGATGTCCCCCGGCCCTTTTTGCGTACCCGCGATTCCGCAGATGGTGCAGAAAACGATCCAGAAGGCTGCCAGCAGACAGATCCTTACGGTCTTGTTGAGCTTTTTTATGTTGTCGGTCTTCAAAAACCAGATGGACAAGGAAATCGGCCAAATGGCTATCGCAATGATCCAGAACAAAACCGGATATGTTGTTTTGAACGAAGTGATGTTGGGTGAGCTTTTCGTTGGTGCGCTGTTGGTAGGCGGATTTTGTGCGCCTGCTGTTTGCTGCACTTGCTGTTTTGCGGAGGCTGCTGCTTGATCGACGTTTTTCTTTTTAGACGGTTTTTTCTTGGATGTGTGTGCCTTGGATTCGGTCGTGTAGGAGATGCCAGTTCCTGGCACGCTCAACGTAGTTCTGTTTTTGCCATTGGCGGTTTTGGTGAACCGTGCGCCTTTTACTCCCCAACTGTGTCCGACGCCGGATTTGCTGAGGTTGATCCGGAAGTGTTTGCCTATCGGGATGCTTTTGCGAAATCGGAAACCCATGTTATACGCTCCTCTCTTAACTATAAATTTTAGCATAAAAGAGAAGAGCTGGCAATACTATATATTCGTACTGCAACTATAAAAATATAATCGATGCGAGACTATTAATATATAATATATTAAATCATCATCTTTGGGGATAAACTATTATTCACTGAGGTGTGATTCGTATGGATAAAGAAATTAAAATCACGAAAAAGACGCCGCGCCGCGGCGACGATGGCTATAAAATTGTATCTGTGCGCATGAAAGAGGAGATGCTGGAGCGGCTGGACCGTCTGGCCGCGCAGACGAACCGTTCGCGCAATGAGCTGATCAATCTCCTGTTGGATTCTGCGATGGAGATTGTCAAAGTAGAAGAATAACGCATGTGCATCAAAGGCGCGCACCGGCTGGTGCGCGCCTTTTGCGTCGTATTCTATCTCATTACAGCCGGCTTCGGATGTCCTCCACATCGCGCTTCACGCCCTGGATGAACAGCGCGGCGTCGAGGCTGTAGGCCATGGCGTTGAAGCCCCTGCGGAAGCCGTCGACCACGCCGTCGGCCGTGCCGGTGAAGAACATGCAGTACTTTCCGGCCGCGTGGCAGGCGGCGACGATGCGCGTGATGGCCGCCTGAAATTCCGGCGCGTCGAACTGCCCCGGCATGCCCATCGAGATCGACAGGTCAAACGGCCCGACGAAGATGCCGTCCACGCCGTCCACGGCGCAGATGTCCTCGATGATATCGAGCGCCTCGGCGGTCTCGCACTGCGGGAAGAGCAGGGTCTCACCGTTGAAGTGGCGCATGGTCTCCGGCACGGAGCCGAGCCCGTCAAAGCCCCAGCCGTCCTTGCGCGACGGGCAGAAGCCCCGCTGGCCGATGGGGTAATATTTCGCGTAGTTCACGAGTTCCTGCACCTGCTCGAGCGTCTTGACGTTCGGCACGATCAGGCCCTGTACGCCGACGTCGAGCAGCTTGAGCACGGCGGGGCGGCTGATCTCGCGCACGCGCGCGAGCGGGCAGATGCCGCTCAGCTCGGCGGCGCGCACGAGCGCGGCGGTGGTCTCAGCCTCGATGGGGGAGTGCTCGTTGTCGATGATGGCAAAGTCGAGCCCCGTGCGGCCGAGGCACTCCATGAGGCTCACGCTGGCGGTGTCAAAAAAGGTGCCGATCGGCTGCGCGCCGGCGGCAAGTTTCTGTTTGAGTGTGTTTTCCATGCGGATTCCTCCTTATCTTGTCTCGATGCCCCGATTATACTTGCATTTTGGCGCAAAGACAAGCACCATGCGTGCACGTTTGCGCCCGCCGCCGCATAGGGAATAGCGGGACAAGAGGTGAGGGCATGGAACTCGGCATTGCATCCGTGGCGGCGATCACGGCTGTCACGTACCTGATCGGGATGGCGGTCGGCATCGCGTCCGGCTGGCCGCGACCGGCGTGCACCAAAGCGTGAAGCAGCTGACAAAACAGAAGTAGCTGCGCCAACACGCCGGGGGGGTGCGCGCGTCGGCGTGTTGCTGCATGTGCGGATGTGTGTTATGATAGGGCCATCGAATGAATTTGGAGAGGTGACAAATGCGCGTGGAAGAATACGATCTCTGCTTTTCGCCGCCGCTGCCGCCTACGGTCTGGGGCGAGCTCAGCCTCTGCTTTGATGTGGATTTCCCAATCGACACGGTTTCTTCCATCCTTGGTGTGCAGCCGACAGAGGCCAAACGGCAGCGGGCGTGCCGGTGGAATGCATATGCGGGCACGCAGAACCCGGGATACTGGACGATCACGTTTGACAAGACCGATACTTTTGATGGTGACGTCGTCCAGCGGGCGATGCATACTTTTATCGCAGAACACGAGCGGGCACTGCGTCAGGTCCTGGAGCAGTTTCAGCCGTGTACGGCGCTCTTGACGATTTATGCTGTGGTGCATCAGGACGGAGAATATCCGTCCATTCGGCTAAACCCGTATTTTCTGCAGGATGCCTGCCGGCTCAGCGCGAGCGTGGATATCATTGTGGATAATGATTATGTGCGCGCAGAGCCGGACAATGGCGATAGCGCAGTATAGCAGCCAGAAAAAATATCCCCCGCCGAAAGGCAAGGAGATTTTTTGGTGCTCCAGCGGGGGTTTCCCCTGCCGGGGATAAACTTCGACTCCCCGGGAGCGACCAGGAAAAAATCTCCCCGCCAAAAGGCGAGGAGATTTTTTGGTGCTCCAGCGGGGATTCGAACCCCAATAGAATTACGCATTTTCAGTGCTTATCACTTTCTGACAACACTTTTGACAACTTTCTGCTGCGTTTTACGTACCGGTTGACCTTGTTGTGTACCTGCTGTTTACGCTTGTCCTCAAGGTCGGTGTAGATATCCTGCGTCATTGCGATGGTGGAGTGCCCAAGCAGGTATTGTGCATCCTTGACATCGATATTCGCGCTGTGCAGCATGGATGCATATGCGTGCCGGAGTTGATGTGCAGTCGAGTGGATGTCATGGCTCTGCTGGTATTTTTTCAGGCCGGATTCTAGCTCCGTCTTTGTCGGCAAGCCATTCGGGAAGAAGATGAATGTCTCTGGGTCGTCATAGTGCGGAAGGATTTCGACGACGTTATCCGGCAGGTCGAGGTAGCGCACGCCGGCTTCGGTCTTAGGGGATTTAAGAACCGGCTTTCGCGTGTCAGAATATGCAACGGCACGCGCGACGCATGCAGTCCGCGTGGCGAGGTCAATATCTTTTTGCTTCAGCGCAGCGGCTTCTCCGCGACGTGCGCCCGTGTACGCCATGAAATACGACATCCGCGCAAACAAACTTTCGGTTTTCGATTCCTCGATTTTTTTCAGGTCGTCCGGCGGCGTTGGCTTTCTGGGGACGCGCGGGTTGCCCTTCGGTGTCGGGATGCCAATACAGGGGTTCGCGTCGATGTCCGCACAGAGAAAGGCATGGTTCAGGATCTGCCGTATCACAGATTTTGTGTTGTTGATGACCTTTTGCGAGTAGCCACGCGCCGCAAATCTCTGCAGGAACACGACGATCTGGTGGCCGGTGATGTCCGTGACATACTGGTCGCCGAAAGCGTCCACAGCGCGATTCTTTGCTGTTCTGTAACCGCATACGGTGTTTGGAGACAAGCGCGGTTCGTACTGCTCCCACCAGTCATCGGCGACGGCCTCGAATGTCCGGCCCTTGCTAGCAGCCTCGTTTGCGTGCTTTTCGCACTCACGGATATAGTCATCACGCTTTTGTTCGACTTCTTTGTCGGTTTTCCCATAGAAATACTTTCGCTCGCCATTGATGGTGTCAGACAAGACAATGCGTCCGTCTTTGCGCAGCGTGTATTTTGTCCTTTTTCTTGCCATGGGCGTCCTCCTATGGTATCATAAAAGGGTAGACAGCTCCCTTTATTGACGTATTGGTGGTTTTCTGCTCTGACCGTCCTGGTGTTGCAGCACCGGGGCGGTTTTTATTTTTCTGATTTTCCGGAAGACTTACCGCTGGTATAAGGATTTCCACAACTTCGCTTTCCGTCAATATGCTCGAAGAGCTGCGCATTAATTTCGGCACAAAGCGGGTCTAAAACGAAGTCAATACCTTCTCTTCGTGCCAGTTTTGCGGCCGGAACAAAGTCGCTGTCTCCGGCAATTAATACTATCTGATCAACCTGCTTTTTATATGAGAGAGAAGCTATGTCAACGCCGATTTTCATGTCGACGCCTTTTTGTTTGATATTTGGCTCGAAATCGTCGACGCCTAATTCGCTGACTTGAATAGTGCCTGCGCACAGTTTCTTTTGAACATCATATTTCAAATAAAAAGCCGAATTGTTGTTGTCCAAGCTGCCGAGGCGGAGGGCTACTTTTCGGCGCATCTTTAATTGGTTGAGGAATTCTGTCATCCAAGCATACTGTTCCGATTTCCCGAGGTCTATTGTCTTGCCGAGTAACGGATGATACATTTGCTTTTTGATAGGAGGGCAATCATAGTAAAAAATTCTATATAGTTCGTGCTGGTGCTTACGCTCGCTCAAATGCCGCATACAATAAGAAAACAGAGCCGATGCAGCTTCCTCGGGGGTATGTTTGCCCCATAAATGAGTGGCTCTTTTTCTGTAGAAGCCGCCATCAACAAGAATCGCCGTTTTTGACATGTCCATCCTTCCTTCTTTCTATCTATCTCGCATGTATACAAATGCATATGAAAAACAAAACGCCCTTGGATTCGACATTCCCTTATTGTGGGAGGCCTACTTTCCAAGGGCTGATTAAACAGCGTAGCATAGAGTAATAACACTAGCTACACTCTTATCTTATGCCGTTAAGGCCAAAATGTCAAGTGGGAAATATACCGAAATATGTCACTATATATCACTGAATTTTTATGACCAGTGAATTCTATATCCGTTCAGTAGCTGCACCGGGGCGCTTTCATTCTCCGTCAGAAAAGAAATGCCGCCTGTACAGCTCTTTCAATTCGTCGGCGGTATAGTTCGTGCCGAACCGGCGATTGATGAGGCCGCGCGTGAGGCCAAAATTCCAGCCGTATTTGTGGACCATACGGTACATGACGCTATAGATTTCTGTTTGCATGCGTGCCACCATTTTACAAATTGATGTATCGTTCACGCACAAGATTCTGAATTTCGATGTCGAATTGATCAGGTTCAATAATTTTGCGGCGTGGTTTGTATATGTACCCTCTTTTTTCCTTGTCCTTTGCGTCGTCAAGCGATTCCTGGATAATGGTCTTGAATTGTTTAAGATCTGAATCATTGAGGCATTCCGCAAAATAGTCAACCGCAAGTTCAGGACGCATTTTCAACAGAATTTTTCCTGTATGCGTAACGTCGTATGGAGAGACGAAATTAAGCCGCCGCTTTTCTGCTGCGGCTTTTTTTGAGTAATCGAGCGCGCTTTCTAGGTCGTAAGTGCTTTCATATAGGTCTGACATCATATTGTAAATAGACCAGAGCGGGTATGACCGTGGTAGCTTTGCAATGTCAGCACTTGATGCGCTTTGGAAGAACAACTGAAAATATTGGAGTGAGAGGCGTCTATAGGCGGCGCCCTTTTCTTTGTATGCTATGGCGGTTGCGAGAACATCAAAAACACTACTTGAGTGACCGTATTTCTGGACTATATATTCATACAAGATATATCTCGGCTTGTAGATAACGGAATAAGTCTCCACTGCAAGGCCAATTCCTTGATATGGACGTGAATATTTTTTTCGAGATGCCAAAATCACTTCTTTAACCACGTCATTTTCATGGCTGGAAACGCGAGTCGGATCATATCGTCCATCCTTGAGGAGGCTTTGATTGCAATCTTGAGCATATTCACCCGGATGCTTCGGAATTGGCGCTGCTTCTGAAGCTTTTTTGCGTTTTTTATGAAAAAAACTCATGACACTCCACCCCTTTTATCTGTTTTCGCTTTGCAACGATTTAAACCAATTTTATCATTTTATGGTCGGAATGTCTATTCTTTCTTCTCTGTACGATAAAAGGGACTGTGCCACGCCGCCGCCCCTGCGCATAATAAGCGCGGAGGCGATGAAAGGTGAACTATCAAGATTACAAGGACGCGCGCGATGCATCGTGGCACATCCTAATCGACTGCAAGGTGACGGAGCTGCCGGTCAGGATCAGCGGCGTGTGCCGTGCGATGGGCGTGTCCGTGCGGCGGTATACACCGGCCGAGCGGGACAGCAACGACGGCATGTCCACCGTCATCGGCGGTGCGCCGACGATCATGGTGTCCAGCCTGGCGATTCCGGCGCGGCAGCGCTTTACCTGCGCACACGAACTGGGGCACATCATCCTGGGCCACGTCGGCCGGTATGACCTCGTGTGCCGAGAGCCGGAGCCGGGTGACAACCCCATCGAGCAGGCGGCCAATGTGTTTGCCTCGCGTTTGCTTGCCCCGGCCTGCGTGCTCTGGGGCTGCGGCGTGCGGTCGGCCGAGGACATCGAGCGCCTGTGCGACATCAGCCGAGCGGCTGCAGAATTCCGATGGAGCAGGATGCAGGAGCTTTACCGGCGGCAGCGCTTCTTAACCTCGCCGCTCGAGCGGCTGGTATACGATCAGTTTGCAGATTATATCAAAGGTCATCGGCTTCCGGGAGCTGATCGATGAGCGTTTTCAGAGCGGCGACTTGTTCGTCGCTCAATTTCTTCTCAACATAGGAACCATCACGGCCGGCGATTTTCACGACGTTTTTGTTTTCGCCTTTTGGCGGTACGGTTTCTCGCTCTACTGAGTCATCTATTAAATACGAGACTGGTACTTCAAAGAGCGAAGCCATAGTTTTTAACTTTGAAGTTGGAATATCATCAACGCGGCCGCATTCCCATTTGCTTACTGCGTTTTTCTTAACGCCGAGGCGCTCGCCTAGCTGCGTTTGGGTTAGACCGAGCCGAATTCTATTGTATTTGATTTTATCTCCAATGCTCATAATGATATTCCTTTCTTGTTCGTATCTTAATAATAACACATTCTTTCCTAAAGTCAACAAAAAGTATCTTGACAAGGACACAGAGCCGTGTATAATGAAAGTATCCTAAAAAGGTGAATTTCTCCGACGGAGGTGATAATATGCAGGCGAACATGCTAAAAGGGAAACTTACAGAGAGCGGCATGACACAAGAACAGGCAGCTAGCAGAATTGGGATTAGCCTGAGCCGTTTTAACGCAAAGCTCAATGAAACACGAGGGGCAGAATTCTCACTCGGGGAAGTGCTCGCGATGAAGAACATCCTGAACCTCAGCCCTGAACAAGTGGACCAAATTTTTTTCACCTAAAAGTATCTTGAAAAGGTGAAGTAAAACCATCCGCAAGACTTTGCAGATGGTTTTGCATGAAATTTGTTCGATTGGAGGTGAACCAAATGAACTATTCCAACATCCATTACGTAAATCTGCGGGCAGAAATGGCACGCGGGAATATCGGTATCGGCCAGATGGCGAAAGCGCTGCACATCAGTCGGGACACGATGGCGCGGAAACTGGCGGGCAGATCGCCGCTGCATCTGGACGAGGCGTTCCGGGTGCGCGATCAGTTCTTTCCATCGTGCAGTATCGAAGCACTGTTCCGGGAAGAAAGGGAAGAGCGAGGCGCATAAAACACCTCGCTCAGCTGGTAGATTATTTCGTTTTTTTGCTGGGGCGCTGTGCCAGAGCGCTCGCAGCGGCGGTCTTGCTGGCCTTGCCGGTTCGACCGTCACGAAGCACCTTCGACGCCGCGGTCGCGGCTCTGGCGCTTGTCTGCTTGGAATTGCGCAATGTGCTGCCTCCTTTCTTTGGAGAATTGTACGCCGTGCTGGTAACACGGCATACATTAAATATACAACATATTGCGCTAAATATCAAGCAGCATAGCATATTTGGTATACAAAAGGCGGCGAAAACATATTGAGTATCGACGAGCGGAAAACGCTGGAGCGGCTGTCAGGCTTGGACGAATACCATCCACAAGGCAAAAAAACGGTGAAGTTGACAGAGGACATGCTGCCGCATCACGTTGGATTTACCCCTCTGGAATGGATGCAAGCGACGTCCTGCCACAAAGAAGAACCTGATGGAGCTGAGCGGGAAGCGGCACGAGATACTCCCAAAGAGGAGCTGCAGACGGCTCACAAGACCAATATTTGATTGCCTGGTCGTACATCGCGGTTAAGAGGCAGCCGCAATAAGTGCCTGTTTCATCTGTTGTGAACGTGATACCGCCGCGCAGGTGCCTGGCGTCAAATCTCTTTAGATTGTCAGGTGCGGAGATCTGGAACACCCTTGCTTGTTCAGCGTGTTCCAAGCCCCATTTTTTGAAATCGGAAATCTGTTCAACTGCAAAAAGCGAAATGAGGCGAGAAGGGTAATGTGGAAAAAGCTGTCGGCGGACGAGTTCCACTGTGAGTTCAATTAACTGCGAAGAGATCCTTCTGTTCGCGGCGGCGAGTGAATCAGCGGCGACGAAGAGTTGGCCGAGCGGCATGGACTGTATGGCAATCAGCATGGAGGCACTATCTGTGAAGTAGTTCAGGCAATGCTTTGACACGCCGCTTTGGAAATCTAAAAAGAAGCGTGAGGCAGCTATGTCGTGCGGCAAATCCGACAGCGGGTGCAGCGAAAGCTCGCCGCTTGTCGGAAAGCAGCCAGAGCGATCCATGTGGTAAAGAATCATGAGCTACACATCCTTTTGTACGCAAAATTTCCACGTTTGCCATTTGCAGTATATCAAAGCAACCCAAAGTTTTCAATATCAGCACACTTTAAAAGGAGAGAGGTACATATGCCGCGAGAAAAAGAAACCTTCCGGCTTGAGCTGGAGGAAATCCTGAAGTTCACCGGCGGCCGCCGGGTGCTGACGGTGACAGACGTCAGCAATTATACCTGTCTCTTATACACATCTCCGAGCCCACGAGACTG
>ENA-OZGM01000590-OZGM01000590.1-human-gut-metagenome-genome-assembly--contig:-NODE-590-length-16116-cov-6.224332_pt1 | contig 16116 bp, 10 predicted proteins | sample MGYA00244655_ERZ653656 | MGnify/ENA primary metagenome ERZ653656 (study PRJEB26926, sample SAMN06164991) | human gut metagenome | biome: ENVO:00009003; feature: ENVO:2100002; material: ENVO:00002003... | reverse complement strand
AGTTTATATTGCCACGGGGCTTACTGCGTCATTTGCATCATACATAGATTGTTTTTATAATAATACATATGCTTACTCGGCTGGTGCATCCGGAGCAATATTTGGTCTTCTGGGAGTGCTGGTTGTCATAGCATTTTATAATAAGGGCCGGGTGAAGGATCTGTCACTTATTAATATGCTTATATTATTTATTCTGACATTGGTTAACGGAAAGATGTCAGAAGGTATTGATAATGTTGCCCATGTGGCGGGATTTGCGGCCGGGTTAGTGGCCGGGATAGTCCTTTTGCTGACCAATCAAAAGGTTGTAAAGAATAGCCGTTTATGATAAAATAATACGATGATAAAAAGTGGGAGGCTGGGTTATGAGTACTGGAATCAGTATGTCAAGTGTAAACAAAATAAAGGAACTTGCAGACAATGGCGATTACAGTCTCGCTCTCGATATACTTGAACATCAGGATCTGTCGAAGTCACTTAGTCCACAGTTTATTAGAATATGCGGCGAGGTGTATTACGAGAACAAAAGATATCCTGAGGCCAGAGCGGCGCTTGTCAAGGCACATGCCATGGCTCCGGCTGGTAACAAGATAATATATTCTTTGGTAAAACTGTATTTATCCATGGGATTTACACAGCTTGCAGAGCGTTATTTTGAGATATATACATTTAATCAGGCCAATAAGGATGCAGGTACATACAGACTTGAATATATGATAGCCAAGGCACACAGGAAGCCCGTGAATGAACTTTACAGCATACTGGTGTCGGCGAATGATGTTGAGACGGATGAAGAGTGGGATTTTGAGATGCTTCTGCTTCATGCGTACATAAGAAACAGGGAGAAGTTTGACAGCGCCTGTGTTGAATTCAGAGCGCATTACAAGAACTCTTCACATTTGTATATGCTGGACAAGCTCATGGGCGGCGATGTGGATCTTGAATCCATGATCTATTGTTATCCTGACACGGAGATGTCGGATGATGATCCTGAGCAGGCAGATACAAGAGCAAATGAAAATAAGATATTGGAAGAAGACGATCTGAGAATGCATCCAAAGGATGCTAAGATCATGATCATGGTCGAGGATGACGCACCTGTGACGAGTTCCATGAAATTCAAGCAGATGTGGATTAGATCGAAGGATAAAAAAGAGCAGAAAAAGGAAGCTCGTCAGGAAGAAGAGAATTCTGAGCCGAAGAAGAAATCCAGAGGTTTATTTGGATTGATGTCAAGGAAAGAGGAAGAGCTTGTCGAGCAGGAGATGGAATCTCTGAAGAACGAGAATCTTGACAAGGAACAACTGCTCGAGGAAGTTATTTCCGATACCGCTGATGATGCCGGGAATACGGCAAAGCCTGAGCTCAAGGCGATGAGCAGTGACAGTGAGAAAGCTCCTGAGGGAAAGTCGCAGGATATGACCGAGATAAGCGGGGAGCTGACTCCTGAGGATGCAGCAGTGTATAACAAAAATAACGACAATGAGTATGAGGATTCCGAACCGGTGGAGGAAGATAATTATGTTATCGAAGAACAACCGGAGGAAGTAGTCATGGTTGAAGTTGATGGTGACGATTCTGATGACGTATCTGACAGTGCGTCAGATCGCGATTCTGAAGACGATACTGTTGTGGAGACCTTTGATCCTGAGTTCGAGGGAGACTTTGAGGATGGATTTGAGGCGGATGCAGAGCCGGAGACTTTGCCTGATGAACCGGTTGAATCAGAAACGTTTGATTTTGATAAAGCCTTTGAATCTCTTGAGGAGTTCGAGGTTGACGATGAGAATCGCGAGGATCTGATGGAAGATGCGGAGTCTCAGAATGATGTGGAAGAAACTGCTGTTGAGCCGGGTGTAGAGCAGAATGAACCGGAAGTTGATGAAGTCTCAGTTGAGATCGAACCGGAGATCGAAGAAGAATTCGAGGTAGATGCAGATTCTGAGCCTGAATTCGAAGAAGAACTTGAGGTTGGTGCAGAATTCACGATCGAGGCAGAGCCAGAGACTGAGGAAGAATTAACAGTCGAGGCAGAGCCGGAGGTTGAGGAAGAATTCACAATCGATGCCGAAGCGGAGATTGACGATGAATTTGAGACTGAAGCTGAGCCAGAGTTAGAAGAATTTACAATCGATGCGGAATCTGAGGAATCTGAGATGGAAGAAGTTCCAGTGGAAGTCGAACCAGAGGTGAAAGAATTTGAAGCTGAGGCTGAACTGGAGATCGAAGAAACTGAGGCTGAAGCTGAATCAGAGGTCGAAGAGGAATTCACAATGGAAGCAGAGGATAAGTCAGAAGAGAAAATTGCGATGGAGACAGAACCGGAAAAGCCAAAGAATAATGGCTTCCCGGTGTTTAAGAGCAGTCTGTTCCCTGACTACAACACAGAGAATGCAGCACTGTATGATCTGTCGGCAGAGAAAGATATAAATGCAGAGATAGAGGCTTATGAAGCCAAGATATCGGAAAGTCTTAAGAAAGAGGAGGATCTTATCGGTGAAACAGACAGACTCCTTGCAAGACTTGGAATTAAATTCAACACGGAATTCAATTCTATATTGAATTTTGATGATGAAGATAAAGAGGATGATGTGGCAGCTCCCGACGAGGAGAAGACAGATGAGCAGGAATCCCCACAACAGGAAACGGTTGACGCTGAACCAGAGCAACCGAAGAAAAAGCCGTTCAGACTGAAGGGCTGATCAAAGAAGAAATAAAGTAGCATGATCATACATATAGTGTATTGCTTTTTATTTGAACAAACGGAAGGAGGCGAGGGAATTGGCTGTAGATCAGACAGAAGCAATGATTGCGGCGATCAAGGCACAGCTTGAAAAGGAAAGAGCTGCAGAAGCTGCCAAGAAAAAGAGGGAAGAAGAGGAAGAACTTCTCAAGAGCGGCAGCAAGAAGAAAGATGCTGAGACTGCTAAAAGCCAACACAAAACTTTGTCCAAGGAGGAGTTAGAACGAATCGAGGCTAAGAAACGCCGTAAGAGAGAAGAGGCTCTTGGAATTGTTCATGAGGATGAACCGGAAACTTCAACTGAGGATGAAAAGCAGGACGATGTTCCAAAAGAGGGAGAGGGACTGAAGCCTGAAGATAAAAAAGAAGATAAAAAACCAGAGGGAGCTGCACCTAAGCTCAGTCTTAACCTTGGAGGCATCGCTGATGATATGTCGGGCGGTGGTCTCGGAGGAGGCCTTGGCGGCGGATTAGGTGAAGGCGGTCTTGGAGGACTCGGAGGCGGCCTTGGCGGAGGACTCGGAAGTACACCTAAGACAGAGGGAGGCCTTGGATCAGGCGGCCTTGGCGGCGGTCTTGGAAAAACACCTAAAACAGAAGGCGGTCTTGGTGGCGGATTTAAGTTCGGCGCCGGAACTGAAGGTACAGTTAAGTCAACAGGTGGAAGCAATATTGTTCTCACTGATGATGATGAAAATGCTGAGGATGAAGAGACACTTGAGTGGGTAACTGATAAGAATGCAAAGGTGAATAAAGTTAAGTCACCTAAGGGAGGCAGTGATGCGAACGGAGATCTGTTCAGCATTCTCCCAGATAGAAACAAGCAGGCTGCGGCTGGAGAGTCATTGTATGATTTTGATGATGATGATGACGATGATGACGATTTCCTTGGAGCAGGAATAAAGAACCTGTCCAATATAGACGAGGAGAGTCCTGAGGAGATAGCCAAGAAGAAGGCTGAAGAGGAGGCTAGGAAGAAAGCTGAGGAGGAAGCCAAGAAGAAGGCTGAGGAAGAAGCTAAGAAGAAGGCCGAGGAAGAGGCTAAGCGTAAGGCTGAAGAGGAGAAGAAGCGCAAAGAGGCAGAAGAGGCAAGAAAGAAGGCTGCCGCTGAAAAGGCTAAGGCTGAGGCTGAGGCAAAGAAGCAGCAGGCGATCGACGATGCCAGAAAGAATGCTGAAGAGGCAAAGAAACATGCTGAGACCTCGAAGAAGACCATCGAGGAATGCGAGAAGACAGAGAAGGATCTCGAAAAGCAGCTTGAAGAATTTGCTGCCAAGAAGCAGAACTATGATGCAAAGATGGCACAGGAGGCTGAGGCAAAGAAGAAGAATGATGCTGAACTGCTTGAGCGAGAGGAGAAAGAGCTTGATGCCAATATTGCAAAGCTCAAGAAAGAGATATCAGATACAAATGAATCTGCTAAGAAAGAGTCAGACAGAATCCTCAAGGAGAGTGATCCTGATACATATAAGAACAATATGATCAATGAGGCTCAGGCTGCTGCCGACAAGGCTATAAAGGCACTTGCAGACACCAAGAAGACTAATGTGGATAAGGGTGTTGCTGAGTACAACAAGGCTGTTGATGCTGATAAGAAGAAATTGGCAGACATAGATGCGGATAAGAAGAAGTCTATAGAGACGGCCAAGAAGAAGCGCACAGATGAGGAAGCAAGAGCAGCCAAGATCATGAAGACTGCCGAGGCAGACAAGACAAAGGCTGGTGCAATATTCAGCGAGTCTAAGAAGGCTGAGGAAGAGGCTGATGCTAATCTTAAGAATACCACTGAGATGGAGAGTCAGTCACAGAAGACTCTTGATGAGTTCCAGAAGAAGCTTGAGGAGTCAGAGAAGGCTGTTAAGAATGCAAAGAACAGCAGAAATGATGCAAACACAAAGCTTGCAATACAGAAGGAAGAACTGAAGAAGGCAGAGAAGGTTGAGGAGGAGGCTGCAAAGGCTCTTGAGGCAGCAAAGAAAGCCAAGGAAGAGGTTCAGAAGAAGATTTCAGACAGCGAAGAGTTCATAAAGAAGGTTGCTGATCAGATTACAACTGCTGAGAACGACAACAAGAAGATCAGTGAGGATGTTGCCGCTGCAAAGAAGGAGAATGACTCATTCAAGGCTGCGAAGGCAGAGGCTCAGGAAGCTCTCGACTCAGCTAAGAAGTCTCTTGTTGAGGCTGAGGATCTTCTGGCAAAGGCAGAGGCTGCTGCCGAGGAAGCGGAGCAGGTAGTCGAAGAGGCTAAGATCGCAGAAGAGGTTGAGATCCAGAATGCGGAAGCTGCTGCCAAGGAAAAGACAGATAAGCTTACGGCAGAAGGAAAAGATAGAGAGACCAAGCATGAGGTGTTCCTTGCTGCTGAGGAAGAGAAGTATGCTACGGCAGAGGCAAGTGAGCTCGAGAAGGTTCAGACTGCAGCTATGAAGGCTGAGAAGGAAGCCTCAGATATGAAGACAAAGGCTGAAGCTGATGCTAAGAAGCTTCTCGATGATGCAAAGAAGAAAGAAGAAGAGTTAAAGAACAAGATCGCTGAGCTCAAGACAAAACAGGCTGAGCGCGTTGTTGCAAGAAAAGAGGCTGCTGATCAGGCCAAGACCGAGGCTGAGGAGAAGAAGAAGAAAGATCTCTCAGCAATAGACAAGGCCGAGGCTGATGTCAAGAAACAGCTCGAGGATATAAGAAGCAAGGCTACTGCTGCTGCAAAGGTACTTGAAAAGGCTATAAAGCGTGAGGAAGAGTACAAGAAGCAGGAAGAGCTTCTGAAGGAAGGCAAGGTTGAGGAAGCTGCACAGGTTATCACACAGGATGAAGAAGCAACTATGGCTGCTTCAGTAAGTGAGGCTGTTGCTGCGAGACGTAAATCACTGCCTAAGGAGGCAAAGTACCTCTACAAGTATCTCGGAGTCGAGCCTGCTGGTGCACAGATCGTTAACGTTCTCCAGACTCTCAAGGTAGATCCTAAGAGATCTAAGAATGTTGTTATTCTTGGACAGCACGGATTTGGACTTACCATGGTCGGTGAGGATTTTGCAAAGTTCTATTATGATATGGGAATCTGCAAGTCTGAGGCAAAGGCAAAGGTTAAGGCAAAGGTTATAAACAGCGGTAAGCTTGCAGGAGCAGTTGGCAAGCTCAAGGGCGGATGTCTTATCATTGAGAGTGCAGGACTTATAACACCTGAGAGATTCAAAGAGATGGTTGATATGTGTTCACCTGAGAAGAATGATGTTAAGATCATCCTCACAGGAGAGAAGACAGCTCTCAGCAATATGCTTGCAGCAAATATGACTCAGGCAAGATCGTTCAACAACAGAGTATACTTTGACCAGATCAATGAGAGTGGAATGATCAATGTGGCAGAGTGCTACGCTGATGAGAAGGGCTTCAAGCTTGAGAGCGGAGCAGATACAGCTATAAAGAATGCTTTGATGGCGATGGAGTCAGGAAATATCGACAGACTTCTCGGTGCTATGGATGATGCCATGAAGGCTGCTGAGACCAGAGATCCTATCGACAAGAAGATTCTTAAAAAAGAGATAAAATAAGTTTTGTGACGGATATACCGTTGTAGAATTTTGTTGAAAAAAACAATACCAGTGCTTATAATATCTGTGTTATAGCACTGGTATTATTTTGTTGTGATAAAGGAGAATTTATATGCTTTCAACTGATATTGGAGTAGATTTAGGAACGTCAAATGTATTGATCAGCGTAAGAGGTAAGGGAATTGTTGTAAACCAGCCGTCTGTTGTCGCATATGAAGTATCTACAAAAAAAGTAATAGCAATAGGAACAAAAGCCAAGAAAATGATAGGAAAGACTCCGGAGAATATAGAGGTCGTCAGACCTCTCAATAAGGGAGTTATATCTGATTATACAATAGCGGAGATAATGCTCAAGGCATTTATCAGAAGCGCAATGGAGAAACGTTCGGGAGTTGGAAGACCAAGGATATGCGTGTGTGTTCCAAGCGGTGTTACCGAGGTGCAGAGAAGAGCTGTTGAGGAAGCAGTGTACAAGACCGGTGCCAAGACTGTGTATGTCATGGAGGAACCTTTGGCTGCTGCTGTAGGAGCAAATGTAGATATCTATGAGGCAAAGGGTAATATGGTGGTCGACATAGGCGGTGGAACCACGGATATTGCGGTCGTATCCCTTGGTGGTGCAGTGGAGAGCAGCTCCATAAAATACGCCGGAGATGACTATAATAATGCACTCATCAAGTATGCCAGAAGAAAATACAACCTGCTTATAGGTTATCAGACAGCGGAGAATGCGAAGATTGCTGTTGGCTCAGTCGTAAAGCGTGATGAAGATATTGAGTATGTGATCAAGGGCCGTGATCTTATCAAGGGACTTCCAAAGGCTGTAACAATAACTGCGAATGAAACAGTGGATGCATTTGAGGAGACTACAGAGCATATTCTTGGAGCAATACACAATGTTCTTGAGACTGCACCGCCGGAGCTGGTGGCTGACATTGCGGTATCGGGCATTGTGCTTACCGGAGGAGGAAGTCTTATATACGGAATGGACAGAATAATCAAAGAGCGCACAGGGATAGAGGCATATGTATCGGAAAAAGCACTTGAGGCAGTGGCTCTCGGCGCTGGAATGTCTGTCAACCTCAGCGATAAGAAAGAAGATTAAATGTATGGAAAGAGATTATTTGCCGATCTGCATGGAGGACATGAAGAAGAGAGGGTGGACACAGGCGGACTTTGTGTTTGTCATAGGTGATGCCTATGTTGACCATCCCTCATTTGGCCCTGCAATCATAAGCAGATTGCTTGAGAGATATGGATATAAGGTGTGTATGATTGCCCAGCCTGATTGGAAGAATGACAAGAGCATTGATGTTTTTGGCAGACCAAGACTGGGCTTTTTGGTGTGCGGAGGCAATATGGATTCCATGGTGAACCATTATTCCGTGTCCAAGAAGAGAAGACAGAAGGATTCATTTTCGCCCGGCGGAGAGATGGGACTCAGACCTGATTATGCCACCACGGTCTACTGTAATCTGATAAGGAGAACATACAAGGATGTTCCAATCATAATCGGAGGTATAGAGGCCAGCCTCAGACGTATGGCACACTATGATTATTGGTCTGATAAATTGAAACATTCCATTCTGGTGGATTCATCCGCCGATATACTTTCGTATGGCATGGGTGAGCACAGCATGATAGAGATAGCGGAGGCGCTCGACAGCGGAATAGATGTGAAAGATATCACATTTGTCAGGGGTACATGCTACAGGACAAAGGATATATCCGGTGTGCCCGAGGATTCCATTATACTGCCGGATTATGACAGTCTTTCAAAGGATAGACTGGAATATGCAAGAAGCTTTTATACACAGTATATAAATACAGATCCATACTCGGCTAAAACGCTGGTTGAGGGATACGGAAACAGAGGATATGTTGTTCAGAATCCTCCGGCTTATCCGCTCACCCAGATGGAGATGGACGATGTGTATGATCTGCCATATATGAATAACTACCATCCGATATATGAGGAGGCGGGCGGTATCCCGGCTATATCAGAGATAAAATTCAGCCTGACGAGCAACCGGGGCTGCTTCGGAGGATGCAGCTTCTGCGCACTGACATTTCACCAGGGCAGGATCATACAGACAAGAAGCCACGAGTCACTGATAAAGGAAGCGGAGCGCATGACGCATGATCCTGATTTCAAAGGCTATATACATGATGTCGGAGGGCCGACTGCGAATTTCAGGCATAAATCATGTGCAAAGCAGGATAAATATGGTGTATGCACCAACAAGCAGTGTCTGTTCCCGGAACCGTGCAGGAATCTGAAGGTTGACCACAAGGATTATGTTGAGCTTCTGCGGAAGCTGGAAGCGGTTCCGGGTGTGAAAAAAGTATTTATCAGATCGGGAATACGATTCGATTATGTGATGGCGGACAGCAATGATGAATTCCTGAAAGAGCTTTGCGAGAAGCACATAAGCGGACAGCTCAGAGTTGCGCCGGAGCATGTATCGGATAATGTTCTCAGGATGATGGGCAAGCCACAGAACAGTGTATATGAGAAATTCATTGATAGATACAAAAGGGTAAATGCAAAGACTGGAAAGCAGCAGTATGTTGTTCCGTACCTGATGTCATCACATCCCGGATCTACGCTGAAGGAGGCGGTGGAGCTTGCCGAATATGTAAGGGATATAGGCTATATGCCTGAACAGGTGCAAGATTTCTATCCTACGCCGTCCACGATATCCACATGTATGTACTATACCGGAGTCGATCCTAGAACCATGAAACCGGTATATGTACCTCATAATCCACATGAAAAGGCAATGCAGAAGGCTCTTATGATGTATAGAAAACCGGAGAATTATGATCTGGTCAAAGAGGCGCTCATAAAGGCCGGCAGACAGGATCTTATCGGTTTTGATAAAAAATGTCTGATAGCGCCGAGAAAGATGGACAGGAAAGGTGAACACCAGGGACAACGTTCGTATGGCAAAAATGATAAAAGTAAGAACAATTCAATCAATAATGGTAAAAACAGCAAAAATAATAAAGTTGTTCCACAGAAAAACACAAAATCATCCGGGCAGAAGAATGCTAAAAATGGCAAAAACAGGAATAAAAGGAAATAGCTCCTTCGCGGAGTCGTTCATTTTTGGTTGCGTGGCACATGCTTTTGTGCTAGAATTATGGCAGATTGTGTGAACCTTTAAGGTTTTTTTATATGTAGTCTTATGTCACACTAATATTTTTTTAAATGGAGGATTTGAAAATGGCAAAGAAGATTGTTTTAGCAGGCGCATGTCGTACAGCTATCGGAACAATGGGTGGATCACTCAGCACAACACCAGCAGCAGAGCTTGGTTCAATCGTTATCAAGGAGGCTATCAACAGAGCAGGAGTTCCTGCAGATCAGGTAGACCACGTATACATGGGATGTGTTATCCAGGCTGGTCAGGGACAGAACGTTGCACGTCAGGCTTCAATCAAGGCAGGACTTCCAATCGAGACAACTGCTGTTACAGTTAACGTTGTCTGTGGTTCAGGTCTTAACTGTGTCAACATGGCTGCACAGATGATCGAGGCAGGAGATGCTGATATCGTAGTTGCAGGTGGTATGGAGAATATGTCTATGGCTCCTTACGCTATGATGAAGGGTCGTTTCGGTTACAGAATGAACAATGGTGTACTCGTAGATACAATGGTAAACGATGCTCTCTGGGATGCATTCAATGATTATCACATGATCAAGACAGCTGACAATATCTGTGAGCAGTGGGGTCTTACACGTGAGGAGATTGATGAGTTTGCAGCAAAGAGCCAGCAGAAGGCTGTTGCAGCTCAGGAGTCAGGTGCATTTGATGCTGAGATCGTTCCAGTTATGGTAAAGAAGAAGAAAGAGATGGTTGAGTTCAAGAAGGATGAGGGACCAAGACCTGGTACAACAGTTGAGACACTTTCAAGACTCAGAACAATCAATCCTAACGGATTTGTTACAGCTGGTAACGCTTCAGGTATCAATGATGGTGCTGCAGCTATCGTTGTTATGAGCGAGGAGAAGGCTAAGGAGCTTGGCGTTAAGCCTATGGCTACATGGGTAGCTGGAGCACTTGGCGGAGTTGATCCTTCAATCATGGGTATCGGACCTGTAGCTTCAACCAAGAAGGTTATGGCTAAGACTGGTCTCAAGATTGAGGACTTCGATGTTATCGAGGCAAACGAGGCATTTGCTGCACAGTCAGTAGCAGTTGCTAAGGAACTTGGATTTGATGTTGACAAGCAGGTTAACCCTAACGGTGGTGCTATCGCTCTTGGACATCCAGTTGGAGCTTCAGGATGCCGTATTCTTGTTACACTTCTTCATGAGATGCAGGCAAAGGGTGCTAAGACAGGTCTTGCTACTCTCTGTATCGGTGGTGGAATGGGCTGCTCAACAGTCGTTAAGATCGAGGACTAATTTTAGATAATAAAGGAGATACATCATGGAGTTTGTTACATACGAACAGGATGGATATGTAGGAATTATCACAATCAACCGTCCAAAGGCTTTGAACGCACTCAACAGTGCAGTTCTTGAAGAGCTTGATGCAACATTCAAGGCAGTTGATCTTGATACAACAAGATGTCTTATTCTTACAGGTGCCGGTGAGAAGTCATTTGTTGCCGGAGCTGATATAGGTGAGATGTCAACACTCACAAAGGCAGAGGGAGAGGCCTTCGGTAAGAAGGGTAACGATGTGTTCAGAGCCATTGAGACATTCCCTATCCCAGTCATCGCAGCAGTGAATGGATTCGCTCTTGGCGGCGGATGCGAGATTTCAATGAGCTGTGATATCAGAATCTGCTCAGAGAATGCAATATTCGGTCAGCCAGAGGCTGGTCTTGGAATCACACCTGGTTTTGGCGGAACACAGAGACTTGCACGTCTTGTAGGTGCAGGCATGGCTAAGCAGCTTATCTACACAGCAAGAAACATCAAGGCAGATGAGGCTTACAGAATCGGTCTTGTGAACGCTGTTTATCCACTTGAGGAGCTCCTTCCAGCAGCTAAGAAGATGGCAGCCGGAATCGCAGCAAACGCTCCTATTGCAGTAAGAAACTGCAAGAAGGCTATCAACGATGGCTTACAGGTAGATATGGATCAGGCAATTGTTATTGAAGAGAAGCTTTTTGGTGACTGTTTCGAGACAGAGGATCAGAAGGCAGGAATGGGCAATTTCCTTGAGAAAGACAAGGAGAAGAAACTTAAGGTTGTTCCTTTCCAGAATAAGTAATAATTAACAGTTCTGATATTAACATTTAGGGTGGGGAATCTGATAAAGGTAAACCATCCTAAATGTGTGATATAAGTATTATGGTAGCATGTTAAACGAAACGTATATGAATTTCTCATGTTTACCGGAAAAAAAGATTTAGGAGGACATAAAAATGAAGGTTGGCGTAATTGGTGCAGGAACCATGGGTCAGGGCATTGCTAAGGCATTTGCTCAGGTTGACGGATACGAGGTTGCACTCTGTGATATCAAGCAGGAGTGGGCTGAAGGCGGTAAGGACAAGATCGCTAAGGGTTATGCAAGACTCGTAGAAAAAGGAAAGATGACACAGGAGAAGGTTGATGGTATTCTTGCCAGCATCACTCCAGGTCTTAAGGAAGACTTATGTGCAGACTGCGACCTTATAGTTGAGGCTGCTTTCGAGAACATGGAAGTAAAGAAGACAACATTTGCTGAGCTTGACAAGATCTGCAAGCCAGAGTGTGTATTCGCTTCAAACACATCATCACTTTCTATCACAGAGATTGGAAATGGTCTTACACGTCCTATGATCGGTATGCATTTCTTCAATCCAGCTGACAGAATGAAGCTTATCGAGGTTATCGCAGGTGTTAATACACCAGCTGAGATTGTAGAGAAGATCGTTAAGATCTCAGAGGAGATCGGTAAGACTCCAGTACAGGTTAACGAGGCTGCTGGATTCGTAGTAAACAGAATCCTCATCCCAATGATCAACGAAGCTGCATTCATCAAGATGGAAGGTGTATCAGACATAGCTGGTATTGACGCTGCTATGAAGCTTGGTGCTAACCATCCAATGGGACCACTTGAGTTAGGTGATTTCGTAGGCCTTGATATCTGTCTTGCAATCATGGACGTTCTGTACAATGAGACAGGTGACAGCAAGTATCGTGCATGTCCATTACTTCGTAAGATGGTACGTGGCGGCAACCTTGGTGTTAAGAGCGGCAGAGGATTCTATGTATACAATGCTGATCGTACAAAGACACCAGTTGATGCTCAGTAATAGTGCTAAGTAATATAATATATTCATGGAGGAATAATTAGAATGGATTTCGCTTTAGACAAGAAGTATGAAATGGCGCAGAATTTATTCAGAGAGTTCGCGCAGAATGAAGTAAAGCCTCTTGCTCAGGAAATTGACGAACAGCACAGATTTCCTAGAGAGACTGTAGAGAAGATGGCAAAGTATGGTTTCTTAGGAATCCCTGTTTCTAAGGAGTTAGGCGGACAGGGCTGTGATATTCTCACATATGCTATGTGCGTTGAGGAACTTTCAAAGGTTTGTGGTACTACAGGTGTTATCGTATCAGCACACACATCACTCTGTGTTGATCCTATCGTAACATTTGGTACACCAGCTCAGAAGGAGAAGTATGTTCCTGATCTTGCTTCAGGCAGAAAGCTTGGTGCTTTCGGTCTTACTGAGCCAGGTGCTGGTACAGATGCTCAGGGACAGCAGACAAAGGCTGTACTTGACGGAGACGAGTGGGTACTTAACGGATCAAAGTGCTTCATCACAAACGGTAAAGAGGCTGACGTATATATCGTTATCGCAGTTACTGGTATCGTTGAGAAGCGTGGCAGAAAGATGAAGGAGATCTCAGCATTCATCGTAGAGAAGGGTACACCTGGATTTACATTCGGTACAAAGGAGAACAAGATGGGTATCTGTGGTTCTTCAACATACGAGCTTATCTTCACAGACTGCCGTATTCCAAAGGACGCTCTTCTTGGACAGAAGGGTAAGGGATTCAATATCGCTATGCACACACTTGACGGTGGACGTATCGGTATCGCTGCTCAGGCTCTTGGTATTGCAGAGGGCGCTCTCGAGACAACAGTAAACTATGTTAAAGAGAGAAAGCAGTTCGGCAGATCAATCGCTCAGTTCCAGAATACACAGTTTGTTCTTGCAGACCTTGCAACAAAGATCGAGGCAGCTAAGCTTCTCGTATACAAGGCAGCAAGAAAGAAGGATGAGTACCAGAGCGGTGCTAAGGTTTCTTACTCAGTAGAGGCAGCTATGGCTAAGCTTTACGCAGCCGAGGTTGCTATGGAAGTTACTACAAAGTGTGTTCAGTTACACGGTGGTTACGGTTACATCAAGGAGTACGATGTTGAGCGTATGATGCGTGATGCTAAGATTACAGAGATCTACGAGGGAACTTCAGAGGTTCAGCGTATGGTTATTTCTGCAAACTTATTAAAGTAATATAGGAGGTACTTAACGTGAAGGTTATAGTTTGTATAAAGCAGGTACCTGATACAAAGGGTGGAGTACAGTTCAACCCAGACGGTACATTAAACAGAGCAGCAATGCTTACAATCATGAACCCTGATGATAAGGCAGGACTTGAGGCTGCACTTAGATTAAAGGATCAGTATGGTGCAGAGGTAACAGTTCTTACAATGGGTCTTCCAAAGGCTGCTGACGTTCTTCAGGAAGCAATCGCTATGGGAGCTGACAAGGGTGTTCTTGTAACAGACCGTGTTCTTGGTGGAGCTGATACATGGGCTACATCAACAACAATCGCTGGAGCTCTCAGAAAGCTTGATTATGATCTGATCATAACAGGTCGTCAGGCTATCGATGGAGATACAGCTCAGGTTGGACCACAGATCGCTGAGCATCTTGGAATTCCTGTAATTTCATATGCACAGGAGATCAAGGTTGACGGAGACGCAGTTATCGTTAAGCGTCAGTATGATGACGGATATCATATGTTAAAGGCTAAGATGCCTTGCCTTGTAACAGCACTTTCTGAGTTAAATGAGCCAAGATACATGACTCCAGGTGGAATCTTCGATGCAGTTAATGCAGAGATCACAACACTTGGCAGAGCAGACCTCGTTGATGTTGATGATTCTAACATCGGTCTTAAGGGCTCACCTACAAAGATCGCTAAGGCTTCAGATAAGGTAAGAAAGGGTGCAGGCGAGAAGGTTGTTCCTGATTCTCCAGATGAGGCAGTTAGCTATATTGTTGGCAAGTTAAAGGATAAGCATGTAATCTAATATAGTAAAGGAAAAGTGGTGAATAAAATGGGCGCAATGAACGCAGAAGAAATGAAGAACTACAAAGGCGTATTTGTCTTTGCACAGCAGGTAGATAATAAGTTAAGTGGTATTTCTTTCGAGCTTATCGGCGAAGGAAAGAGACTGGCAGAGAAGCTTGATGAGCAGGTAACTGCAGTCCTTATCGGTTCAGACGTTAAGGGTCTTGTAGATGAGCTTGCAGAGTACGGCGCAGATAGAGTTATCGTTGTTGACGATCCAGAGCTCAAGGAGTACAGAACTGAGCCATATGCACACGCACTTGCATCAGTTATCAATGAGTACAAGCCAGAGATCGTTTTAGTTGGTGCTACAGCAATCGGTAGAGATCTTGGTCCAACAGTTTCAGCAAGAGTTGCTACAGGTCTTACAGCAGACTGTACATTACTTGAGATCGGTGATTTCCCTCTTGTTGCACTTCCAAATCAGGAGCAGAAGCACAATCAGCTTCTTATGACACGTCCTGCATTCGGTGGTAACACAATCGCTACAATCGCATGTCCTGACAACCGTCCACAGATGGCTACAGTTCGTCCAGGTGTTATGCAGAAGCTTGACAAGGTAGCTGGTAAGAAGGCAGAGGTTATCGAGTACAATCCAGGATTCGTACCTAACAACAAGTATGTTGAGATTCTTGAGATCTCAAAGGCTATCTCAGATATCAAGGATATCATGGATGCTAAAATCCTTGTTTCAGGTGGTCGTGGAGTTGGTTCAGCAGAGAACTTCAAGCTCCTTGATGATCTTGCAGAGGTACTTGGTGGACAGGTATCATGCTCACGTGCAGTTGTAGATTCAGGCTGGAAGCCAAAGGAGCTTCAGGTTGGTCAGACTGGTAAGACAGTTCGTCCACAGGTATACTTCGCAATCGGTATTTCAGGTGCTATCCAGCACGTAGCTGGTATGGAAGAGTCAGACATCATCGTTGCTATCAACAAGGATGAGGATGCTCCTATCTTTGATGTAGCTGACTATGGTGTAGTTGGAGATCTCAACAAGATCGTTCCAGCTCTTACAGAGGCTATCAAAGCAGAGCTTGCTAATAAGTAATTAACAGCTTGTTTGTCATATAGATAATTTTAGATTATCAATTATAAGTTCCCCTCTTGGATTTGATATTCAAGAGGGGGATTTTTTGAGCTGTATGGTGGTCTGAATTGTAGAATCGTTTGAATTGCATAGGGCTGTTGCAGGATGAATTCAGGTACGGAATGATTTGTGTGCGGCTACGTGAGGGTTGTGTTGAGGATATACTTGCGAAAAATTATGTGCTGTTTTTTATTGAGTGTCCGTTTTCATTACTAGGGATACTCTGCTCGATGATGAGTGAATAGCATTATTAGTGAGCTATAAATGAATTGATGATTGTAAATGTGAATATATGGGTCCAATATACGAGTCGGTGAATTGAGTCGATGAGAAATCGATAAATCGAAAATTAGAAATCAGAAAATAGAGATCGAAAATCAAAATACAAGTGTATTGTAAATAATACAAAAATAATGTAATATTAATT
>ENA-OZGM01000581-OZGM01000581.1-human-gut-metagenome-genome-assembly--contig:-NODE-581-length-16228-cov-9.886663_pt1 | contig 16228 bp, 13 predicted proteins | sample MGYA00244655_ERZ653656 | MGnify/ENA primary metagenome ERZ653656 (study PRJEB26926, sample SAMN06164991) | human gut metagenome | biome: ENVO:00009003; feature: ENVO:2100002; material: ENVO:00002003... | reverse complement strand
GGAGATGTGTATAAGAGACAGATGCAAGCATCGTCCCCTACAAATGTTTGTAGGTTTGCAGCAAATATTTACGTTTCTCGGCGGGGTCGGGTGCCCCCACCTTACCGGGCAAGTTGCCCTTCCCCCACAAAACCAAACACCCCCGTCCTTATTCCAGCTGTCACGCAGCCAAAACAAAGGCGGGGGTATTTTTTAATGCCAGAGGGCAAACAGCAGCGCCAGCAGGGCCAGCAGGCCGAGCAGGTAGACGCCACAAATCAGCAGGGTAGCTTTCAAGGCACCCAGGATCGCCCACAGGCGCTCCTTACCGGTCAGCTGGGGGTCTTCCTCCCAGGGACGGTCAGCAGCCTGTTGGGGCTGCTGCGCGGGGGTATGGCCCTGCTTGCGGCGGCGCGGCAGCCAGATACTGTCGTGCTCAATGCCACTCATATCGGCCACGGTGCGGCCGTCATCCTCAAAGGGTTCGTTATGCTTCATTTTTCGTACAGGTGGCACACAACATAGTGGCCGGGTTCCACCTCACGCTGCTGCGGCACTTCGGTCTTGCAGCGCTCGGTCGCATAGGGGCAGCGGGTATGGAACTTGCAGCCCTTGGGCGGGTTGGCCGGGGACGGAATGGAGCCCTGCAGCACAATGCGCTCGCGGCGAATGGTCGGGTCCGGGATAGGAATGGCGCTGAACAGTGCCTTGGTGTAGGGATGTAGCGGATGGCTGAAGATATCCGGCGTTGCACCGTACTCCACCAGGTTGCCCAGGTACATAACGCCGACCGTATCCGAAATATGCTCAACAACAGAAAGATCGTGGGAGATGAACAGGTAGGTCAGGTTATATTTATCCTGCAATTCTTTCAGCAGATTGATGATCTGAGCCTGAATGGAAACGTCCAGTGCAGAGACCGGTTCGTCGCACACAACAAACTCCGGGTTCAGGGCCAGGGCGCGGGCAATGCAGATGCGCTGGCGCTGGCCGCCGGAAAATTCGTGCGGATAGCGGGTTTTGTGGTAGGGCTGCAGGCCGCAGTTATCCATGACCTGGTCAATATAATCATTGAACTCTGCCTTGGGCACCAGGTTATGCTCGCGCACAGCCTCACCAATGATCTCACCAACCGGCAGACGCGGGGACAGGCTGGAGAACGGGTCCTGGAAGATGATCTGCATCTTGGTACGCAGGTTACGCAGCTCCCTGCCGGTCATATCGTACACTTCTTTGCCGTTGAACAGTACCTGACCGCCGGTTTTTTCGCCGGCAAGGCGCAGGATTGTACGGCCGGTGGTGGATTTGCCGCAGCCGGATTCGCCGACCAGACCCATGGTATGGCCGCGCTTGAGGTTGAAGGTAACGCCATCGACAGCTTTGACATGACCCACGGTCTGGGACATCAGGCCGCCCTTGATGGGGAAGTATTTTTTAAGCTGGTTGACCATCAGAATATACTGATCATCATAGGTGACGGGGGTATAGTCCAGCTTTTTTGCGTTTTCTGCCTGTGCCATCGTCACTCACCCGCCTTTCGATTATTTTCATAGTAGCGGTAGCAGCTGACCTTGTGCGTGGGGGACAGGCTGATCTCGCAGGGGTATTCACCATCGCAGCAGGGCAGAGCCATCTCGCAGCGATCCTTAAAGTAACAGTAGTTGGGCATATTGACCGGGTTGGGCACCTTGCCGGGGATGGAGTACAGTCGGTCCACCTTTTTGCCCACGATCGGTTTGGAAGCCATCAGGCCGATGGTATAGGGGTGAGCCGGGTTTGCGAAAATCTCCTGAGCGGTGCCCTTTTCCACCACGCGGCCTGCGTACATGACAACAACGTAATCTGCCATCTCGGCAATCACACCCAGGTCATGGGTGATCAGCATGATGGAGGAGTTAATGCGGTCCTTCAGGCTGCGCAGCAGGTCCAGGATCTGGGCCTGAATCGTCACATCCAGTGCGGTGGTGGGTTCGTCGGCGATGATAACCTTGGGGTTGCAGGCCAATGCCATGGCGATCATGACACGCTGGCGCATACCGCCGGACAACTCATGCGGATACATCTCATATACACCCTGGCTGTTGGCGATGCCAACCATCTCCAGCATTTCAACGGTGCGCTTTTTGATGTCCTCTTTGCTCTTGCCTTCGCCGTCATGCAGAGCAATGACTTCATCGATCTGAGCACCGATGCGGAACACCGGGTTCAGGCTGGTCATCGGCTCCTGGAAGATCATCGAAATATAGTTGCCGCGCAGGTGCTGCATGACCGTGCCGGGAGTTTTGGCAACATCATAGGCTTTGCCATTACCCAGGTTCAGGCGGATCTCGCCCTGAACGATCTGGCCCTGGGGGCGCTGCAGCAGCTGCATCAGCGAAAGGCTGGTAACGGATTTGCCGCAGCCGGATTCGCCCACAACGCCCACGGTTTTGCCCACGGGAACTTCAAACGAAACACCGTCCACGCTTTTTACCACGCCGGTATCGGTAAAGAAATAGGTGTGCAGGTTATCAAACTCAACAGCGTTTTCCGGGTTCTTCATCTGGGTCAGGTACTCAGATTCCGGCACATTCTTGCGCTTGCGCTGTTTTTCGTACTGGTCCGTGATGCGGCGGTTTTCTTTGGAGATACGCCGCGACTCCTTGGCGGAAAGGTAACCGTCCTGTTGTTTAGCCATCGTGTGTGTCTCCTTTCATCAGCGTTTCATCTTGGGGTCAAAGGCATCGCGCAGGCCATCGCCCACAAAGTTGAAGCCCAGAACCGTGATCAGCAGGCAGATGCCGGCCGGGACCCAGATGAACAGATAGTTGGTCATAACATAAGCGTTGTTGACATCGTTGATGATGTTGCCCCAGGATGCAAACGGGTACTTAACGCCCAGACCCAGGAAAGACAGGGTGGCTTCCGTCAGGATGGTGGAGCCAAGGCTCATGGTGCAGGTAACAATCAGCTGCGGGATAACGTTGGGGATCAGGTGGCGGAAGATGCGGTGCCATGCGCTGATACCGCAGGCTTCGGCTGCCGTCATGAACTCCTGCTCGCGCAGGGACAAAATCTGGCCGCGGACCAGGCGGGCAATGCCGGGCCAGCCCAGGAAGCCGAGGATCAGCATCAGGTACATCATACGGGTCCAGGAGTCAATGCGCATGGCGTCCATGGCAGCGCCCAGAATGATGATGATGGGCATGGAGGGCAGGCAATAGAACACGTCCACGATACGCATGATGAGGTTATCCACCCAGCCGCCGAAGTAGCCGGAGATACCGCCCATAACAATACCAATGGAGCCTTCGATCGCAACAACGATGAAGCCGATGATCAGGGAAACACGGCCGCCGTACATCAGGCGGGTCAGCATGTCCATACCGTTGGTATCGGTGCCCAGCCAGTGTTCCTTGTTGGGGCTTGCGTAACGGTCAAACACATAGGTTTCCGTCATCTGCTTCACGCTCCAAACGCCGGTGCTGGCATCGTACACGATGTCATACTCGGCTTCGTTGCCGTCGGCATCGGTGTAGGTGAACTCGGTAATATTATCGTCAATGGCTTCTTCCAGGCGGTCGCGGAAGTCACGGCTGATGACCACGCTGGCATCGGCAGCGGAAACAACAAAGCGGCCGATATAGGCAACTTCGCTGCCGCTCTGGATAATATTGCCGTCAGCGTCCAGTTCATAATCCTGGCCATCGGCAGTAAAGGTGGTCTCCCCTGCTGCCTGGGCAGTCAGGGCGGCCAGCTTGGCATCAAAGCTCAGCTCGGCCACGCCGTCCGCTGCGGTGACCATATCCTTAGAGGCATAAGCCAGCACAGTGCGGCCCTGGCGGAAGACGTACAGGTCCTCGCTCAGGGTTTCCACTTCGTAATCGTTATCTTTATAGGTAAAGGTCTCTTCACCCTTCTTGATGGCCTCGTTGCCCTTGCTCTGGGCAATGGAGCCAAACTCCTGGCCATCGGCAACAACAAAGCGCAGTTTATCGTTGCGGGTCACACCCACATACTCTTTGGACATCTGGGTGTAGGTGTAGAACTGCTGGTCCTGGCCGTAAGGGCTGACCACGCCGCCAATGAAGGAAAAGACGAACATGGCAAGCAGCATCGTCAGGCCCACAACGGCCAGACGGTTGCGGAAGAACCGCTTGGCAACCAGCGCGCCGGGCGAAAGCACCTTAACGCGGCGGTCGTCGTTCAGGGAGTACTGCTCCTTTTTGGGGGTGTTGTTCTGGGTATTCTCACTCATGGGTGCAGTCTCCTTTCTTTAAGAAATGCGCACGCGCGGGTCAACCACTGCGTACATGATATCAGTCAGCAGGTTGCTGACCAGGGTAAGCACCGCCATAAAGGACAGGTAGAACATGGTGAACGGGATATCGCCCGCAACCATGGACTGGTAAGAGATGTAGCCGATGCCGGGGATGGAGAACAGGGTCTCGGTGATCAAGGCACCGCTGAACAGGCCGGGCAGGGAACCGCCGATGATGGTAACCAGCGGGATCAGGGTGTTGCGGAATGCGTGCTTATAGATGACCACATGCTCCGAAAGGCCCTTGGCGCGGGCGGTACGGATATAGTCGGCGTTCAGCACTTCCAGCATGTTGGTGCGGGTGTAACGCATGGTAGAGCCGATGGAAACAATGACCAGCGTGACGATGGGCAGTACCAGATGGTTGGCGCGGTCACAGAACTGGCCCCACGAGCTGAGCTGGGCATAATCACGCCCGACCAGGCCGTACAGATCAAACCAGCCAAGCTTGACAGAGAACAGCAGCTTGAGCAGCGTGGCAAAGAAGAAGCTGGGCAGAGAGATGCCCACCAGAGCCACAGCGGTGATGACGTAATCGGTACGGGAATACTGTTTGGTAGCAGCCAGGATGCCCAGGGGCACAGCGATGATCATGGACAACACAAAGGAGATGCCGCCCATGACAACAGACAGACCAATAACTTCCTGGAATTTTTGAACAACAGGGACGTTCCACTTCCAGCTGTCACCGAACTGACCGCGCACTGCGCTGGACAGCCAGGTCATGAAGCCGGGCAGGATGCCCTTATCCAGACCATAGGCTGCGTTGAGCTGATCCAGCCATTCCTGATACGGTTTTGCGCCCGGTGCCTGGGACAGCTGCATGGCCATGTTCTCGGCAAAAGAGCTGGGCAGGCTGCGCATCATCACATAGATGATGAAGGTAACGCAAAACAGGATCACAAAAGAAAGCAGGATACGCTTGATGACGTAGTTTCGCACTTGAAAAATCGTTCCTTCCTTCGCGGGCAGGGAGGCCGCGTTTTTAATGGCTGCGCCGCATGGCTCCAAAATACACATGAGCCGGGGCCTTGTAGCTTCGCCTATGGTGTACCTAAAAAGTCGAAAATTTAGGGCAATGCCGCATAATTCTAAGTGCCGATACGGCGAGCGAGGTGCGGCAGATGCTAAGCCAAAAGCGCAGATAATACTGGATGTCTTATCGAGCATTTTGGCAACGCAGATGCCGTGCCGCAGCCGCCGGAGCGGTGCTTAAGCCGTCAGGCGGGAATTGTGCGGTGTTGCCTTAGCCTGTTTCTACAAACACGACTGAATTTTGCGTTAAAAAGCCTTGGAATCCACAAAGGATTCCTGCGGCTTTTTGCCTTAAATTCGCCTCATGTTTGCGAAACATCCGTCATTTTCTTTGTTTTCAGATACACCTCATTACTTTGATACCGAATATGGGCATCCCCCTCCCTCGGACAGAGGGAACTGTCCGGGGGAATGGGACGGCCACATTTGGGCTGCAAATGCTGCCGCCGTTTGTACTAACAGCAAGCAACCGCTCCCAGAACCAGTGCGGCACCAAGAGCGGCTGCTCACCATAAATTCAACAACAGGCTGCGCTGAAATTACTTCAGAGCGATCGTATTGATTTCAGACTGGTAAGTCCAGTACGGGGTCAGATCGTTGGGGATGGTAGCGGTGTCGATACGCTCGCTGGAGAAGATGGCGGATTCGCTGCGCTGGTAAACCGGCAGTTCAACGCCCCAATCCAGGATGATCTCCATAGCTTCCTTGTACATGGCCTTACGGTCATCCTGATCGGTGGTCTGGCGGGCAGTCTCGATCAGCTCGTCCAGTTCAGCATCGTTGATCTGGTAGTAGTTGGTGGAACCCTTGCTGTCGTACAGCTGGTACATATCGGGGTCGTTGGTGGACTGCCATGCAGCAACCCAGCCTTCAGCAACGCCGGACTGATAAGAGCTGTACAGGTCAGAAGCGTTTGCCAGGTCGTTGACGGTCAGGGTGAAGCCGATGGTCTTGAGGGCAGCGGCTGCATTGGTCAGAACCTGGAAAGAGGGGTGGTCGCCGTTGCCGGAAGCGCCGATGTTGACGGTGTATTCCATCTTGGCGCCAGCCGGAGCTGCGGTGACCTGGCCGTTTTCAACGGTGTAGCCGGCTGCTTCGAAGTAGCCGAGGGCAGCCTGCAGAGCAGCAGCATACTTGGTGTCGCCGCTCATATCGCTGGTGTAGATCTCGTTGCCGTCAACGTCGGTAGAGTAAGCGATCTTGTAGCCGTCGTCGGTAACGGAGGGTGCTGCCCAGGAGGTGTTGGAGATGGGGTAGTTGATAACGCTTGCGGTATCGCCGTAGTAAGAGTTGATGCCCTCATCACGGTAAGCGGCAATCACGGTCATGATAGCCTTGCGCAGGTTCTTGGATTCCTCAGAAGCGGGATCATCGCCGACCTTAACGTTGGTGGCGCTCAGGGCAATGTAGCCATAGCCGCGGAAGTCCATCAGACGAGTGGTGATGACAGAGCCGTCGAGGTCAGAATTACCACCATTGATGGTAGCGATCTGGTTGGCAGCTTCCAGAGAGTAAGAAGGATCGGAAATGTCGATGGTGCCGGCCTGAACACCGGTGATCTTATCGGCTTCCTGGGTTTCCTTCATGTTGACGTGCTTGGCAGCGGGCTCGCCTTGATAGTAGCTGGGGTTGGCATCCAGGTAGATGACGCCATCGCTGTACTTATTGAAGGTGTAAGCGCCGGCGCCCAGGGGGGTGCTGGTGACGGAACGAACCTTGCTCAGGTCGCCCTTCTTGAAGCCGTAGGAGTGGTTGTCGTAATCATACAGGCTGCGGTCGCCATAGTAATCCAGGGAGGCGATAGGCAGCTGCAGCTGGTAGATCATGGAGTTGGACAGCTCGGTGGTGGTGATGGTCATGCTGTAATCGCCGGTCTTGACAATGCCGGAAACGGTGTCAACGTCAGCGCCGGTGGCAACACCGGTGGTGGAGTAAGCATAAACATCAGCCGGAATCAGGTCAGACAGAGCAGAACCTGCGGTCTCAGCTTCCATGGAAGCAAAGTTCCAGTCATATTTTTCTGCGATAGCCAGGAAGAAATCCTTTGCGGTAGCGTCAGCGGCCAGGCCGTCAAAGCCCCAAGCGGAAGCAGCAGCGGCAACGTCGCCTTCGTCAGCGTAACCGGCAGCAACGCAGCTATCAACGATCTCCTGTGCAAATGCAGTGCCGCCTTCGTTAACAGCATCCCAGAAAGCCTTCTGCTGCTCAGCGGTGAACAGGCTGTTATCAGTGTTGTCCTCGCCTGCCTCAGCAATCAGCTTGGACAGGGTGGTCATGCTGCTGCGGTAATCATCCAGGCCGGCAATGGGCATGGAGTACAGGGTGGCGGAACCGTCATAGGTCGGGTCCATGTAAACATACAGGTTGAAGATGACGTCATCAATGGTGATGGGGGTGCCGTCAGCGAAGACCAGGTCATCGCGCATGTTGATGGCATAGGTAACGGTGCCGTCAGCATTCTCGGTCACTTCGCAGTCAGCGGGGCCATAGTAGGTGTAATCGGTGCCGTTGTACTCGCGGGTCTCACCCTCGATGCCCTTCAGGATCATTTCGCCCTTACGGTCAGCGCCCAGCAGGGCAATGTTGGTCAGGTCGATAACGTGCTGGTCAGCGGAAGAAGCGGCGAAGAACGGGCTGAATTTGCCCTCAAAGCCGGTATCTGCCAGAACCAGGGTGCCATCGCTGCTGCCGGTATCGGTAGCAGCGGCTTCGCTGGTCGCCTCGCCGGAAGCAACAGACTCAGCGCTGCTGGAAGCGGAAGAACCGCAGCCAGCCAGCAGGCCCGCAGCCATTGCAACAGCCATGGCCAGTGCAAGCACTTGCTTGGTGTTTTTCATGTTTGTATAACCTCCCAAATCATTTTGGTAATGGCGGCAATTTTAACACTACCAAAAGGAGTGTTAAATAAGAAAGGCTTAAGCCTTTCCGCATTTGCGGTGTTCCCTCACCGCAAACAAATGTCACCAATAACTATATTATAATATCGTAATTTTCAATTTCTGTCAACCAAAAAACGCCGTTTTGGCAACATCTAAATAAAAATCAGCAGGATAACCATAACAGCACGCCGAATTTTGTAAAATTCTTCCGCGTCGCACTTTAGCGGGCTAAATTCTGCGTTATGGTGCAAGGTCTTTTACTCTTCGCGCCCGGAGTCAGATTCTTCGGTATAAACCGCCGCCCGGATGGTGTGCCCCGCGGCAAAAGCAGCCGCAGCAGCCGCAGCGGCCAGCGCTGCAAATAATACTGCATACCAGATAGCGCCTTGTCCGCCGTTCAAGAACACATCCATACACTCCCCTACTGCAGCCAGCGCTGCGAACACCCCGGTCAACAGGCAGCGCAGCGGCAGTTTGGCTACCGTTTCTTCATACACATAGCTGCGCAGGCGTGCCCCGCCGCGGCTCATGCGGGCCAGCGCCCACACCGCGCTGATGCCAGCCACCAGCGCCCCGGCATACGGCAGCAGTACATAAAACTGCTGCATGGCCCCCGGCGCGGGCACCATGCCCGCCGCCGCCAGCGCCGCCAGTGCCCCGCCGCACAGCGCCCACAGCAGGCCCCGCAGTTTGGCATACGGCATGCTGCCGGTATAGCGGCGGTAGCTGCCCTGGTACAGGTAGCTGCCGTTGACATCCCTGCGGAAGTCATTCAGGTATTCCCGCCCACGGCGGGTTTTCTTTTGCTGCATTATTCGATCCCCGTCAGGTCATAGCTGTCCAGCCACTGCTTGGCCGTTTCGCACACGCCGCGCAGGCAGCTTTCCTCAAAGGGGCTGTCCAGACCGGCGTTTTTCAGCAGCTCAGTAAACACACGGCTGCCGCCCTGGCGGGTGTATGCCATGTAGTGCTCCCACGCGTTGGCGCGGTCCTTTTGCAGCATGGCCCAGAACTGCAGGCTGACGGTCTGTGCCAGGCAGTAGTCAATATAATAGAAGGGGCTTTCGTAAATATGCTTTTGGCGCTGCCAGCCCTCGCCCTCGCTGTAGAACGGGATCTCGCCGTCCAGCTTCATCCACGGCATATAAATGCCCAGCAGTTCTTTCCAGGCGGCGTGGCGCTCGGCAGGGGTCAGGTCCGGCTTTTCGTACACGATATGCTGGAAGTGATCCACCATGGTGCCATACGGGATAAAGGTCAGCGCACCGGCCAGGTGGCTGTACAGGAACTTGCGGGTATCCTTGCCAAAGAAGCCCTCCGCCCACGGCCAGGCAAAGAATTCCATCGACATGGAGTGGACTTCGCATCCTTCCATGCTGGGCCACACGGTGGAATACGGCACGCGGTCACGGTTGGTGTATGCGGCAAAGGCATGACCTGCTTCATGCGTGACCACCTCAACGTCATGCTGGGTGCCGTTGAAGTTGGCAAAAATGAACGGTACCTGATAATCCCACAGGCTGGTGCAGTAGCCGCCCGCCGCCTTGCCGGGGGTGGAAAGCACGTCCAGCAGCTCATTGTCCAGCATGGTGTTAAAGAAGACGCCGGTTTCGGGTGAAAGTTCCTCATAGAACTTTTTGCCCTGGGCCAGAATGGCATCGGCATCGCCGCAGGGGGCGGGGTTGCCGGAACGGAACATCAGGGCATTATCGGCAAAGCTCATGGGGTACTGTTTGCCCAGGCGCTTGGCCTGCTCACGGTAGATGCTGTCCGCCAGCGGCACCAGATACTTGACCACGGCGGCACGGAACTTTTCTATATCCGCTTTGGTATAGCAGTTGCGGCCCATGCGGTAGTAGCCCAGGGTGGTGTAACCCTCGTATCCCAGCTTTTTGCCCATCTTATCCCGCAGGTGGGTCAGCTTGTCATAAATATCATCCAGCTGTTTCTGGTTGTCCTTGTACCACTGGCCCTCGGCTTTCCAGGCGGCCAGGCGGCGGGCATCGTCCGGGTCATTCTTGAACGGGCTCAGCTGGGACAGAGTGTATACCCCGCCTTCAAACGGGATCTGTGCGCTGGCCAGCAGCTTGCCATACTGCTGGGTCAGCTCGTTTTCCTGCTGCAGTTCCTCCATGATATCGGGCGAGAATGCCTTGCGCTCAATTTCGGCGTTCACAAACATCAGGTCGCCGTATTCTTCGGCAAAGTCTTTGCGGTAGGGGCTTGCCAGCATGGCGGCGGTCCAGGAATCCTGCCACTGCTGGATCTGCGGCATGGCGCTGTTGGCAAATTCCATCTCTTCATCATAGAACTTATCCCGCGTATCAATGGTATGGCGCACGCTGGCCAGGGTGAACAGGGTATCCACATGCTTGTTCAGCACCTGCTCCTCCAAAAAAGCGGCGCGGGCAGCGGCATAGTCGGGGGCGTTCTGCAAACGCTCGGTCAGTGCGGCAAACTGTTCTTTCAGGGCGCTCATGTCCGGGCGCTCATAGGGCATTTCGGAAAATTTCATGGGTTCGTTCTCTCCTTATTCTACAGTTTTGTTCGTGACTTAGGGACATTATACCATGGCGCAAAAAATAAGACCAGCCCGAAAAAGGCTGGCCTTCCATGATTCTGTATGATTTTACATGCTATTCATAAATTATCGCACGCAGCGGCGGCGCGCTCTCCCCCTGCCCCTTTGCCGTCAGCGCAGGGGTTGGCTTGCCTGCCATTCTGCCCGCCGGGCCTGATAAACCGCCAGGCGGCGGGCCGCAAGGGCATTTTTGCAGGCAGCTGCCCGGCGCTGCGCCTGCTGTTCAGTACGGGCGGCTGCGCGGTATTTTGTGCAAGCATCAGTTTCATGGTTTATGCCCTCCCTTGTGTGCTTCCAGCACACCACGGCGCGGTGTGGCACACCATACCGTATTTTTCCATTCAGGAAAAATTTTATTTTACTTTCAGGAACGTTTTATCTGCTTGCATCCCTATGGTATAATAAAGCTGCAATATTAAATGAAAGGGATGGCACTACCATGACCAATGAAGTTTTGAATACCATGAAAACCCGCCGCAGCTGCCGCTGCTACCTGGACAAGATGCCGGAGCCGGAAGCACTGAACGCCGTGCTGGAAGCCGGCACCTGGGCCCCCACCGGCATGGGCCGCCAGAGCCCGGTGATTGTCTGCATACAGAACAAGGCCGACCGCGATACTTTGAGCAAGATGAACGCCGCCGCGATGGGCGGCAATGGCGACCCGTTCTATGGTGCGCCCTGCGTTGCCGTTGTGCTGGTGGATAAAACCATCCCCACCTGTGTGGAGGACGGCAGCCTGGTGATGGGCAACATGCTGAACGCCGCCGAGAGCGTGGGGCTTTCCGCCTGCTGGATCCACCGCGCAAAGGAAATGTTTGAAACCGCCGAGGGCCAGGCCCTGCTGAAAAAGTGGGGTGTGCCCAATGCCGAAAACCTGCGCGGCGTGGGCAACTGCATCCTGGGTTATGCTGCCGAGGGCGGCAAAAAGGCCCCTGCCCCGCGCAAAGAAAACTATGTGGTGCTTGTAAAGTGATGCAGAACGAGAAAAAGCTGGTTGTTTTGTTCCCCGGCTTTGGCTACGGGCCGGACAAACCGCTGCTGTATTATGCCGCCAAGGTTGCCCGCCGGCAGGGGTTGGACTGCATGGTGGTGCAGTACAGCCAGCTGTTCCCCCACGAGGAAACGCCGCAGGCCAGCGCCGCCAAAAGCTACCCCGGTGCCGCGCAGGACGCCATGACGCAGATTCCTGCCGGGTATGACCGGTACATCTGCATTGCCAAGAGCTTTGGCACGATGGTGGCCGCCGGTTGGGTAAAGGCCCACCCGGAATACCATGTGACCCTGCTGCAATTAACGCCCCTTGCGTGGGAGTATGCCCCGCTTTACGCCGGGATGCCCGCCTGGCACGCCACCGGCACTGCGGACCCGTTGGGCGGTGCCGCACTGCGCCGTGCTTTGGAGCAGGACCCCGCCATCACTACCTATTTTGTGGAGGGCGGCAACCATTCGCTGGACACACCGGAGGATTACACCATTGGCCTTGAGGCGCTGAAAGACATTGTGAGAAAGTATGAAGAAGCGATGAGGTAAGTTAGGCGGGAGGAGTTTTCGTTTTTAATTAGAAATGAGAAATTAGCAATTAGGAATTGGAGATAAGGCGGGGCCCGGTGCATGGTTTAAGATGCACCGGGCCTTGTGTTTGTTTTGGAAAGAATAATTAAAAAAGAATAATGGCCACATTTTTCGTGATGTGCCGCGATTCTATTCGTAGGGGCGCATATTGTGCGCCCGTCGTCTTGCGGGTGATGGGGTGAGATATCCGGCACGGCCCGTTATTAAAGTTTCTGCTTCCTTCTTTTCAAAGAAGGGACAAAAACCCCCGTAAACTCATTCCACCTTCAAAATCGTCACGCTGACGGGGGCGAGTTCGATGGCATTGCGGCAGGCGGGGCCAAAAGGTTCGGCGGCGGCACGGGTACCATCGCACAGATAGCGCCAGCTCCCGGCAGGCAGGGCCGCCCACTGGCGGGTGCACTCCGGATTATAATAAACGGCCAGCCGCCCTGGCAGGCTTTCGCCCCGGCGCTCTGGCACAAAGCCGATCAGCCACCCCGGCAGGGACAGAATGCAGGGTTCTGCATCCCCCGCCATACCGGAAAGCTCCGGATACGCCTTGCGGATTTCCAACAGTCCGTGATAATACTGCACCAGCTCCTCCAGCTGGGCGGCGCGCGTCCAATCCAGGCGGTTCAGCTCCAGCGGGCCGCGGTAGGTGTTGTGGTCGCCATGCTTGGTGCGGGCAAACTCTTCACCCCCCTGCATGAACGGCAGACCCTGGCAGGTCAGGTAAATACCCGCCGCCATGCGGTTCTGGGCCAGCAGATCGGCATCCGGCGCGGCATAATCCCCGCGGCGGGCCACGCATTTCAGCTTATCCCACAGGGTATAGTTATCATGAGCCGAAACATACTGCACCACCTGGCCCGGCGCCTGGGGCATAAAATCCGCCTGGCCGCCGCGCCACGCCGGGATAGAATGCAGCACTTGATACCCACAGTGCATATCGCCGTTGATGTAGCCTGCGCTGCCCGCATTGAACACCCCGCCCTTGATGGCATCGCGGGTGTTATCGCAGAAAAATCCGATGCGGCTGTCCAGCAGGCCCGCCGCCTGTTTGTTGGCGGGGATCGCGCCGTGTTCCATGCGGGTGCTGCCGCCCTGCCACGGTTCACCGTACATGAGGATATCTTCGCCGCCGGGCAGGGCATCCAGCGCAGCGCGGATTGCGTTCATCGTGCCCACATCGTGCAGAGCCATCAGGTCAAAGCGGAACCCGTCAATATGGTACTCTTTGGCCCAGTACACACAGGAATCCACCAGATACTTGCGCACCATCGTGCGCTCGCTGGCAAGGTCACACCCGCAGCCGGAGCCGTTGGTCAGGCTTCCGTTTTCCCACCGGCGGTTCCAGTAGCCGGGCACCGTGCGTTCCAGCCAGCTGTTGGAATAATAGGTGTGGTTGTACACCACATCCATCACCACGCCCAGCCCGGCGCTGTGCAGGGCCTGGATCATAGCGCGGCATTCCCGCACGCGCACCTCGCCGTGGAACGCATCGGTGGCATAGCTGCCCTCCGGCAGGTTATAATTCAGCGGGTCATACCCCCAGTTGTAGTCCTCGCCGCTCACTTCGTCCACCGTGGCAAAGTCAAAAATAGGCTGCAGCTGCACATGGGTCACACCCAGCCGCTTAAGGTAGTTCAGCCCGGTGGGGTGTACGCCGTCCCCGTTCAGGGTGGTGCCGTCCACCGTAAAACCCATAAACTTGCCGCGGTAAGCCTGCGGCACGCCGCTGGCCGGGTCGGCGGTAAAATCCGCCACATGCACCTCCCACACGCTGCGGGCATGGGCGGGGATAGCCGGGCGTTCATCCTTCTGCCAGCCGTCCGGCACGGCAGCGGCCTGGTTCAGCACCATGCTGCGGGTGCCCCCTGCCCCGGCTGCGTGGGCGTATGGGTCTGCTGTAACGGTGGAGGTTCCATCCGGGAACTGCAGCTCATACTGGTAATACTGCCCGGCCAGGTCACCCGCCAGTTCCAGGTACCAGGTGCCACCCTCACTGCGCTGCATGGCCAGGGTGCCAAGGTCGGCAGCTTCCGGCTCTGCGTCCGTGCCCGTAGCAAAGCGGTGCAGTGCCGCGCTGCACGCCGTGGGGGCCCACAGGCGGAATGCCGTAGCGCTGCTGCGCCACACTGCACCAAGGTCATTCCCGGCATAAACCGGCAGCTGGGATGCCTGTGTTTCGTTCATGGGGATTCCTCCTACTGATATACCACAAAAAAGGCACAGCCTTTGCAGCTATGCCCAAAATGCTTACGCTATAATTTTAACAGGTCTGGCCCGCCAGTGCAAGGCTGAAATCAGCCGCGGTTTTCCATCGGCAGGTAATCTCTGGTTGCCATAACACTTTTGTACGCGGGGCGAATGATTTTATCCACATTGACCAGCTCTTCCATGCGGTGGGCGCTCCAACCGACCACACGAGCCACAGCGAACATGGGGGTATACAGTTCCACGGGGATGCCCAGCATGTTGTAGACAAAGCCGGAATAGAAGTCCACGTTGGTGGAAACTCCTTTATAGATATGGCGCTTTTCGGCAATTACCTGCGGGGCCAGGCGCTCCACCGTATTATAAAAGTCAAAGTCCGCCTTGCGGCCCTTGGCCATGGCCAGCTGCTGCACAAAGCTTTTGAACACCACGGCACGCGGGTCCGACAGAGAGTAGACCGCATGGCCCATGCCGTACACAAGGCCCTTATGGTCAAAGGCCTCTTTATCTACAATTTTGCCGATGTAGGCGCGCATTTCGTCCTCATCGGTCACATCGGAAACATGGGCGCGGATATCGTCCATCATCTCCATGACCTTGATGTTCGCGCCGCCGTGCTTGGGGCCCTTCAGGCTGGAAAGCGCCGCTGCAATGACCGAGTAGGTATCCGCCCCCGAAGAAGTGACCACGCGGGTGGTGAAAGTGGAGTTATTGCCGCCGCCGTGCTCCATGTGCAGCAGAAGAGCAATATCCAGAACATGGGCTTCCAGCGGGGTATACTGCTGGTCGGGGCGCAGCATCTGCAGCAGGTTTTCTGCCGCCGAAAGCTCCGGCCGCGGGCGGTGGATGTACATGCTGCCGTCATTCAGGTAGTAATTATAGGCATGGTAGCCATACACCGCCAGCATGGGGAAGACACTGATCAGCTTGATGCACTGCTCCATCTGGGTCTGCAGGCTGTTATCCCCCACCGAATCATCATAAGAAGCCAGGGTCAGCACGCTGCGGGTCAGGCTGTTCATCAGATCCTTGCTGGGGGCTTTCATGATAACGTCCCGCACAAAGTTGCTGGGCAGGGCACGGCATTTGGTCAGGCAGTCGGTAAATTCATGCAGCTGCTGTTCATTGGGCAGATCGCCAAGCAGCAGCAGGTAGGCAACTTCCTCAAAGCCATAGCGCTTGCCGCGCAAACCACGGATCAGGTCATACACGTTATACCCGCGGTACCACAGCTTGCCATCGCAGGGGGTTTTAACGCCGTCACGCATTTCAAACGCATCAATGCGGGAAATATTGGTAATCCCGGCCAGCACACCGTTGCCGTCCTTATCGCGCAGGCCGCGCTTTACACCGAACTCATCAAACAGGTTCGGATCAATGGCATCGTTATGCACACACAGTTCTGTAAACAGCTTGGCTTCTTTTTCGATTGCCGCATACTCACCCATGGTTTGTCCTCCTTTTACTTTTGAGACTTATCGTTGCATTATACAGTGTATTAGATTATTATACACCGTGTTCAACGTCAAAAGGTGAAAAAAGCGTTAATTTTAATTAGGGTGTATCTGAAAAGTCGAAAATTTAGTCTATTTCTACAAACACAGCCGGATTTTGCGTTAAAGAGTCTTGGGCAATACCGCATAATTCTAAGTGCCGATACGGCGAGCGAGGTGCGGCAGCTGC
>ENA-OZGM01000569-OZGM01000569.1-human-gut-metagenome-genome-assembly--contig:-NODE-569-length-16408-cov-5.410139_pt1 | contig 16408 bp, 10 predicted proteins | sample MGYA00244655_ERZ653656 | MGnify/ENA primary metagenome ERZ653656 (study PRJEB26926, sample SAMN06164991) | human gut metagenome | biome: ENVO:00009003; feature: ENVO:2100002; material: ENVO:00002003... | reverse complement strand
TAGGGGGAGTGCCCATAGGGCGAGGGGGTTAAAAAGGGAGGGGGTTGAGAAAGAAATCAAAAGCACGGGAAAATACCCGCCTTTATCGGGCGGCGAAGACACAAGGGATTAAAAAAACGCCCCGGTTCCCCGAGGCGTTTCCACACTATGGCTAATCATACAAATTATTTCACGATAAACGATTTTACCACGACTCCCTGCGACGTAGAGTATTGCAACATATAGCTGCCTTTCGAAAGATTCGAGACATCGACAGTCGTCACGTTATCGTCAATCTCACCGCTTTGCAACGCCATACCCGCCACGTTATAGATAGCATATTTGCCTTCGGCATAAGGTACTTCTATCGTAAGTACATCGGTGGCAGGAACCGGATAAATTTTAACATCTTCGGCAAGCACTTCGTCGATACCCGAAGTCGAAAGCTGCAAATCGAATTTCTTTTCATAAGAATTACGGCTTTCTTTATGAATCGCCTTGATATAAACAGTTTTGTGAACGGCTTTGTCCTCGATCAACTTTGTCGTATAGAGCTTACCGTCACGGACTTCGTAACTCGGTTCGGCATAAGTACCGCCGAATTGCATCATTCCTTTCAGTTCGAATTCATATTCGGCATCAGGCATGTCGCTCAATACCGTGACATCGGCGACTGCGACTCCCGCCGGAGTTCCTATTTTCACGCGAGTCGTACTCAGGCGTATGTCATACGGGGTTTCCGATTTCGGAGCCACCCCTACGACCACTCTATGATTATCGGGATAGGATCCTTGTACATGGTCTCCTAAGTTATCTAACGTGTAAAATCCATTATTTACACCTCCCCAGCCCCAATTTACATGGTAACTGGTAAATCCGTCCCAGCCGTCGAGGTTAAAACAGTGTCCCACTTGGTTCCCTTCGTTACCGGCATAGATGACCGCACGACCTCGTTTCAACTCGCTTTGAATAAGCTCGTGCCATTCATTGTCCTTTCCGGCATAATCTATGTCGCGAGAATAGGTCGTACATGTCTCCGGGAAACCGTAATAGTGTCTGAAATACCCCGGGATATTTTGTGTTATGGCTCCTGAACCGTCTGCACCGTATTCCATATCGATCAACACCCCGCAATGGTACAACAATCTGGCTACCTCGCTATAATTATTGGCTCCCGATAAAATCGCATCCCAATCATAATCGGGTTCGTTGTCGAAATTGACCGACAAAAAGCCGGCATTCGTCGATGTATAGGATTTCGTTCCCTGTCCCCGCAACGGATACCGCACTACGGTCAGAGCCTGCCCCATAGCTACGGCCACGCAACCGACGTAGGCTCGACCGCCCGGACCGCCGGACATTTGAGGACAAAGACTATTGTAAGGTGAATCTTGATTCCATGCTACTGTTATCAGCGGATCGATTCTATCCTCTGTCGCACGGCTTACGAGATCGCCCGCCCAACGATAATGACGTTGGAGAGCCGGGGTTTGACGAGCTATTTTTATTTGGTCGGTATATTCTTTCAACCAACCTTTTATCCATTCCGGTTGGCCTTCCGAAACATACTCGCTATCGAACGAATATCCCAATAAGGGATCTACGGTATCTTCGGCCGAAATCAAAGCCCACCCACCTTTTTCAAACCGAATGATATAATACATCGGCTCATTTCCTTGAAATATGGTTTCCACTTGGGCTTTACCGCTTTTAAACAGAACGCCGCCCCGTTGACTCAACAGCATATTGGCCGTCTCTACCGCCGTGCTTTCGGGCACTACCGCCGCATAATTCCTACCTATCCATGAGAAAAGCACTGCCACTAATAACAATAATCTATATTTCATAATCGGTTTTTGGTTTCGTTTTACAAATATATCTTTGTATTGACTGACAAAAATAGGCAATCCGAATATATTCTGCAACAATTTAACATTTTCTATGTTTTTTATCCGACAAAATGAAGTATTTATTTTCTTTACACGGCAATACCCTCATAACAAAAGCAGAATTACCCCCACTCCCCCCAATATTTCCTTAACAATATATAGGGAAATGCCCAACAGGGCAAGAGAGTTAAAACAGAGAAATACCACTTTCAATCCTCTCCCCCTGTGTTCCTACAAGGAATATAGGGGGAGTGCCCGAAGGGCGAGGGGGTTAGAATACAACGACAGCAACAAAATCAAGTACCAATCCTCTCCCCCTGCCGTGCCTAGCAGCATTGCGGGACGCTACAAAACAATAGGAAGAAAAGGCTACTTCTCAACCCTCCTCCCCTGTGTTTTGCGCAGCAAAATATAGGGGAGGTGGCACGCAGTGACGGAGGGGTTAAACCAGACAATCAAAAAATTCTTATGCTATCTTTTCAACCCCTCTTCTCCGGAACTTCGTTCCTTCGGTCTCTCCCCTATACCGCTACGCGACACAGGGGAGAAGGTTGAATAGTTCCCGCTCACCACATAAAAAATGCTAGACCATGAAAGAAAAAGAATCTCCCTTCCTCCTATATTCTGAAAAAAAATAGGAAAGTCAACTCTTAAAATAAGGATTCACGTTCCACTATCGAAAGGATATTTTAAAACTCCTCCCCTGCCGTGCCCAGCAGCCTTACGAGGTGTCGTATATAAAATCGAAGAAGAAGCGAAAGGGGAATACATCTCACCCTCCTCCTCTGTGTTTTGCACAGCAAAATATAGGGGAGGTGTCCGAAGGACGGAGGGGTTAAAAAACAGCGACAGCAACAAAATCAAGTACCAATCCTCTCCCCCTGTGTTCCTACAAGGAATATAGGGGGAGTGCCCGTAGGGCGAGGGGGTTAAAATACAGCGACAGCAACAAAATAAAGTATCAAACTCCCCCTGCCGTGTCCCGTAGCATTACGGGGAGTTTTGCGCAGCAAAATATAGGGGAGGTGGCCGAAGGACGGAGGGGTTAGAAAAGAATAAAAAAAGAGTCGATGTCTAAAAGAGGAATAAGTAAATAAGGATAAATTTATGTTGCATCTTTATAATATCTATCAATCTGAACACAAGATAGATAAAAATTATTTATTACAAAATCGATAAATAATTAAGAAATCACTATAAACTAATTAAAAATATGCTTATATTTGAGTTGATACCGTAAATGGACTCGCGGTGGTATCGAACAGATATACCACGAGAGGAGGTTTTATATAGCCTCCGGTCCATGATGATGCAAATAGCGATTTGCATTAGGAGTCCATTTACAGTATCAATTACTCACTCATCAGGGTCGGAGGCTTTTTTATATAAAAAGCGATGACAAAATATTCTTTCTTACAGCTTAGATTATTAAGAACAATCCGGGAATGGATTTGTTCAGCGAACATGATTGATATAGAACATTTTACAAAAATATTCTATTCACTCGGCGAAATCGATCGGTCTATTGTTAAAAAATACATACACGGAGATTCTATAAGAAACATCTCCCGATGTCTCGGCTATTCAGAGTCCTTTATTTACGAAAGGATATACAAATTTCACAAGAAAATACGAAAAGTTTCTCGTCACGAGAAGGCACAAGATTTCGACTAAATCCAGCTTCCGCAGATTTACTCTACAACGACAGACTCGGTACTGACAATAACAAAGCAGCCGATCTCTAAAAGACCGGCTGCTCAATAACTCTATCCTTAAAAGGATCAACGAATACTTTTCATTTTAAGATTTTGTCTGATAAGGGACTGCATATGAAGTTTTTCTGTTGCAGACAACGGTTTCATTTCCGACAATTTCATCTCGTTTTTCAACAACTTTATCGACGACGGGATATTAGTATTTGCGGCTGCGGCTTGAACAGATCCTTTAAAGAAGAGAGATGCATTCCACAAATCATACCACCCTAAGCTAAAATTGCTGTCACTGGGGTCGGCATCGGCATTAAAGCAATAAAGTCCACACCAACGATCTTGCGCATATACAACCTCGCCGCCTTGTGCATTTTCAGCGAAGTTTACATATTCAAAATTATCGGTTTCACTCTCTGGAAGTCCTGCGAAAGTGAAAATAGCGTTAACCATTCCGACATTAGTTTCTACCTGCATAACTCCCATAATTTGTAAATCAGCAATTCTAAAACCATTATCGGTCACTTCGGCTTCCAGTTGATTGGGATACCCATCCTTAAAATAGAAATGGTCTATTACAAGAGTATCAGGATTATTTGCATGTTTTAATGAAAACTCAGTATCGAATCCCATAGGTGTACTTCCGGGTTGTTGTGCTTGAAGATCATATTGATAAAACAAGAATCCGAATGTACCTGTAAAATCACTTTCTTGTGCAGCGGTATACTCCCAATAAGGAGCTGCAACGGTTTGAGTTTCTTCATCGACGCCACCAACCAATGCAGCAGACACATTTCCGCCGGCATCAGCGAAAGCACCCTCGGCAAAATCGAGGAATACATACGATACGGCTTCGTTCTCGTCGAACACTACACTTTCGGGCAAAGTAATCGTAACAGACTCATTATTGATAACGACACTCTCGATCGTACCGTTGGCATAAGAGGTAAGGTTACCCTTCGTCACATCGTAGGTGATAGCACCGCTTCCTCGAACAACGGTCTCGTTGAAAGTCAAAACGACACTGCGTCCGCCGTTCGTAGCTTTATATTTATTACCGTCGGGAACGTTCACCAAATAAGGAGCCTCTTCGTCGGGCAATTCGACAGATGCCGAAGCCACAGCCCCGCAAACGCCTTTTTCATTGGATGCCACGGCATATACATAGTACGTAGCCCCTAAATTCTGGTTAGAAAGCGTACCGCTCACGCTGGGTTTTTCGGCAGCTTTCACCAATGTAGAACCTTCGTATTTCGCTTGCAACAACTGGTCGGGATCGACAGTCATCGCCTCGTCGGTCACAATATAAGAATAATATACGGTTCCCTCTGCCGGAGTAATGGTTACCTTGAAAGCATACACGGCTGTTTTCTCAGCCGTCACCGTTACGGCAGGACCTTCGCCCATATCCACCGGCGTAAAGTCTTCGAATTCGGTGCAACCTGCCCCCATGAGGCAGATTGCAGAGAATAATCCTATAATATATTTTTTCATTGCTCTATAATTTTATTATTCTTCAACTTTTTTCAGAGTGACGGTTTGTGCACCGCTTGCAGCATAGCCCGGTTGTTCCACAATCGTCGCGATCACATAGGTATTTATGGAAATGGTTCCATTAGAAACCTGAGCCGTTGCCGAGCTTGCGCCATTGAAATCGAGACTCAAAGTATAAGAACCAGCAGTACCCAAATCCTGACCGGCGTTAATCGTTATCGACCTGAAATCGGCACTTACCGTACCCATTACCGATTTATAAGTCGCGCCACTCGCCGACGGAACGATCTGCGTAAACCAAACTCGATCTACATAGTCTGCGTCTTTCACGACTTCGCAAGTCCAATTTTGCATTTGAGACGTACCGAACGGATCCAGACCCGATGCATTATATTTACCCAAGATTCCGGCAGCGGCCAGCGGGTGGTCGTCATCGCTGATGGTGACGGTAGTCGTGTAGTTCGCACCTAAATTACAGCCTTCGGGAGCAGAAAGTTTGATATCGAAACACACATCGCCATTATAATCGTCGTTATCGATAGGTTCGATCGATATGTAAGCGACCATCTCGCCGTCAGCGGTAAACGACAAAGTATTCGACGTATTTTTCAAACGGTAATTCACACCCTCTTTCGCAGCGTTTTTACCGGCATAGGCAGTCGTATCGATTTCAAAACCCACCGACACATCGAGCCCTTTGGAAGCCACCAATGAAATGGGGATTTTAACCTCTCTAGCTGCATTCTCGGCTATGGAAGTGGTCTTGCTGTCAAAAGCCACGAATGCATCTTTGTCGCTGAACATAGGAGTATCCACCGATTGGCACGAAGCTAACACCCCTCCTACAACAGCCGCATATATAAATTTACTTATTTTCATAATTGTCTTCTATTAAAATTTATTTGCTTTGATAACCGGGATTCTGATCCATGTTTTTGTTATTCAAAATATCGTTCTCGGGAATTGGCAATGCCCAACGATAGCTCGGGAAATCGATATTTTTCGTGAGCGGATCCAAGTCGTAATCGGTCCGAACCAACGACTTCTGCAATCGTTTCATATCGAAGAATATATGGCCCTCGAACAAGAACTCCTTGCGGCTTTCCTCGAACAGGTTATCGAGCGTCACCGTGGCGTAAGCCTCGGCATTACGGTTCGTGGCTACGCGGTTCAAATCGTCGATAGCGGTTACGCCCGATACCGTGGCTCCACGGTAAATAGCCTCCGAACGTATCAGATACATTTCCGAGATACGCAATACCGGCACGTTATTGTAGGCCAACAGTCCGTTTTTACCGGGGAACTTGGTCGACCAGCGATACCCCGGATACTTACTGTTGGTTTTCGTCAATCCGGTCAGGCGCACATCGGTTGCGTCATACAAATCGATAAGGTCGTTCGATACTCGAACGTCGCCGTAACCGGCTCCACCTGCAACTTCGGGTGCTGTCAAGTAGTCTCCGAGGTCACTGCGGCTGCCGTCGCTTTGGGATACATAAACTTCAAATATGATTTCGCTGCCCGATTGGGGGGCTACGTCTACCGAGCCGTCCCACATCGATACGAAGCGGTCGCCCGAAAGCAGACGAAAACGCCCGTTCTTGATCACTTTCGTCGCATAATCGGCGGCCAACTGCCAATCTTCGTGGTGCAGATACACCCGTGCCATCAAGGCTTGGATAACCGGTTTCGTCACCGTGGCCACGACATCTTTCACCCCGGCGCGCACATAGCTGTCGCTCATCAGGCGTTCGGCTTCCACCAAGTCGGGTATAATGAGGTTTTCATACACTTCCGCTACCGTGTTACGGGAGGGACGGGCCGAGAGGTCGTCCTTCAACACGATGGGCACACCCATCGCTTCTACTCCGGTAATGCCGTTTGCCTTGATATAACCGTAGGGTTGGGCGTAAACTCGTACCAAATCGAAGTAAGCCAAAGCACGCAAGAAAAGATTCTCGGCTTTGATGTTGTTGATTTGCTCGTCGCTTACCCCGTCGCGCGAGAATTTTCCTTCGTTAATCGCCGTGAGTGCTTTATTACAGCCCAGTATCGCGCTATATGCGCTCGACCAAAGGCCCATCGTGCTGGTCGAAGTATAGTTCCATGCCGGTTCCATACGCATACGTCCTGTATTGACCGGGCCTACCATACCGTTGCCGCACATCACGTCGAATGTCAACGGGAACGATGCCCCATACCACGAGATGACTGCCCGATAGTTACCCGCCGTCGCTCCGTCGAACCCTTCAAAGGTCGACAGAGCCAATTCGTCTGACTGATCCATAGGCGGCTCCTTCGTCAGGAAGTCCTCGCAGGAAGAAAGAGCCAACGCTAAAACTGCTATCGATAAAATTATTTTTTTCATTGTAACAATTCTTTTTTAATTGATTAGAAAGTAATATCCACACCCACGATCATCGAACGGGTCATCGGGTAACTGATGATGGTAGCACCCGAGGTTCCGTGTTCGGGATCCCAGTAGTTCATGTTGTGGAACGTATAGAGGTTCAATGCGCTGGCATAGATGCGGACACCGCTCATCAATGCCTTTTTGGTCCATTTCGAAGGCAAGCTGTATGCCAGCGTAATATCCTTGATACGCAAGTAGCTGCCATCTTCGAGATAACGGGTAGAAATAGCAGAGCTGTTGCTCGAATTGTTGTAAACCGGTTTCGGCAATACATTGGTGTCGCCCGGTTTCTTCCAATAATTCATGGCGCCTTTCCAAATGTTCGAATCGCCGTAAGAGCCGTCTGCTTCGAACAACGAACGGTCTTGGTTCAACACCTTGTTACCATAGCGGGCTTCGAGCTGAATGCCCAGCGATATGCCTCTCCAAGAAAGCTCGGTATTGAAACCGCCCGTCCACAGAGGTTCGGGAGAACCGGCATTGATACGACGAGCCTCTCCGTAATTCTCGGTCAACAGCCCCTCTTCGTTACGCCACAACGCGTTACCGTTCTGAGGATTCACCCCCGCATAGTCATACAACCAATAGGTATAAAGCTGTTCGCCCTTGACATAACGCAAAGTCGTTCCTATAAAATCCTGACCCGGAGCAAGTTCGAGCACTTTCGAACGGTTGGCCGCAAAGTTCACGCCGGCCGTCCATTTGAAGTCGTTGGTATTGAAAATCTCGGCATCCAACTGAACCTCCACACCGCTGTTGCGAATCTTACCCACGTTCTGGGCCTGCGAAGCAAAACCGGTCGTATAGGGCAGAGGAGACGCGATCAACATATCCTCGGTACGACGGGTATACCAGTCGATAGAACCGTTCAAACGGTCGAACAGACGGAAGTCGATACCGATATTGTGAGTTTTGTTGGTCTCCCAAGTCAATTTGCGGTTCTGCAACTGAGAAGGCAACTGACCGGTAATACCGTTGTACACGATGTCGGAGTACAAACCGTAGTGTGCATAGGCTGCAATATTGTCGTTACCGTTCACACCATAGCTGTAACGCAATTTCAATTGATTAAGTACCGATTTGATATCCTGCATGAAATCTTCGTTGTGAATATTCCACGAAGCGCTGGCAGCCCAGAAAGTACCCCAACGTCTGTCGGGACCGAACTTGGAGCTACCGTCCGTACGAATAGAACCTTTTACATAATAACGGCCTTTGTAATTGTATTCGGCTACACCGAAGAAAGAAACCATCGCCATTTCGGTAAGACCGTCACCCACTCGTTGGTCTTCTACCGAAACACCCACAGAGTGGTAAGGACGTTGTTGATTCACATGATAAGATATACCTTGCAAGAAAGAATATTCATACGTATTGGCTTCCTGACCGATCAACACATTCAACGAATGGTCGTCGTTGAACAGGTCGTCATAAGTGATCGTATTCGAAGTAGTCAATATGCGATATTGGCTCTCGGCCGTGTTCAAAGAAGCGCCATAAGAAGCCGTGTTCACGAAAGCCGGACTGTAAGCGCGGCTGGTAGTCGTGGCATACTCGATAGAGTTGTTGGTACGGAACGTCAGTTGCTTGATCGGTTTCCATTCCAAATAAACGGTTCCGTTGAATTTATACTGCTTGTCGTATTTGTCTTGTTCGCGAATAGCGGCGATCGGGTTCACGTTGAACACGAAAGGCAAATCGAAGTTGTAGCTTCCGTCCTCGTTGTAAGCGTTCATGGTCGGAGCCAAAGCCATACCCGAATAGAAGGGATTCGTAGGAGCCAAACCGCTATCGCCCAACAAACTATTTTGCACATCGGAAACCTTCATATAACCGCCATGCAGACGAGTTCCCATTTTCAACCATTTGTTCAACTCGGTATCGAGGTTCGCGCGAATCTGCATCTTCTCGAAACCTACGGTCGGCACGATACCGTTCGTTTTATTATAAGACAATGAAGTATAGTAAGTAGTCTTGCCCGCACCGCCCGAAGCGATCAGCTCATACTCTTGCAAGCTGCCGTTACGCGTCAACTCTTTCATCCAGTTGGTCGCGCGTCTGCCGGCCATAGCCTGCGGAAAATAATACTCCGACGAGGGATCATCGGGATTATACCCGGCATTGATACGGGCATCGCGTTGATATTGCACATACTCTTCGAGGTTGGCCATGCCGAAGTCATTGTCATTGGCAAGCGTGGACACACCGTAGCGGGCACGGGCGGTAATCTTGGATTTCCCCGATTCTCCCGATTTGGTGGTAATCAAAATCACACCGTTGGCAGCACGCGAACCATAGATAGAAGCGGCAGCGGCATCCTTCAACACCGTCACCGAAGCTATATCGCTGGGGTTGATCAAGGCAATCGCGTTCATACTGTTGGAAAGTCCGCCTACATCACCGCTTTCCACGGGAATACCGTCGACCACATACAAAGGGTTGTTACCGGCGCCGATAGAACTGGTTCCGCGCACCCGAATCGTAGCCACAGATCCCGGTTGCCCGTTGCTCGACGAAACCGACACACCGGCCATTTTACCGGAAAGCATCTTGTCCACCGAAGTCTCGGGGATAGAAGCCAGATCATCACCATCGACCGTCGCGATAGAACCGGTTTTGGCCTCCTTCCGTATCGTCTGGTAACCTACCACCACGACATCGTCGAGAGTATGATCGGCAGAATTCAATTTAACGACCATACCATTACGCGCAAAAACCTCCTGTTTTTCCATACCGATGTAGGAAATAACCAAAGTTCTCGATGCCCCGGCAGGGATCTTGATTGTAAACTTACCGTCCGTGTCGGTAATAGTAGAAGCATTCGCGCCCTTCACCAAGATAGACGCACCGATAACCGGCTCGTCATTCTCTGCCGACAACACCGTACCGGAGATACTCGTTTGAGCCACCGCTAACGAAATGCCAGCCAACAGAGCGCACAATAACAATGTTAATTTTCTCATACGACTGAAATTAAATTTAAATAAACGATTATTCCTTCTTCTTTTTTCACATTACACACTCTCGACAATCTTTGTCAAGTTTTTTTCATTACACACTACTAACACTAAAACTTTTCTTTCCTTTTTTAACCTTATTATATATATAAAACTTAATAAAAATAGCGAATCTCTATGCTCAAATCAACTTCTCATAGAAGTATTCAGCATGCAAAGATAACAAAAAAAACATCAATATAAAAATCAAATTGAAAGAAAACATACCTTTCGGGCTTTCTTTTTGATAAAACCCATTCTCTTTTTTCGGAGATTCATAAATATACATTTTTCACAACAAGACTAACTTATTAAGAAACAATATAATAGATAATTCTTAATTTAATTATAAAATAATACGAGAAACAAGAAATATTCTATGTTAATAAAACATAAAACAGAACCTACTATAATCGTATTATCGCCAAATAGCGCTAATCTTATCAAAATTTTAACTCAATTCATTTATTCAATTAACATTCGATACTTCTCCCCTCCTCCTCTGCCGTGCCCCGTAACATTACAGGGTATCACAAACAGCATGGGAGAAAGACTGCTTTTCAATCCTCTCCCCCTGTGTTTCCGTAGGGAATATAGGGGGAGTGCCCATAGGGCGAGGGGGTTGAAAAAACGGAGGGGGTTGAAAAAACATCGGCAGCAACAAAATCAAATCTCACACTCTCCCCTTGCCGTGCCCCGTAGCATTACGGGGTGTTTTGCACAGCAAAATATAGGGGGAGTGCCCGCAGGGCGAGGGGGTTAAAAAAACAGAGGGGTTAAAAAACAGCGATAGCAACAAACCGAGTATCACACTCTCCCCCTGCCATGCCTCGTAGCATTACGGGGTGTCACGCAGCAATATAGAGGGAGAAGGTGAGAATGTTTTATATTGTTATATAGAAAACACATCGGACTGTAAAGAAAGACATGTATCACACTCCTCCCTTGCCGTGTCCCGCAGCATTGCGGGGTGTTTTGCGCAGCAAAAATATAGGGGGAGTGCCCGCAGGGCGAGGGGGTTAAAACAACAGAGAAGTTAAAAAAAAATTACACAAACAGAAAAAACAAATGATTCCAATTAAACACTTTGACCAGAAGCCTTTAATCTCCGAACAGTCTCTTTCAACAGCTCTATCACAGCCGGCTGATTCTCGAAAATCGCTCGATTTTCAATCCTCAATACGGTTATCCCTCGTGCAGATAACCTGTTATCCCGGCTCCCGTCTCTAAGACTCCCTTCGATTGTATAATGGCCTTGCCCGTCCAATTCTATTCCCAACTTCAATTCGGGACAGTAAAAATCCAATATATACTCACCCACCGAAAATTGCCGGCGGAATCTCACTCCATCGATTTGTCGGTTTTTCAATATCAGCCAAAGAGTCGCTTCGTATTTTGTCCCGTTGGAACGAAGCTCTTTCCGTTGGACCTTTTTCTCCTTTCTGTTGAAACTTCGTTTCATAACTCATTTAGAATGATTTACAAATATAATTTCCTAGAATGGTAAATCCAACTACTTCCCCTCTTATTTTTTCAAAGCTCCTCTATAATATTTATTTACCTCTACCGATATTTCTACCCCCTACAAATAAAAATTGCCTTGTAATATTCCTCAACCCCTCTCCTCCGGAACTGCCGTTCCTTCGGTCTCTCCCCTATATTTCCCTACGGAAACACAGGGGAGAAGGTTAAATAGCTCCTGCTCGCCACATAAAAATACTAGACCACAAAAGAAAAAGAATCCCCTCCTCCCTATATTCTGAAAAATAAGAAAGTCGGCTCTTAAAACAGCAAGGATTCACGTTTCACTATCGGAAAGATATTTTAAAACTCCTCCCCTGTGTTTTGCACAGCAAAATATAGGGGAGGTGTCCGAAGGACGGAGGGGTTAGAAAACATCGGCAGTAACAGTAACAGTAACAAATCAGGTATCACCCTCTCCCCTGCCGTGTCCCGTGGCATTACGGGGTGTTTCCGTTAGGGAATATAGGGGGAGTGCCCATAGGGCGAGGGGGTTAAACCCTACAATCAAAAACTCTTATGGAATCTTACAACTATTTCCCTAAAAGAGGAGAAATATATCCAAGAACCTTTTGCAAATGATCGACCTTACTCCACTTGATCTTATTCGCTTTAAGAAATACATTGAACTCTTTTCTATTCGATTCGGGCAAGAGCTTCGAAACAGTTTTTTTATTGGCATTGACAATTTCACCACCGACAATGAAACACAACCGAGTAGACACCGGTAATGTCTGCCCGTTTTCACGCTCCACGCGAATCATATCGTAATTGAGATTGGCGATACCGCCGAGTTGCAAACTCGACAAATTATCGACCGCCGAAGTAGACGACGATGTACCATAAGCCCCCGTCCCTTGTAGCAAACGGTCGAAATCGCCCGTCGTCCTACGACCGAGAATCGCTTGCGGTGTCTCGCCCAATACCTCGATAAAAAAATTCTCGCAACGTACGAATTCGGTACTGTCGGCAAAAACAACCCGACCGATATCGTTTTGATTATCGGGACAGTATATCTGCGAACCATTCAAATAGTGCAAATCGTTACGCAATAAATGAATGTTTACTTTCGCCTCCCCTTTATTCCCCGATTTGGAATAAATAGAAGCCTCCATAAAATCATCGAATAAATACGGCCACATAGTTGTAGGCTCTCCCGCCCGAAGCCCAAGAGAGGTAATCACCCCCAGTAATCCGGCAAATAACAATCTTTTCATAAGAATAAATTTATAAACATTCAAAATTAAATTTGTCAAAAACGACTACAAGTTAGTAATTTTATGTTATTTTTGCTCCTAAGAATAGGAATATTTTGCAAACACAATCACACAAATACTTAACAATATGAAAATCAAACATCTATTGTGCTTTATCGCGCTATGTCTGTTTTTTACTCCGGGTAAAGCCCAACAACTTAGCGTAATGACTCTACGTAATGGAGCAACGGTTTACATTTGGGAAGACAAAAGTAAACCCGATGTATTCGGTATGATCGCTTTCAAAGTAGGCTCGGTCGACGATCCCGAACAATACACCGGACTGGCTCATTACTTGGAGCATGTCATGTTCAAAGGGACCCAAACCATCGATGCACTGGATTGGGAAAAAGAGAAACCCATCTATGAAAAAATTATCGCCAAGTATGACGAACGAGCAGCATTAAGCGACCCCGCTGCCCGCGAAGCCATAGACAAGGAAATTAACGACCTGACCCGTGAAGCAGCCCAATATGCCGCAGGAAATGAATTTTCCCTTTTGGTAGACCACATGGGAGGACAAGGACTAAACGCCAGCACAGGCTACGACCAAACGGAATATCACAATTCCTTCCCGCCCTCGCAACTCGAAAAATGGCTCGAAATCTATTCCGAACGTCTTATAGACCCCGTATTCCGGGGCTTCCAGACCGAATTGGAAGCCGTATACGAAGAGTACAACATGTATAACGACGACCGCGGATCGAGAATGAGAGAATTCATCTATGAACAAGCATTCGGAGATCACCCGTATGCCCGTCCCATTATCGGTCTCCCCGAACACTTGAAAAATCCCCAGTTGAGTAAACTGATCGATTTCTATAATACATGGTATGGCCCTCAGAATATGTCTATCATTCTGGTAGGTAACATCGACGCCAAAGAGGCAATACCGATGATTCGTGATAAATTCGAAAGAGTTCCCCGCCGAGCCGAGATACATCGGGAAAAGAAACCCGTCCGCCAATTCAAAGGTCGCACGGAAAAGAGCGCGAAAATTTTCTATTATCCTATGCTGGCCCTCATTTACAATGGAGTTCCTTCGAACGACAAAGATGAAATCGCATTGGAGATCTGTTGCCAACTTCTCTCCAACTCACAAAAAACCGGTATCCTCGACAAGCTGCAACTCGACGGCGACATCATGAGCGTAGGCGCATCTCAAAATGCCATGCGAGATGCAGGGATTCTCATGATCAATGCCATTCCCTCTTTCGATGCGAACCAAAATCGTTGGGACAGTCACAAATCGGTAGAAAAAATCGTATTATCCTCTTTGCGCCAACTACAAAACGGGGAGTTCGACGAAGTGACTCTCGAAGCTATCAAACAAAACATGATACGCGAATACGACCTGCAAATGGAATCGAACGAAATGAAAGCCTATATATTAGCCTCTCTTTTCAATACGGGAGCCGATCCGTCGGACATCGTCAACTTCAAAGAAAAAGTCAAAGCCGTCACCATCGACGAGGTGAAAGCCGTAGCAAAAAAATACTTTAACGACAATTACCTCGCTTTGAACATTCAAGAAGCGAAAAACCTCGACAGCAAAGGACAAAAACTGAAAAAGCCCGATTACAAACCCATCGAGACGAAAAAAGGAGCCAAATCGGAATATGCTAAATGGGTAGAAAGTATACCGGTCAACATGCCCGAAGTAAAATACTGCGACTTCAACTCTATCCAACAAAAGCAAATCAACACTCGCAGCAAACTGTTCTACAATCTCAACCCCGAGAACGACGTATTCACGATGACTTTGAAATACGGCATCGGAACGAAAAAGATGCCTAAACTCGAATATGCCGTCGCCCTGATGAACAACGCAGGTATGCTGCCCGATATCGAACCGTTGGCATTCAAACGGGCTATGGGCGAATTAAATGCAAATTGCACATACGCTGTGGACGACAACTACATGTATGTCATGATGAGCGGATACGAAAAAGATTTGGTAAAAGCCTGCCAGCTTCTTTCCAAACAAATCCTTTTCCCCAAACTCGACGACAAGCAGTTGCAAAGCCTCATCGGTAGCGCGTTCGGTTCTCGCCAGATGGAAAAAAGCAGTATCGGGACATTGGAAAGTGCCCTCACGTCTTATGTACTATACAAGGATAGTTCAGACTATCTGCAACGCATCCCCACTCGTGATTTAATAGACCTTTCGATTACAGATCTGACGACCCAATTCCAAGCCGCCACGAATTACGAATGTGAAATCTATTACGTAGGCACAGCGCCGTTCGACGATGTATATCAAGTATTGAGCCAAAACTTGCCGTTGAAAGCGCAAGAAATGCCCTCTACCTCTCCCGAGTTACGTCCTCGACAACAATATACCGAAAATACGATTTTCTTCCTGCCCAACAGCAAAGCGACTCAAAGTAAAATATACTTCTTTATAGAAGGAAAACCATTCGATGTAAAAGACGATATATTCATCGAAGCCTTTTCAAGCTACTTTGGAGCCGGATTCGGAAGCCTCGTCGTAGATGAAATTCGCGAAAAACGAGCTATGGCATATACCTCCTACGGTATCGTGGGGACTCCCTCCGTTGCCGGTCGAAACACGCTATTTCAAGGATTTGTCGGTACTCAGGGAGACAAAACGCTCGACGCTATCGAAATTTACATGAATTTGTTGAAAGATATGCCGTCCACACCCGAACGTTTCGACGTAGTAAAAACCAATATCAAAGAATCTATCCTCAGTGCGAAACCGGGATTCCGTTCTGCAAGTGCCGTATATGAGGCATGGAAACGAATGGGCTATACACAAGATCCGGCCATCGACAAAATGAAAAAGATCGAAACGCTCAAATTCGAGGACATCATCGATTTCTACAACGAAAACATCAAGGGAAAACCGGTTGTTATCGCCATCGTAGGAAATCCGAAAGATTTCGATACTAAGGCTCTCGAAAAATACGGAAAAGTAGTCAAAGTTTCCGAATCGAAACTATTCTCCGATAGCTTCTGATAAGCCAACGAGTAAAGAAAATAAAATCTTAAAAAGCGAGGGTCTCGAAATGCTATTCGAGACCCTCGCTTTTTAGCCATAACGCACCCGCCAATCCCACTCGCTATTCTTAGAAACTGTTTTAAATTTATTCCGAGACAGATTGAGCCCTATGTTGAAGCAGATTGGAGT
>ENA-OZGM01000555-OZGM01000555.1-human-gut-metagenome-genome-assembly--contig:-NODE-555-length-16619-cov-6.370502_pt1 | contig 16619 bp, 17 predicted proteins | sample MGYA00244655_ERZ653656 | MGnify/ENA primary metagenome ERZ653656 (study PRJEB26926, sample SAMN06164991) | human gut metagenome | biome: ENVO:00009003; feature: ENVO:2100002; material: ENVO:00002003... | reverse complement strand
GTGGGCTCGGAGATGTGTATAAGAGACAGTAACAGCGGCGTCCCTCAGAGAATTTCTTCTTTGGTAGGTGGTTTTGGCACAATTAAGTTGTTCATAAATAGTAGACAAAAATATTTCAATGGTGCGAATTGGAATTGTTTTGGGCAATATTATGGGTTCGCGAAATTTAAGCTGCAATTTATTAAATGGATTGTTATTCAGAATTTCTTTGTATTCAAGATAATGAAAAAAAGCCTTAGCAGATGCGATTTTCCTTTTTACAGTCTTGGGTTTATATGTGTTATTAAGTATTCCGATGTATTCCTCCAATATATTTGTGGAAATGTCAGTGATGTCAGATGAGCAAATATAGCTTACGAATTGATTTAAATCAATCTTATATGCTTTCAAGGTCTTTTCATCTAGGCATTTCTGTTTGTCACAGTATTCCAAGTAGTTTTTTATAGATGTTTTCATGGTGTCCATAGTTAATCTCCTTTGTATGTATTTATCAGAAATATATGGTACAGGAAAAATGAAAGAAAGTAATTAAGACTGTTTAATTTGATGTGAATAACAAAAAAATATAGGGGCAGATGACTGTTTTTATGCCCATTTGCTGAGACATCGAGTGTATAATTATCATACGTTTACCCACAATTTACATCTGCGCGGTATCGACTTTTACATGAAGGTAATACCATAAGTCTGTTGTGAGTAAAGGTTTGTTTGTATAAAAGGAGACTGGAAATGAGTAGTTACGTTATATCGGACATCCACGGATGCTACGATGAGCTGCAGAAGATGCTCGAAAAGATACAATTCGGCGATGGGGATACGTTGATATGTGCGGGAGATTATATAGATAAAGGACCGAAGAATGCTGATATGCTGGAGTGGATCATGCGTGCGCCGGCAAATGTCATTCTGATTCGGGGAAACCATGACGAGGATTTTGTTCAGAACATAGAGGCGATGAGAATTATCAGCTATAAAATGGATCTTGACGTGGAGGATCTGAAGGATACAAAGATTTTGTACAAGTCTATGAGCAGGCTCGCAGGTCGTGATGATATTGTAAGGTTTGACCGATGCGGAACGGTGAATGAACTGATAGCGTCCGGATATACATTTTCACAGCTTACTTCATGGGCGGAGCGGATAAAGAGCATGCCATATTACTATGATGTGGATGTGGATGGCAGGAAATGTATAGTAGTACATGCCGGATATATAAGAAAGCTTGACACACCGGAGCTTAAAGCAAAGTACAGTTCAAGGGAAGAATTCTATACGAATGCCAGGTATGATGGGTATACCATCGGCGGTATATGCCATAGTACGATAATCGCCGGACATACACCGACAGTCAAGGAAGGTGAGTTTGCATGGAACAATGGGCGTGTGTTCCGCATGTACGATAAAGAACGTGATATATTGTTCTATGACATAGACTGCGGCTGCTGGATGAGGGGCACAAGAAAGAATGCAAGACTTGCGTGTATCAGGCTGGAGGATGAAGAAGTGTTCTATGTGTGATGTGTGCATTGACATCATTTTTTAGTTCTGTAAAATATAATATTAATTGTGGACATATAAAAAATATAATGTATTGCATAGAGAATGAAATAATAAGAGAATTGTGGAGAACATTTGATTCCACCCCATATGAACAGCGAATAGCGATGGGTGCTTTGATGATTGCAAAAGATTTAAAGAAATTTGAATCTTTGCATAGAAGAACTGTCAGAGTGGTATGGTATAAAGAAAACTCCAGGCTGGATGCTATAAGAGAGAAAGAATTTTGTGCAGGCTACGTATTTTCACATGAAGAAATCGTGCAGTATATTATGACCATTATTCCACAGGAAGAAGTTATTGTGGATGCTACGAGAAAATCAGTAGTCAGTTTCCCAGAAATTGCTATTCGTGAGCTGCTGGCAAATGCAATGATACATCAGGATCTTCAGCAAAGGGGTACGAATCCGATGGTGGAGGTGTTTAAAAATCGAATTGAATTCTCGAATGCAGGAGCGCCATTGGTTGCAATCGAAAGAATTGTTGACTCAGTTCCGGTATCCAGGAATGAAAATATTGCAGGGTTTATGCACAAATGTGGTATTTGCGAGGAACGAGGAAGTGGTTATGATAAGATAGTAGAGGCAACCGGTAAGAATGAGCTGCTTGCTCCGAGAATTGAAAATCAGAATAATCAATTCACAAAGGCAATATTGTTTGCCAAAGTGCCATTTGAATTGACTACGAAAGAAGATCGTATAAGAACCTGTTATATGCAGGCGTGCTTAGCATATGTCAATTTTGAAGGAATTTCTAATTCAGATATTCGAAAAATATTTGGCTTGGGAGAAAAGGAGAAGGCTAAGGCATCGAGACTTCTTACCAGTGCTGTTGAAGCTGGGTATATTAAAGTAATGGATCCGGATACAGCACCAAGATATAAAAAGTATATTCCGTATTGGGCTTAATTTAAGTTTCGCTAAGTTTCGCTGATATAAACAGGGCAGAAGAATTTAATAGAAAAATATGAAGAAAGTCACTGTAAACCAAGGGATTGTATGTTTTACAGTGACTTTCTTTTTGGGCAAAGATATAAAATACATTAAATTTAAGTTTTGCTAAGTTTCATTAAGGTCTAGTTGTATTATTTATATGACTTCACAATTTTTTCACATAATTCATTAGCACTCGGTATTGACGAGTGCTAACAGAAGTGGTATAACATAATCAGTCAAAGGAAAGAGCTTCTAAATAGAAATTAACGATAAGCCTTGAAGCGATCCTTTGAAAAGGAAACGAAATTATTAACATGTATATACCTGATGCGATAAAGGCAGAGGGGATAGATATTGGAAGGAGAGATGACTTATGTTAATGCCTAGTATTATTGGAGATAGCTTTTTAGATGATTTCTTTGGATATCCTGAGAGGACTTATGCAGCACCAAAGCAGACTCAGATGAATGGATTTATGCAGGCTGATGTAGCCGAGAGCGAGGATGCCTACACAGTTGAGATGAATCTTCCAGGAGTTAAGAAAGAGAATGTGAAGATAGAGCTCAAGGATGGATATCTGATCGTGAACGCTTCTACAAAGAGTGAGACCACAGAGGAAGATAAGAAGACAAAGTATATCCGCAAGGAGCGTTACAGTGGCTCAGGTAGCAGAACATTCTATGTCGGCAAGGATCTGACTCAGGAAGATATCAAGGCCAAGTTTGAGGATGGTGTTCTTAGGCTCACAGTTCCAAAGATTGAGAAGAAACCGGAAGAGCCAAAGTCAAAGTATATAACAATTGAATAATATTTCACAAAGCATGTAGACGCCGCGCGAAGCGCATATAATGCGTCTGCTGACTAAATACATTTCGTAGTGTTGATGACCGGCGCAGGAACCTCCCTCCTGCGCCGGTTTTTTCTTGGAAAATGTCAAATTGACGATATATTAGTTTGTGTATATAATTATATTTTGTTGAATTACAGCGTGTAATAGTCAGAATACATGAAATAAGGTATTGAGGATAATAATGAAGATAATTCTATGTGACGATGAGCGTCAGATACATGAGGACATAAGAGCATATGCAGCTCAATATACTCAGAAAAAATCGGTAGTAATACAGTTGGAAGACTGTTATTCTGCCGAAGAGCTTATAGAGCTGGGAGAACACGGGGATGCGGTACTTCTTGATATTGATATGCCTGGAATGGATGGAATAGAGGCGGCAAGAATATTGAGAAAAGAAAACAGAAAACTCACGATTGTTATGTTGACTGGGAAAAGAGAACGGTTTAAGGAAGCCTTTATGATAGGGGCTGTCAGATTTGTGACAAAACCTGTTGAAGCGGATGAATTGTTTGAAGCACTGGATTATGTGACATTATCGTCCGCGGGACAGGAGTTTCTTAAGGTCAGATATAATGGTTCAGAGTGTGAGATAATGCAGAGGAATATTTGTGTTATAGAGGCAAAGTCAGATTATCTGGAAATATATAGCAAGGACAGGCGATATGAAAGCAGAGAGAGACTTGGAAATATCCTAGGTGAACTTTATGAGAGATTGTTTATTGAGATACATAAAAGCTATATTATAAATATGCAGCATGTCAAAGGCATTACAAAGTATCGTATTGTAATGGATGATGATAAGGCATTACCTATAGCAAGACGCAGATATAAAGATGTATTACAGAAAATGGTTGATTTTGACCGGATGATGGGGTGATGATAATGGGGTGGTATGCTTATAACATAATGGTTATATTGCTGATCGTGATAGAGTACATTGTGTATTTTTATGTACTGGGAGGGCAGCGTTTCAGGATAAGATGCGACAAGCTAAGAGGTGCATTGTTTGTTGCCGGAACAGTGCTGTGTGCATTGACGGTAATTTGGGATTCACAGCTTATCATCAATTTGATGGCGGCGGTATATGCATTTATATTGGCAGTGATTTTGTACGGCATGTCATTTAAAAGTGCATTAAATATAATGATTGTGGCATCTCCGGTGTTGGAAATGTTTGAAGGAATAGTAAGACTTGTCATAAAGTACAAGGTTATGCCAGACGAGAGGATCCTTGTAGCTATGGGCATAGCAGCAACTATACTTATCATGTTGATATACTACTTTTTGCTGGGGCGCAGATTAAGGAAAGATGCATTCCTTCTTCCGATGCGTATAAGTGTTATGGTATCTGCTGCGGTATTTGCAGTTATGATGATGACAACGTTCTTTGATTCTTTTATAGGTCTTGAGGAAAGCCCGAAAGTGGTAACTGCTGGATTTGTGGTGACTACAGTGGGGAGTATAGTGATATTTATCATAATATTTGGAATGATATATTACTTTAATGTGAAGACAGAGTATCAGATAGAGAATGAAGGCCTGGAGCGTTACAATGAACAGCAGAGAGAGTATTTTGAGAATCTGCTGGAAAGGGAGAATGCTACCAGACAGTTCAGGCATGATATCATATCTGAGCTTACAGAGATAAGAGGCTTTTGCAGCCGCGGTGAATATGATGCGCTGGATAAGTATGTGAGTGAAATGATGCATGACATATCAGACATAAGTAAGAGGAGTTATGATGTAGGGAATGAGGTTGTAAATACTATGCTCAACTACTATCTGTATCCTGTGAGAAAGTCTTGTGATATCCGGGTGACAGGATATGTGGCAGATAAGCTTGCAATTGGCGACCGAGATCTGTGTATCTTGGTGTCGAATCTCTTGAAAAATGCAGTGGAGGCAGTGGACCGACAGAAGGAGGAAGATAAAAGTATTGTATTCGATATTCATCAGGGTAAAATGAACACGTATATAAGTGTCTGTAACAGTTTAGGTGACGATAAGCTGTCCTTGAGTGATGGCAGGCTGGAGACAACGAAAGATGATAAGCATAATCATGGATATGGAATTAAAAATATAGAAAATATCGTAAACCGTTATGATGGCGATATAAGGTACAAAATAGAGAGTAACAAATTTGTTGTAGATATAATGATAAAGAAATAATAAAAAACATGCAGTCACAAATGATTGCATGTTTTTTTACTGAAAATTGACCGTTCACCGTGTTTTTTGACCGTTCACTGAATAAGTGTTGTAAATGGGGAAGTTTCGTAATAGAGTCTGAATTGTCAGAGGTATGAAGGGTTTTGTGGATTTATTAAAAACTGCAAAATTGAGATATTTGTCTGCAAGATAGCGAAAAAGAAGAGGAGGGAAAACACGTGTTGTATGAAGGATATGTTGATTGGTTGTGGTGGCTGATTCGTAAGGTATAACCTTAAGTTAGTTGTAAGATGTTGTAACTTTAATTGCAAACGTAATAGTAGTATATTAAAAGGAGAGTAAATTAGATGAAGAATCAAAGAAGTAGAATAAAGATGGCTTTTGTTATATTATTAATTGTTAGTGTAGGAACATTTGGAGTAAGTACATATGTAAGTGCTGCTGGAAAGGCGAAGACTAGTTGTACTAATAGAGTAACATTTTCAAATGTTTCACTTCCTGATGAATGCAGAAATGTGACATTGGCTTCTGCAAAAAAAGTGAATAATACAAATTACGGACAGTTTAGAATTAGCAATTATACAAGATGCAATGCAATAGACTGTTGGATGAGAACATATTATGCTGGAGGCTGGCATTACTGGACAGACTATTTTGTAAATGATGTATCAGATAAGGCTGTACATAAAGTGAGATATTGTGACAAGAGCAGCTCATTTTACAAAAAAGGGGTTCGTGCAAATCTGAGAGCAGAAAATGCAAAATCTACAGTAAGCATATTCAAAAACAGAATCAAGGTATCGGGAGTGGTACGTTTTAATTAGAAGAGGAATACAATTATGTTTGCAAGAGAGTTAAAAAAAGTAATTGAGAGATGGCAGTTCTGGGGAACTGTCATCTTTATGGTGGCAGCAGTTATCGTAAATCAGCTTATAACATGTGCACAGTGGTGGGGAAAAGAGCTGACATATATAAGAGGCGCATATAGTTACATAGCTATTCAAAATGTGCGCTCCAACATAACTCAGCTTATATTCTCAGATTTTCTGCCTATACTGGCGTGTCTGCTGGCGGCGGACATATTCTATGAAGAACGAAACTGTGGCTTATCCAACGTGATATTTACAAGGGAGAGTAAAAAGAAAAATATAATATGCAAAGCTGCAACAGCTGCATCTGTGACATTTGCCGTGGTTACTTTGACATTGCTTGTAAGCCTTGCAATAAGCCTGGTGACCTTTGATGCGAGAGGTCATGCCGGGGTAAATGCAATATATATCACACTCCTTCCGCCGGAGCCGGATAGGGAGTTTGGTTCACTATATGCGTATCATCCGTATATCAATGTAATAGTTTATATATTGATAAGAGGCGGATTAGCGGCTTTATATGCGTTATTTGCATTTGCATTGTCGACAGCATTTGGTGCAAATAGATATGTGATACTCATATCTGCTTTTGTATACAATATACTTTGGTCAGGTGTAACGGCTCTGGCAGACAGTGATGTTATCGGTACAGATATTATGAGCATGAATCCATATGGAAGTGGGTGGTCAATTGTGATATTTGCAGTTGTGACATTGCTTATTAGTGCGTGTATGATAGGTGTGGGCTGTAGAAAGGATTGTCTTTGATGAAGATTAGTGTAAGGCATAATAGAAAGCTTATATGGTGTGCATATTTGTGTATATACCTTATCATATTTCTTGTCATGAGATGTAGTCAGAGAAAAGAGCTGGGTCTGGAACAGATGTATACAGATCTTTATCTGGAGGGAAATGTGATAGGATTATATGCGTTGGTGTTCTGTCTTTTTCTTATTCCGTTATGCAGCATGTGGCACATGGATATAGTGGCGGTCAGATGCAGTTCAGTCACCAGCCATATGTGGCTGATCATCAGACAGATTTTTTTCAGAAGCGTGTCTTTCAGCATGGTTTTGGGTATTGGGTCGTATTTCATAATAGGTACATCAGTGCCTGACTGGTGGGAGAAGGAGAATGTCAGATATATCTTGATTCAGACACTGCTTCAGGGTATTGGATGGATAGAAATAGGAATGCTGTTTGTACTTATATTTTCGTATACATGTAATGCTGTGTGGACATTCCTGTTGGATTACATTGTATTCGTATTGTTTAATAGTTCTGTATTTGTTCCAAGAATGGAAAATGTTGCTCATTACACCAGACTTTATTATATGATGTTTCATATAGATGTGCTATCGTCTGTGGCGGAGATTGTCAGCGTGACGGCTATGAATATTGTGATTATTCTGATTATGATGGCTGTTTTATATAGGAAGACTGCAACGATGCAATATCTTCCAAAAATTAAATAAGGGGATGCTTATGAAGAAGAATACAGCAAGGTGCGGAGTTGCGTTGCTCATATATATATTGATATTTGTCAGGACTTATGGGTGCAGTGATGTGGGGACAGCATTTTATATGGCATACTGGCCGCTTGATTTCATGGACGTGAACAGGATGTTCTTATCATATACTATGCTGGTGCTTTCGCAGCTTCCATTATATATATTATGGGGAGATTATTTTGGCGAAAATCTGTATAGAAATGCGTCGGTTATATTCACGCGGACAAAGGAAACAATGAGCCTAATGTTCAGGTATTCACTGAAAATGTGCATAGGAATCATAGCTTTGACCGGGTTTTCAGCTATATGTATGGCTGCAGTTCCGCTTATCAAAGGTGAAGCTGTGCCGGGGGATCTTGCTGATATAGGCATATATGCATTATATATGTGTGTACTGCTCCTTGCAGCGAACATTTGGGCATTGATCGGAAAGCCTGTGATAGGCATTGCTGCGGTAATACTGTTCCAGGCTGTCCAGCTTATACCTTTGTGCGGTATACCAGAGAAGGTGGGCAAGGGACTCAGGTTATTGCCTGGATATTTTATGTGGGGAATCCAAAATGGGATTGAATGGTCTGGCAGAGCCTTGAGTGCATGTGTGATGCTTGGGCTTATGCTGGTATTTATATGCTGTCAGGGGATAGTTGCCAGAAAGACAGAGTGGAGGTAAGCAGGATAATGAAAGTTCGAATTGAAAATGTGACCAAGAAGATAAAGGGCGTAACAATTCTTGATAATGTAAGCTGTGAATTTGAAGGTGGAAAGATATATGGTATCACTGGGGCAAATGGCTCTGGAAAGACGATGCTGTTAAGACTCATCGCCGGGCTTATAAAGGCAGACAGTGGATGTGTCTATATAGATGACAAGATATTAAAGAAGGATATAGATCATCCGGAGAACATAGGTGTTCTGATAGAAAATCCTAATTTCTGGAAACGCTATACAGGAATGGAGACACTAAAGCTGCTTGCAGACATAAGAAAACAGGCGACAGAAGATGATATAAAGAATGCTCTTGTCAGAGCCGGACTTGAACCTTCGGATAAGAGAGTGGTGAGGAAATATTCACTGGGAATGAGACAGAAGCTTGGAATAGCTCAGGCGATAATGGAAAAACCGGATATCCTGCTTCTAGATGAGCCTACGAATGCTCTTGATAAAAAGAGTGTGGAACAGGTGCGAAAAATTATCCATGAAGAAGCGGAAAGAGGCGCCATTGTAATAATTGCAAGCCATAACCCGCAGGACATTGAAGGCTGCTCAGCTATTCTGGAAATGGCGGAAGGTCGGGTGTGCGATGAATAAGACTGCAGTAAAAGGAATGTCGGCAGTGCTGGTACTTGTCGTACTTGGAATCGCAGCAGGTATGATCACGCGGAGAACATTTGTAGATAATACTGATCTGAAGGCATTTGTTGATACAAATCCGCATGTTGAATATTGTGATATTAACTATGCAGAGGATGACTCACTGGGATTGGTGGATGGTGATAGCGTAGAGTCTGTGTCAGATCTTATGGCAGAAGGCGAGCTGGTGGTTAAGGTGCATCTGGACGAGACATGGAATCGCGAGTTGTATCAGGAGTGTGTGCTTTCCAAGGTTAAAGTTGATAATGTGTATCAGGGCAATGCAGAACCCGGAGAAGAAATATATATATTTGAGCCTGTTGACTGCGTGGGTGATTTCATGGATTGTACGTGTGGATATACGCTTATGCAGGAAGAAACCGAATATGTGTTATTCCTCAAGAAACTGAAAAACGCAGGATATGGTGATGCTGAATATGTGTACATGCCGCAGTGTATGACATATGGAAAGTATACATATGGCGATAGTGTTCCGGCAAAGTATATTGATTCCCAGGATAGTGACAAACTGCCGGCATACAGCGATATCAGAGATGCTGAGGTGATTGTACTTGATGACGAGCAATATGACAAGTATTGTAGATTGAAGAAAGAAGTTATGGCACTCAGATGATATTTCATATTTTGTAAAAATACGAAATGATTCCAATGACTGGTGTTCAGTTTGAAAGGTTATTTAATATGATAAAAAGACAACGTATAGTGAAAGAAACGAAGAGAAAGATAGAGATATTATTTATTGTGGCATGCGCGTTTTCGTGTATAACGGCGTGTCAGAATAATTCATCAAATCAGGAGACCGTGCAGACGGTGAGTTATGACAGAGCCTCTGTTGGCGGAAATCTGGGAACTGCAGCTTCGTGTGAAGGGGTTCTTGAGAAGATGATAAATGATTCCTGCGTTAAGGTGACAGGCGCAAGTGCGTCAGCAGAAGATGTGATTTACACCTTGGACAGTTATTATTACAATCCAGATGAGAACATAGTGGCATATGGAATTAAAGTTACAGATTTAGAGGGGAATAGGCTGTCTACAGAAAAGAAAGCAGAAATTGAAAAGAATATGTCAAAGGATACTATGACTATTTCATTTGGTTCGTACAATGAAATAACCATATATGAGTCAATATCTGATGACAGTGATTTTTATATCAGCGGTGCAAATCTGCTGGCTGACAATGGAAAAGATACATCGGGCAAGCTTAATTCCATGGCTATTAACAATGGTGATCATGAATATGAACTTAGTCTGCCTGATTATAGTGTGAAAAGTAAAGTTGTAAATTATAAAGTTTTTACATCTGAGGAATTAAAAAAGTGTGTAACCGGGGAAAAAACATTGACGCTGGTTTTTAACACTAAGCATGAGCAGAGTGAACTGGATGATGAGCTGGAGCAAAAGAAGAAAGAACTTGGAGATACATTTAATGAGGAAGACTATGGATATATAATGTATAGCAGCATACAGCTCAAGATGAATGATGGCAGTCTGGTTGACATCTTAAATGATAAGGAAGTGGGGACTCATGTAAAGAAGCAGCTTTCAGGAATATCCGTGGGTCTGGGATTGGAAAGCTATCAGGTAGTATTGGATGACAGTGTGGATCTGTATCAGGTTTACAGTGTTTTGGTAGATGGAGTGGAGCATGTAGTGGATAAAACAGAATAAAGCTTGGAAAGTGGAGCTTAGGCTGGAATGTGTGTAATCAGAAATTTGTAAAAATGATAGAAAAGGTTATTTAAGGATGGCAGATTTGAACGCTGCCATCCTTATTTTTGCCGATTGACAACAAAAGACCACTGTTTATAATGAAGTTAGCGAAAATGAATGTTCAATATAAGGAGATGTGAGACATGAAATACAAGGCAGCGATATTTGATATGGATGGAACAATACTTAACACTCTGGAGGATCTGACAGACAGTACCAATTATGCGCTTTCCTACCATGGATATCCGGAGAGGACTATAGATGAGGTTAGAAGATTTGTTGGGAATGGCATACGAAAGCTCATTGAGAGAGCTGTGCCTGAAGGAACGGATGTGGCAACGATAGACAAGGTGTTTGCTACATTTGCTTCTTATTATAAAGAGCACAGTGCGATCAAGACCAGACCGTATGACGGAATACATGATGCGATTGCAAAGCTGCGTGCTGCCGGTGTAAAGACCGCAGTGGTATCGAACAAGGCTGATTTTGCAGTGCAGGATCTGTGTGTTGACTATTTTCCGGGAATGTTTGATTTCGCACTTGGCGAGAAGTCTGGCATAGCCAAGAAACCGGCACCTGACATGGTGGAGGAGTGCCTCAGAATGCTTGGCCTTGAGAAGAATGATGTCGTGTATATAGGCGACTCTGACGTGGATCTTGCCACAGCAAGAAATTCTGGAACGGATGTCATCATGGTTGGCTGGGGATTCAGAGACGAGAAGTTCATCATGAGCCTTGGCGCACCGTTTGTCATACATGATACACAGAAGATCGTTGATATAGTATTGGGAGAGTAGTGGATGCTTACATATTCATTTGACGACAGAGGGATGGATTTCCTCTATGAGCATTTGTACAAAGAGATAAAAAATGACATATTGATAGGAAATCTTAAAGCCCATGAGAAGCTGCCGTCAAAGAGGGCACTTGCAGCTCATCTGAATGTGAGCGTCGTCACAGTGGAAAACGCATACAGTCAGCTCTTGGCTGAGGGATATATTTATTCCAAGCCGAAGAGCGGGTTCTATGTGTGTGACGTGAAGGCCGAGGATGCGGATGTTGTGGGAGTGCGCAATGCCTACTATGCCAGTGAATATAATGGTGGTACAGAAGGTTCCGTAATGAACGATAATGCAAGGCAGAACATGACCTCAGATGAATCGGACGTTGCATACATGCGCGGAATACGATCGGAAGACCATGTGACAGAGCATTCTCATGTGATCAGGGAACATGCAGAATCCCCTGGCCAGAACAGGTTCTTTGCCGACTTTGTGAACAATTCCACCCTCAGTGAGAACTTCCCATTTTCGACATGGACGAAGCTCATGAGGGAGACGATGATGGATGACCGGGAAAAGCTTATGAAGAGATCGCCGTCTGGTGGTATATTTGAACTCAGAAAGGCCATTGCGGATTATCTCTATCAGTTCAGGGGGATGTCTGTAAGCCCGAACCAGATCATAGTCGGCGCGGGAACGGAATATCTGTATGGTCTTATCATACAGCTTCTCGGCAGGGACAGCGTATACGGTGTGGAGAATCCGGGATATCAGAAGATACAGCACATATACGATGCATATCAAGTGAAATGCTGTTATATAGACATGGATGAGAGCGGTGTCAACATAGATTCGCTAGAGCGGTCCGGGGCTGATGTGGTGCATATATCACCGTCACACCATTTCCCTACGGGAACTGTCACTCCGGCGAGCAGGAGATATGAACTGCTGGGCTGGGCGGCAAAGCAGGAGGGCAGATATATCATAGAGGATGAATATGACAGTGAATTCCGTCTGGTGGGCAATCCGATCCCAGCACTTCAGAGTATAGATGCCTCAGATAAGGTCATATACATGAATACATTTTCAAAAAGTTTGTCATCAACCATACGAATAAGCTACATGGTATTGCCAATACCGCTCATGGTAAGGTATAATCATGTACTAAGCTTTTATGCGTGTACGGTGTCGAATTTTGATCAGTATACACTCACAAGGTTTATCCAGGAGGGGTATCTGGAAAAGCACATCAACAGGATGAGAAAGTTTTACAGGAACAGCAGGGACAGGATACTTGGTTGTATCAGGAATCATAGGCTGTATCCACAGGTAACGATAAAGGAAGAGAATGCAGGTCTTCATTTCCTTATGGAGATCGACACGTCATACACGGACAGAGAGATGGTGGACAGGGCTGCCGCGGCAGGAATCAACATATCCAGCCTTAGCCAGTACTGCCACGGAAAAGAGCAGGAGGACAGCCACACACTGGTTATCAATTATTCGGGCATAGAAGAAGACATAATAGAGGAAGCCTGTGACAGACTTCTTGAGAGTGTGGTGCGCTTGACGACATAGCATGCAGACGCCGCGCGGAGCGCATTTCATGCGTTTGCAGGAATTTTTCGTAAGGAGGACAACGGATGAAGATATCATTTGATTCACTTGAGGAGCAGAATATTCAGAACTTTAAGGGCGGCGAAGGCGTATTCAAGCCACGCATGCACGTAGGCAATTACAACAAGATCATGAGGGCAACACTTCCAGCCGGAAGTTCTATAGGACTTCACACACATGACACCAACAGCGAGATCATATTTATCATCTCAGGAGTTGGAACCATGGAGTATGACGACACCATGGAGATACTCAATCCGGGCGACTGCCATTATTGCCCACCGGGACACAGCCATAGTCTGAAGAACAACGGCGATGAGGATCTGGTGTTCTATGCTGTAGTGCCAGAGCACAACTAGAAGAGAATAATATAAGAAAATAAAAAAAGAGGTTCTCCCAATCAATGTAACTGGAATATATCTGGAATTCCGGGTGCGCATCAGAATATGGAGATCTCTTTTTTATTTGTTATCAAGTGATTAACTTGATATATATGCGCTAATTCATGTCACATCTAGAAAAGCCTCTGATAAATGTAACAGTTTTAGTGAAGATTTCAGATACTTTTAATGTTTCGATAGATCAGTTGATACTTGGCAGAAACAGAGAGGTGGGGGCCTTGGATAGTAAACATGTAAGAGAGGGAGAACAGTGTAAAGAAGCAATAATTCATAGAATGCTAAAATTAAATTATTTTGATGGTGAAAAAAAGATAAGAAAGGTGCTAACTTTATAATACTATCACTGGATAGACTGTTTTAATGTAGTTTACATAAATTTTACGCGCTTGCATATTGAAAAACACGATATAAAATGCTAATATAATAGCAAGTTTATAATGATGAGGCTTAAAGCTAGTAGATACACATATGTGTGTCTGCTGGCTTTTCTTGCTTTTTACATAGATTTTACATTTCGTTTACTGCATGTGGATAGCGGCCATTTCCTTATGTGGATATGCTTGTTTAAGATGAGATTTACATAAGGAGGAAAGAAACACAGTGGACGAAAGAGTTAAGATAGTATTTGGATTGCTGGGAGGACTTGCCATGTTCCTATATGGAATGAATAGCATGAGCGATGCACTTCAAAAGGCAGCAGGAGAAAGGATGAAGAGAATATTGGGATTCCTTACCAAGAATCCTTTGATGGGAGCTTTGGCGGGAGCACTTGTAACCGCAGTTCTCCAGAGCAGTTCGGCGACTACGGTCATGGTCATCGGATTTGTAAGTGCAGGACTCATGAGTCTGCCACAGGCTATATCAGTAATATTTGGAGCAAATATAGGAACGACCATGACGGCACAGCTTATGGCGTTCAAGATCAGCAATTACATATATCCGATCATATTTATAGGTTTCATTATGAACTTTGTGTTCAAGAAGGAAAAGATCAGAAATGTTGGTATGGTCATATTCTCATTTGGACTTCTCTTTGAAGGTATCGAGGTCATGGGTGGTGTTATGAAACCACTTGCCAGCAGTGCGATATTTGTGGATCTGATGGGCAAGGTGTCAGAGATACCGGTTCTCGGAGTTGTACTTGGCGCAGTTATGACCTTGGTTGTACAGAGTAGTTCGGCGACCATTGCGGTACTTCAGAACTTTGCGTCACAGCCTGGACCTGACGGAATACACAGTGTCATAGGTCTGGCAGGGGCGATACCTATCCTTTTCGGAGATAACATTGGAACAACTATCACAGCGCTTCTGGCATCCATAGGACAGTCCAAGAATGCCAAGAGAACAGCCATCGCGCACAGTACATTCAACATCACAGGAACCATACTTTTCATGTTCCTTATAAGACCGCTGGCTGCATTTGTACAGTGGATATCACCAAAGGGTGATGAACTTGACATCATATCAAGGCAGATAGCAAATGCACATACAACGTTCAATGTGGCATGTACACTTATCTGGCTGCCTCTGATACCTGTTATGGTGAAGATAGTTAAGTTCATCATCAGGGGTGAGGACAAGAAAAATTCAGAGGGCTTTGTAGCCAAATACCTCGATGATAAAGCTATGTCACAGCCGGCGGCAGCTATCTACATGGCCGCAAAAGAGATATCAAGACTGTCGGTTCATGCGGGCAAGATGATAGAGGCTATGAAAAATGCTATAGAGAAGAGAAATATTACAGATATCCGAGACAAATATGTGGATGAGCATGATAAGGTCAAGGAGCTTCAGGATATAATAGTTGATTTCATCACAAAGCTGATATCTAGTGGTAACCTTACCGAGAAACAGGCAGAGCAGGCGGCAGGCCTCATGGTGGTCAGCAACAATATAGAGCGTATAGCAGACAGGTGCGATGAGGTGGATGGCCTGTATAAAAAGATCCTGGACAATGGACAACTGCTGTCGGATGCTGCGATAACTGACCTGACAGCGTGTATGGATATGACAGAGAAGCTTTTCAGTGAGTCAATGAATGCAATAATTACTGGGGACAGTGAAACTCCTGACAAGGTTGCCGCAGACAAGAAGAAGATAAGAAAGCTCCAGAGACAGGCAGGTAAGGCTCATCTCGCAAGAGTCAAGAAAAACACCTGCGTGAGAAGCCTGACAGCGGATTATTCGGCACTGCTTTACAGCATGGACCGTATGGCGGACAACTGTATATCCATTGCGGAAGAGGCAATCGACGATTTCACATTTGACAAACTTGATATAGAGAATATGGATAGTGACAGTGGAGCTCTTGAGAAGGCAGGTGCTCAGGCATGACAAAATACAAATGTGAAAGAACGTATATTGACAGGCATATAGACAGAAACTGCAAAAGGGCTGGATACTGGAAAATGGTGGGCAGATTTCTTGCAATGGCTGCACTGGGTTCTCTGCTGCTTACAGGATGTGGCACCAAAGTGGACGTTCCGGATATGTCATCCATGGGTACAATAAACGTGGTTTCCAGAGAGGAAGGTTCCGGTACTAAGACGGAATTTGACAATCTTGTAGACACCGATGCGACGGGAACCAACACTGTTGCAGATTCCACAGACAATGTTATATCGCAAGTAGCCTCTGACAAAAATGCGATAGGTTATATAGCATATAGTGCAGAAAATAACAGCGGCGTAAAGGTGCTGGATGTCGATGGGACAGCTCCGGATACGGCATCCGTAGAAAAGGATAAATATTCTCTGTGCAGGGATTATATATTGGTATACAGTGGGGAACTGTCACTGTCTCTTATACACATCTCCGAGCCCACGAGACTGCAGCTAATCTCGT
>ENA-OZGM01000515-OZGM01000515.1-human-gut-metagenome-genome-assembly--contig:-NODE-515-length-17410-cov-4.972688_pt1 | contig 17410 bp, 19 predicted proteins | sample MGYA00244655_ERZ653656 | MGnify/ENA primary metagenome ERZ653656 (study PRJEB26926, sample SAMN06164991) | human gut metagenome | biome: ENVO:00009003; feature: ENVO:2100002; material: ENVO:00002003... | reverse complement strand
GAAAATATACTTTATAATATTCTACATTTTTTACTGTTTCCCTTTAATTTATTTGCTGTGAAATGCTATAATAAGTTATAGAAGTTGTCTGAAGAGGTGTCATTACATGAAGATCCATAAGCTCACTTTAGCGGCGCTGCTGGTTGCCATCGGCACCCTGAGCGCGCATCTTATTTATATACCGGCCGGCATTTCCAAATGCTTTCCCGTGCAGCATGCCATCAACGTGCTGGGAGCGGTGATTTTAGGCCCCGGCTATGCGACAGCAATGGCCTTTGTCATTTCCTGCCTGCGCAATATGTTCGGTACCGGCTCACTGCTGGCTTTTCCCGGCAGTATGATCGGTGCCTGTCTGGCCGGACTTTGCTATAGCAGGTTCGGCTCTGTCAAAGCGGCTATGGCCGGCGAGATTTTCGGCACCGGTATTTTAGGCGGACTGACTGCCTGGGTCATCGCCCGTTTCTTCTTGAACAGCGCGGCAGCAGCCTGGTTCTTTATCCCGCCGTTCCTGATCAGCACTGTCGGCGGCAGCATCATCGCCGGACTGATCATTAAAAGCGGTATCCTTGCTTACGCTCTGCCAAATCTTTTTGCTAATAAAGGAAATAAATCAAATTTATGAATATTGATACCATGCTTTCACAAATTTTATATTGCCTGAGCGGCTTCCTTTTCGGTATTTTCGCCTCACGCTACAGCGTCATCAGCTGGCGCACTCTGGCCAGCCGGCCGCCGCTGCTGCAATGCGCGCCTTACGTGCTGTTTATCATTGCAGCTTTTACGCTGTTTCCCTTCTGGCTGATTACCCGTACCGAAGCCGGCGGTTTTATTTATTATGCGACGCTGCTGTTCTTTTTTACAAAGGGCTACCGCGCTGATAAGAAAGGATGAGCCCCAACATGAGCGAAAATAAAACTAACAATACTGTGACCTGCGATTCCTGCGGACACAGCGCCAGAATCCACCCTCAGCTGGCCGATAAATATGTACAGCCGATGGCGGAAATATTCAAGGTTTTAGGTGACCCGACCCGCATTAAAATTTTAGAACTGCTGTCCCACGAGGATATGTGCGTCAGTAATATCGCCGAAATGCTGGATATGACCCATTCCGCTATTTCTCATCAGCTTCGGCAGCTGCGTCATGCTCAGCTGGTCAAGTTTTCCAAGTCCGGCAAAGAAGTCATTTATTCGCTGGACGACGAACACGTCCTGACGCTGTTTGCCCAGGCGCTGGATCATGTCAAACATAAGGTTTAAGCATTCCGCACATAAAAACGGAGCCTGCTGTGCAGACTCCGTTTTTTTATTTTTACAGCTGCAGAAAATAACGATAGACAGCATCGCTGTCTGTCAATTCCGGGTGAAAACTGGTCGCCAGCAGCTTTCCTTGCCGGGCAGCTATGATATGCCCTGCATACTCCCCCAAAATTTCTGTCTGTTCGCCAACCCTTTCTATCCACGGAGCTCTGATAAATACCAGCGGCAGCAGTTCTGCCCCCAAAGCAGGCAGCAACTGCCTGCAGCTGAAGCTGTCGAGCTGACTGCCATACGCGTTACGGCGCACGGTAATATCCATCACTCCTAAATGCGGCTGTTCACCGACAATATTTTTTGCCAGCAGAATCAGCCCCGCACAGGTCCCCCAGACAGGCAGCCCCTCTTTCACCCTCCGTTTTAAAAGCTCCGACAGTCCCGTTCGCTGTAAAAGCCTGCTGATAGCAGTGCTTTCACCACCGGGAAGGATCAATCTGTCCACCTGCTCTAAATCAGCAGCCGTTTTTACGGCAACCGGCAAAACCTCCGTCAGCTGCGCCAGTTTAGTCAGATGCTCAGAAAATGACCCCTGCAGTGCCAGTACGCCTACACTCTGCATTACCAGCCACGCTCCGCAAAGGTTTGTTCTGCCGGTATAGTTTTGATATCGATACCGCTCATGGCCTCGCCCAGATCTTCTGATACTTCGGCTACGATTTTAGGATCGTTATAATAGCTGGTCGCCAGTACGATCGCCTTGGCGCGCTTAGCCGGATCGCCGCTGCGGAAAATACCTGACCCGACAAAAACACCTTCGCTGCCAAGCTTCATCATCAGGGCCGCATCTGCAGGCGTAGCAATACCGCCGGCGGCAAAATTAACTACCGGCAGCCTGCCGCCCGCAGCGACTTCTGCCACCAGTTCATACGGCGCTCCCTGTTCTTTGGCAAAGCTCATCCATTCCTCCCGCGGCAGATTCTGCAGCAATCTTATCTGTCCCATCAGCGTCCGCATATGCCGCACTGCTTCTACCACATTGCCGGTACCAGCCTCTCCCTTCGTGCGGATCATTGCCGCTCCCTCACCGATACGGCGCAGTGCTTCGCCCAGATTGCGGGCACCGCAGACAAAAGGGATCTTAAAAGCATGCTTGTCGAGATGATATAAATCATCGGCCGGTGTCAGAACTTCACTTTCATCGATATAATCTATTCCCAGCGCCTCCAAAATCTCCGCTTCCACAATGTGACCGATCCTGACCTTGGCCATTACCGGAATCGATACGGCGCTTTTGATCTCTTTAATAAGCTTCGGGTCGCTCATTCTGGCAACGCCGCCATCCCTGCGAATATCAGAAGGCACACGTTCCAACGCCATAACAGCTACTGCGCCTGCAGCTTCGGCAATTTCAGCCTCTTGGGCATTGGTGACATCCATGATTACGCCGCCTTTGAGCATCTGTGCTAAATTACGATTTAAAATTTGTCTATCTGTCATCTTTATTCCTCCTAAAAACTTACTTTCGTTAACGACAGTTTTTATGATACAATAATTCTGTACAGTAATAAATAGCCAGAAACTATTTTTCCAAAGGGGACAGTTTTATGCTTTTGACTAATCTTAAACTTGACAAACAGACCGAAACGCCTTTATATACCCAGATCATTGACTCTATCAAAAACCAGCTCTACAATGACCAGATCGCAGCCGGAGACAGACTTCCGTCTGTCCGCAGGCTCTCAGCAGCGCTGCAGATAAGCCGCACGACTGTCGAAAACGCTTACAATCAGCTGGTTGCCGACGGTTATCTGCAAAACGAACCTAAGCGCGGTTATTTTGCAGCAGCACTGTCAGGCCTGAGAAAGCACAGCGACGCGCCTGTGACACAAAGTATCGAACCGCCTGCCGTACGTTATAACTTTGCCAATAATTATATCGATCCCGCTTCTTTTCCCTCCGAGCTTTGGCGGCGCTATCTGAACCGTGCCTTAAAAAATAAACACCTGCTTTCCGGCTATGGCGAGCCGCAGGGTGAAACAGAACTGCGCTGTACACTGGCCAAATACAGCTCGGTGGCCCGCGGCGTTATCTGCAGCCCCGAACAGATCGTGATCGGCGCCGGTGTGCAAAGCCTGCTGCAGATCCTGATCGACATTCTACAGCCAGATATCACCAGTATTGCTCTGGAAGCGCCAGGCTTTGCCCAGGCAGAACGGCTTTTTACTTCGCATGGCTGGCAGGTACGGCATTTCAGCACCGACCAGTTAGAGACTTCCCTGCCCAGGCTGCTTTACGTCAGCCCTTCCAATCCCTATAAAGGCCGCTCGCTCTCGCCGCAGCAAAGACTGAACCTGCTGCGCTGGGCAACGCAGCAGCAGACCTATCTGCTGGAAGATGACTATAACGGCGAGTTCCGTTATTTCGGCCGGCCGGTATCCTCACTGCAGGGCATGAGTGATGGCCGCACAGTTATCTATCTTGGTTCTTTTTCGCGGCTACTGCTGCCTTCCCTGCGTATTTCTTACATGGTATTGCCGCCGCTGCTGTTAGACCGTTACCGCCAGCTGGGACACCTTTATAACCAAACGTCTTCTACGATCGAACAGCTGGCACTGGCCGACTTTATTGCCGCCGGCGCACTGCGCCGCCACGTTAAACGACTGCGCAGGCTCTACAGTAATAAAAACACACTGCTGCGGCAAGCTTTAACGGAAATCTTCGGCAGCAGAGTCATTGTACGAGCCTATGAATCCGGTCTGCATCTGCGCCTGGCTGTCGTCACGCAGCAAACTGCCGATACCCTGTCCGAACGGGCACTGGAAAACGGCGTCCGGATCCTGCCGGTTTACGACAGCAACGGTAATTTACCAGAGATCCTGCTTTCTTTTGTCGGTATTCAGGAAAACGACATCCGACCGGCACTGCTGCAATTAAAAAAAGCCTGGTTTTAGTATCTGCCAAGCTCTTGACAGTATTGACCTGCAGATGCTATGCTAAAAAAAGAGTGAAGCCGTAAGGCGTCACAAAGGGGTACACCACCACGGGTGTAGCTTTTTGTGACGTCTTTTTTATTTTTCTTAAAGGAGGTTCCCTATGCAAATCAACGGTCAACCAATCAGCACCGCTGCAGGCAGCACCTTGTCGCAATTATTGGCGCAGCAGGGTTTTGACGTTGCCCGCGTCGCCGTCGAACTCAACGGTAAAATCATCTGCCGCAGCGATTTCAGCAAAGTGCAGCTCGCCGACAGTGATACCATCGAAATTGTACAGTTTGTGGGCGGAGGTTAAAAATGACTAAACAAATCACCAGGCAACAGCTTTCAGCAGCACTGGTTGAACGGCACGGACAGGAACGCCAGCAGCATTTGTACACCGCCAGTGTCGGTATCGCCGGTTTAGGCGGGCTGGGCTCCAACATTGCCGTCCAGCTGACGCGCCTTGGCATCGGACACCTGACCCTCGCCGACTGCGATCGGGTCGAGATCAGTAATCTCAACCGGCAAAGCTACCGACTCTGTGACATCGGCAGACCTAAACCCGAAGCCTTGACAGAACAGCTGCTGCAGATCAATCCCTATTTATGCTACGAGCCGCACTTTCTAAAGCTCACGCCGCAGAATATCCCTGAAATTTTTGCCGGCTGTAATATCATCTGCGAAGCTTTTGACGACCCTGAACAAAAGGCCATGCTGACAGAAACCGTCCTGCAGCGGCTGCCGCAGGCAAAACTGATCGTTTGTTCCGGCATGGCGGGCGCTGGCAGCGCCAATGCTATTACTACCAGCCGCAGGCTGAACCGTTTCTACCTGTGCGGCGACGGTACTGCCGATATTGCCACGGATGGCAGCCTGCTGGCCCCGCGCGTCAGCGTCTGTGCCGCCCATGCGGCGACCATGGTCATGAGACTGGCGCTGGGCTTCACCACACCTTAAACAAAAGGAGAATTTTAAACTACGATGCAAGAAGATAAACTTATTTTAGGCCGCTACAGCTTCAGCTCCCGCTTTATTCTTGGCAGCGGCAAATATTCGCTTCCGCTGATCAAAGCCGCTGCCGAACAGGCCGGGGCGCAAATCATCACCTTAGCGCTGAGGCGCGCTCAATCGCAGCAGAACAATATCCTCGATTTTATTCCCTCAGGCATCACACTGCTGCCCAACACCTCAGGCGCCCGCACCGCCGAAGAAGCAATACGCATAGCCAGGCTGGCCCGTGCCTGCGGCTGCGGCGATTTTATCAAACTGGAGATCATCCGTGATTCTAAATATCTGCTGCCGGACAATCAGGCAACGATCAGGGCAACGGAGATCCTCGCTAAAGAAGGCTTTATCGTCATGCCTTATATGTATCCCGACCTTAACACCGCCCGAGATCTGCGTGACGCAGGCGCAGCCTCGATCATGCCCCTGGGAGCGCCGATCGGTTCCAACAAAGGGCTGGCAACCCGCGATTTTATCAAGATCATTATTGATGAGATAGCACTGCCTGTTATCGTCGACGCCGGGATTGGCCGCCCCTCCCAGGCCTGTGAAGCCATGGAAATGGGTGCCGCTGCCGTCATGGCCAATACCGCCATCGCTACAGCCGGCGATATCCCTCTGATGGCTGCAGCCTTCAAGCAGGCTGTTGAAGCAGGGCGTGCCGCTTACTTAGCCGGGCTGGGACGTGTTTTAGAGCAGGGTGCGGCTGCTTCATCGCCTCTGACAGGCTTTTTGGAAGACAGGTGATATGAATATGAAAATCGATCAGCATACCGATCCGATGGCTTATCAGCCGGATATGGAAATAACCTCGTCAGCTATTATGGAACAGGTGCTGGCCGCCCGTGCAGCTTACGACGAAACTGTTTATACGGCGGACAACGTGAAACAGGCCCTGCTTCAGGATCACCTGACGCCTGAATCATTCGCCGCACTGCTCGCGCCGGCCGCAGCACCATTTCTGGAACAGCTGGCACAAAGGGCACAGGCAGAAACACGTAAACATTTCGGTAATGCCGTCAATCTGTTCACCCCGCTTTATATCGCCAACTACTGCGAAAATCACTGCATCTACTGCGGCTTTAACTGCTACAACAATATCAAACGCGCCAAGCTTACTGCCGCTGAAATAGAAACGGAAATGCAGGCTATTGCCGCTCAGGGGCTGGAAGAAATCCTGATCCTGACCGGGGAAAGCCCGACTATGAGCGACGTACATTATATTGGTGCAGCCTGCCGGCTGGCCCGCAAATATTTTCGTGTTGTCGGTCTTGAGGTCTACCCCATGGACAGCAGTGATTATGCCTATCTGCATCAATGCGGAGCTGACTTCGTCACCGTTTTCCAGGAAACCTACGCCCCTGATAAATACGGCCAGCTGCATCTGGGCGGACGTAAACGTATTTTCCCCTATCGTTTTAATGCACAGGAACGGGCTTTACAGGGCGGAATGCGCGGAGTTGGCTTTGCCGCTCTGCTGGGACTGGATGATTTTCGCCGTGACGCTTTGGCAACAGGTCTGCATGCTTATCTGCTCCAACGTAAATACCCTCAGGCCGAGATCGCTTTTTCCTGTCCGCGCCTGCGCCCCATCATCAACAATGAGCAGATCAATCCCAAAGACGTCCATGAGCGGCAGCTGCTGCAGATCATCTGCGCCTACCGCATCTTTATGCCCTTTGCCTCCCTCACTATTTCCTCCCGTGAATGCGCCCGTTTCCGCGATAACGTAGTCGGACTTGCCGCAACCAAAATTTCTGCCGGCGTTGAAGTTGGCATCGGCGGTCACAGCCAGCAGAGCAAAGGCGACGAACAGTTCCTGATCGACGATAGCCGTACCGTCCGTGAAATCTGCGCAATGCTGACGAACCGAGGACTGCAGCCGGTCATGAGTGATTATGTCTATGTTTAAGCTGATCGCCGTTACCGACCAAGCTTCCTGTCCTGAAAATTTTTGGACGCAGCTCCAGCTTTTAGCTGCTTCTGAAATCGACGCTCTTATTTTCCGTGCCAAAGAATTACCGCCGCAGGAATATTATCGGCAGGCCTCACAGGTGCAGAAAATCTGCCGGACACATCAGCTGCCGCTGATCCTGCATACTTATCAGGACATCTGCCGCCGGCTTGATACGTATGGACTGCAGGTAAGCTATCACCAGCTCCTATGCCAGCCTCAGCTGCGGGCACAGGTACAATGCCTGGGCGTTTCCATCCACCATGCTGACGAAGCGGTACGTGCCGCTGACTTGGGCGCCGATTATTTACTAGCCGGGCATATCTTTGCTACAAGCTGCAAGCAGGGGCTACCCGGACGCGGTCTTGATTTTCTCAGCGCCGTCTGCGCCGCTACATCCCTGCCCGTATACGCTATCGGCGGGATCACGCCTGCCAATATCGGACAGATCAAAAAAACAGGCGCCGCCGGCGCCTGTCTGATGAGCAGCCTGATGACCTGCCCAAAACCAGCAGTACTGGTGCAAAAACTGCGGCAGGCTTTACTTTAGGCCCGCATAAACAAAAAATCCCGCTTCTGTCATAAGAAGCGGGATTTTATTTCATCAGGCAAACATCCAAACAAAAAAATGGTGATCCACCCGCGACTCGAACGCGGGACACCCTGATTAAAAGTCAGGTGCTCTACCGACTGAGCTAGTGGATCACATAGTTATCAAGCTTCAAGCCAACTTGACAACGATATAATTATAACTACCTTTCACTGTTCTGTCAAGAAATAATTTTCAAAAATATAAAAACCGTCAGAAAAAATCTGACGGTTTAAATTTTTGATTTACAGCAATTTTTTCAGTACGATAGTCTGTTCACGTTCCGGACCTACGGAAACGATACCCAGTTCGACACCGGCAACCTCACTTAAACGGTTCAGATAGGTTTTAGCCTGAACCGGCAGCTCGTCAAAGGTGCGGATAGACGTAATATCAGTCAGCCAGCCTTCAAACTCTTCAAAAACCGGTTCAACCTTTGCCAGAACGTTCAGGCTGGCAGGAATCTGTTTGATTTCCTGTCCGTCGATCTTGTAGCCGACGCACATTTTGATCTTCGGCATTTTATCGAGAATATCCAAACGGGTCACTGCCAGGCAGTCCAGGCTGTTCAGACGTGCGGAATATTTGAGCATGAAAGCATCAAGCCAGCCACAGCGGCGGGGACGTCCGGTAACGGTACCGTATTCATGGCCTGTTTCACGGATCTGGTGCCCGGGTCCGTCAGTATCAAGCAGCTCAGTAACAAAGGGACCTTCGCCGACGCGTGTCGTATAAGCCTTGACTACGCCCACCACATGGTCGATATAACGGGGGCCGATGCCGCTGCCGGTGCTGGCATTGCCGGCAGTCGGGTTCGAGCTGGTAACATACGGATAAGTACCATGATCGATATCAAGGAAAGTAGCCTGCGCGCCTTCAAACAGCACGTTTTTACCCTCGCTGAAAATTTCGTCTAAAACTACGCCGGTATCGGCAATATACGGCCGCAGCGCTTCGGCATAAGCCAAAAATTCCTGCAGCATAGTTTCATAATCAAAAGGTTCGCCGCCATAAATTTTAGTAATAATGGCATTTTTGGCTTCCAGATTGATTTTCAGCTTTTCTGCAAAAGTATCGGGTTCCATCAAATCACAGATGCGGATGCCGGTACGGGCAACCTTATCCATATAGCAGGGGCCAATACCGCCTTTGGTCGTACCGATCTTATTACAGCCCAAAGCTGCTTCCTGCAGTTCATCCAGACGGGCATGGTAAGGCAGCACCACATGCGCACGGTCAGAAATGACCAGATTGTCGCAGCTGATGCCTTTAGCCTTCATATCAGCAATTTCATGCAGAACTACGCCGGGGTTGATAACGACGCCGTTACCCAGCACATTAGTCTTATCACTGTACAAAACACCGGAGGGAAGCAGACGCAGTTTATAGGAAACGTCATTGACGACTACCGTATGACCTGCGTTGGAACCGCCGGAATAACGTACGACGGCATCGGCTTTCTGTGCCAAATAATCAACAATCTTACCTTTACCTTCATCGCCCCATTGGGCACCAATAACTACAACAGATGACATGTGAGCATCTCCTTATCTAAATCATAATCCGAAGCGGGACATAATCAAATCTACATGACGCAGCATGGGTTTGGGATCGAAGCAGGCTTCGATTTCTTCTTTGGAGAGATATTTTTGGATATCCGCATCCATTTCCACGTTGGTCTTAAAATCAGCGCCTTCAAGCCAGCGGGCCATAGCGTTGCGCTGCACCCATTTATAAGCGTCTTCACGCAGCACGCCCTTGCTGACCAGTGCGATCAGCAGATTCTGGCTGAAGATCAGGCCGCCGGTTTTGTTCAGGTTCGCCATCATCGCTTCCGGATAAACCAGCAGCTTGTCGACGATACCGGTAAATTTACGCAGCATATGATCCAGCGCGATAGTAGCATCCGGTAAAATCACACGTTCCACAGAAGAGTGGGAAATATCGCGTTCGTGCCACAAGGCGACATCTTCCAGCGCAGCAACGGCATACCCTCTCAGCAAACGCGCCATACCGGAGATTTTTTCGCAGGTGATGGGATTACGTTTATGCGGCATCGCCGAGGAGCCTTTTTGCCCGGGAGCAAAATATTCTTCAGCTTCACGAATGTCCGTGCGCTGCAGATTACGGATTTCCGTAGCCATTTTATCAAGAGAGGAACCAATGATCGCCAAAGTAGTCAGAAAATCGGCATGGCGGTCGCGCTGAATGACCTGGGTAGCCAGACGGGCAGCCTTGATACCTAATTTTTCACAAACATATTCTTCAATAAACGGGTCAATATTGGAGTAAGTGCCGACTGCGCCCGAAAGCTTACCGACCGCAATAAAATCACGCGCCTGCTTCAACCGTTCGATATTGCGCTCGGTCTCATCCATCCACAGCACAAACTTCAGCCCGAAGGTCATCGGTTCGGCATGGATGCCATGAGTACGGCCGATCATAATCGTATGCTTGTGTTCAGCGGCACGGCGTTTCAGCACAGCATGGAATTTTTCCAGATGACTCAGTAAAAGGTCGGCAGACTGTTTCATCATCACGCCCAAAGCGGTGTCCTTGACATCGCTGGAGGTCAGGCCTTTATGTATGTATTTGGAAGCATCGCCCACATATTCGGCCACATTTGTCAGAAAAGCAATGATGTCATGGTTGGTGACAGCTTCGATTTCTTTGATGCGTTCGATGCGGAAATCAGCTTTAGTCTGAATATCCTTCAATGCGTCATCAGGAACGATGCCCAGTTTGTTCATCGCCTCGCAGGCCAGAATTTCTACCTGCAGCATTGTTCGGAATTCGTTTTCCAAAGTCCAGATATGACCCATCTCGGGATGAGTATAACGTTCGATCATTTTTTTGTTTCCCCCCGTAAAATCGGTGTTTTTTGCAATAAGAATAGGAAGAAGGCCTGCTTGCGTTCTTCCTCTCTTATAAATAAACTTTTTTATCCTCTCATATCATAACATTTTCAGTTCTTCACTGCAAGACTACTGAACATTTTTTGCAAATTTATTTAAAACATTCGTAAAATAAACAACAGCGTGAAAACCTGTTATCACAGGCGTTCACGCTGTTTTTCTTTAAAGCGCTCCATTATTTATGACAAAAATAAAAATACCAGACCACACAAAATAATGATCAGTCCACTGATACCCATCAGAAAACGGTACCCCTGATCGCCGAAAAAATCATGCACCAGCGTATCAAAGGCAAACGGGCGCACCCGCCTGTGGTCAAATTCGCAGACCCAACGCCAGTTTAAAAGCGCGCCGATAAAAATCAGCAGGCCGCAGCCAATGATAGTAAACTGCCAATGCTTCTGCAAAAAAGCCATCAGCTGCTCCATCCATATTTCCACGCGCCGCCTCCTTCTCATCTGCTCACAGGTCTGAGTTTACTCCTTACGCTTACTGAGTCCCACAAATTTGGTATATTGTTTGTGGAAGAACAGATTGACCGTATCGACAGGGCCGTTACGGTGCTTAGCGATGATCAGTTCGGTAATATTTTTATTCTCCGTTTCCGGATTATAGTAATCTTCACGATATAAAAAGGCTACAATATCCGCATCCTGCTCCAAAGAACCAGACTCACGCAGGTCAGACAGCATCGGACGTTTGACCTGACGCGCTTCGACGCTGCGGCTCAGCTGCGACAGAGCAATGACCGGAACATCAAGCTCACGGGCCAGCGCTTTCAACGAACGTGAGATCTCTGAAACCTCCTGCTGCCGGTCACCGCTGTTGTTCTTTTTACCGCTGCCCTGCATCAGCTGCAGATAATCGACTACGATCAGATCAAGACCGTGTTCGGCTTTCAGCCGGCGGGCGCGCGACCTCATATCCATGGCAGTGATACCTGCTGTATCGTCGATATAGATATTAGCACTGGAAAGCGTATCTGCCGTATTGATGAGCATCGCCCAATCTTCATCACGCAGCTCGCCGATACGCAGCCGCTGCGAATCAATGTTGGCTTCGGCGCAGAGCATACGCTGTACAAGCTGCTCCTTGCTCATTTCCAGGCTGAAAAAAGCAACTGTTTTCGGAGCTCCGCCAACCTTTTTGGCAGCTCGGATCGCCACATTCTGTACCACATTGAGCGCAAAAGCAGTTTTACCCATGGAAGGACGGGCCGCAAGGATGATAAAATCACTGCCATGCAGGCCGGAGGTCAGATTATCAAGATCTTCAAAGCCTGTAGGCAGTCCTGTAAGACCATTCTTATTGCCCATCAGCGCTTCGATACTCTTAAAAGAATCAAGAACGATCTCATTGATCGGCGTAAAATCAGCTGTCTTCTTCCGGTTGGAAATCTCCAGAATCTTGCTTTCAGCACTGTCGATGATGTTTTTCACATCATCATTAGCCTCATAACCCATAGAAGCGATTTGCGTCGATACGGAAACCAGCTGACGCAGAATCGATTTTTCTTCGATAATGCTCGCATGATAGGTTACGTTAGCCGCAGTCGGCACAGCATTAGCCAGCGAAGTGACATAAGCGATACCGCCCACATCCTCCAGCTTGTTGTCACGCTTCAGAATCTCCGTCACCGTGATCATATCCACAGCTTCGTTCTTATTGTAAAGCTCCAGCATAGCGTTAAAAATGACGCGGTGCGCCTCACGGTAAAAATCAGTATCCCGCAGGATCTCCATGACCTTGGGGATAGCCTCTTTCTCGATCAGCATCGCGCCCAGCACTGACTGCTCGGCTTCTATATTTTGCGGTGGTACTCTGTCCTGCATAACCTTCCCTGTCTTTCGCTTATTCCGCTTCAACTACTACGGCAAATTCCGCAGCAATCTCAGGGTGCAGTTTAGCTACAGCTGTATAATTGCCTAAACCCTTAACAGGTGTTTTCAGTTCTATCTTCCGGCGGTCGATATCCAGCTTGGTCTGTTCGATCAATGCTTCCGCCACGTCCTTAGACGCAACCGAGCCGAACATTTTCCCATTATCACCGACACGTACCTTCAAGGTAACGGTCACTTTTTCGATCTGAGCTGCCAGAACGGTAGCTTCATCTTTCTTCTGTGCGGCACGACGGGCAGCATTGGCCTGATCCTGCTTGGCCTGATTTAAATTAGCCGCACTGGCTTCTTTCGCTAATTTGCGAGGCAGCAGATAGTTGCGGCCATAACCTTCGGCCGTTTCTACGATATCGCCTTTTTTACCTAAACTTTTAATATCTTGCAGTAAGATCACTTTCATTGTTATCAATCTCCTCTAACTGTTTTTTTGCCAAAGAGATGATCTGCGGCATGATATCCACAGCCCTCTTATTGTCAAGCTGTACGCCGGCCACAGTCTGATGACCGCCGCCGCCCAGCTCTTCCATAATGATCTGTACGTTGACCGTACCGTCGCTGCGGGCACTGATGCCCAGCGAACCGTCAACATATTCCACGATAACGACACTGACATAAATACCGCTGATGGCAACCATCGTGTCGGCAGTCTGAGCCGCTATGACTGATGATTTTGCTTCTTTGGGGGCCTGTTCATAAACGGAAACGATCAGTCCCGGTTCCGGGCTTTCTGCTTCGGCAATCAGCCGCGAACGGATCTGGAAGGTTTCCATATCGTCCTTGAACAGCTGCCTTACCACAGTCGGGTCAGCCCCGCTGCGGCGCAGTAAAGCTGCCGCTTCAAAGGTGCGCTCACCGGTCTGTACGGCAAAATTTTTCGTATCGACAACGATGCCCGCATAAAGCGCGGTCGCTTCGCCTTTAGTAAATTCCAGACGGTCATTAAAATAGCCTACAAGCTCCGTCACCAGTTCGCTGGTCGAGGAAGAAGACGGTTCCATATATTGCAGCACCGTTTCTTTGATGGCGTCTTCCGCCCGGCGATGATGGTCGATAATGATCCGTTTCGGGATCGCTTCCATAACCTCTTTGCTTGCGCACAGCATCGGCCGGTGATGGTCGACCAGAAACAGCAGGCTGCCGGGCGTAATATGGGCCATTGCCTCCGGTCCTTCCAGCATCAGTTCCAGGTACTGTTCATCATCCTGGATCAGCTTCAGTTCATCACGCTGCAGCATTTCCTTGATCTTATCCAGTGCGTCAGTTTCGCCGCTGACAACGATATAAGTTTCCTTCTGCAGTGACAGCGCCATTTTCGCTACACCGATAGCACTGCCGATCGAATCAAAGTCCTCCATCATATGCCCCATAACGAAAACCTTATCTGCGGCAATGATCTGTTCATGGATCGTATGCGCTACGATACGTGCGCGCACGCGTGTACTTTTAGCAGTTACGGTAGTCGTGCCGCCAAAGAACTGTGTCCCGCCGTCTACGGCTACGACCACCTGGTCGCCTCCGCGCCCCAGCGCCAGATCCAATGCTTTGACTGCGTTCTGGCTCAGTTCTTCCAGATTGTCGCCTTCGCAGGCAATACCAATGCTCACTGTCGGAGTGATCTTATTGCCGACATGGATCTCACGTACACTGTCTAAAACGGGGAATTTCTGCTCCATTAAATCACGCAGGACCGCCTGATTAAAACCAATCAGACACAATTCTTTATTAGAACGGCTGATAAAGCCGTTTTCTTCCTCGGCCCACTTGCTCAGTACTTCATTGACCTCGCCGCTGATATTGGCGCGGGTCGTTTCGCTCATACCCTTCATCACGTCTTCATAATTATCAAACCTGACGTAGGCCAGACACAGCTTCTCATTATCATATTTTTGGCGCAGCAGCTCAAAATCAGTCACGTCGCTCAGATAAACCATCAGGCCCGTGCCTTTTTTCTCACCTTTTTCCGATGTCTGCACCCGGCAATGCTTCAAATTATAGTAGCGGTCCTCGATCTGGATCAGGCGTTCTCCGTCCTTCACGCTCAGCGTGTCGAACGCATTGGCCGGCAGCGGCAGAACATCTTCCGGACGTTTGCCCTCCAGATTTTTAGTGCCTACATATTTACTGAACAGCTCATTTTTCCACTGCAGCTTGCCATCTTTGGCAAAAACAGCCATCCCGATATCCAGATTCTGAACGGCATGATGATTAGTACGCTCAATATTACGCACTACCGTATCCAGATAGCTGTTAAAGCGTACTTCCTTACTGCGCAGACTTTTTTTGTTGTAATAATACAGCAGGCCGATCAGCAGAATACATACCGGTATCCATAACGGTTCGTAAAAACCGATAATGAACGTCAGAAAAACGATCAGTATCAGCGGTATGATATCACTGCGCGAATCCCAAATTTTGTTAAACATATACTCGCCTCATCTCTATACGCGCTTGGAAGTCCTTTTCCCTCTGAGATTACGGAAATCAAATACCAGGTCAAACGCGCCCACAAACACAATAATCTGAGAAAATATCTGTACAAAAAACAACAGTGCCACAGATACAGTTCCCCACCATTTCGGTTTATTGTTTTTTTCCAGCCACCAATAGATCAGAGCAATACCCTGCAATACGAAGAAAACACTGGTTATCACCTGCAGATTAACTGAGATATGATACATCAGGCTTTCCGGATACTGCACATAATAGGAAACCATCAGCAGCGAAATACCATAAGGCCACAGTAGCCAGCCAGGTACGTTCCATTGCGTAAAAGGAGGAAACTCCTCAAAAGCCGCTCCCAGCTTACTCAAAATTTTACGTGCGGCCAGATAATTGACAAAGGCAATAATAGGAGCGCACAGGAAAAAAGCTCCCGGCATGATCAGCCGCATCATCCGAAGCATCTCGGCATTGCTTTTAACAGCTGCGTCGATCTCGGTCTGGCTCATTCCCATGGACTGGTAATAGCCTACGCTCTCACGGGCAGCCTCTTCCAATGAAGTAAACATCATATCGACCGGCTGGATGCCCATGATATACAGCGCAATCAGAAAGCTGGCACCGATAGAAATCAGGCAGGCCACCGAGCTGATCAGCATCAGCTTGAAAGGCTTATACCCGCGGCGCATACACTCGCCCAAGGTCAGCCCCACTAAACCAAAAGCAGCCAGCAGCGAAAAAGCATGCAGCGGGCTGATCAGAACTGCTACGGCAATATCAGCTACTATCAGCGTCATAACGCTCCAGCGCAGTCCGTTGCGCATACCGCAGATAGCGATAGGCAGGGGCCATAAAAAATTGATAAAGCTGCCGATGACCGGCACATACATGCTGATAATAGCAAAAACTATGGCGATAGCGGCCAAAATACCCGCTTCTACCATGGCAGAAGTTTTACGAATCACTTAATTTCCTCCTTCGTAGCTATACATACATATATATAGCTAGGTATGTATATTCTACACCGAAAACGGCAAAAACGCAAAAAATAAGTGGCGCTGCCTAAAGCAGCGTCACCTTATAAAACGGTTTTATTTCCATTCAGTTTTAGCTTTTACCAGAACGCCATCGGCCTGAGGTACCAGCTCAACCAAATGTACTACATCGAACAACGAATGATCCAGGACTTTTTTCTGCTGCAGCCTGCTTTGCTGCAGTGCAGCCGTAAAATCAACACTGATACTGCCCTGCTCATACTTGGTCGTAACACTATCCGCATCGATATCCACCCTGTCGATCACCAGATCTACGATAGCCATGATCAGCCTGCTCCCCATCAGCTCTACGACCAGCTGCGCAAAATCATTGTCTGTAACAGCAAAATCGACCAGCTTCAGCCTTGTAAAAGCAGATTCGGCATCGACATTAAACACCTCGACCTGCAGCAGCAGCTCCAAAGTGCCGTGCGTTGCATGCTGCAGCTCCAGCCGCAGCAGATCAGGCGCGGCATAAGCCAGAGACTGTAATGTAAATTCGCTGCCGGCCAGGCTTTGACGCACATAATCTACGATTTCATCATAAGGGACTACCAGACCGCCCTGGCTCAGCTGCTCCCATTTCTGCGCCGAGAACCACAGCTGCCCCTTATCTTTCAACGGCCGCAGCCTTTCACTGACAGACGCTATTTTTTCTGATAAAACCGTTTCCGCCCGATCAGCATGTTTTTCTATTTTAGAAAACAAATTTCCTGATTTGTTTCGCAAAGCTTCCTTCAGCTCACGCAGTTCAAAACGTTTGCTTTCATCACCCAAAGGCGTGTCTTTGCAATCCATTTTTTCAAAATCTTCACTGTGCTTCATTCCCTCTTTACGGGCGCTTTCATAAACTTCCCGGAATTCAGCAATATCTTCGGGACGCCCGGCCTTAATCCAAGCATTAGCGGCCTTGCCTACAGCATAAGTCACCGATACACCTACTGGCACCTGGATCGGCGCTATTGGAATCAACGTTACCAGTGTCTGACCGACAAAAGTCGCCCCCAGTGAAGTCAAAAGTCCCAAAACAGCACTTTCTTCCAGCTTTACTCCGCGCAGCTCGCCCAGGCGCATAATCATATAGACCTCGTTAGCCATCAAAGCCATTGTCCCCACCAAAGGCGCTACTACGATCACACCGGCACGGGCTGCTCCCCAGCGGCAGATCTTTTCAGCTTCCCACTCTATATCGACAGTCTGTAATTCTTTTTCTTCGGTCATGGTATCACCTCTTTACGATTATTCCTGCTGTTATAATTCGCTTTTGCGCCAACTTATCCTGCAATGTTACTAAAATATCACAAAGCCGCTATTTGTAAATTTTCATTAAAATATTATCCAATTA
>ENA-OZGM01000513-OZGM01000513.1-human-gut-metagenome-genome-assembly--contig:-NODE-513-length-17423-cov-9.316905_pt1 | contig 17423 bp, 22 predicted proteins | sample MGYA00244655_ERZ653656 | MGnify/ENA primary metagenome ERZ653656 (study PRJEB26926, sample SAMN06164991) | human gut metagenome | biome: ENVO:00009003; feature: ENVO:2100002; material: ENVO:00002003... | reverse complement strand
CGCGTTTGCGTAGCAATGAAAGCCCCAGTGGGGCTTTTAAGCGGCAGAGCGGTCTGCGTTAGCAGATGGAAGGGCCTTCGCCCTGACAAGCTCCGCAGGCCGCGACAAACACGAAATATAAATAAAAATTCCGCTGATTATGCGCAGAGCAACGCGGAGCGCATTTTAAATCGTCCATCCCCCAAAGAGGGCGTAAGGCTTTGAGAGAGTGGGGCTATCAGGGGCGTTTTGAGCATAGAAGGAGTACCTCATGGAAAAAAATATTGCTGTCATCTGGGGCGATTGCTCCAGCCCGGAGATCGTAAAGCAGACCCTCCGGGTGCTGGATAAGGTGGCTGAAAAGTACGGCCATACCTTCCACTACACCGCTGCCGCCATGGGCGGCGAGGCCATTGATAAATACGGCGACCCGCTGCCCCAGCACGAGCTGGACAAGTGTCTTGCCGCCGACAGCGTGCTGCTGGGCGCGGTAGGCGGCCCCAAATGGGAGGGCCTGCCCGGGGAGCAGCGGCCAGAAAAGGGCCTGCTGCGGCTGCGCGCCGGCATGGGGCTGTACGCCAACAACCGCCCCGCCAAGATCTGGCCGCAGCTGGCGCCTGCCAGCCCCTTAAAGCCCGAGATCGTGGCACAGGGCATTGACTTTATCATTGTGCGGGAGCTGATCGGCGGCGTGTACTTCGGCCAGCACCAGACCCACACGCTGGAAAACGGCGAAAAGCAGGCCGTGGACACCATGCCCTATGCGGAGCACGAGATCGAGCGCATTGGCCGCATCGGCTTCGAGACTGCCCGCAAGCGCCGCAAAAAGCTGTGCTGTGTGGACAAGGCCAACGTGCTGGACACCAGCCGCATGTGGCGCACTGTGATGCACCGGCTGCAGGCCGAGTACCCGGATGTGGAGTACAGCGAGATGTTCGTGGACAACTGCGCTATGCAGATCGTGAAGAACCCTGCGCAGTTTGACGTGATCGTCACCGAGAATATGTTCGGCGACATCCTGTCGGACGAGGCTTCTATGATCACCGGTTCCATCGGTATGATCCCGTCCTCCAGCCTTGGCGACGGCACCCGGGGTCTGTACGAGCCCATCCACGGCTCTGCCCCGGACATTGCAGGCAAGGACATCGTAAACCCCACTGCCTGCATCCTGTCTGCTGCCATGATGCTGCGGTACTCCTTTGGCATGGCAGCGGAAGCCGATGCCATTGAGAACGCTGTGAGCCGTGTACTGGACAAGGGTCTGCGCACCGCCGATAACATGAGCGATGGCTGCACCTGCCTTGGCTGCACCGCCATGGGCGATGCCATTCTGGCAGAGCTTTAAGCCGCAGCGCATCATTATTCAACGAAACAAGCCCGGAAGGTCTACCGACTTTCCGGGCTTGAATTTTATGGGATTATAATTACAGCATCTTGGAGAGGAAGGCTTTCAGGCGGGGGTGCTTGGGGTTGGTGAACAGCTCCTGCGGCGGCTCATCCTCCTGAATCTTGCCATCGTCGATGAAGATGACCCGGTTGGACACCTCACGGGCAAAGCCCATTTCGTGGGTGACCACCAGCATGGTGATGCCGGTGTGTGCCAGCTCCTTCATCAGCTCCAGCACCTCGCCCACCATCTCGGGGTCAAGGGCGCTGGTGGGCTCGTCGAACAGGATCACGTCCGGGTCCATAGCCAGCGCGCGGGCGATGGCAATGCGCTGCTGCTGACCACCGGACAGGCTCTTGGGGTAGGCGTTGGCCTTGTCGGCCAGACCTACGCGGGCCAGCAGCTTGTCTGCGCGGGCAGAGATGGCCTCTTTGTCCTTCAGCTTCAGCAGGGTGGGTGCCAGCTCAAGGTTCTTTTTCACGGTCAGGTGGGGGAACAGGTTGAAGTGCTGGAACACCATGCCCATCTTCTGGCGCACGGGGTCGATGTGCGCTTCGTCCACCTCCACGCCTTCAAACTTGATAGAGCCGGAGGAGGGGGTCTCCAGCCGGTTCAGGCAGCGCAGAAAGGTGGATTTGCCGCAGCCGGAAGGGCCAATCAGGCAAACCACGTCGCCGCGGTAGATATCAAGGTCGATGCCCTTCAGCACGTCCAGCGTGGGGTCGGCCTTTTTTGCGCCGCGCTTCTTTACGCCGCCGTAGGTCTTGGTCAGGCCGCGTACTTCCAAAATCTTATCGGTCACTTTGTGCCAGCCTCCTCTCAAACTTGCTCAGCAGCCATGTAAACAGCATAACAAGGATCAGGTAGATCAGTGCAACGCCCAGCAGGGGGAACATGGCTTCGTAGGTACGGTTCATAATGCCCTGTGCAGCATACAGCAGCTCCTTGCCGCCGATGGTGGTGATCAGGGAGGTATCCTTGAGCAGGACGATAAACTCGTTGCCCAGTGCAGGCAGCACCGCACGGATGGCCTGCGGGATGATGATGACCACCATGGTGGTCATGTAGTTCAGGCCAAGGCTGCGTCCGGCTTCCATCTGGCCGGGGTCCACAGCCATCAGGCCGCCGCGGATGATCTCGGACACATACGCGCCGGAGTTGATGCCCAGGGTCAGTGCACCCACCATAGTAAAGTTGCGGCTGTTGGAAAAAATGACCATGCTCATGATCAGCAGCTGCACCATCATGGGCGTGCCGCGGATGATGGTGGTGTACACCTGACACACCGCGTTAAAAAAGCCCAGCACCGCGTTTTTGTGGCCGGGGCGCTGCTGGTCGTGGGTCACGCGCACCAGCGCCACCACGCTGCCCAGCACCACGCCCAGCGCCAGCGCCAGTGCGGTGACCAGCAGGGTGGTGCCCACACCGTTGATGTACTGCATCCAGCGGTCCTTCAGCAGAAAGGCCTGATAAAACTTGAAGAAGAAATCCTGTCCAAAGCTTAGCTTTGTGCCGCTGTTGAGCAGCTCTTTGAGCAGTTCGTATTGCGCAGCCATTCACATCCTCACTTTCTGTTTGTCAATAAATTGTAACCACTTTTTTCTAAAAAAAGAGGTGCCCCTGCGTGGGGCGCCTCCTCGGGTACGGGGATCATACGGGGTACACAACTTAGTTTGCGTTGATGTACTTGTCCACGATGGCCTGCAGGGTGCCGTCAGCCTTCAGCTCCTCCAGAGCCTTGTTGACAGCGTCCTCCAGTGCAGAGCCCTTTGCCATGCCAATGGCGTAGTCCTCCTCGGCGTAGCTGGTGTCCAGCACCTTCAGGCCGGGGTTGGCGGCAACGTACTCCGTAGCGGGAGCGTTGTCGATGACCACTGCATCCACCTGACCATTGTTCAGTGCCTGCACAGCGGTCAGGCCGCTGTCGTAGGCCACAACAGCGTCATCACCAAAATCATCAGAGCAGTAGATGTAGCCGGTGGTGCCGCGCTGGGTACCGATCTTCTTACCGGACAGATCATCGGGAGAAGCAATGTCGGAATCGTTGGGCACGATGATGGACTGGATGCCGGTTGCGTAGCTGTCGGAGAAGTCCATCACAGCCTTGCGCTCGTCGGTCACGGTAACGCCAGCCATCACGATGTCTGCCTTGCCCTGCTGCACGCTGAGCAGTGCGGCGTCAAACTCCATATCATCGATCTGCAGCTCCAGACCCAGCTTCTCGGCAATGGCCTTGGCGGTGTCTACATCGATGCCCTCGATCTCACCGGAGTCGGTGGTCATCTCGTACGGAGGGAAGGTGGCGTTGGTGGCCATGGTCAGCTTACCAGCCTCCACGGTGGTTAGTTCAGCAGCAGCGGCGGAAGAAGCAGCCTCGGAGGAAGCGGCAGAGCTTGCCACAGAGGAAGCAGCAGAGCTTGCGGAACCGCCGCAGGCGGTCAGAGCCAGAGCAGCAACGGAAACAGCAGCGGCAGCCATGAAGCTGCGGCGAGAGATCTTTTTCATATTCAAACACTCCTCAATCTATGCAATATAGTTCGCTTTGCCCCGATGGGATGCGATTCATCGCGCTTTCGGGGAACGCACTTAGTATAGTTTGTACAAAACGAAAAGTCAATACTTGTGCATAATAATCCGTGAAATTGAAACGATTTTGCAAACATTTATGCAATAACGGAGAAAATGTATGAATATATGCAGTATAAACCGTTATTTACAGGCTTCTTGCGATCTCCTCCGCGCTGCGCTTGGGCACGCAGTAGTCGCGGTTTTCGTCCAGATAGTACTTTACGCCGGTCTGCTCGGTCATGGGTACGATGCGGGCTTTGTGGGTGGGGTAGCCAAAGGCCACCATAAATGCCAGCTTCTGCGGCTCCTCAATGCCCAGCAGTGCAGTCAGGGCAGGCTTATCAATTGCGCCCATGATGCAGCTGCCCACGCCCTTGTCCCATGCGGCAAGGGTCATGTTGGCCAGCGCGATGCCGGTATCGGTGGCAAGGTCGCCGGGGATGGAGGTATCCTGCATCACTGCCACGTACAGGGTGGGCAGCTCGTCCGCCTTGGGCGTGCCCTGCTCCGGCGGCAGATAGGCAGCCCACTTGACCAGCGGCTGTACCTTGGCCACGTCCTCGGGCCTGTTCACCACCACCAGACGCACGGCCTGACGGTTGGCCCCGCAGGAGGAAAGCCGGAGGGCCTCGATGATATCCTCCACCACGTCCTGCGGCACCGCTTTCTGCTCAAAGCGGCGGTAGGTGCGGCGGGAAGCAAGAAGCTCCATGACAGACATAAAAATTACCTCATTTCGTTGAAAACTTCGTAAAATCGTGGGATACTGACAGCAGTATAGCAGATGCGGCAGGGCTGTGCAACACTGCAACTGAAAAACCGTGCGCCCGGGCAGAAAAATTTGCGGCGCACGACAGGCTTTGATCCCATCTGACAAATAGAACGTGGTAAACTGTGAAAAACAAAGAAGGAGGAAGAAACCATGAAACTGGTGGTTGGGCTTGTGCTTTTTTTGGTGGGGATCAATGTGGGCTTTGTGACGGCAGGCCTGATGCATGCGGCAAGAGGGGAACATGAGCAGACAGAAGATGAAAACAAGACATGTTGAGAATGAATGAAAATAGCACAGATACGCTTGAAAAGTTGTGATGGATTAACTTGCTGTGAAAATCTTGACAATCAAAAAACAGTATGGTATCTTGCTATTAGTTAAAGCAAACTAACCACAACATTCTTGGTTAGTCTGTTTCGCTATGGAAAAGTACAAATAGCAGGAAAATCAGGAGGATAGAACGATGTCTAACATTTCTCGTCGTAAGTTCCTCAAGGGCGCAGGCGTGGCTGCTCTGGCTGTGGCTGCTGCCGGTATGCTGGCTGGCTGTGGTTCCAGTGCTCCAGAAATGGTGGGGGTCCATGTGGGCTATTATTATAAGGACTTCTTTGGCGATGTTAAGCCTATTCAGGATGCTGACAAGTATGCAGAGGTTGTTTCTGTCGTAAAGGGCAGCAAGGTGAAAAAGAGCGATTTGAAAAATCTTCAGGCTGCATGCAACGGCTCTACGGGCTACGGCGCGAAGGATGTTCCCGATGAAATCGATGTTGATTGGGAAACCGCTACTGCAAAGGTCATTCTGTCCCTCTAATAAAATAAGAAAAATCAAAATGTACAAAAGGGCGGTAGTCACAAGACTGCCGTCTTTTTCTGTATCCGGCGGCAAAAGATGCCAAAACTACTTGACAAATAGTTACCGGGGGGGGGTATTATATAGGAAAAGCAGGCTCCACAAAAAGTGAGCGGGGCATGCAGAAAAGATTGTGAGGTTGATTCTTATGTCTAACATTTCTCGTCGTAAGTTCCTCAAGGGCGCAGGTGTGGCTGCTCTGGCTGTGGCGGCTGCCGGTGTTCTGGCTGGCTGCTCTGATCAGAGCACGCCCGATACGGGCAAAAAGCGTCCGATCACGCTGAAGTACATGGTGACCAAAGGCGCAAGCATCGTCAAGGACGTGCCCTTTGAAGTTCCTGCTCTGGCTGAGACCGTGACTTTTGCGACCATTCAGGCAAATGTGCCTGCCGATCTGAAGGATTATGAGTTCGACAGCACTGAGGACAAGAAGATCCCCGCCGATGGCGTTGTCGTCATTAAGATGCACAAGAAGGCAGCTGCAAAGCCTATGAAGAAGGTTACGATTAAGTATACTACTGGCACCAGCGAGATCGAGGGCGGCACGGACTTTATGTTCTATGAGCTGGAGGTTGATGAGAATGCAACGGCCCTCACTCAGAAGCAGCTGGATAGTCTGGTGAATGAGAACGGCAAGTATAGAGTTCTGAATGCTACTGAACTGTTCGGTGGTATGACCCAGAACGGTATCATTAAAGACGGCGTTGCAACCGTTTACGTTGAGGCGAAGAACTGAATCGCTCATAAAGCAGTATGAAAAAGAGAGCTGCTGCAAAACAGCTCCCTGAATCGATCATGCACAAAACCCGGAACCTTTTCAGGGCCTGAATGGCTCAGAAGGGTTCCGGGTTTCTGCTTTTTTTTGCAGGATGCCGATGCGTTTTTATTTTGTAGCAGATATGCTGTATCCGTAAACATCACACTTTGTTCCGATGCCGCTTGGGAATGGGCACGCTGAGCACCAGACTGATGCCGATGGCCAGCGCAACGGCTACCTTAAAGGTGCTGATGCCGTTGGAAAGGGCCAGCGCATTGTTGCCCTGTATAAAATAGTAGGCGGTGTAGTAGATGCCCGCGCCGGGCACCAGCGGGAAAATGCCGGACAGCAGGAACACCGTCACCGGCATTTTGAGGGTGATGGCGAACACCCGGGTGAGCAGGGTGAGGGGAATCACCGCCAGCAGGGAGGCCGCGGCACTGTCTGCCCCCAGCATTACGGCCAGCTCGTAGACGAACCAGCCCACGGCACCCACCAGCCCGCAGAAGAACAGGCTTTTGCGGGGGCACGCAAACAGGACGGCAAAGCACAGGGTGCCGACCCCTGCAATGAAGAACTGCGCCGCCAGCTCTCCGATCTGTGTACTGGTGAGCATCATGCGACCACCACCCCCGTAAAGAATGTATAAAGGCTCAGCACAAGGCCGGTGCCAATGGCAATGCTGGCCGCAATGAGCAGTGCATCGATCATACGGATGGTGCCGGAAAGGTAGTCGCCTTGCACGAAATCCCGGATGCCCATGGTGAACGCGATGCCCGGCGTCAGGATCATCAGTGAACCAATGATAGCGTGGCTGGCAGAGGTGCCCAGCAGGCTGCAGCCCAGAATGCACGTCAGCGTGATGAGCGCCGCACAGCTGATCTTGCAAAAGCCGCCGGGCAGGTCGTGCCGGCCGCACAGCAGCAGATACCCGTTGGCAAGAAAGCCTGCCAGTGCCGCTGCCAATGCGCTGCGCAGCGTGCCGCCGAAGATCAGCGCAAAGCAGAACGCGCCGCACATGCCGGAGACCAGCTGCACCCAGTCCTTGGGGAAGGGGATGCGCCGCGCCAGCACAAGGCGGCTCTCGGCCTCGTCCAGAGTCATATTGCCCTCGGCGATCTCGCGGGAGAGGGCGTTCACCGCCGCCACCCGGCTCAGATGGGTGGTGCGGCTGGGCACATTGCGCACCTCGCTGATCTCGGCGGTGCCCGCACTGGCAAAGATGCCGTTGGTCAGCACATAAACGTGGAACTCCCGCAGATGGAACGACCGGGCCATGATCTCCATGGTCTGCTCCACCCGGAACACCTCGGCACCGTTTTCCAGCAGTGTCTGCCCCGCCGCCATGATAAAATCCATGATGCGGCGGCGCAGCTCCTCGTCCGGAAAGACCTCTCTGCCGGTCATTGCTGCACCTCCCTTGTGATGAATGTCGTCTTATTCTACCATGTCCGTGGCTGGCGCACAAGAGGAAAATGCACAGGCTTGACATTCTACCTGAAATAAACTATACTAAAAACAGAAAAAGGTGCTGTCCGCAATGGTCAGCTCCCTCTAGCTAGTCAATAAGAATGACCGCTCAGGATTGGGACTCTGGGGCGGTCATTTCTTATTGTTATGGATCTCTTTGAAGATCGTCCATGTGATCTGAAATGTCATGTAGACCGCACCGCCAATGGCGGTGAGCAGTGTCAGTACGTCATTCCATCCCATGAGGCATCCCCCCTTTCGCGTTTGCGGACGGGGGAATCAAAAACAACAAGCTTTTTACGTCCCCCGACGCTTGCCGGAGGAAGCCAGACCACCTGCACTTGCAGACAACACCTTAACACCGCCGAAGCGGCAAGACAAGTATATCATAGAGCGGCAGAGTTCGCAATCGGAGGATAAAAATCGCAATTCCCTACCGAAAAACTTCGTTTTGCCTGTTGACAAATCCGGCAGATGGGGTTATTATAAATGCAATATCACAAAAATGGCTGTGAAGAGAAGAGTAGGCCTTCGCATTGATCCTTACCAGAAAGCCCGGGCGATGGAAAAGGGCGGGAAACAGGAAGCTGAAAATGGTCTCGGAGCCGTGCGGGCGAGGCGCATGAGTGCTAAGTCTGCAACGGGAGCGCCCGTTACAGCGTCCGGCTGTAAGCAGCATTGCTGCCGCAGCATCGAGGCTGTGCCCGTGAGGGTATGGTAAACCAAGGTGGTACCACGGAAGTATGTTGTGCTCCCGTCCTTGCTGAGCGTTATGGCGCAAAGTCAAGGACGGGAGCTTTTTTCATGCTTGCGTTCACAGGCCGCGTGCGGAACTGTGCCGTGCGGGCCGCAGTACATTTTATTAAGCAATAGAGAGGGAACAAAACTATGATTACTCGTCGTGATTTTCTGAAGGTTTCTGGCGTCGCAGCTGCTGCAGCTGCCCTGACCGCATGCGGCGGCTCTTCTTCCACCGCATCTTCCGCTGCTTCCGGCACTGCTTCTTCTGCAGCTGCTTCCACTGCAGCAAAGCTGGATAAGGTGAAGGTGGCTGTGCCCAACGATACCACCAACGAGGCACGTGCTCTGACCCTGCTGGAGAAGAACGGCTTCTTCAAGCTGAAGGCAGACGCCGGCCTGACCGCTACCAAGAACGACATCGAGGAGAACCCCCTGAACGTCACCGTGGACGAGGTGGAGGCCGCTCAGGTGCCCAACGTCCTGCAGGACGAGGACTACGCCGTCATCAACTCCAACTACGCCATCTCTGCCGGTCTGAACCCCATGACCGATGCACTGGCCATGGAGGACGGCTCTTCTGCTTACGTCAACATTCTGGTGTGCAAGGACGGCAATCAGGAGGAGCCTAAGATCAAGGCTCTGGCTGCTGCCCTGCAGAGCCAGAAGGTGAAGGACTTCATGGACGAGACCTACAAGGGCTCCGTGGTGTCCGTTGTGGAGAACCCCACCGACGGCTATGATTCCACTGTGGATTATGACGCTCTGAACGGCCAGACCGTCAGCTGCGCCGCTACTCCCGCTCCCCACTGCGAGGTGCTGGAGGTGTGCAAGGAGATCCTTGCCGCCAAGGGCATCACGCTGGACATCCAGGAGTACGACGACTATGTGATCCCCAACCAGATCGTCGAGGACGGTCAGGTAGACACCAACTACTTCCAGCATCAGCCGTATCTGGACAACTTCAACGCCGAAAAGGGTACCCATCTGGTATCTGTTGCCGGTATTCACGTAGAGCCCATGGGCGTCTACGGCGGCAAGCAGGACAGTCTGGCACCCATCGAGGGATAATCTACCATCGAGGGATAAGCTAAAGGAGCAATTTCTGTGATCGAACTCAAGTATCTTTCCAAGACCTTCCAGATGAAGGATGGCGCGGTGAAAGCGCTGCAGAACATCAACCTCACCATTCCCGATGGCTCCATCTACGGCATCATCGGTATGTCCGGTGCGGGCAAATCCACGCTGGTGCGCTGCATCAACCTGTTGGAGCGCCCCACCGGCGGCAGCGTGGTGATCGACGGCGTGGCTATGGAGACCCTGTCTCCCGCCTCGCTGCGCAAGCGCCGTCGGGAGATCACCATGATCTTCCAGCAGTTCAACCTGCTTATGCAGCGCACCTGCCTGAAGAACGTCTGCTTCCCTATGGAGCTGGCAGGCGTAAAGAAGGCGGAGGCCGAAAAGCGCGCCATGGAACTGCTGGAGATGGTGGGTCTGCCGGATAAGGCCAACGCCTACCCGGCACAGCTGTCCGGCGGTCAGAAGCAGCGCATCGCCATTGCCCGCGCACTGGCCACCAACCCCAAGGTGCTGCTGTGCGACGAGGCTACCAGTGCGCTGGACCCCAACACCACCCACTCCATCCTGACCCTGATCAAGGATATCAACCGTAAGCTGGGCATCACCGTGGTGGTCATTACCCATCAGATGAGCGTGGTGGAGGAGATCTGCGACAGCGTGGCCATTCTGGACGGCGGTATGGTCGTGGAACAGGGCTCGGTACAGGAGATTTTTGCTAACCCCAAAACGGCGGCTGCCAAGCGTCTGGTGGCTCCCAACGGCGGCAGCGCAGCGCGGGATCTTTCCTGCTTTGCGCCGGATGACCATGTGGTGCGCGTTACCTTTAATGGTTCCTCCACTGCAAAGCCGCTGGTGGCAAGCCTTGCCGCCGAAAAGGGCATTCTGGTGTCGGTGCTCAGCGCCGATACCCGCGACCTGAGCGGCCAGTGCTACGGCTCCATGCTGCTCAAGCTGCCCGCTGACTTGGACGAAGCAAAACAGGCTGCTGCCTATATGCGGGCACAGCCCGGCATTACGGTGGAGGAGGTGACCGGAGAATGACCATTGCAGATTATGGCTTTGCCATCTGGGAGACCTTCTATGTGACGGTGCTCTCCACCGCGTTCTCTCTGGTCATCGGCCTGCCGCTGGGCGTGCTGCTGGTGGCCGGTGATAAGGACGGCATTCTGCCCCTGCCCGGCTGGCTGATGCACCTGCTGAATATCATCATCAACATCCTGCGCAGCGTGCCTTTCCTGATTTTGATGATCTGCGTTTTTCCGCTGACCCGTATCATCGTGGGCACCACCGTAGGCACCAAGGCCACCATCGTCCCGCTGGTGGTGGCGGCCTTCCCGTTTGTGGCGCGTCTGGTGGAGACCAGCCTGCGCGAGCTGGATGAGGGTGTGGTGGAAGCCGCCCAGAGCATGGGTGCGACCCCGTTTCAGATCATCACCAAGGTAATGATCCCCGAGTGCCTGCCCGGCCTGATCTCCAGCATGACCACGGCCCTGACCACCATTCTGGGCTACTCGGCCATGTCCGGTGTCATTGGCGGCGGCGGCCTGGGCAAAATCGCCCTTTCCTACGGCTACTACCGCTACCAGACCAACATTATGATCGTCTGCGTCATCCTGCTGGTGCTGCTGGTGCAGATCTTCCAGACCGTTGGCACCTTCTGGGCCACCAGAAGCGATAAGAGGCTGAGGAAGTAAAAGAAGGATCTGCACCTGTTGTTGTCAAACCTCTCAGTCTCGCTGGCGCTCGACAGCTCCCCTATTAGGGGAGGTGGCATCGAGCGTTAGCGAGGATGACGGAGAGGTTATACAGAGCAGAGCCTTGCCTCGGAGCAGGAGTTTTAATTCAACGTTTCAATTCCCCGCCGGAGGCATGTGCTCCTGCGGGGAATTGTACTATTCGGACAAACCCAGTAAAGGAGTATGTTGCAATGAACCGTGATACCATCTGTGTGCAGGGCGGTTATACGCCCGGCAATGGCGAGCCCCGCCAGATCCCCATCATCCAGTCCACCACCTTCAAATATGCCACCAGCGAGGATATGGGCAAGCTGTTCGACCTGGAAGCCGACGGCTACTTCTACTCCCGCCTGCAGAACCCCACCTGTGACCTTGTGGCCAAGAAGATCTGCGAGCTGGAGGGCGGCACCGCCGCCATGCTGACCTCCAGCGGTCAGGCAGCCAACTTCTTTGCCCTGTTCAACCTCTGCGAGGCCGGTGACCATATCGTGGCATCTAGCACCATCTACGGCGGCACCTTCAACCTCATCTCTGTCACCATGAAGAAGATGGGCATTGAGGCCACCTTTGTGGACCCGCTGTGCACCGAGGAGGAGCTGAACGCTGCCTTCCGGCCCAACACCAAGGTGGTGTTCGGCGAGACCATTGCCAACCCCGCCCTGACCGTGCTGGATATCGAGAAGTTTGCCAAGGCTGCTCACGCCCACGGCGTGCCGCTGATCGTGGACAACACCTTCCCCACGCCGGTCAACTGCCGCCCCTTTGAGTGGGGTGCGGACATCGTCACCCACTCCACCACCAAGTACATGGACGGCCACGGCGCAGTGCTGGGCGGTGCCATCGTGGACGGCGGCAAGTTCGACTGGATGGCGCACGCTGAGAAGTTCCCGGGTCTGTGCACCCCGGATGACAGCTACCACGGTATCACCTACGCCGAGCGCTTCGGCAAGGAGGGGGCTTTCATTACAAAGGCCACTGCGCAGCTCATGCGGGACTTCGGCTCCATGCAGTCCCCCATGAACGCCTATATGCTGAACCTTGGTCTAGAAAGCCTGCACGTTCGGATGCAGCGCCACTGCGCCAACGGTATGGCGGTGGCACAGTTCTTGGAAAACCACCCCAAGGTGGCCTATGTGAACTACTGTGGGCTGGAAAGCAGCCCCTACCACGCACTGGCGCAGAAGTACCTGCCAAACGGCAGCTGCGGCGTCGTGAGCTTTGGTCTGGCCGGCGGACGTCAGGCCGCCAGCACCTTTATGAAGGAGCTGAAGCTTGCCGCCATCGAGACCCATGTGGCCGATGCCCGCACCTGCTGCCTGAACCCCGCCTCCAGCACCCACCGTCAGATGAACGACGAGCAGCTGGCTGCCGCCGGTGTGCCCGCCGAGCTGGTGCGCATGAGCTGCGGTCTGGAATCCGCCGAGGATCTCATCGCCGATATCGCGCAGGCACTGGATAAGGTCTGATGCCTTCCCGTGAAATCAAAAATCATGATACCCCTGAAGATGGCAAAGCGAACGCGGTGCCATTTTTGAATCGTCTAGCAAAGGAGCGACTTTCCTATGCCGCTGATCATTCCCAAGACCTTACCCGCCTTTGACGCCCTGTATGAAGAAAACGTCTTTGTTATGCACCGGGAGCGGGCGCTGGCGCAGCATATCCGTCCGCTGGAAATTTTGATCCTGAACCTGATGCCCACCAAGATCGCCACCGAGACCCAGATCGCCCGGCTGCTGGCCAACACCCCGCTGCAGGTGCACATGACCCTGCTGCAAACTGCCAGCCACTCTGCCACCCATGTGTCGGCTGCCCACCTTGAGGCCTTTTACAAGACCTTTGACGAGGTAAAGAACAACCGCTACGATGGCATGATCATCACCGGCGCGCCGGTGGAGACCATGGATTTTGAGCAGGTGGACTACTGGAACGAACTGTGCGAGATCATGGACTTCAGCGAAACGAACGTCTACTCCACCCTCCATGTCTGCTGGGGCGCACAGGCCGGGCTGTACTACCACTACGGCGTGCGCAAGCAGCTGCTGCCGGAAAAGATGTTCGGCGTGTTCGAGCACCGGGTCACCCGCCCGGCAAACCCGCTTGTACGCGGCTTTGATGAGGTGTTCTACGCTCCCCACAGCCGCCACACCGGCATCTGCCGGGAGGATGTGGACAACTGCGCCGCACTGCGCATTCTGGCCGAGAGCGACGCCGCCGGACCCTTCCTCATGAGCACCGAGAACGGGCGGCAGATCTTTGTTACCGGTCACCCGGAGTACGATAAGTATACGCTGGATGCCGAGTATAAGCGGGACGTAGCCAAGGGTCTGCCCATCCATGTGCCCGTCAACTATTACCCGGATGACGACCCCGCAAAGCCGCCGCTGTTCCGCTGGCGCGCCCACGCCCACCTGCTGTATGAAAACTGGCTGAACTATTACGTCTACCAAAACACCCCCTACGATTTGGGAGATATCCAACGGGTAAAACACGAGAAATAAATAACAAAAAGGACTGCCGCGAAACAGCGTCAACGAAAAATGTAAAAAAGCTGAGCACCTGATCTTTCACAGATGCTCAGCTTTTTTTACCCTTTTTTGAGAAGCTGTCTTGGAGCTTTCAATATTTTGAAGGTATGCTATTCTGCGGCAGCCCTCTGCCGGATGTTTTTACCCTCTGGGGTGGCCGGTATATGTCAGCGCTACGGTGTCGGGGCCGGTGTTGGCAGAGACCACGCCGCCCAGCTCAAACACGGCCAGCGGCGGCTTGCCAAAGGCCTTGCGGCAGGCCTTTTCCAGATCTGCGGCTTGCGGGATGTTGGTGTGGCCGATCATATACTCAAAATCCTCCACATCCCCGGCGCGCTTCTGGCACAGATCCACCATGGCGGGCACGACTTTTTCATCGCCGCGCACCTTGGCCTCTACCTTGGTTTTGCCGTCGATCAGGGTAATGATGGGACGGATACCCATCAGTTCGCCCATGACGGCTGCTGCGGCAGAGATGCGGCCGCTCTTTTTCATCTGCCTCAGGCTGTAAGGTCCCAGCACGACCTCCATGCAGTTCATCTGCCGTTCAAATTCGTGGATGACATGGCGGATCTCTGCGTCGTTCTGCAGTTTGCGTGCCATCTCGCACAGATACCAGCCGAACACCATAGAATAGGTGTGGGGGTCCAGCAGATGGATGTTCAGATGGTGCTCCGGGCGCTCCTCCCGCAGCATCCCCTGTGCCATCAGGGCGTTGTTGTAGGTGGAGGAGCCGGATTTGTTAATGGGCACATGGATGACATCCGTGTAGCCCTCGTCCACATATTGGCAGTATTTTTCACAGAACTGGATGGGCGTAATGGCGGCGGTAGAGGGCACACCCTTTGCCGCACGCATTTTATCGTAGAACTCGGTGTTGGTGCAGTCCACACGCTCAACGTAGTCCACATCATCCAGCAGGATGTGGAAACTCATGATATCAATGCCGTATTTTTCGGCCATCTCCTGCGGGATATCGCAGGAGGAATCAGTCAGGATCGCGATCTTGCTCATAATTTCCCTCATTTCCATTCATAATCTCGTAGGTGGCCGTGGTCCAGCAGCTCCGGGAAATCCCACTGCCGCAGCACCTCGTACACGCCCACCGCCACGCTGTTGGAAAGGTTCAGACTGCGGCAGGTGTCCCGCATGGGCATCCGGATGCAGTGCTCCTGATTTTCCACAAGCAGCGCCTCCGGCAGCCCGGCGTCCTCGCGCCCGAACACCAGATAAGCCCCGTCCGGGTACTGTACATCGGTGTAGCGCTGGGGTGCCTTGGTGGTAAAGTAGTAGTAGGGGCCGTTGTTGCGGGCAAAAAAGTCTGCAAGGCCGTCGTAGTAGGTAATGTCCAGATAGTGCCAGTAGTCCAGCCCGGCGTGCTTGAGCTTTTTGTCATCAATGGCAAAGCCCATGGGGCCCACCAGATGCAGACGGCAGGCCGTGCAGGCACAGGTGCGCGCCACGTTGCCGGTGTTCTGGGGGATGCGGGGCTCTACCAGCACGATATTCAAAGTCGGCTTGTCCATCATAAAATGCCCTCCGGTTCCTCCCGCAGGGGGCACAGGCGGGGCAGCAGCGGCTCGAACCACACGCCGAAGCGGGTGTCCTGCGTGTAGGGCGTGCCCTGAATGGCCAGCGAAACAAACTCCGCAGCGTTATCGGCGGCGGCGCTCAGGGCGTTGCCCTGCAGCAGCGAGCCGATGAGCACGGCACCATACAAATCCCCCGTGCCGGGGAAGCTGCGGCTGATATGCAGCTTTTTGATGACGAAGCGGTCTGCGCCAGTACCGGCACAGCCGATGTACTTGCCCAGCGGCAATCCGGTGACCACCGCGTTGGAGGCCAACGGCTGCAAAGCATCTGCCAGCGCCTGTGCGGCGGCATCGTCCAGCTGTTCCGTCACGGGCTGCTGCTGCAAAAGCAGCTGCGCCTCGGTGTAGTTGGGCAAGATCAGGTCTGCCGCGCGGCACAGGCTGCGGATGCGCTCGACCAGTGCCGGGGTAACGGTGGAATAGGCCTTGCCGTTATCGCCCATTACGGGGTCCACCACTTTGTAGGCGGCAGGCCACAGGGCAAAGGCTTTTTCAGCCAGCGCTACCTGCGCCTCGCCGCCCAGATAGCCGGTATAGATACAATCAAATTGCAGTCCAAGGGTCTGGTAGTGCTCCAGTGCGGCCATGCCGTAGGCACTGCCGTCCATCCGGGCGGGGGTGCCAAGGCCGCCGGTGTGGGTAGAAAGAACCACCGTGGGCAGCGCCACCGGCTGGAAGCCCATGACCGACAGCACAGGCAGGATCACCGCAAGGCTGCACCGGCCCACGCCGGACAGATCGTGGATGCAAAGGATCTTTTTGGGTTCAACGGGTTTTTGCAAATAGGAAAACCTCCTTGCTGAAAAGCCGCGCACAGCGGCTTATAAAAAGCATCATAGAACAGTATACCACAAATTGCTGCATAAAAAAAGCGTATACCAGATTCTTTTGCGGAAATAATAGCACTGCAAGCCCTGTCATGACAGGCCGAAAGGAGAAATTCAGGATGAAACAGCGAGAAAATTCCGCCGCAGGCATGGTGGTGGGCATGGCCACCGGTGCAGTCCTTGGGGCTGCCGGTGCCATGATGGCTACCCAGAGCAAGCGCCAGATGCGCCGCAATGTGCGCAAGGTGATGAAGGGCGCGGAAAATGCGGTGATGCAGCTGGATAAAATGGCCGCCGACTTTGTGGAAAAGCACATCGACTGCTGAACAGCAAAAGCGCCGTCCCGGGTGGAACGGCGCTTTTGTTATCGTGCGGTTTATTTTGCCCAGATGCACATCCGGGCGGTGGTGTTGATCTCGCCCAGCAGGCTCAGATCCATCTGGATGTTGCAGGTCACGGTCAGCGCCTTATTCACATCGCTGCCGGTCAGCACCGAGGCGGGCAGGTTTTTGATGGTCAGGATGCCGTTGCCCTTTTCAATCTCGCCGGTCAGGGTGCCGGTGTAGGTCACATCGCCGATGGTCAGGCCGGTCAGACAGCCGGTCACATTGAGCTTGGTCACCTGCTTGACGGGCAGCATCAGGGTGTAGGTGCCGTTGGACTGGCGGGCAAGGGTAGCCTCGCGGTCGGAATCAATGCCGGAGTTGGCCATGGATTCCTTGTCGGAGTTTTCCTTCCAGAATTTGACCCCAACGGGGGTATTCGCAGCGGCAGAAGCGCCCAGTGTGAGCATGCAGAACATCAGCAGCGTCAGCAGGGCAGCGCCGGTACGTTTTAAGGCAGTAGTCATGGTTTTATCCTTTCTGCCGCAATTGCGGCATGGCGAAACAGAGTATATGATGCCCCATAAAGTACTGATTTGTCAATACTAACATAGCATGACCGGACAGCCTTGTCAATGCGCCTTGGCAGTCTTTCACAAAAATGTTTCGAATCCAACACAGAATGTGGAAGATGCGATAAAAAGAACGCTGCAGCATTGCAATGCCCTTTGAACCGGGAGGACGATTTGGAATGGCCGCCGCTTATCGGGTTGCGGCACCCAGCATCCGCATCTGTCTCTTATACACATCTCCGAGCCC
>ENA-OZGM01000484-OZGM01000484.1-human-gut-metagenome-genome-assembly--contig:-NODE-484-length-18052-cov-7.278102_pt1 | contig 18052 bp, 18 predicted proteins | sample MGYA00244655_ERZ653656 | MGnify/ENA primary metagenome ERZ653656 (study PRJEB26926, sample SAMN06164991) | human gut metagenome | biome: ENVO:00009003; feature: ENVO:2100002; material: ENVO:00002003... | reverse complement strand
GGTGGTGCACTTCCCTGCGTGCATTTTTGGGAGTATTCAACAAGCTCTTAAAAATGCATAACGTTGTGAATGGGCGGTAGTGATCCGCAGGCGCCCATCGACAGCCATTGTGGGCGGGCTATCGATGAGTGGAGGGGGTTGTTACTGAGTTTCTGCTTTGCGACGACCTGCAACACTGCTGTAACCGCGTCGTTTTGTCGTTCGTGATGGGGCCGTTGGGGCCCACGGTGCTGAATACTCCGTTTTTTGCACGGTCCAAGGTGGGGCACCCTGAGACGAAGCAAAAAGATGCCTCATTTCTATGCAAATACCAATAGGATTTATGCAAGATTGAGATTGTAAACCGTGCACGTGCACAAAACCGGTGCGGGGACGTCTGGAGGCGGCTCGGCTCCTGGGGCATTGCACGTGCAGAACGGTTAAAATCGGGACTCGGTCTTAGTTTTACTTGGAAGGATGCATATGACTTCTAATATTGATGCTTCTCTAGAGGAGACGCTCTCCTATATCGCAGGACAGCTTAAGACGCTGACTTCTATTGCCTCCCCTACCGGCTATACCCGTGCGGCGACTGATTATCTGATGGAGACCCTGCGCGATATGGGGTTTGGGCCTGAGCGTTCTAATAAGGGTAACGTGCTCGTTGAGCTTGGCGGCGAGGGCGAGCCGCTCGTACTGGCGAGCCATGTCGATACCCTAGGCGCCATGGTGCGTTCCATTAAGGACAATGGCCGCCTGCGCCCCACGACGCTCGGTGGGCATCAGTGGTCTACGGCCGATGGCGAGAACTGCACCGTCTACACGCGCGACGGCAATGTCTACACGGGCGTGGTTCTTAACACCGAGCCTTCGGCGCACGTGGCCGACGAGCCGGTCAAGACCATCGAGAAGAACATGGAGATCTTGCTCGACGAGAACGTCGACAGCAAGGACGATGTGCTCGAGCTGGGTATTCAGACCGGCGACATCATCGCTATGGATCCTCGCACGACGGTGACGGAGAGCGGCTACATTAAGAGCCGCTTCCTGGATGACAAGCTATCGGCCGCCATTTTGTTGGGCTTGGCGCGTGCCGTCGCCGCTGGCGAGGTGACGCTTTCGCGTAAGGTTTCGCTGCTCTTTACCGTGTACGAGGAGGTGGGCCACGGCGGCGCCTTCGTGCCGGCCGACACGCGCGAGATGATCAGCGTTGACATGGGCTGCGTGGGCGACGACCTAGGCTGCACCGAGCACATGGTGTCGATCTGCGCCAAGGATTCGGGCGGTCCGTACAACTACGACCTGGTGACGGCGCTGTCCAATATCGCGCGCGAGCTTGAGCTCGATTACGCTATCGACGTGTATCCGCATTACGGTTCGGACGTCGAAGCCACGCTCTCTGCCGGCTACGACATTCGCCATGGTCTGATCGGCCCCGGCGTGTATGCGAGCCACAACTACGAGCGTAGCCACATGGACGGCGCGCGCAACACCTTCGAGCTCGTCCGCGCCTACGTACAGCGCTAGCGATGCAGCGGCCTCGGCTGATACGGCGGTACCGACCGAGGCCGTCCTCTCTAAGTTGCGGTGAAATAGGGACTGTTTGGCGGTTTTAAACGCTTAAACAGTCCCTATTTCACCGCAATTTATGAAGGGGATGGGGCTACTTAAGTGCGCCGGTTACCGTGCCGCCGCCGAGGACGATGTCGCCGCGGTAGACTACAACGGCTTGGCCGGGGGCGATGGCTCGCTGCGGCTCGTCAAAAGTCAGCAGCATTTGCCCGTCTTCGCCGCGCGTAAGGGTCGCTGCCTGGTCCTTCTGACGGTAGCGGTACTTGGCGCCCACGCGAATGCCGCCGGCATCGAGCTCTGCCTCCACGCGGTCGGCAGGGGCGCTCCAGATCCAGTCGTCGGCCGTGAGTGCTGTGGCCGTCAGGTCCTCGGCCTCGCCCAGATGCACGGTGTTGTTGACGGCGTCGACGCCCGTTACATACACGGGATGCGCCATCGCGACGCCTAGGCCCTTGCGCTGGCCGATGGTGTAGCGCAGCGCGCCGTTGTGGCGCCCGACCACGCTGCCGTCGCGCCACACAATGTCGCCCGGTGCAGCGGGATGTCCGCAGCGGCACTCGATATAGCCCGCGTAGTCACCGTCTGGAATAAAGCAGATATCCTCGCTTTCGGCCTTCTTGGCGTTGATGAAGCCCTGTTCGGCGGCGATGCGGCGCACGTCGTGCTCCTTGTCCAGGCCTGCCAGCGGAAAGATTGTGCGTGCCAAGCGCTCCTGCGTAAGCGAATACAAAAAGTAGCTTTGGTCCTTCTTTGGGTCCTCGCCACGGTGCAGCTGCCAGGTGCCGTCGGACGTTTGGCTCGTTTTGGCGTAGTGACCTGTGGCGATGTAGTCGCAGCCCATATCGAGCGCTGCATCGAGCAACGCGCCAAACTTAATATGGCGGTTGCAGATGATGCACGGGTTGGGTGTCAACCCTTCCTGGTAGGCGGTCACGAAGCGCTCGATAACATTGCGGTCGAAGGTCTGCTGCAGGTCGAGCACATGGTGGGGTATCCCCAGGCGCTCGGCGACAGCCTTTGCGTCGGCGATGTCGCGGTCGACCTTACTCATGCCCGTGACGGGATCGGGCGCGGGGCAGGTGAGGCGCATGGTGGCGCCGACGCATTCGTAGCCCTGGCGCTTGAGCAGGTACGCGGTCACGCTGGAATCGACGCCGCCACTCATGGCGACGAGCACGCGCTTGTTGTGCATGGGGAGGTTCTCCTTGGTGGCATGTGGCCAAAAAAGAAAAGCGGCGCGGGAGGCTGGTTCCGCGCCGCAGACATTGTAGCAAGTTCGGGCGTCATATGGGACGCCCTGTTGGGATGAGCCCAGGCTGCCAGAAGAGAGGGAAGGCCGGCGTGCCTTGGACTCGTTCTAAGAACGAGAAGCTCTAGTCCTGGAAGAGCGCCGTGGACAGGTAGCGCTCGCCGGTGTCGGCAAGCAGGGCCACGATGGTCTTGCCCTCGTTCTCGGGGCGCTTGGCCAGCTGGATGGCAGCCCACAGCGCAGCGCCGGAGGAAATACCTACCAGCACGCCCTCCTTGTGGCCGACCAGCTTGCCGGTGGCAAAGGCGTCCTCGTTGGCAACGGGGATGACCTCGTCATAGACCTTGGTGTTCAGTACATCGGGCACAAAGCCGGCGCCGATGCCCTGAATTTTGTGTGCACCGGCAGTGCCCTTGCTCAGCACAGGGGAGGAGGCGGGCTCTACGGCCACCACCTTGACATCGGGGTTCTTGCTCTTGAGGTACTTGCCTACGCCGGTCACGGTGCCGCCGGTGCCAACGCCTGCCACAAAGATATCCACCTTACCATCGGTGTCCTCCCAGATCTCGGGGCCGGTGGTCTCAATGTGTGCCTGCGGGTTGGCGGGGTTCACGAACTGGCCAGGGATAAAGGAATTGGGGATCTCCTTTGCCAGCTCATCGGCCTTGGCAATGGCACCCTTCATGCCCTTGGCACCCTCGCTCAGCACCAGCTCTGCACCGTAAGCCTTCATCAGCTGGCGGCGCTCCACGCTCATGGTCTCGGGCATCACGATGATGATGCGGTAGCCCTTGGCTGCAGCCACAGCCGCCAGACCGATGCCGGTGTTGCCGGAGGTGGGCTCGATGATGACGGAGCCTTCCTTCAGCAGGCCCTTGGCCTCGGCGTCATCGATCATCTTTTTGGCAATGCGGTCCTTCACAGAACCGGCGGGGTTGAAGTACTCCAGCTTGGCGATAACGTGGGCGGGCAGCTGCTCTTCCTTTTCAATATGGCTGAGCTCCAGCAGCGGGGTGTGACCGATCAACTGATCTGCGGCGGTATAGATCTTGCTCATAATACTTGTCCCTCTTTCTGATATCGTTACGGGGTGTGTAGCCCTGTCTTGCGCCGGTGTGTCCGGCTGTGATTCCCTCTAAACCTTTCAACCAACATCGTTTGTGGGTTTGATGGCATTATAGCCCTGTTTTCCCTGCTTGTCAAGGGGTTTTTTGAAAAAAGTGGGATTGAAAAGTGACTTACCCTGTTGTATAATGGGTTATAATAAAATTTAACCGGAAGGAAGTACGGATCATGATCGTTTCGACCAAAGGACGCTATGCGCTGCGGGTGATGATCGACCTCGCGGAGCATCAGTCTGAAAAATATGTTCCCTTAAAGGAAGTTGCCGCCCGGCAGGAGATCTCGGAAAAGTATCTGGAGAACATCCTCAAGGTACTGGTGCAGAACGGCTTTCTGGAGGGGCTGCGCGGCAAGGGCGGCGGCTACCGGCTGACCCGCAGCCCGGATCAGTACACCGTAAGCGAGATCCTGATGCTCACCGAGGGCAGTCTTGCCCCGGTAAGCTGCCTGACCCCCGGGGCTTCTGCCTGCGCCCGGATGGCCAACTGCCGCACCTACGAGATGTGGAAGGGGCTCAACGATCTGATCTCGGACTATTTCGGCAAGATCACGCTGGCAGACCTTGCCCTGCCGGATCAGGCCGGGAATGACTATGTGATCTGATATGACAATAATCGAGTGGACTATAATTGCCATGATTTCATTGATTGCTCTATGCATCCTTGGTGCCTTTGTAGCTGCTATCCTTGCAGCTGTTTGGGGAAAAGACAAGGGACAAGCAGGCGAAATGCAAATTTACAATGTACTGGAACAACTTGAAGGGCAAAAAGCAATTATATCCAACTGTTATCTGCCGCTAAAAGATAGCGGAACCACAGAAGTTGATTTAATCTTAATTCATGAATCAGGTATCTATGTGATTGAATCAAAAAACTATAGCGGTTGGATTTTTGGCAGTGAGAATCATAAGTATTGGACGCAAAGTTTGCCAAACCATAGCGGACAAGCCGAAAAGTATCAGTTTTATAACCCGCTTTGGCAAAACGAAACGCACATACGATGCTTGAAAAGCTTATTGCAGAACAATGAAGTTCCATACTATTCTTATGTGGTCTTCGGCAACAACTGTGAGATAAAGAACTTACATTTAGTGAGCAACCGGCATCGCGTAACTTATTATAGATACCTTTTAGGGGAATTATCTGAGAACGCAAGAAGCGTTGGCAGGTGCTTGACTGACGAACAGATAAATGCTTTTTATGCACTACTTCTTAAGTTTACAGACGCATCAGATGAACAGAAAGCAAGACATATAGAAGAGGTTCGCGCAAAACACTACCCCATTATCAAACCAGATGGAACATGGATATGTCCGCAATGCGGAGGACGGTTGGTTCCTCGGGTGGCCAGACAGGGTTCTGGAGCCGGAAAAACATTTTGGGGCTGTTCGAATTATCCAAAGTGCCATTTCATCTATAATAAATAGTCTTTTGACGCACCGGAAAACCGGTGCGCCTTTTTTGCACAGTTCTGCGCAAAAGGTGCAGAACTTCTTGGCAAGATTCACGGTTGATGGAGCGGGCAGTCCGCGGTATACTTTTACTTTGTGTGAGACAGAAAATTCCGGGCAAAAAGCCCGTTGTCTGTTCGTTATAAGACCATAAGACCAGAAAGGGGAGTTCTGACACGAAGTATATTTTTCAGTTCGGGCGCATTCTTGCGTTCTGTTTTCTGGGCGAGGTGCTGCACGCGGTACTGCCGCTGCCGGTGCCTGCCAGTGTGTACGGTCTGGTGCTGCTGCTGGCAGCCCTGACCACCGGGGTCGTAAAGCTGGAGCAGGTCAAGGAGACCGGCACTTATCTGACCGGTATTTTTCCGCTGTTGTTTGTGCCCGCCGCTGCGGGCATCATGGAGCTGTGGGCAGAGATGGGACAGCTGCTGCTGCCCATCCTGATCGCCATTCTGCCAGTGACGGTGCTGGTAATGGCGGCCGCAGGCCGCACCACGCAGGCGCTGACCGCCCGCAACAAAAAGGAGGAGGCCGACCATGACTGAGCTGCTGAACGACTTTCTGACCGGCTCTGTGGCATGGGGCGTGCTGCTTACGCTGGCAGCCTTTGGGCTGGGTGTGCTCATCAATAAGGTGACCGGCAAGGCCATCTTTAACCCGCTGCTGCTGGGCAGTATTTTCGTCATCGTTTTTCTGTCGGTGTGCAATATCCCCTATGGGGACTACAAAACCAGCGCCGCGCCGGTAAGCTATCTGCTGCTGCCCGCTACGGTGGCGCTGGCCATCCCGCTGTATGAAAAGCTGGATCTGCTCAAGGAGAACGCGCCCGCCATCATCGCGGGCATCTCGGTGGGCACGCTGGTCAGTCTGGGCAGCGCCTTTGCACTGGCGCTGGCAATGGACCTGACCCAGGAGCAGTACGCTACTCTGCTGCCGAAGTCGGTGACCACCGCCATCAGCATGGACGTGGCAGCTGAGCTGGGCGGCATTGCCGCCCTGACCGGTGCCATCGTCATCGTCACCGGCATCGTGGGCGCACTGCTGGCCGAGACCGTGTGCAAGCTGTTCCACATCACCGACCCCATCGCCAAGGGCGTGGGCATCGGCACGGCAGCTCATGCCGTGGGCACCAGCAAGGCGCTGCAGATGGGTGATGTGGAAGGTGCCATGAGCGGCCTTTCCATTGCCGTAGCCGGTGTGCTGACCGCCGTGCTCTGCCCGGTGTTCGTGGGCTTTGTCCACTGAGCCGAGTGCAAATCTAAAGATACAGAAACACCCCCGGCAACCGCAACGGCTGCCGGGGGTGTTTCTCTGTGGGTGGAAAACAAAAAAGAGGTGAAAAGAAGAATGGTTGGTAGAGATCAGTATTGCGCCTTATTTTTGTCGATAAGGCTGAACACGGCGGGGGACATATCACTTTTTGAAAAAGGAGAACAGCCCTTTCTTTTCATACGGTGCGCTGTGGATGGTGCCCACATGGTATCCGGTGGCTTCGATGGCGGCGCGGAGCGCGTTTTCGTCCAGCGGCTCCTTGGAAAGGATCACGGTCTTGCCCTTGGCGTGGGAGGACGAGACTTTCTCCACAGGAAACGCATTGCGCACGGCGTCATTGATATGGGCTTCGCACATGGAACACGCCATGCCGCCTACTTCTACGGTCGTCTGGATCATTTTTATACCTTCCTTCAGGAATATCTTATAAAATAATAGTTAGAATTGACTAACTTTTCGCTCCGGGAAAAGCCGCTGCCCACATCATACGCCATACAGCCGCAGCTGTCAAGCGCTTTGCTTATTTTTTCCGGTAGTCCCGGGGGGTCATGCCGAAATGCGCCTTGAACGCCCGGTTAAAATAGGATAGATTCTCAAACCCGCACCGGGAGGCGATGGTCAGCACGGTCTCATCGGTGGTTTGCAGCGCCTCGGCGGCGGTGTTCAGCCGGTACTCATTCAGAAAGGCAATAAAGCTCTGCCCGGTCATTTGCCGGAACCAGCGCATAAAATGGCTGGCGCTGAAGGAGCAGACCCCGGCGGCATCGGCTACCCGGAGCGGCTCGGCATAATGCGCCGAAAGCCATTGCAGCACGGTTTTCAGCCGCTGGGTGTCGGCAGTTTCGGTGGAGAGACACTGCCTGCCCTGTGCAATGAGCAGGGCAAGAAAGCGCAGCAGCGCCCCTTTTACCAACAGCTCGTAGCCGGGGCGCTTGGCGCGGTTGGCATCCTCCAGCTCCCGCAGGCAGGCGGCGGCTTGCAGATAGCACAAATCGTTCGGGGTCAGCCGCACCGGCAGCGACAGCCGCCCGCTTTGCAGCGGCAGCAGATATTTTTCGGCGCAAAGGTCCTCTGCGCCGCCCAGAAGCTCCGGCTCAAAGATGATATTTTCGTATTCCATGCGCTGTCCCTCTGCCTGCCGCAGCGCATGGAGCGTGCCCGGGGCAAAAATAAAGATATCCCCCCGGTAGGCCGGGTAGGTCACCACGCCCACCTGTACCAGCCCCATGCCCTGCTTAACAAAGACCAGCTCCATGCTCTCGTGCCAGTGCAGTGCCACCTGCTGAAAATCCCCCGGAATGGTGCAGGGGTACAGGTTGAACGGAAAGCGCACGGCCCCGTGCTGTTTTGTCTCCTGCAAAGAAGCCTGATTTTGCATCGTCTCACCTCCGATGATAGGATTGTACCATAGTTTGCACTTTTTAGGCAAGATTTTGATCGTTCTATGTGGTATATCTTGAGGTACAGATGTCAAACCTGTTTTCCGTAAGGTGTATCTGAAAACAAAGAAATAGACGGAATTTTCGACTTTTCAGATGCACCCTAACAAAGGAGGATGCTTTTATGAGCTTTACCGAGACGTTACAGAGTATCACCGGCAAGCTGCTGGCAGACTGCACCGATCAGGAACTGTATCTTGCACTGCTGGAACTTGTGCGGCAGAAGAGCGCCGACCGCGTGCAGCCAGTCACCGGGCGCAAGCTGTACTATATCAGCGCCGAATTCCTTATTGGCAAGCTGCTGTCCAACAACCTCATCAATCTGGGGCTGTACGATGAAGCCCGATCTGCGCTGGCTGCTGCCGGAAAGCGCCTTTCCGATATTGAAGAGGTAGAGCCGGAGCCCTCTCTGGGCAACGGCGGCTTGGGGCGCCTGGCTGCCTGCTTCCTTGACTCTCTGGCAACGCTGAACCTGCCCGGCGACGGCGTGGGTCTGCGGTACCACTTCGGCCTGTTCCATCAGTCCTTTGAGGACGGTGTGCAGAACGAAAAGCCCGACCCGTGGCTGACTGCCCACAGCTGGGCGGAAAAGACCGACACCACCTACCCGGTGGAGCTGGCGGGCAAGGAGTACACCGCCCGGCTGTACAAGCTGGCGGTTACCGGCTACGAGGGGCGCACCAACACCCTGAACCTGTTCGATCTGGACACCATCGACGAGAGCATCGTCCATGACGGCATTGCCTTCGACAAGACCGCTATTGATAAGAACCTGACCCTCTTCCTCTACCCGGACGATTCCGACGAGGCGGGCCGCCGTCTGCGGGTGTACCAGCAGTACCTGATGGTTTCTGCCGGTGCACAGCTCATTCTGGCCGAGTGCGCCGCCCGGGGCTGCAACTTCCATGACCTGGCGGACTACGCCGCTATCCAGATCAACGACACCCACCCCAGCATGGTCATCCCGGAGCTGATCCGGCTGCTGGGCGAAAAGGGCATCGAATTTGAGGAAGCCGTAAAGATCGTCACAAAGACCTGCGCCTACACCAACCACACCATTCTGGCCGAAGCGCTGGAAAAGTGGCCCCGCGCCTATCTGGATGCTGTTGTACCCCAGCTGATGCCCATTATCGAAAAGCTGGACGCGCTGGCCCGCACCCGCACCAAGGACGAGAGCCTTGCCATCATCGACAAGGACGACCGGGTGCACATGGCCCACATGGACATCCACTTCACCCACTCCACCAACGGCGTGGCGGCGCTGCACACCGAGATTTTGAAAAATTCCGAGCTGCACGGCTTTTACGAGCTGTATCCGGAAAAGTTCAACAATAAGACCAACGGCATCACCTTCCGCCGCTGGCTGCTGGAATGCGACCCCCGCCTGACCGCCGCACTGGAACAGCACATCGGCTCCGGCTTCCGCAAGGACGCTGCCGAGCTGGAAAAGCTGCTGGCCTTTGCCGATGACGAAGCTATGCTGGACCAGCTGACCGCCGTGAAGAAGGCCAACAAGGAAGCGCTGGCAGACTGGCTGCTGCGCACCCAGAAGGTGAGCGTGAACACCGATGCCGTGTTCGACATCCAGTCCAAGCGCCTGCACGAGTACAAGCGCCAGCAGCTGAACCTGCTGTATCTCATCCATCAGTACTATGAGATCAAGGCCGGGCACCTGCCCGCTGCTCCGCTGGTGAGCATCTTCGGTGCCAAGGCCGCACCTGCCTACACCATTGCAAAGGACATCATCCATGCGCTGCTGACCCTGTCCAAGGTCATCGCCGCAGACCCGGAGGTGTCCCAGTGGCTGCAGGTGGTCTTTGTGGAGAACTACAACGTCACCGCCGCCGAAAAGCTGATCCCGGCCTGTGACCTGTCCGAGCAGATCAGTCTTGCCTCCAAGGAAGCCTCCGGCACCGGCAACATGAAGTTCATGCTGAACGGCGCGCTGACGCTGGGCACCATGGACGGTGCCAATGTGGAGATCAGCCAGCAGGTGGGCGAGGAGAACATCTATATCTTCGGCCAGACCTCCGATCAGGTCATCCACCGCTACGCCGTGGGCGACTACGACCCCGCCCAGTGGGTGGAGGGCGATGCCAACATCCGCCGCGCCATCAACTTCCTCACCGGCCCGGAGATGCTGGCCGCCGGTCACGCCGAAAACCTGACCCGCCTGCACAACGAGCTGATCCATAAGGACTGGTTCCAGACCCTGCCGGACTTCAACGCCTATGTCGTGCGCAAGGGGCAGGCCCTCAGCGATTACGCCTGCGACCCGAAGGGCTGGCGGCGCAAGTGTCTGGTGAACATTGCCAAAGCAGGCATGTTCTCCTCCGACCGCACCATTGCCGAGTACGACCGGGACATCTGGCATCTGGGCAAATAATTTTTCCTGAACTGCATTCCACTATCATTTTCTCAAAGGCTACTGCACGCTTTTGCCGTGCAGCAGCCTTTTCATATAACGAAAAGGCCCTCTCTGTTTGTCAAGCAGGGAGAGCCTTTATCTATTCGGCATTGCCGCTGTTTGCGGAGAAAGCGGTCTGTCGGCCTTTCCTTTATCCTTTCCACCCTCTGGCAGAGGGGTCCAGCATTTCGGCAGCAGAATAAACAAGGGCGTTGCAGATGGCTGCGGCCACATTGCTGCCGCCCTTGCGCCCCATGGCAGCAATGGCAGGCACGCCGTGCTGTTCGCAGATTGCAAAGAGGATCTCCTTGCTTTCCACCACGTTCACAAACCCCACCGGCACACCGATGACCAGCGCAGGCCGCAGTCCGGCTTCTATTTCTTCTGCGATGGTCAGCAGGGCTGTGGGCGCATTGCCCACGGCAAGGATGGCCCCCGGGTGCTCCCGGGCAGCGCGGTGCATGGCAGCCACGGCGCGGGTGGTGCCCGCCTGCTTTGCCGCTTCGGCCACAGCGGGGTCGGCCATATAGCAGACGGCCTCACAGCCCAGCTTTGCAAGGCCCGGTCTGGAAATGCCCGCCAGCGCCATGTTGGTGTCGGTGACGATCACCGCACCCCTCTGCAGGGCCCTGACAGCGGCCTGCACCGCGCCGGGAGTAAAGCGCAGATTTTTTGCGTAGTCGAAATCGGCAGTGGTGTGGATGACCCGTTTGACCACCGCAGCCGTCTCCGGCGGCGGGGTCAGGCCCAGCTCGTCCAGTTCCCTTGTGATAATGGAGATGCTCGTCCGTTCAATGTCGGCGGGCAGATGATGCTGCGGTGTCATGCGTTCTCTCCTTTCGGTCCGGCAAGGCCCATAGCGGCGTAAACGGCAGGCAGGTCCAGCGCCGCACGCACGCCGTCTGCCAGCAGGTCAAACTGCTGCTGACGGTATTGTTCCATGGGGATGAGGTCGGCCCCGGCCGGGTCGATCCCCTTCTTTCTGCACAAAAAAGCAGTCAGTTTTTCGGTCAATTCGCCGGTGTCGAACAGCCCGTGCAGGTAGGTGCCGAACACATTGCCCTGCACACATCCCTCCGGCGTGCCGTCTGCAAGGGTGCAGAACGCACTGCCCCGCACCTCGGTGCGGCCTGCGTGGATCTCGTAGCCCGTCAGCTTTGCGCCTGCAAAGGGTTCTGTGGTCACACAGGCTGCGGTCTGGGTCAGGTGCTTTTCGGTGCCGAACACCGTCGTGGTGGGCAGCAGGCCAAGGCCCCGCAGGGTGCAGGGGGTGCCGCTCTCCTCCCCTGCCGGGTCGCAGAGTTGTTCGCCCAGCATCTGATAGCCGCCGCACACACCCAGCACCGGCGTACCGGCTGCCGAAAGCCTGAGCACCGCCGCTTCCAGCCCGCTTTCCCGCAGCCAGCGCAGGTCATCCATGGTGTTCTTGGTGCCGGGCAGGATGACGAGATCCGGTGCGCCCAGCTGGCGGGTGCGCTGCACATACCGCACGCCCAGCAGCGGGTGCTGTTCCAGCGGGATAAAGTCGGTGAAGTTGGACACATGCGGCAGGCGCAGGATGGCGATATCCAGCGGTTTGACGGCGCTTTTTGCTTCCAGACGATCCGAGAGAGAATCCTCGTCCTCGATCTCCACCCGCAGATACGGCACCACACCCACTACGGGCAGGTGCGTTTTTTCTTCCAGCATGGCAAGGCCGGGCCGCAGGATCTCCACATCGCCCCGGAACTTGTTGATGATGAGCCCCCTGATGCGGGCACGCTCGTCGGCTTCCAGCAGCTCCACGGTGCCGTACAGCTGCGCGAATACGCCGCCCCGGTCGATATCGCCCGCCAGCAGCACCGGTGCATCCACCAGCTTTGCAAGGCCCATGTTAACGATATCATCCGCCTTCAGGTTGATCTCTGCCGGGCTGCCCGCGCCTTCGATCACGATGATGTCGTTCTCGGCGGCAAGGCTGTTGTAGGCTTCCAGAATGTCCGGGATAAGGCTGCGCTTCATCCTGAAATAATCGGCGGCGGACATCTGGCCCCGGGCCTTGCCGTTCACGATCACCTGACTGCCCACATCGCTGCTGGGCTTGAGCAGGATGGGGTTCATGCGCACATCCGGCTCCACGCCTGCAGCCTGTGCCTGCACCACCTGAGCACGGCCCATCTCTGCACCGTTGCGGGTGACGAAGCTGTTCAGGGCCATGTTCTGGCTTTTGAAAGGGGCCACGCGGTAGCCATCCTGCGCAAAGATGCGGCACAGCGCCGCGCACAGCAGGCTTTTGCCCGCACCGCTCATGGTGCCCTGCACCATAATGCATTTTGCTTTGCTCATTGCGCCACCTCCGGCAAGGTCTCGGCCAGCAGCGCAAGCAGCTGCCGGTTCTCGTTTTCTGTGCGCACGGCGGTGCGGTACCAGCTGGCATCAAGGCCCGGATAGTTGCTGCAGCTGCGCAGCACCGTGCCCTTGTGCCGCAGTGCAGCGCCCAGCGCTTCCGGTGCCCGGAACAGCAGATAGTTGGCCCGGCCCTCGATCACCCGCAGGCCCAGCGCCCGCAGGCCGTCTGCCAGCACAGGCCGCTGTGTTTCGATCAATGCGCGCACCTGCGCCACATATTCCGTCTCGTCCAGCGCAGCGATGCCCGCCGCCTGTGCCAGACTGGAAACCGCCCACGGCTGGCCCGCTGCCCGCATCCGGGCAAGCAACTCTGTATCAGAGCACAGGCAATAGCCCAGACGCACGCCCGCCATGCCGTAGAGCTTGGTGAAGGCTTTCAGAATAATCAGCTTCCTGCTGGTGCTCAGCAGCCGCTTTGCGGAAAGGCTCTGCCCCTCGGGCAGAAAATCCAGAAAGCATTCGTCCACGGCCAGCACTGCACCCACGGCCTCGCATCTGCGCAGCAGCGCCTCCACAAGGGCAGGCCGGGCCAGCTGACCGGTGGGGTTGTTGGGCTGACAGAGGAACACCAGATCGATGCCCGGATGCACTGCATCAAGGATGGCGTCCGTCACCACAAAATCGTTTTCCTCCTGCAGAAAATGCCGTTCCACCCTGCAGTCCACAGTTCCCAGTGCCGTGGCGTATTCGGCGAAGGTGGGTGCCGTCACAAGGGCGGTGCGGGGCTTTTCGGCCAGCGCCAGCCGGAAGATGAGGTCTGCCGCGCCGTTGCCGCACAGCAGCCATTCGGCGGGCACACCCTCAGCCGCAGCCAGTTTTTCACGCAGGGCCCGGCACAACGGGTCGGGGTAGCGGTCGGCCGTGGCAAGGGACGCCGTAATGGCCTTTGCCACGCCCCCGGGCAGACCCAGCGGGCTGACATTGGCCGAAAAATCCAGCGGGTCGCGGCCAAACTCGGCGCGGTAGCCCGCCCAGTCGCCGCCATGGGTCAATTGTTTCATGCAAGACACCCCCGTATCACAAGGCCCAGCACCACCGCCAGCATGCTGGCCACATACATCATGCGGTTGGCGCGCAGGATGTCCTGCGGCTCAATGGGGCGCAGAGCATCGCCGATGGTGGGCTTGGGGTAATATTCGCCAAAATAGTAAGCCGGGCCGGCCAGCTGCACGCCCAGTGCACCGGCGCAGGCGCTTTCGGTCTGGGCGCTGTTGGGGCTGGCGTGGCAGTGCCGGTCCCGCCGCCAGATGCGCCATGCACCTTTGGCATCGTTTCCGGTAAAGGCCGCAGCCGCCACCCACAAAAGGGCGGCAAGGCGGCTGGGGATGTAGTTGGCCACATCGTCCAGCTTCGCGGCTGCGCGGCCAAAATAAAGGTACTTCTCGTTCTTGTAGCCCAGCATGCTGTCCATGGTGTTGATGGCCTTGTAGGTCAGCGCCAGCGGTGCCCCGCCGATGAGCATATACAGCAGCGGCGCAATGACGCCGTCGCTGGCATTTTCGGCCACCGTTTCCACCGCAGCCTTGGTCACGCCCTCGGCGGTCAGGTCCTGGGTGTCGCGGCCCACGATGCGGCTCACGGCTTTGCGGGCAGCGGGCAGGTCGTTCCGGACCAGTTCGTTATACACATTTGTGCTCTCCTGTGCAAGGCCCTTGGCTGCCAGCGCCTGCCCGCACCAGAACATCTGTACGGCAAGGCCCAGCCACGGGCTGAGCTTTGCCGCCGCCAGACACACAAGGCTCGTGACCAGAAAGGTGCCCACCGGCAGGCAGAACGCCGTCACGGCACCGCCCAGCAGCTCTCCCTGCGGGGTGCCGGGCAGGCGGGCGCGCAGGAACTTTTCCAGCCGGGAGATGCATCTGCCCATGAGCACCACCGGGTGCGGCAGCCACGCCGGGTCGCCGAAGAGGGCATCCAGCACAAAGCCTCCGACAACTGCCTGAAGGATCATGCCCTGCTCTCCTTTGTGTACTGGACGGTCTTCACGAGATACAGCAGATGCTTTTCCGTCCAGTCCTTTGCATCCAGCACAAAGCCGCCCGCGTTGGGCCCGCACCATGCGTAATAGTCCCTGTGGGGGACGGCAAACCGCTCCATGGCGGCCATCTGGGTGCCGCCATGGGCCAGAATGACCAGCTGCTCTTCGCCTGCGGCAAGGGCTTTATCGATCAGCTCTGCCACAGTGCGGCAGATGCGATCCGAAAAGTCCGTCTTGCGCTCTCCGTCCGGGCAGGGGCTTTCGCAGTTGGCCTTCACCCATGCCTGATACTCGGGGTCCTTTTCCATCTCGATGAAATTGCGGCCCTCGAAGCTGCCAAAGCACATCTCTTTCAGGCCATCCACCGGCACAAGCTTCGCCTCCGGGAACAGGATGCGCGCCGTCTGGCTGGTGCGCTGCAGGGTGGAAACATAGACCACATCGGGGTCAAAATCTGCCCGGCGCAGCTGGGCAGCGCCTTCGGGTGAGAGCGGGATGTCGCGCTGGCCCTGATAACGCTTCTGGGCGTTGTATTCCGTCTGGCCATGACGCAGAAGATAGATCAGCATTGAGACAATTCTCCTTTCAAAACCGTTGGGATGCCGCAGAACATCTGCACAACGCACTCTGCCCGTGCGGCCAGCAGGCAGGCAAGCCTGCCCGCCGCCTCGCGGTCGGCACGCTGCTTTGGGTCCATCGGCACAACACCGCCGCCTACCTCGGTGGCGATGAGGATATCGTATTCATGGGCAAGCTTGTCTGCCAAGGCAGGCAGGTCGGCGGCATCGGCAGCCAATACCTGCACGTCCGAAAGACGCTTGCCGGGAAGTGTTTGCGCAAAGGTGCGCTTGCCGCTGTAGAGCGGCCCGGTAATAAAGATCATAGCAGTCCTCCCCACTGGCAGGCACACAGCGCCGCCAGCATCCAGAGCTCGGCCTTTTGCAAGAACCACCCGGCAAGGTCGCCGGTGATGCCGCCGAACTGCTTCCGGCTCACGGCATGGTAGCGCCAGAGCACCGCCAGCGCTGCCAGCACCAGTGCCCAGCCGCCCAGCGCTGCCATGCCCATGCACAGCACTGCGGCCAGCGCCGCCAGCACCCGGCGCACTGTGGTTTTGTCTGCCGCAGTGGCAAAGGTGTGCGCAAGACCGGTGTTTTTCGCCATGGGGAATGCCGCCACCGCATAGCCCGAAAGCGCCCGTTCCAGCACCAGCGCCAGCGCCCACAGCGCCCCCGCCCGGGGGGTGAACCGCACGCAGGTGCACAGGGCAAAGGTCGCCAGAAAGTAGCTGCACAGCCGGATGACCGCAAAGGCGCCGCAGTGGGGGTCTTTTAATATTTCCAGCTTTTTCGTGCGGTCGCCGTAGCTGGAAAGGGCGTCGCAGGTGTCGGCGTAGCCGTCCAGATGGATGCCGCCCGTCACCCACACAGGCACCAGCGCAAAGCCCGCCGCCTTTGCAAGGCCCGGCAGAGGCAGCACCCCGCACACGCACCATGCCGCCCCAATCACCACACCGATGAGCGGGAAGGCGCACATGGCGTAGCGCATATTTTTTTCGTTCCAGTCGAACTGCGGCACCGGGATGGCCGAAAACATGGCAAAAGCCACCGCGATGGTCTGCAAAACGATCATTTTTCCACTCCTTTATAGTACACGGGGATGCCGCATACCACCCGCACCACTGCATCTGCCCGGGCGGCAAAGGCATTGTTCACCTGCGCCAGTGCCCGCAGATAGCGGTCCGTATCGCCGGCATAGTCAGCCCCGCCGCTGAACACCTCGTTGGAGACCACGAGCAGGTTTTCGCACTGGGCAGAAAGGCTGTCCAGCCCTCGCAGGATGGCAGCGGCGGCATCCTCCCCTGCCCCGGCGGGGTCGTACAGCTCGTTGGCCGCAAGGTTGCCCAGGTCTTCCAGCAGGACCGTGCCCCGGGCAGGCAGACGCAGCTTTTCCAGATGCAGCGGACACTCCACCGTTTCAAACTGCTTTGCGGCCCGCATTTTGCGGTGCTTTTCCACCCGGGCGGCACACTCGGCGTCCCATATCTGCATGGTGGCAAGGTACCAGCGGGGGCCGGTGGTCCTGAGCACAAGGCTCTCGGCATATTCGCTTTTGCCGCTGGCTGCGCCGCCCAGCACCAGCGTCAGCATTGGGGCTTGTACGGCTCAATGCCGCCCTCCGCAAAGGAGTAGCACCCGCCGTACACCGCCAGTGCCATATCCCACAGCGGGATGCTGGCCACCGCACCGGTGCCCTCGCCCAGATGCAGCCCCGCCGTGATGACGGGTGCCTTGCCCAGTGCTTCCAGCACCATACGGGCCGCAGGCTCTGCGGAGCAGTGGCTGGCGAACACGGCCTTTGCCGCCGCCGGGCACAGCCGCACGGCACACAGCGCGGCTACCCCGCTGATAAAGCCATCTGCCAGCACCGGCACCCCGGCCAGTGCCCCGCCCAGAAAGATGCCGCACAGGCCCGCGATGTCAAAACCGCCCAGCTTGGAAAGCACATCCAGCGGGTCCTCCGGGTCCGGCTCGTTCTTCAGGATGCCGCGGCAGATGGCATCCACCTTGCGGGCAAGCCCCTCGTCCGAAAGGCCCGCACCGCGCCCGGTCATAAGCTCCACGGGCTGGCCCAGCAGCACCGCCGCCACCGCGCTGGAGGTGGTGGTATTGCCAATGCCCATTTCGCCGGTGGCGATGAGCCTGTAGCCATCCTCTGCCAGTTCCCGGGCAAGGGCAATGCCCTCCCCAACGGCCTGCACCGCCTCAGCCCGGCTCATGGCAGGGCCTTGGGTAAAATCCGCCGTGCCTGCGGCAATGCGGCAGTTCCGCACGCCGGGCACCGGTTCGCCTGCCATGCCCATATCCACGGGCACCACATCACAGTGGGCCGCGCGGGCCATCTGGCACACACTGGTGCGCCGCATTGCAAGGTTTTCGGCCACGGCGCGGGTCACTTCCTGCCCGGTCTGGCTCACGCCCTGCGCCACCACACCGTTGTCCGCGCAGAGCACCACCACCGCCCGGCGGGAGAGATCAAACTCCGCACTGCCGGTGAGGGCGGCGGCGTCCTCCAGCATGGTCTCCAGCCGGCCCAGCCCGCCCAGAGGCTTTGCAAGGCTGGCCCAGTGGGCGTGTGCCGCCGCGCGAGCAGCTTCGTTGGCCGGGGTGATACCCGCCAAAAGTGCATTCAGTTC
>ENA-OZGM01000482-OZGM01000482.1-human-gut-metagenome-genome-assembly--contig:-NODE-482-length-18083-cov-9.295485_pt1 | contig 18083 bp, 16 predicted proteins | sample MGYA00244655_ERZ653656 | MGnify/ENA primary metagenome ERZ653656 (study PRJEB26926, sample SAMN06164991) | human gut metagenome | biome: ENVO:00009003; feature: ENVO:2100002; material: ENVO:00002003... | reverse complement strand
GATCTGTGACGACGATGCGGCGTTCGGCGCGCGCATGGCAGAATATGTCACCGTCTACTTTACCGCCCGCAGCGTGCAGGTGCACACCGCCGTCTGCACCAGCGCAGCCGAGGTGCTTGCAACGCCGGGGCTGGAGCTGTATCAGCTGGCGTTTCTGGACGTGGACATGCCCGGTGCAAACGGCATGGTGCTGGGCCGTCAGCTCAAGCAGAAGTGCCCCGGCCTGATGCTGGTGTATGTTTCGGCCTATCTGGAATTTGCGCTGGAAGGCTACACGGTGAACGCCTACCGCTACCTGCTCAAGCGGGACATTGCGCGCACCCTGCCCAAGTGTCTGGACGACCTGCTTGCCGCCCTGACCGACCAGCGCAAGACCCTGACGGTGCACCACAACCGCACCGAAACGGAAATTCCGCTGGATCAGATCTATTATCTGGAAAGCGACCTGCGCCAGATCAACGTCTACGGCGACATTGCCCGCCGGCCCATCTGCACCTACTACGGCAAAATCGCCGACCTGCCGCAGATGCTGTACGAGAACGGCTTTTTGCAGGTGAGCCGCAGCGATGTGGTCAACATGAAATATGTGTGCGGCATCCGCAGTTATAAGATGACGCTGAAAAACGGGGTGGAACTCAGCATCAGCCGCCCGGGCTATGCCGCTATCCGCAGCGCATATCTGGAATGGAAGGGGCAGTACGTCGATGAGTGAGGTGTTCACAGATGCGCTGCTCGGGCATTTGGTCTGTCTGGTTCAGGCGAATGCTTTTATTATGGTAGAATGGGCCTACCTTGGCAGGGGAAAATTGCGCTGGCCGGTGCTGTGGGCAGAGCTGCTGTGTATGGGGCAGCTCTGCCTGTCATTCGTGACAGAAATGTCATTTTTCAATGTGCAGAGCGTCCTGCTCAATGTGCTGTACCTTTTTGTTACGGCGCAGCTGTTTGGTGGGACGATGACGGATAAGCTCACGGCCTGCCTGATCAACGGCACCATGTGCCTGCTGGTGGAGAACACGGTCAACTATACCTACTCCTGGTTCACAGGAGTGCGCACCGGCGAAGCATGGCAGCACCCCGGCTGCCTGATCGCGCTGTGCGCCGCAAACTTCATCGTGGGTGCAGCAGTTGCGCATTTCCTGTATAGCTGGAACCAGAAGTGCGCTCTGCAGCCGCTGCAGGCGCTGGTGATGTCCTTTTTCCCCGGGGTGGCTGTGGTGCTGAACATTGTGCTGATGGTCACAGGGACCCGGCAGCCCGCCACCCTGGTGACCATGCTGCTCACCTTTGGCATGAGCGTGGCGGTGCTGGTGCATATCGCCATCGTGCAGATGTTCAACGATCAGGTGGTGCAGCGGCAGAACTCCCGCTACCGTGCTCAGCTGGAACAGCAGCGTGCCGAAGCCCTGCTGGATTCCTACACGGAACAGCGCCGCCTGACCCACGAGTTCACCAACCACATGACAGCCCTTACCGCCCTGCTGGATCAGGGGGATCTGAAAGGCGCACAGGCCTACATTGCCAGCGTGAGCAAAACGGTGGCGGCGGGCACCACCATCATGGATACCCACAACCCGCTGCTGGATTCCATCCTGAGCAAAAAGTACGAAGAAGCGGCCCAAAAGGGCGTGACAGTCTATTTTGACCTGTGTGACCTCAAGGAGATCCCCTTTGATGGCATGGACATGGTCATCGTGCTGTCCAATCTGCTGGACAATGCCATTCGTGCCGCAGCGCAGGCCCTGCCGCCGGAGGTGTATGTGCGCATCCGCAAAACACCGGAGGAGTACCTGCTCTCGGTGCGCAACCGCGTGCAGGATGATCTGGATCTGGAGGACAACAAGCTGCCCGGCACCACCAAAAAGGAGAGCGGCCACGGCATGGGCTTTGCCAATGTGCAGGAGGTGCTGCGCAAGTACGGCGCAGAGTATACGGTCAGCTGCCGCGACCGCTGGTTCCGCTTCACCTGTGCCATCCCGGTGTGCAATTCATGACATGGGCACCGACAGTTTATGACAAGTTTTCTGCAACAGGACCGCAATTGTGCTATACTGAAAACGGTAAAGGTGATGCCTGCATGGGCAGAGTGGATTGCGGCTGAGGCAACTCGGGAAACACTTTACATACGGTGCGGTGCTTCGGACAGCGGTGCGTGTTAAGCTGTCTGCTTTCCCTTTGCTCATTGTACCGCATGGCAGATGCCGTGCGGTTCATCTGGCGGGGCTTTCAACGGCGAACTTTGGGGTTTGCTGCTGATAAAGTCACTCGGTACGTCGCATTTCTGTCCGGCAGGTGCTGCTTGTGGGAATGGAGCATCTGCTGCACAGAGCATCTGCGTCGGTGAGAGTTCTGTCAGGTTTTTATTGCAAAAAAAAAAGAGCTGCTGTACGGCGAAAAACCGGGTACAGCAGCTCTTTTTTAACGTTTTGAGATGTTGGAAAAGCCGGGCCTTACTCCGGCTTTACCTGCAGTTCCTGCTCGCAGTAGATGCAGCGATACTTGCCGTTGGAGCTCAGCTCAAAGATCTGATCGCACTCTTCCTCAATGGAGGAGATGCAGCGGGGGTTCTTGCACCGCACGATGTTCACCAGACGCTTGGGAGGCTTGGGTTTTTCCTTGCGCACAGCCTTGCCGTTTTCGATGATGGTCACGCTGATGTTCGGGTCAAGGTAGGCCAGCACATCCAGATTCAGCCAGGAAGCATCGCCCTCCACCTTGAGGATGTCCTTGCGGCCATTCTCGCTCTTGTTGCTGCGTGCATTCTGGATCAGTGCCACGCTGGCGGTGCGGTTGCCCGCAATGCCCAGCAGGTCCATCAGGCCGACAGCGGTGCCTGCCTTGATGTGGTCGATCACGATGCCATTCTGGATCTCGTCAATGTTCAGCATATCAGTTTTCCTCCTTAGGTGCCTTGGGGTCGCGCAGACCCAGCAGGGTCATGATCAGTGCCATGCGGACGTACACACCGTTCTGCACCTGCTCAAAATAAGCGGCGCGGGGGTCGTCGTCCACATCCAGCGCAATCTCGTTGACACGGGGCAGGGGATGCAGCACCGCCATATCCGGCTTTGCAAGGCTCATCTTTTCCTTGGTGAGGATGTAGCTGTTCTTCAGGCGGATGTAGTCCTCCTCGTTGAAGAAGCGCTCCTTCTGCACGCGGGTCATGTACAGGATGTCCAGCTCCGGCATGGATTCCTCCAGACTGCGGGTCTCCTTGTAGGGGATGCCGTTGGCCTCCAGCACGTCGTTGATGATATAATCCGGCACCCGCAGTTCCTCCGGGCTGATCAGCACAAAGCGCACATTCTTGCAGCGCGCCATGGTCTTGAGCAGGGAGTGGACGGTGCGGCCAAACTTCAGATCGCCGCACAGACCAATGGTCAGGTTATCCAGCCTGCCCATGCGGCGGCGGATGGTCATCAGGTCGGTCAGGGTCTGGGTAGGGTGCTGATGGCCGCCGTCACCGGCGTTGATCACCGGAATGCGGGAGTAGCGGGAGGCACGCAGCGGTGCACCCTCTTTTGGATGGCGCATGGCAACGATATCGGCATAGCAGGAAACCACCCGGATGGTGTCGGCCACGCTCTCGCCCTTGGTGGCGCTGGATACGTTCTCGCTGGGGAAGCCCAGTACATGGCCGCCCAGGTTCAGCATGGCTGCCTCAAAGGACAGGCGGGTGCGGGTGGAGGGCTCGTAGAACAAAGTAGCCAGCTTTTTGTGGTTGGCAACCTCCTGATAGGCGGCGGGGTCGGCGCAGATACGGTCGGCAAGATCAAGCAGCTGTGTGATCTCCTGCTGGGTGAGATCCAAAGGATCGATCAGATGACGCATGGACAGTATACCTCCGTTTAAAGCAGTTTGCGTAAGATAGAAAAATCAAAAAAGTTTGTGTAGTAGCTCAGCGAGCGCATCACCGGCCTGCACAAACGATTGAAACACACTTCGTCCAGCAGCAGCATGGCCTCGCCCGGGGCAAGACGCATGGCTGCGCGGATGGCCTCGTCGCCGCAGCTGGCCTTCAGGTGCGCCACGTTGGAGGAAATCTGCTGGTGGCACTCCTGCTCCAAAATCTCAAAGATGTCGCCGGTCAGGTCGATGCGGGTGTAGTCCCGGTTGCCGAACAGGCTGCGGGGCAGGTAGTCGATGGAGTAGATCACCGGGGTGGTATCGGCAAGGATACGCTTTTTGATGCAGATCACCTCATCGCCGACCTCCAGCGCCAGCGCGTGGGCCATCTCCTCGCCTGCACGAAGAAGCATCACCTGAATGCCGTCTGCATGGGGGTAGCTGCCAAAGCTGCGGATCAGCGGGTAGTACTCCAGCTTCTGGTCCAAACGGCTGCGCAGCCCCAGCACAGCACGGTTCACCACCGTGCCAATGCCGCGCACCCGTTCCACATAACCGGCGCGCTCCATCTCGCTCAGCGCGTCACGGATCACGGTGCGGCTTACCCCCAACTCGGTGGCAAGGTCTACCTCGGCGGGCAGGCGGTCGGCTTGGGCATAGCGCCCGTTGGTCAGCTCCTCCAGCAGGCTTGCAACAACGCGGTCGCTGATCACAGCGCCGCCCAAGCGGCTGGACGATGCCAGTGCGGGATCTTTCATGGATGGTTCCTCCGTTTCCGGGCGGCAGCGCCGCCCCGAACTTCATACGAACGGGCCGGGAGGATTCCTCCACAGCCCCTTCTCTCTTATTATAGCATAATTTGACATTTAGAAAAGCGTCATTTATACTGGAATCTGCTGAAAAGTACGATTTTATTTTGGAGGGCATAGTACAGATGGACTATTTTCTGCAAAAAGTAGGCGGCAAGTCCGCCCGGCAGGCTGTCACCCTGCGGCGCTGCACCCCTGTCGAAGCTCCGGCAGTGTTCGCGCTGCAAAACGAAGTGCGCGCCGCCATGCCGCACCCGGAGCAGTTCGTGCCGGATACGCTGGAAAATATCGCGGATTATCTGCGCACCGGGGTGTGTATCGGTGCGTGGCAGCAGGGGCGGCTGGGGGACTACCTCATCCTGCGCCTGTGCGGGCAAAGCGATGAAAACTACGCTACCTTTCTGGGCGTGCCGCAAAGTCAGTGGCAACACTGGGCGAATGCGGACAGCGCGGTGGTGCACCCGGACTGGCGGGGCAACGGCTTGCAGCGCGCCATGCTGGAAGCGGCTCTGCCGCTGCTGCCGCCACAGATCACTCATCTGGGCGCTACCGTCAGCCCGGATAACAGTTATAGCCTGCACAACGCACAGGCCGGCGGCTTCGTCATCCGCTGCCGTCGGGAGATGTACGGCGGCTACGACCGCTATCTGCTGGAAAAGCAGCTGTAACTCTATGCAGTTTTGGTGTACAACTATTTCGAAATGTGTTATACTATACGGTATGAATAACAGCGAAGGAAACAGGTGAAACCATGGCAGCATCTCTCGGGCAGGAATTCTGCACCCTGCGTGATACTTACATTGAAAAGCAATTCGGCCGCCTGAACGATATGCAGCGGCAGGCTGTGTTTACTACGGATGGCCCGCTGCTCATCCTTGCCGGTGCGGGCAGCGGTAAGACCACCGTGCTGGTCAACCGCATCGCAAACCTTATCCGGTTCGGCTCGGCACACGGCTCTAAGGAAACGCCCCGCCCGGTGACCGAGGAGGACGTCAAAGCCCTGCGCACCGCCATTATGACCGGTACAGACGCCCCCAGCTGGCTGGACGGGATGCTGCGCCGCAACGCGGTGCGCAGCTGGAACGTGATGGCCATTACCTTTACCAACAAGGCAGCAGGGGAGCTGAAAGAGCGTCTGCGCCGGATGCTGGGCGGCGAGGAAGGGGACGAAGTGTTCGCCTCCACCTTCCACTCGGCCTGTGTGCGCATTCTGCGCCGCTGGGCCGAAGAGATCGGCTACCCCCGCAGCTTTACCATCTATGATACAGACGATGCCCAGCGTGTAATGAAAACCGTATATAAAGAGCTGAGCATCGATGATAAATTCCTGCCCATCAAGGCCGCCATCAACCAGATGAGCCGCTGGAAGGATCAGCTGGTCAGCCCGGAGCAGGCACTTGCAGACCACGCCAGAGACGTGAAGAGCACCCAGACCGCCCGCATCTACGCAGCTTACGAGAAAAAGCTGAAAGAGGCCGGTGCGTTCGATTTTGACGACTTGATCTACCAGACCGTGCAGCTGCTGGCTGAACACCCGGACGTGCGGGAGTTCTACCAGAACAAGTACCGCTACCTGCTGGTGGACGAGTATCAGGATACCAGCGTGGCGCAGTTCCGTCTGGTCAGCCTGCTCACCGGGCCGGAGCGCAACATCTGCGTGGTGGGCGATGACGACCAGAGCATCTACCGCTTCCGCGGCGCTACCATTGAGAACATTCTCAACTTTGAAAAACTCTATCCCGGCACCAAGACCATCCGTCTGGAGCAGAACTACCGCTCCACCTCCAATATCCTCAACGCAGCCAACTGTGTCATCCAGCACAACACCGAGCGCAAGGGCAAGACCCTTTGGACGGACAACGGCGAGGGCGATAAGGTGCAGGTGTATACCGCCGAGAATGAGCAGGACGAAGCCAGCCATATCGCGGATATCATCGGCCAGCACCTGAAGGAGGGCGGGCATCTGGCAGACCACGCCATTCTCTACCGTATGAACGCCCAGTCGGCTCCCATCGAAAGCTACTTCACCCGCGCGGGTATTCCGCATAAGATCGTGGGCGGGCAGCGCTTCAACGACCGCAAGGAGGTCAAGGACATCCACTCCTATATGTCCATTGTGGCCAACCCCCGGGACGATGTGCGGCTGCGCCGTATCATCAACGAGCCCGCCCGCAAGATCGGTGCTACCACCGTGGATGTCATTGCAGACCTTGCCGGGCAGCAGGGGGTCAGTATGCTGGATATCATCAGCCATGCAGACCAATACGCGAAACTTTCCCGCGCGGTCATGCCGCTGCTCAAGTTTTGGCAGATCTACCAGCGTTTGCAGGATTCTCTTGCCACCCGCACGCTGGACGAGTTTGCCTCCGATGTCATCGAGCTGACCGGCTACAAGGCCATGTTGGAAGCAGACGCCGCCAAGGGGCACGAGGATGCCGCCGACCGTCTGCAGAACTTGGGTCAGCTGGTGAACAATGTCAAAAACTACTGTGACCAGCACGGCGAGGAAGCCACGCTGGAGGGCTATCTGGAGGATATCGCCCTCATCAGCGATATCGACAGCTACAACGAAAGCAGCGACCAGGTGGTACTGATGACCATCCACTCTGCCAAAGGCTTGGAGTTCCCCTATGTGTTCCTCATCGGCATGGAGGAGGGCGTTTTCCCCAGCGAGATGAGCAAATACTCCGAAGCAGATCTGGAAGAGGAACGCCGTCTTGCATACGTTGGCATCACCCGTGCCAAAAAGGAACTGTACATCTCCAACAGCGTCACCCGGATGTTGTACGGCCGCACCCAGCGCAACGAGCCCAGCCGCTTTCTGCGGGAGATCGAACCGGAGTATATCGAGGAGACCCGCAGCCCTGTACTGGAACAGCGTTCCCACATGGGCGGCTGGGGCTCTGAGTACAGTGATACCGTGCCCGGTGGAGCATCCGGTTACTCCGGCCCCTCCGGTTACAGCCGCAGCAGCTACGGCGGCGGTTATGGCTCGAGTTACAGTTCGGGCAACCGCAGCGGCTACCTGAACCGGGAATATAACGCCGGCGAAAGCCGTGGTTTCGGCTCTTCTTACGGAGGAAGAAACCCTGCTTCCTCCGGTTTTGGCAGTCACTATGGCAACAGCTCCACCCAGCCGACCACAAGAAGCAGCGGATTTGGCTCCGCATATTCCGGCGGAAATGCGACAAAAAATACTGTAAAGCAAACAGCCTTTACGGTAAATTCTGCCGTGAAACCGGCGGCTTCCGGTTCAAAGCACTATGAGCCGGGCGACATCGTGGAGCACAAAGTGTTCGGCCGCGGCACGGTGCTGAAGGTAAAGCCCGCTGCCGGGGATCAGATCGTAGAGATCAACTTTGAAAAAGTTGGCATCAAGAAAACGATGGCCAATTTTGCGCCCCTGACCAAGATTACGGAGGAAGAATGACCCTATGATGACTGTTCGTTTGATCGCCCACACCCCGGAACCGGAAAAGGTGGTGGCGGCTGCCGCAAAGCTCTGCTATTCCGACGCCCACATCACCGACCTTCTGGACGGGCTGGACGAGGAAAAAACTGCAAAATTCCTGACCATGCTCAGCGACCTTGGCCATGCCAGCCCCATCGAGCACGCCAGCTTTACTTTTGGCATCGAGGGGGTCAGCCGCACCTTGCTTGCCCAGATCACCCGGCACCGCATCGCATCCTTCAGCGTGCAGAGCCAGCGCTATGTGCGTCTGGATGATTTCCGCTATGTGACGCCCCCGGAGATCGAGGCTATCCCGGAAGCAAAGGCAGCTTTCCTTGCCAGCATGGAGGAGGACGCCCAGCGTTATCTCGACCTTGCCCACAAGCTGGAGGAGGGGCACACCGCCCGCCTGATGGCTGAGGGAATGCCGGAAAAGCAGGCCCGCGCTAAGGCTTCTAAACAGGCCAACGAGGACGCCCGCTTTGTGTTGCCCAACGCCTGCGAGACCAAAATGGTGGTCACCATGAACGCCCGCAGCCTGATGAACTTCTTCCAGCTGCGCTGCTGCAACCGCGCCCAGTGGGAGATCCGGGAACTGGCCGAAAAGATGTTCGCGCTGGTGTACCCGGTGGCACCCCATATCTTTGCCAAGGCCGGCCCCGCCTGCCTGTGCGGCCCCTGCCCGGAGGGCAAGATGTGCTGCGGCAAGACCGCCGAGGTGCGCGCAAAATATGCCGCCATTAAAGAAGGTGCCGCCGTATGAGCAAGGGCAAACTGATTGTGCTGGAAGGGCTGGACGGAAGCGGCAAGGCCACACAGGCAAAGCTGCTGGCAGAGCATCTCGCCGCGCAGGGTGTGCCGGTACAAAAGATCACCTTCCCGGACTATGCCAGTGATTCCAGCGCACTGGTCAAGATGTATCTGGCCGGGCAGTTCGGCCAGCACCCGGACGATGTAAACGCCTATGCGGCTTCCAGCTTTTACGCGGTGGACCGCTATGCCAGCTATAAAACCAGCTGGGGCAGCTTTTATGAGCAGGGCGGTGTGATCATCGCCGACCGCTACACCACCTCCAACGCGGTGCACCAGTGCTCGAAGCTTCCGCAGGAGCAGTGGGAGGAATATCTGCACTGGCTGTTTGATTACGAGTTCCGTCTGCTGGGACTTCCCGCACCGGACAGGGTCATCTATTTACAGGTAGACCCGGCGGTCAGCCAGCGGCTGATGACCCAGCGCTACCACGGCGACGAAAGCAAAAAGGACGTGCACGAGAAGGATACCGCCTATCTGGCGCGCAGCCGCGCTGCTGCCGAGTTCTGTGCCCGGCATCTTGGCTGGGATACCGTGCACTGCACCAGCGGGGACGCCATGCGCAGCATTGAAGAGATCCAGCAAGAGGTGCAACAGCTTGCCCGGAAAACACTGGGCTGAACGATAAAATATGATAAGAGGGGGCATCCTGAACGATGTATCGTCTGATGCAGCCGTCTGACGAGGCGGCAGTGCTGGCTTTGTGGCAGAGCCAGCATCATGATACCGAAGATTTTGCAAAAATGGTACTGGAACGCTTTGCCGGTGTGCAGAACATTTATGTGGCCGACGAAAACGACGCCATCGTGGCGGCTGCGCTGGCTGTGCCGGTCACCCTGCAGGGGCGCACGGGCAATTACCTGTGCCTGTGCGGCGAGGGCAGTCTGCTGCTGGCGGGTCTGCTGGATACCCTGTGCGCCCACCAAAAGCTGCGGGGCGCAGGCTTTACCGTGACAGTCCCGGCAGATGCAGCACAGGCCGCTCTGCTGCAGGATAAAGGCTTTGCAAAGGCTTTTGCCCTGCGTTGCCTGCCTCGTGAGGTGAGCCGCAACCTGTGGAGCCAGGCGGAATTTGACACGGTGACGGCCAAAAAGCTGTGCGAGCTGCGGGAACAGTTCTGGAAGGATACCGTGCAGCTGAGCCCGGAGCGCATGGCGGTGGTGCTGCAGGAGCTGTACGCCCGGGGCGCTACCATCGTGTCCAACGAACATGGCTACGGCATCTACTTCCGCAAGGAGGATACCCTGTATTTTGTGGAGATGATGGCCGACAGCGACCGCGCCGCCGAGATCCTGATGGAAGCCGCCCGCGAGAAGGAAGTCATCGTGGAAAAGGCGGTCATCACGGTAGGCGCTGCCCAGCCGCTGTTTCTGGGCGAGGGCACCCGGCAGGAATACGGCATGATCCGCTTTGACGCAGAGCCTTTTGACGTAAGCGAAAGCTATCTGCGTCTGATGCTGGAAAACTGAAAAAAGGAAGGTGCGTATGGCACACAACGATACACACGCAGCCCGCAAAAAGGGCGGCGCAGGCAAAATTCTGCTGGTGGTGCTTCTTCTGCTCCTTCTGGCAGTAGGTGCAGCGGTGCACTTTGCCTACAATGAGATCCACGGCAATGGTGCACCCGGCAGCACAGAGGTGACCGTAAGCATCCCGCAGGGCAGCGGCGTAGCGGCGATCGCCAACAAGCTGAAGGAGGCGGGCGTCATCCGCTCTGCCTACCTGTTTCGCTGGTATGTGGGACAAAAGGGCGCTGCCGCAAAGCTGCAGTACGGCGATTTTGTCTTGCAGACCAGTGCGATTTCCTACGACGCGATCATTGCCACCCTTTCCCAGTACGCCAAGGCAGAAACGGTGCGGGTGACCATCCCGGAGGGCACCACGGCCATTGCCATCGCCCAAAAGATGGAATCCGCCGGTCTGTGCACCGCCGAGGAGTTTTTGAAGGAAGCCAACGAGGGCGATTTCAGCGCTTATACCTTCTGGCAGTATGTCCCGGAGGATAAGGAGGCCCCGAACCGCTTTATGAAGTGTGAGGGCTATCTTTTCCCGGAGACCTACGAGTTTTTGAAGAACGATACGGTGCACAACTATGTGGCTACCTTCTACGCCCAGTTCGATGCGCAGTTCACTGCCGAAATGTACGCAGCGCTCAAAAAGCAGGGAATGACCCTGCCGGAGCTTGTCACCCTTGCCTCCTTTGTGCAGGAGGAAGCGGGCAACAGTCAGGACTCCAACGTGGCGCAGGTGTTCCGCAATCGTCTGGCAGAGGGCTCGCCCTACCCCCGGCTGCAAAGCAACACCTCCAGCCATGTCCAGAGCGACGCCGACAACAACTATCTCTGGAACTGGGTCGCACCCTACTACGGCGGCTGGGACAATATCCCGGAAAATATCCTTGCAGCCTACGACACTTACAGCTGCACCGGTTTGCCCGCAGGCCCTATCTCGAACCCCGGCCTTGCCGCCATCAAGGCAGCGCTGGAGCCGCAGCCCGATGAGGAAGCCAAGAACGCTTACTTCTTTGTGACCGACCTCAAGGGCAATTACTACTATGCCCACACGCTGGCAGAGCACAATGCCAACTGCAAAACTGCCGCAGCTGTGAACAAAAACCTGAAAAACTGAGGAAAGGCCGCTGCACAAAAACATGGTGCGGCGGCCCCTTTCCGGTCAGAAAACTGTGATACATAAGAGAGGAACCTACAAATGTTACAGATCCCGGAACTGCTTGCCCCGGCGGGCGATGCGGAACGTCTGCGTTATGCCATCAACTACGGTGCCGATGCCGTTTACTGCGGCCTGCCGGAGTTCGGTATGCGCTCGGCTCCGGCCAATTTCACCCCGGAGCAGCTGACGGAAAGCGTCATCTACGCCCATGCCCGCGGCCGCAAGGTCTACCTGACCATGAACACCCTGCCCACCAACGAGGAGGCCGACCGTCTGCCGGAGGCCATCAAGGAGGCTGCCAAGGCCGGTGTGGATGCCTTTATTGTGGCAGACCTTGGTGTGCTGGATGCCTGCAAGACCTTTGCCCCGGACATTGACGTGCATCTTTCCACCCAGACCGGCATCACCAACTGGGCAGCCGCCCGCGCCGCCTACAAAATGGGCGCAAAGCGGGTGGTGCTGGCCCGGGAGATGACCTTGCAGGATATTGCCATCCTGCGCGATAAGACTCCACCGGAATTGGAGATCGAGGCCTTTGTGCACGGTGCGATGTGCATGAGCGTGTCCGGCCGGTGTCTGTTGTCCAACTATATGGCCGGGCGCGACGCCAACCGCGGCCAGTGCGCCCAGCCCTGCCGCTGGAAGTATTACCTGAGCGAGGAGACCCGCCCCGGCCAGCTGTACGAGATCGGCGAAAACGAGAACGGCAGCTACATCCTTAACGCCAACGATCTGTGCACCGCGCCCTTCATTGACCTGATCTGCAAGGCGGGCGTGGACAGCCTGAAGATCGAAGGCCGTGCCAAGACCTTCTACTATGTGGCCAGTGTTACCGTTGCCTACCGCAAGGCACTGGACGCCTATCTGGCCGACCCGGCAAACGATAACTTTGAACTGCCGCCGGAGGTGTACGCAGAGCTTACCCGCACCAGCCACCGGCACTACTCTCCGGGCTTCTATTTCGGCCGCGAGCAGGCCAAACAGGCCACCGACAGCGCTACCTATATCCGCGAGTGGGAGTTCGTGGGTACGGTGGACAGCTGGGAAAATGGCATCGCCCACTGCCAGCAGCGCGGCAAATGGAGCCTTGGGGATACGCTGGAGGCACTGTGCCCGGACGGACGCAGCATCCCGCTTACCCCGGAATGGATCGAAAACGAAACAGGGGAGCGGGTGGAAAGCACTCCTCACGCCATGGAAAAATACACCATGCCCACCCCGGAGCTGCCGCCCATGAGCCTGCTGCGCCGGAAAACGGTGTAACAGCGTGACAAAAAAGAAGGAATCCGACGTGAAGTATAGTGACACTTCTGGCCGCTACGCCCTTCTGGACGAACTGCGCGGGTTGGATCTGGTCAGTATGATGCTCTATCACGGCTGCTGGGATCTGGTCAATCTCTTCGGTATTCAGGCCGACTGGTATTATGGTCTGCCCGGGCATCTGTGGCAGCAGAGCATCTGTTGGGTGTTTATTCTGTTGTCCGGCTTCTGTGTGCAACTGGGGCATCATACCTTGCGCCGGGGCGCACAGGTGTTTGGGGCAGGGGCGCTTGTCACGGCAGTCACGCTGCTTTTTATGCCGGAGGACAGAGTTATCTTTGGTGTGCTGACCCTGCTGGGCAGCGCTATGCTGCTGACCGGCCTTTTGGAAAAGCCACTGCGGCACATTCCACCCGCAGCAGGGTTTGCTATCTCCGCAGTGTTGTTTGCTCTTACCCGCAATGTCTCGGCAGGCTATCTGGGTTTTGGAAGCCTGCGCCTTTGGCTGCCGCAGACACTGTATGCAAACTGCGTTACAGCGTACTTTGGCTTTTATCCGTGGTGGTTCTATTCTACGGATTATTTTGCCCTTCTGCCGTGGCTGTTTCTGTTCTGGGCGGGGTACTTTCTCTACGACGTTGTAGGGCGGCAGCGCATGGAGCCCTTGCGCCGCTCGGTCTGCCCGCCGCTTGGCTGGCTTGGGCGGCACTCGCTGCTGTTGTATCTGCTGCACCAGCCGGTCATCTACGGGGTGCTGTTGGTAGTTTTCCGCGTATTAGGCGGCTGAAATACACGCTTCATGCACTTTTGAGAAAGGCGGGATTGTTGCACCGTGCAAACATTGCACGAACGTCTTGACAAGCAGGGCAGGGCTGTGGTATCCTGTTGACGGTTAGAAGATACTAACCGCAAAATGCGTCATGAAACACGGACGCATTTTTACAGAACATGAAGTTATTCTAAACTAACTACGCAGAGAAAGAGGTAGAGTTTTATGAGCAAAGTAGCAATCGTATTCTGGAGCGCCACCGGCAACACCGAGACCATGGCAAACTGCATCGCCGAGGGCGCAGGCGCCAACGGCACCATCGTACCCTGCGCCGAGATGACCCCCGCAAAGTTGGCAGAGTTTGACGTTGTGGCCTTTGGCTGCCCGGCTATGGGTGCAGAGCAGCTGGAGGAGAGCGAGTTCGAGCCTATGTTTGCTGCGCTGGAAGGCTCTCTGAACGGCAAAAAGATCGCACTGTTCGGCTCCTACGGCTGGGGTGACGGTCAGTGGATGCGCGATTGGGCGCAGCGCGCACAGGACGACGGCGCACAGCTGTTCAGCGAGGAAGGCCTCATCTGCAACGAAACGCCCGATGATGATGTGCAGGCCGCCTGCCGTAAGCTGGGCGCAGATCTGGCTGCTTGGTAAAACCCATGTATAAACTCTTGCTCCATAGGGCAACCTATGGACAAAGAGGTGATAAACATGGAAAACATCGGCGTGACCTGTGATGTCTGCGCGTGCTGCCACAACGTGGACGGCTGCAAATGTGATCTGCCGCAGATCAAGGTGACGGAGCAGTGCAGCTGCACCACCCAGCAGGTGGAGACCCCGCACTACTGCCAGAGCTACGAGGAAAAGTAAGTTCCCCACCAACGCACAGCAGCCCCTGCCGGAGAAACCTTTCCGGCAGGGGCTGCTGTTTGTTATATGAACATTCAGCGCAGCGCCACGTTACAGGTGGCAAGGCTGCGGATCAGCGTACCAACGCTGTCCTTCATCTGAATGCCGGCAAAGCCCAGCGCAAAGGCGGCCTGCACGTTTTCCAGTCTGTCGTCGATAAATATGCATTCGCTGGCCTTCAGCTGATACTTTTTCAACAAAGCCTTGTAGATCTGCGGGTCAGGCTTATTCACCTGTACCTCGCAGGAGGCTACACCGCCGTCAAACTGAGCCAGTACGCCGCGCTCGGTCAGCAGCTCCAGCACATCCTGCGGGATGTTGCTCAGGTAATACACGCAATAGCCGTGGTTCTTCAGCCGCCGCACCAGCTCCAGCATCCGCAGACGCGGGCGCAGAATGTGCATCCAGTCGTCCAGAACGCCCTGCACCTCAAAGGCACAGCCCTCGGCACGGGCGTGCTCCAGCATTCGCTGGTTGCCGTCATAGCGGGAAAGTTTGCCTGCGTCCAGCAACTGCCACTCCTCGCTGCCAAAGGTCAGGTCGTAAACTTTCTCTTCCATTTCGGCGTTGCACAGCCGGTCTACAAGGTATGCCTTGGGGTCAAAATCCACCAGTACACCGCCGATATCAAAAATAATGCTTTTATACATAAATACTGCCTCGCTTGTATTGGATGTTTTCCAGATATTTTCCATAGTATACCACAACCGGGCGGGTGCTTTCCACCCCTTTGGCATAGAAAATGCCGCCCCGGCGTATGCTGTGACAGAAAGGGGAGAGCGCCATGACGATCCGGGAACTTTGTGAGAAGGAGGTCGTTCAGCTGGAGCAGGGGATGTGCCTTGGCCGCGCGGACGATCTGGAGCTTGACCCCGCAACGGCGCAGCTGCAAAGCTTGATTTTGCTGGGCAGACCGCGGCTTTTTGGCCTGCTGGGCCGGGACGAGAGCCTGACCATCCCGTGGCAGGAGATCGAGACCATCGGCACAGACGCAATTCTGGTGCATACTGCTGTGCCAAAAGCACCGGCAGCACCTCACGGCTTCTGGCAGCAGCTGCGGGCAAAGCTTGGTCTGTGAAAAATAGGGGAATATTTTGAAAAATAAAACTGTAATTTTTGTAAAATCATGAATGGACATTTTCGGCGAAATGACTATAATAGGCACGAAAGGCTTGTGCAAATAGCAAAGCCACTTTGGAAATAGGGTTCGGGACGTGGAAAGGGATATCGACTATGAAAACATCCAAACCGCTGTTGACCCTGCGGATGCTCTTCCCGGCGGCAGCTTCCTTTATTGTGCTGCTGCTGGGTGAGTGGATCGCGCGCGGGTCACTGACCGCTGATACCTTTATCAGCTTTATTTTCCCCCATTTCGGGGCGTATCTGCTGGCATGGCTGCTGCTGTTTCTGGTGTGGGAGCTGCTGGACTGGGTGCTGCGCATCCCGCCGCTTGCTACGCTGGGCATGGCCGTTTTGGGCTGTGCGCCCTGCGCAGTAAACTTCTATACCATGCAGCTGCGGGGTGAGCCCTTTCTGCCGTGGGACCTGATGCAGGTGTCCGAAGCCGCCGGTGTGGCCTCTGCTGCCGGGCTCAAGCTGCAGACCAGCATGGTGGTCTCCATTGTGCTGGTGCTGGCACTGACGGTGGCAAGCTTCTTTGTTTACCGCGGGCGGCTGCGCCAGCGCTGGCTGCCAAGGCTTGCGGGCACCGGTGCCTCGGCAGCGGCGCTGTGTCTGCTGATCTTCGGCGTTTATTTACAGCCTGCAGTCACGCAGGTTTTGGGCATCACGCCGGATGCGTGGATGCAGGACCGCTACTACCGTTACTACGGTGTGCTTACCGGTTTTATGACCAACCTCACCAATTTGGAGATCGCCAAGCCCGAGGGCTACTCGGAGCAGGCAGTGGACGATATTCTGGATAACGTGGCCGAGAGTGAGAAATTCTCCACCGGCCCCATGTATGCAGGCAGCTATGCCGCCACTACCCCCAAGGAGGAGCAGGCAAAGCAGCCTACCATTATTTATGTAATGGATGAATCCTACTGGGATGTTTCGGAGCTGGAGCAGTGCGGCATTACCTTTGATACCGATGTATCGCAGAACCTTCACGCTCTGCAGCAGACCAGCGCTTACGGCAGGGCGTACAGCCCCAGCTTTGGCGGCGGCACCTGTGATGTGGAGTTTGAAGCTCTGACCGGCTACTCCGTGTCCTTCCTGCCCAGCGGCAGCAAACCCTACCAGCAGCACGTCACAAAGCCCATGTTCGCCCTGCCCAATTACCTCAAGCTCAAGGGCTACCAGACCGCTGCGGTGCACTGCTTCTGGGCAAAATACTGGAGCCGCGATAAGGCCTACCCCAACCTCGGCTTCAGCGATTTTATCAGTCTGGAGGATATGCACGGTGTGACCAAGGTGCGCAAGCACTACTGGACCAGCGGCCTTGTGACCGATGACTCCATGGCCGACCAGATCATTCAGCAGTATGAAAAGATGAGCACTTCCTCTGATAAGCCCATCTTCCTGCACGCGGTCACCATGCAGAACCATACCAATTATAATAGGGATAACTACCCGGACGACGAGCGGGTACACGTTGTATCTCATCCGGTGGGGCTCAAGAGCAGCACCGTGGGCGCGCTGGAAGATTTTGCTACCGGCATCCGGGATGCAGACGCCATGCTGGGCAAGCTGACAGCGTATTTCTCTCAGGTGGACGAGCCGGTCATTCTGGTATTCTGGGGCGACCACTATAACCCCATTGATTCCAACTACGATGTCTACACCACCACCGGCTACGCAAGCGGCTCCAGCACCGACCCCCGTCTGCACCAGACCACGCTGCTGATGTGGTCGAATTACAGCCAGCAGCAGGTGGACTTTGGCACCATTGCCGCCTACGATATCTCCCCGGTGATGATGGAACTGTTCGGGCTGGAGCAGCCGCTGTACTTCCAGTTCCTCAACCGGCAGCTGCGGGTCGCCAGCCGCAGCTGCACCCGCGGCACCACCATGAATCTGGATGGCACCACCACCCAGCAGCCCACGGAGTTCCAGCAGCGCTGGACAAACGAGCACTGGATGCTGCAATACGACCTGATGTTCGGCAAGGGATACGCCCTCAACCGTATGGGTGTTGCAGGTTTGAGCGGGATGAATACGGGCAAATAAGAGAAAAAGTAAGCATTTCTTTATACAAAACAGAGAAAACCACTTGCAACCGCATTCTTTTTGTGCTATTATAACAAAGCATTACACACGCATCACTATGCCCTTTTGTGCCCTTTTGGGTTGAGGGCAGTCCGCCGGTACCCGATGTACCGTGCAGATCACGGTGTGCGGAGGCAAAACAATATCTGGAGGTATTTTATTATGGCAGTCGTTTCTATGAAGCAGCTTCTCGAGGCAGGTGTGCACTTCGGTCACCAGACCCGCCGCTGGAACCCCAAGATGGCTAAGTACATCTTCACCGAGCGCAACGGCATCTATATCATCGATCTGCAGAAGACCGTGAAGAAGCTGGACGAGGCTTACAACTACGTGAAGGAAGTTGCAGCTGAGGGCGGCG
>ENA-OZGM01000472-OZGM01000472.1-human-gut-metagenome-genome-assembly--contig:-NODE-472-length-18327-cov-5.941112_pt1 | contig 18327 bp, 15 predicted proteins | sample MGYA00244655_ERZ653656 | MGnify/ENA primary metagenome ERZ653656 (study PRJEB26926, sample SAMN06164991) | human gut metagenome | biome: ENVO:00009003; feature: ENVO:2100002; material: ENVO:00002003... | reverse complement strand
CGGACTTGTGGTTGATGGTGTGGCAGATGGCCATGCTGAAGGGGATGTAGGTGCCGTACAGCTCATAATCCTGCTGGCTCATCTCCTTCTGGGAGGCAGCGCCGACTTCCAGCGTCCGCTCGTAAGCCTTGCGCAGATTCTCCACCTCGTAGTCGGTCAGCAGCAGCTTGCCTGCACTGGCAGCATCGGGGTCGGTGGGCAGGGTCAGGCCGAAGTTTGCCTTCACGTCGGCCATGGCGGCCTCGAAGGGAGTCTTGTTGGCGATGTAGCTCTTCACATAGGTGGAGTCGAACTTGGCGTAAGACATCTTCTGGTGGGTGAGGTTGGTCAGGAAGGTGTCGTAGTTGGTGGTCTTGTAGCCGATGGCCATGCCGCCCGTCTCGTGGTCTGCGGTGACGAGGATGAGGGTGTCGTTGGGGTGGGCGTTGTAGAAGTCCACAGCGGCCTGCACGGCGTTGCTCATCTCAAGCACATCGTGGATGGAAGCGGCGGCATCGTTGGCATGGCAGGCCCAGTCGATCTTGCCGGACTCGGTCATCAGGAAGAAGCCCTTCTTGTTGTCCAGCAGCTCGATGCCCTTCCTGACGTAGTCGGTCAGCTGCCACTCTCCTGCGGCGGCGTCCATGGCGTAGTTCATGGCCTTGCCGTCGGCCAGTGCCTCGGCGATGATGAGGGTCTTGCCTGCACCGGCCTTGAGGGTGGCAGCGTCTGCCTGACGGGTGACGACGTTGTAGCCGTTCTGGGCAGCGATCTCGTGGTCGCTGGGGCCGGTTCCGTCGCCGTTCACCTTCTGGAACTCGCCGCCTGCGAAATACTCGAAGCCGGAGACGGCCAGCTCCTTGCCGATGGCGTAGTAGTTCTTGCGGGTCTTCTGATGTGCATAGAAGGCAGCGGGGGTGGCGTGGTCGATGTTGACGGTGGACACGACGCCCACCTTGTAGTTCTTCTGGGCGTGGAGTTTTTCGGCGATGGTCTCATACGGCACATCGCGGGTCCACGGACACATATTGATGACGCCGCTCTCGGTCTTGTGGCCGGTGGCGATGGAAGTGGCAGTGGAAGCGGAGTCGGGGCAGAAAGAAGTGCTGTCGTAGGTGGTCACACTGCCCACCTCGGGGAACTGAGTGAAGCTCAGCTCGCCCTCGACGACAGCGCCGTTATTCTCCACCGTACCCTTATAGAATCGGGCGGACTGTATCTGGGCCGTACCCATGCCGTCGCCGATGAAGAGGAAGACATACTTGGGTTTGCCGCCGAACACGCCCAGCAGTCCGTTCTCTTCCTCTGCTGCGTTGGCGGCATTGGGGGCAGCGGCGTTGGCAGCGGCAGGCGCTGCGGCCAGCATACCGGCGGCGGATGCAACGGCACCGACCTTCAAAAAGCTGCGGCGGGACATTTTATTCTCTTTCATGCGAAAGTCCTCTCTTTCCATGAGCCTCATGGCTCCTTCTCTCTTTTTCGATTTACCGGGAACGGCCTTATTCTACCGCCGCAGCCGCCCGGCCCGAAACCATGCGGACGCAAAATCGGCGTAAAACCCCGGCGGCGGCTTTGGGCCGTCTGTAAAAAAGAAGACTTCTGCTGCGCAAAAAGCGCCCCTCCGGTAAAACGGAGGGGCGCTTTTGTATGTTACAGGTCAATTATGCGTTGAACTTTTCCTCGTCCAGCAGACCCTCGCTCTTGGCCACGCAGATGCTGGCCACAGCGTCGCCCACCACGTTCAGGGAGGTGACGAGCATCTCGATGGGGCGGTTGATGGCGAGGATGAGGGAGTAGGCCAGCAGGGCGCTGTCATTCACGAAGCCCGCGCCGGACAGGATGGTGAAGAGGATGACGGCCCCTGCGCCGGGGGCGGCAGGCGTACCCACCGAGGCCAGCAGAGCCAGCAGAGCGACCACGACCAGCTGGGCGGGAGTAACGGTGTAACCGGCGCAGCCTGCGATGAAGACAGTGGCCACCACCTGCATGATGGCGGTGCCGTCCATGTTGATGGTCATGCCCAGAGGCAGGACGAAGGAGGCGATGGACTCATCGACGCCGAAATCCTCGGTGCAGACCCTGATGTTCAGGGGGAGAGTGGCTGCGCTGGAAGAGGTGGAGAAGCCGAAGACGGCCACGTTGGCGATCTTCTTAATGAAGGTGATGGGGTTCTGCTTTGCGCCCAGCGCCACCACCAGAGGATAGGCCACCAGCAGGAAGACGAAGAGCAGGACCACCGTGACCACCACATACACCAGAGCGGGCTTGAGGTAATCAATGCCATAGATGGCGAAGGTGCGGGTCAGCAGCACGAAGACTGCAAAGGGCGCGAAGTTTGTGACGACGAAGTTCAGGAAGACCACCACCACGTCGTTCACCTCGCCCAGCAGGCGGCGGAGGGTGGAAGTACGGCTCTCACCCAGCACATTCATGCTCAGGCCCACAGCCACCGCGAGGAAGACGGAGGAAAGAACAGCGTTGTTGCTGCCGAAAGCCGTGACGATGTTGGAGGGGATGACATTCAGCACCACATTCAGGGGGTTGGAACCGGTGGAGCCGGCGGCTTCCGTCAGGCCCTCGATGTGAGCGTTGAAGAGGCCCATGGAATAGGTGGCGTAGCCCACGCATCCGGCCAGTGCCAGCGCCATAAAGGAGCAGAGCAGGAACCAGAAGAGAGTCTTGGCCGAGATGCGGCCCATGGTGCTGATATCGGCAATGCTGCCGATGGCCAGCGCGATGGAGGTGAAGACCATCGGGATGATGACCAGCTGCAGTGCTTTGATGAAGAGCTGGCCGATGATGTAGAAGAGGCCGAGCGCACGTTCCGCGCCCTCTGCGGTAATGTCCTGGAAGAGCAGGTCGTTGATGGTCTGCCAGATGCCGCTGTTGCCGGAAGCCACGAGCTTTTCGCGCAGCATCATAAAGGCAAAGCCTGCCGCCAGACCGCAAACCAGAGACACCGCCATCTTTCTTGCCAGTGCCGAGCCGCTGTTCTTATTTTTTTCCATACGATTTTCCTCACTTTTGTCCATTTCCCAGTGTGTTTCGGTCACATTCGACCTATCCTACCACGGCAAACTGTTGGACGCAAGGGAAAAATCGGCTTTTCAGGCGATTTTTTCGCAAAAGTATGACGCATGAAAATTTGATATAAAAATTACGTTTTGGATAAAAAGAAACCTCTCCGTCTCGCCTACGGCGTGACGGAGAGGTTTGATCTTATGTATTGTCTGCGCCCAGCTCTGCGGCTTCCAGCACCTTGATGCCTTCGGCCTCGAACGCGGCGCGCAGAGCCTCGGCAAAGCCGGGGCGCGGCACCTTGTTCTTGACGCAGAGGGTGATGATGCCATGCAGGCTGGTGCATTCCAGACCGATGGAAGCGCCGTCCGCCGGCACCCAGGTCTGGAAGTCCTCGATGTACCGGGTCAGTTCCGGGCTGGACGGGGCGAAGGGGTCGCCCAGATAGCTCACCCAGAAGTCCGCCGGGAAGCCGCTGATGTACTCGCCCATCTGGAAGATGCGCTTTTTGATGCTGAGGCTGGCTTTCTGCTGGTAGACCCGGTAGACCCAGCCCATCTGCTCCGCAATACGGAACAGTTTTCGCTCAGCGGAAAGGTTCTCTTTCAGGTCAGCGTCCACGCCCACGGCCACTTCGGCCAGCGGGGCATCTGCCGTCAGCGGCAGCTTGCGCTGGAAGGAGGCCACGCAGTTGTAGAGGGCGTTCGGCGCGCCCAGCGCGTCGCGGGCGTCTGTCGAGTAGCTGTAGAGCACCTCGTCCTTGTCCAGATACGCCCGCACCGCCTTACAGAGCAGGGCCGTGAGGGTACTGAAAGGCTTGACGCCGCAGCGGAGGGCGGCGTCCACAAGCCCCGCCTTTTCCAGCCGGATGCGGCAGCAGGTGGGCGTCTCTTCAAAGGTCTGCACCACGGGGCGCTGCATATCGTTGGCCACCTGACTCTCGGGGTACTTTGCAAGGATGTCCTCGATGTCGTAGGCAGGGTCCGTCTCAAGGGTCTGGCCCTCGAAAGCCGTGCCGTACCGCAGGTTGCAGTAGAACTGCAGCACCATGGTCATGAAGGGTGCTATGCCCCGGCCATCGGCCAGGAAGTGGAACCAGTCAAAGTAGACGACTTTCCCCTCATAGCTCAGGGCAACAGTAAAGCCGTTCTCGTCCGGAAATTCGGGCTTTGCGCTGCCCTGCCGCACCAGACAGGGGGCGTCCGACGGCTCGAGGTGGAGCAGCTTTTTCTCCCACACCGGCTTCTGGAAATAGTAGGGAGCCTTTGCCCGGGCCGCATCCAGAGCCTGCTGCAAAAGCGCACCGTCCACGGCATCTTTCAGCGTGACCTGATAGCGGCAGTTGACCATGTTTTCGCGGTAATAGTAAACGATACCCTGAAAAACAGAGCGCTGTTCGGCATCCATTCCTTATTCCCCCGCGTGTGCGGCCAGATAGTCGGCCAAATCGCTGACGGTGACGAAGTTGCGCAGCTCCTTTTCGGGGATGCGCAGGCCGAAAGTCTCCTCCAGGTCGGCGACGACGGTCAGGATCTCCATGGACGACAGGTCCAGATCGTCCATCAAGACGCTGTTCTCGTTGACATCATCGGGGGAAATTTCTGCAACATCTTCCAGAATTGCAAGGATCTGGGACACGATCTCGGTTCTTTCCATAGTTTGAATCTTCCTTTCGTAATTCCATTAAAGGCGGCTGCGGCTCTTTTCCAGTATTCCGCAGCCTGCCCGGTTTATTCTTACTTGCGCAGCAGCTTACCGGTGCCGGTGCGGGGCAGAGGCTCGGTGCTGAACTCCACGGCGCTCATCCGCTTGTAGAGCGGCAGGGTGCGGTTGGTCTCGGTGATGAAGTCGCGGACGGTCTGCTGGTCGGCCTCGCCGCAGTAGATGACGGCACAGATCTTCTTGCCCTTCTCCCTGACGATGCATTCCTTGACGGCCTCGCACTTGGACAGCAGATTTTCCAGTTCTTCGGGGCTGACGTTCTCACCGTTGTCGAGGATGATGATATTCTTCTTGCGTCCGGTGATGTAATAGAAGCCGTCCTCGTCCACACGGGCCAGGTCTCCGGTGTGGAACCAGCCGTCGGCGTCGAGGACTTCTGCGGTGGCCTCGGGGTCCTTGTAATAGCCCAGCATGACGCAGCCGCCGCGGATGCAAATTTCGCCCGTCTCGTCCAGCTTGTACTCGGCGTGGTCGTCGGGCTTGCCCACGGCGCGGATGTGCTTTTCGTCCTGCTCGTAGTTGATGATGCCGTCGCCGCAGGTCTCGGTCATGCCGTACACCTGAGTGATCATCATGCCCTGCTGTGCCAGCTCGGCCAGCATGGCGCCGTCAAACATGGCAGAGGAGCCGCAGGGGTTCCAGATGCCGTTCAGGCGGGCGCGGCGGCCCCGCTTGACGTCTTTGTAGATGGCCTCCATCAGCATGGGAGCCACAGCGATGGCATCGCTGTGCATCAGGCCGAGGTCGCGGTAGAAGTCGCGGATGTCGGCGGAGAGGTTCAGCGCCCAGCCCTTGCAGGCCCAAACGAAGAGGCAGATGAACGTACCCAGATGGAACAGGGGCAGGATGGCGAAGTTGCTCAGGACGTCGTTTTTGTCCTCGGGCATATGCTCGTGCTTATAGTCCAGCATGGCGCCGCCGAATTTGACCTGGCACTCCACAGTGGTAAAAAAGTTGTGCTCCGAGAGCATGACGGCCTTGCTGCGGCCGGTGGTGCCGGAAGTGAACATCAGCACCATCAAATCATCATGGCCCACGCAGTCAACAAGCTCTGCAGGCGCGCTGTCCTTGAAGGCGTCCATCGGGCGGAGTTTATCGCCGTAGGCGGCCTCGATGTCGGGGCGGCAGCCATAGTCGATGCCGTCGTTGACGATGAGGGAAGGCTCGACAAGGCCCAGCTCATATTCCAGCTCGGGCCAGGTCTTTTTCTGGTTGATGGTCACGACGACGGCCCCGGCGAGGATAGCGCCGAAGCTGTTGACACCGTACTCATAGCAGTTGCGGCTCATGATGCCGACACGCTTGCCCTTGATGTCGGGGATATTCTCCTTAAAATAAGTAACGGCCCTGCGGATGTCCTGCACATACTGGGCGTAGGTCTTTTCCACCACAGTCTTGCCATCGGCGGCCACATAGCGGAAAGCCACCCGGTCGGGGTACTGCTTCGCCATGACGTCCGTGATGAGCTCATATACAGTATTTATCATTTTTGTCGCTCCTTGCTGTTTTTCTTTATTGCAGCGAAACGCCGGCATTTGACATATTCTGCCTCAGAGTAATAATACCTGTTTCGGCAGAGAAATGCAACTACGCGGCGTATCCTTTTCACTGTTTCTTCTTACTTGTTACTTGCGCAGCAGCTTACCCAGAGCGTTGCGGGGCAGGGGCTCAACGGTAAACTCCACGGTACTGATGCGCTTATACAGCGGCAGGCTGCGGTTCACCTCGATGACGAAGGCTCTGACCTCTTCCTGCTTATCCTCAGGGCAGTAGATGACGGCACAAATTTTCTGGCCCTTCTCCTTCACGATGCACTCGGTGATGGCCGGGCAGAGGGCCAGCTTCTTTTCCAGCTCTTCGGGGCTGACGTTCTCGCCGCTGGCGAGGATGATAAGGTTCTTCTTGCGGCCGGTGATGTAATAGAAGCCTTCCTCATCCATCCGGGCCAGGTCGCCGGTGTGGAACCAGCCGTCGGCGTCGATGACCTCTTCCGTGGCCTCGGGGTCCTTGTAGTAGCCCAGCATCACGCAGTCGCCCTTGATGCAGATCTCGCCGGTCTCGTCCAGCTTATACTGAACGTGGTCGTCGGGCTTGCCCACGGCACTCATGTGCTTTTCGACCTGCGTAAAGTTCAGGATGCCGTCGCCGAAGGTCTCGGTCATTCCGTAGCACTGGTTGACGACGAAGCCGTTCTGGGCCAGCTCCAGCAGCATCTTGGGGTCGAGGGCAGCGGAAGAGCAGCACAGGTCCCACAGGCCGTTCAGACGGCTGACGCGGCCACGCTTCATGTCATTGTAGATGGTCTCCACCAGCATGGGGGCCGAGGCCATAACGTCGCTGTGCATCAGGCCCAGGTCGCGGTAGAAGTCGCGGATATCGCCGCAGAGGTTCAGAGCCCATCCGGCAGGCGGGTAGGACATAACGCAGACGAAGCAGGCCATGTGGAAGAGGGGCAGCAGGGTCATATGGCTCAGCGGCAGCTTCTGGCCTGCCGGGAGGCGGTTGGTGATCCAGTTCTCTGCCACCTCCGAATAGGTGTGCAGGCTGGCGCACATATTCCGCTCCGAGAGCATGACGCCCTTGCTGCGTCCGGTGGTGCCGGAGGTGAACATCAGCATCATCAAATCATCGTGGCCCACGCAGTTGGTCAGCTCGCCGGGGGCAGTCTCTTTATAGCAGTCCATGGGGCGGAGCTTCGGGCCGTAGGCGGCTTCCAGCTCGGCGCGGCAGCCGTAGTCGATGCCGTCGTTCAGGATGAGGACGGGCTCCACGAGGCCCAGCTCATATTCCAGCTCCTCCCAGGTCTTTTTCTGGTTCAGGGTCACGAGAACGCCGCCGGCGAGGATGATGCCGTAGGACGCCACGCAGAATTCATAGCAGTTCCGGCTCAGCAGAACGATGCGCTGGCCCTTGATGTCCGGCACTTCGGCCTTGAGATAGGCCACCATCCGGCGGATGTCCTGCGCATACTCGCGATACTTCTTCTCCACGACGGTCTTGCCGTCCTCGGCCACATAGCGGATGGCCACATGATCAGGAAACTCCTGCTCCATGCAGCGGGTCACCATGTCGTATACGCCTGCGGGTACTTTGATGTATTCAGCCATCGGTTTTTCTCCTTTTTTGTCAAATTTTCAGCTCAGCACTTTTTTCATTCACTTTCCAGAGTCATTCCGAATCTCTGGCAGTTCGAGGAAAACTTTGGCACGACTCCTTATGGCAACAGTATACCGCAAGCAGAGCGTAAACGCAAGATTTAATTGCACAAATATGCAACTTGAGCTTGCATTCAATTTGTGCAGGCAGATGTAATTCTTTCCTTTTGTTGCGATGTGCGAAAAGCTGTGATACACTTTTTTCGTCAGGACGAAACTTCGCCCGGAGATCGAGTCCTTATCAAATTGACAGCAAGCCCAAAAAGCATTATACTGTTTATATTATTTAGCAAAAAAGCTCCCCGCCGAGCTTCATATTTTTATTTATCGCGCCTAAAACACGGCCTTCCGGGGCCTCCGGGACGAATGGCGCACAAGGAGGACCCTTTTCATGGAAGGCACCAAGCCCCGCACTGTAAGCAGCCTTGGCATGTTCGACCTGCTGAAAGGCATCGGAATGCTGGCCATCGTCTTTGCCCACACGGCAGAGCTTTACCCCCTCGGCACCAACGACGTCACCCCTTTCGCGTTCGCGCTGTTCGCTTACCGCGAAGCGCTGATGGCCGCCTTTTTTATTGCCAGCGGCTACGGCTTCCGCAAGCGCTCCATCCACAAATGCATCGAGCAGCAGCTCAAGACCCTGTTCAAGCCTTACGTTTATACTGCACTGACCACCACGGTGCTCCACGCTTTCATTCACCACGCAGCTTTCGGCTCGTGGGATGCTGCCATCTCAGAATCGGCCAAGGTCTTAGGCGGTTTCCTGTTAGGTCTGCCCCACACGGCCACTTACTTCGGGCAGCAGTTTTTCTCCTGCGGACCCATGTGGTACTTAGTGGCTCTGATGCTGGCGTGGGTGCTGCTGGACGTGCTGCTCGAGATCTTCCCCGAGCGGTACATAACCCCCGCAGTCGTCGGCGTCACCCTGCTTGGCTGGGGCGTCACGCTGGTGTGGGAGGCTCCTTTCTGCATCGCACAGGGCATGGTGTCGCTGCCCTACCTTTACATCGGCTATCTGGCCAAGAAGCGCCGTCTTTTTGAAACTCCCCTCTCCGGCAAAGCCAAAGCCGGACTTATCGTGTCCGCGCTGGGCGTCGTCGCGGGCGTTTTGCTGACCCAGAGCACCGACTGCGTTTCGCTGGGTGAGTGGACGATGGGGCCGCTGAGCATCCTGCTGGATGGCGCAGTGGGCTACGGCATCATCCGGCTCTTTTTGAAATGGCAGCGCCGAGTGGACGGCCCCATCTCCCATGCCATCGAGTGGGTGGGCCGGCGCTCGCTCTTCATCTTCTGCATCCACACTGTGGAGCTGACGGCCATCCCGTGGTATCTGATGGCTGCAAAGTATGCTGACCATCCGGTGCAGGGGATGCTGCTGCAGTTCGTGTTCTCGCTTGTGTCCATCTTCGCCGTCACCGAACTTCTGATGCGCCGCAAAGAGCTTGGCCGGAAGCTTCGGGGCGGCAAGCCTGCGGACAAGCCCCGGCAGCGGAGCAAAACTCGCCGCTATGCGGCAAAACACTGAAATTCCTGCGCTTTGGTATCCAGCCATTTTGAGGGTAGACTATAGTTACTTTTGATGCATGGGCTTGCAGCGCGGGTTGTACGCCTTGCGATAAATTGGAGGAGGCCCCGGTAATGATGAACGAAACTCCTGAAGCGGCTCTGCGCAGCCGCATTGCGGACCTTGAACAACAGCTCAAACTTGCAGACGAAGGCACTTCGCGGCTGGCCCAGCGCTGCCTTGAGCTGGAAAAACAGCTGCAGACCTTCTATGCTGCCCACCCCCAGAGAGAGAGGCAGACCGACTCGCCTGCTCTGGTGCAGCCGCTGCTTTACTATGATGCCGGGTTCGGCTTTTCCCAGAAAGACACCGTCAAGGCCCCGGACTACGAATACGACGAGCTGAACGGCATGGTGACAGCGACCTTCGAACTGCCGGAGACCGCGTTCAATCTCCGTCTCGACCCCGGTGAACTGCCTTGCTGCATCACCGATTTCGTCTTTTCGGATGACCGCATCCTCTGCCGCCCGGTGAACGGTGTGCCGCTCCATGGCGACGGCATCCTGTTCCTCAACAACGACCCGAATTTCATGCTGGAAGGTCTGAACCGTTTCCCCGCCGGGATGAAGCTGGGCGTGAGCTACTGCTACTTCCCGCTGGAGCCGCTGGCTGACGACCCGTTGTTCGCCGCCGTTCTCGAGGGCGTACAGTATTTCCAGAAGACCCGCGTCTGCGAGCAGAAGCACCTCGACCAGCTGGAAAAGACTACGGCTGACCAGAAGCAGACCATCGAGGCCCTGCAGAAGAATCTCTCCGAGCTGCATCAGGCCAACGCCGAGCTGAGCGCCCGGAGCAAAGCCTACGAGAGCTCGCTGGAAAACATCCTCTCTTCCAGCAGCTGGAAACTCACGCTGCCCCTGCGCCGCCTGCTGGGGCTGTTCCATCGCAGCCATTGAGCCTGCCTGCGGAGAGGAGGATACGATGTACAGCAGTTATACCACTCTGCAGCGGGCTCAGCTCGCCAAACAGGAATATCTCGACACCCAGGAAGTTTTTCTCGGCGTCTATGCGCCGGGGCGGAACACCGCCCTGAAAGCTTCCCTGCAGGACCAGCTCCACCGCAAATTTTTATTGACGGACAGCCTCCGCCCCGAAGCCCTCGGCAGCGCCGCCGGTGTGCTTCTGGTCAGGGAAGACCTTTTCCTGATGCCCACGGCCCTTTCCTGCTTTGCGGACGCACTGCGCAGCGGCGCAGACTACGTCACCAGCGACGCCGTCTTCGGCTACTCAGGCGTCACCACCCTCTACCACAGTCAGGGCTTTGCAGCCTGCCCGGGCTGCGCCCTCGTCTCCCGGGAGCTGCTGCGCCGCTGTCAGGCGGAAGCCCGCGACCCAGAAAATCCCGTCGAACTGCTGACGCTGGCGGCGAAGCTCAGCCGCAGCCACGTCTGCCTCCCGCTGGCGCTGGCCCACTATGAGCGGGACATCTGCGCCGAAGACGTCTGGTCTGTAAAGGGGAAGCGCGTCTTTATCATGAGCCACCTGCTGGACATGACCGGTGCGCCCATCGTGCTGGTGAGCGCCGTGCCGGTGCTGCGCAGCATGGGCTACGAAGTGGTCGTCCTCGGCCCTGAGGACGGCGGCTCCATGCCGCTCTTCCTCGAGGCAGGAGCTACCGTCATCACCCGCAAGGGCTGTGTCCAGTCTCCCCTGCTCTGGGGGCTGGCCCTTTGCGCCGACCTCGTTCTGGCCAACACCGTCGTGGAGGCCCGGGCCGTCCGCGCCCTGAGCGGTGCGCGGGTGCCGGTGCTCTGGTGGCTCCACGATGCCTTTGCAGGCTACCCCCACATCGCCCACCAGATCCCCAGAGAGCTGGGCGAAAATATCCGGCTCTACTCCGTCGGCAGCCACGCCGCCAACGCCATGCACTCGGTGCGGCCGGAGTTCAACATCCGGCCCCTCATCTACGGCCTGCCGGACTACGCCGCCGAGAAGTTCTCCCACTACGATTTGAGCTATGCGGGCGGGCGGCCTCTGTTCGCCACCGTGGGTTCCTTCGAGAACCGGAAAGGTCAGGACATCTTCTGCAAAGCCATCCGGCTGCTGCCGCCTGAGACCATGAAGAAAGCATCCTTCCTCTTCGTGGGCAAGGCCGCAGAGGCTGAGATGATGGACGCCGTGCGGAGCCTGACCGCTGACTGCCCCGACAACGTCTTTTACGTCAAGCGGCTCACCCGCGACGAGATCAAGAGCCTGATGGCCCAGTGTACCTGCCTCGTCTGCGCCTCCCGCGACGACCCCATGCCTACTTTCGTCACTGAGGGCCTCATCTTCGGCAAGCCCGCCATCGTGTCGGAGCACACCGGCACCGCCGGGCTCATCACCGAGGGCGTGGACGGTTTCGTCTACGAGGACGACGACCCCGAAAAGCTGGCCGAGCGGCTGGCCTGGGCCATCGAGCACCCGGAAAAGCTGGCTGCCATGCGCCCCGCCTGCCGTGAGCTTTACGAGAGCCATTACTCCAAGCAGGCGTTTTCCGACAGTTTACAACAGGCTGTAAAGGAGCTCACCGGCGAATAAGCTCCCCGTTCTTTATCACTCTGCCGAAACTGAGGCAAAAAATTTGGCAGTTGTTCACAAACACCCCTCCGGACTGTGATATACTCTCCTAAGAGTTTATCCCAGTCCGTTTTTTGTTGAAATTTGAAAGGAGTCCCCGCATGAGTTCGTCCGCCTCCCCCGCCCCTTCGCGCCGAAAGACCCTGCTCTCGCTGGGCGTTCTGGCCCTGCTGACCGGCATCGTGGTGTTCATCTTCCGGGAGCACTGGGCCGAGATCTCCGAGGCGCTGAGCCGGCTCACCCTCGGGCAGGGGCTTCTGGCACTGGCCGTGGGCCTGAGCTACCCGCTTCTCGAGGGCGTATCCAGCTGGCTCATCGTCCGCAGCCGCCTGCCCCATTTCCCGCTGCGGCAGGGTATCGACAATGCATGGATGGGGACCTTCGGCAATGTGGTGGGCCTCGGCGCAGGGTCGGTGCCGTTTCAGACGTGGTATCTCCACCGGCGCGGGCTGGACGTCGGCCCCGGCGTGGGGCTGATGACCCTGCAATACGTCTTCCACAAGACAGCCGTCCTGCTTTACGCCACCGTGCTGCTTCTGGCAGGCCGCCTCTGGATGGCGGCCCACTCCGACGGTGTGCTGCGGTATCTGCCCGGGGCCTACGCTGTCGTGGCGGGCGTCATTGTGGGGCTCATCGCCCTCTGCGCCCTGCCGGTGGTGCAGCGTCTGGCCCGCTGGCTGCTGCATTTTCTTCCCGACACGGGCCGCTGGGCCGAGCGCCGGGAAAGCTGGCTCAAGCAGCTGGACACCCTGAGCACCGAGAGCCGCCATCTGCTGGCGGACAAGCCCCGCTGTGCCGCCATTCTGGGCGTGCATCTCGTAAAGCTGTTCCTGCTCTTCTGCCTGCCGTGGATGGGGCTGCGGTTCATGGGGCTGGACACCGGACTCACCTTCTGGCAGGTGCAGCTCCTGACGTCGCTGACCCTCTTTGTCTCCAACGCCCTGCCCAACGTGGCGGGCATGGGTTCGGTGGAGACAGCCTTCCTGCTGGTGTACAGCAGCTTCCTCCCCGATGCTTCGTCCATGAGCCTGCTGATGTTCTACCGGCTGGCCAGCTATTACGCCGTCTTTGCGGCAAGCGCCGTCGGCTTTGCGCTGGCGCAGCGGCGGCTGAACCGCGGATGACTTTGTGAATGTCGTCATCACCCGCGATGTCGAGGCCGACAAGCAGGGCGACATGACCTATGTTCTCGAGTTCACCACTGAGGACGGCAGCACCCAGAGCTTCGAGACCCTGCACTACGAAACCACTCCCATCTCTCTGAAGAGCGTGGACGCAGCTGCTGGCGCTACCCCCATCGCATTCGCTGCTCCTGAGCAGTAAAAATCAGCTTATAACAAAGAAAACGGCAGGTTCATTGAACCTGCCGTTTTCTTATTCTATCAAATTCAGCCCTTCATGGGGACAAAGCCCACGAGATCCTTCACGACCTCGCCGCCGATGATGAGGCCCACGACCGACGGGACAAAGGCGTTCGAGCCGGGGACGGAGCGGCGGATGGTACACTTGCGCTGGGTACCCGGAGGGCAGATGCAGTGGTGTTTGCAGCTGATGGAGTCATCCTCGATGGGAGTCATGACAGGCTCCCTGGAGTAAACGACTTTCAGGTGCTTGATGCGGCGCTTGCGGCACTCGGTGCGCATGACCTTGGCCAGCGGGCAGACGGAAGTCTTATAAATATCCGTGACCTCGAAGCGGGTAGGGTCCATCTTGTTGCCTGCACCCATGGAGCAGATGATGGGGACGCCAGCCTCCTTGCACTTCATGACCAGCGCAATTTTACCGGTGACAGTGTCGATGGCGTCCACCACGTAGTCGAACTGGCTGAAATCGAAGCTGTCCTGCGTCTCAGGGCCAAAGAAGGTCTTGTAGGTAGTGACCTTGATGTTGGGGTCGATGTCGTGGACGCGCTCTTCGGCCACATCCACCTTGAACCTGCCCACCGTCTTGCGGGTGGCGATGATCTGGCGGTTCAGGTTGGTGAGGCAGACTTTGTCGTCGTCGATAAGGTCGAGAGCCCCCACGCCGCTGCGGGCCAGCGCCTCGACGGTGTAGCCGCCCACGCCGCCCACGCCGAACACGGCTACGCGGGAATCGTGCAGTTTGGTCATTGCTTCCGCGCCCAGCAGCAGCTGGGTGCGGGAATACTGGTCTTGCATATCATTTCTCCTTTAGGTTCTGCTTTTTACATTCACGGGCTTGCCCTTATCCCTTCGCCACCTGCGTAATGGTGCCGCCTCCGAGGACGACATCGCCCTGATACAGCACGACGGCCTGCCCCGGGGTGGGGGCGCGCTGAGGCTGGTCAAATTCCAGACGGAAGCTGTCCGGCCCTGCCGGGTAGACGGTGGCAGGCTGTTCGGTCTGATGATAACGGGTGCGGGCCGTCACCCTCAGGGGGCCTTTCAGCTCCGGGATGGCGATCCAGTTCACTTCGTTCGCATAGACGATGGTATCGAACAGCTCCGACTCCGGGCCGACCGTGACGGTGTTGGCCTGCATATCCTTGGCGCAGACATAGACCGGTGCGCCCATGGCGAGGCCCAGGCCCTTCCGCTGGCCGATGGTGTACCGCACAGCGCCGCTGTGGGTGCCTACCTTTCTGCCGCCGACGTCGAGGAAATCGCCCGCCGGGTAGTGCTTGCCGGTGAAATCCTCCATAAAGCGGGCGTAGTCGCCGTCCGGCACGAAGCAGATGTCCTGACTGTCGTGCTTGCGGGCGTTCACAAAGTGCTGCTGCTCGGCGATGGCGCGCACTTCGCTCTTGTGCAGACCACCCAGCGGCAGGCGGACATGAGCCAGCTGCTCCTGCGTGAGGTTGTAGAGCACATAGCTCTGGTCTTTGTTCTCGTCCAGACCCTTTTTGAGCAGCCAGCGGCCCGTGGCCTCGTCCTGCTCCACCCGGGCATAATGGCCCGTGACCACATAATCCAGTCCGTGTGCTTCCGCCCAGCGAAGCAGGTGATCGAACTTCATATATCTGTTGCAGTCGATGCAGGGATTGGGCGTACCGCCGGCCTCGTAGACCCGGATGAATTTGTCGATGATCTTTTCCTGAAAGTCTGCCGTAAAATCCAGCACCTCGTAGGGAATATCCATCGCATAGGCCACCTCGGCGGCGTCCTCAATGTCCCGCTCCGAGCAGCAGGTGTGCAGACCCTCGGTGTTCACGGCCTCGTTGCGGGTGAGGCGCATGGTGACGCCGGTGCAGTCGAAACCGTCCCTCTGCATGAGCCATGCCGCCACCGAGCTGTCTACACCGCCGCTCATGGCGATGAGCGCCCCGGGGCGGCGGGAAGTGTTCTGTGTTTCTGTCATTCTGTTCCTCTTCTGTTATAACATACTAAAACAGTAGTATAATACTACCGCAGCTTCTTTCTCTTGTCAAGACGCAGAAAATTTGGCCGCAAAGGCCAGAAGTTCTGCTTTTTCGTTGGGCAGCCGCCCGGTGATGACCTCTTCCAGCAGCGCTTCCAGCGCGCGGCGCAGGCCCGGCCCGGGCGCGACGCCCGCCGCCATCAGATCGCGGCCATTCACGGCCAGCTGGGAGACGCGGCAGCAGGCGCTTTGGGCGGTCAGCGTCCCGGCCTCTTTTTGCAGGGCGGTAAATTCATCTTTTTTTTCCGGTTGAAGAGCGCTCCAAAGGGCAGTCAACTGCTGCACAGTGTGGAGGTCGTATTTGCCAAGAAGTCGTTTGGCTTGAAGCGACAGCGTAGGAGTGCGGGGAGCTTTCTCCTTCACAAGTGTTGATACTCCATCTATCACAGCATTGGAGCATTTCAAGCGTTTCAACGCCTTTCGTGTTCCATCCTCCCCCAGCGGCAGAAGCAGCGCCGCCCAACGAGTGGTCACTTCCTCTGCTCCTGCCGGAAGGGCATCTATGATCTCACGGGCTTCCGACAGGTCGTCGGACGGCAGTTCCGGCAGGACGAAGGCCAGCACTTCCGCCTCCAGATACGCCCCCGGCTTCGGGGCAGACAGAAGCTTGTTCAGCTCTTCTTCGATGCGCTCCACCGACACGCAGTCGAGGTGGGCGGCCAGCTGCTTCGCCGCCGCTTCGGTGGCCTCGTCGATCACAAAACCGAACCGGGCCGCAAAGCGGTAGAGACGCAGGATGCGCAGCGCGTCTTCTTCAAAGCGGCGCAGCGGCTCACCGACGGCCCGCACCACGCCCCGGGCCAGATCTTCCTGCCCGCCAAAGGGGTCGCACAAGCCCTCTTCGGCGCTGTAGGCCATGGCGTTGATGGTGAAGTCCCGCCGGGCCAGGTCCTCCCGGACGTCGGGTACAAAGGCCACGCTGTCGGGGTGGCGGCCATCGGAATAACTGCCCTCCGTGCGAAAGGTGGTGATCTCGTAGAGCCTGCCGTCCCGCTTCACGGTCACGGTGCCATGCTGCAATCCGGTGGGGATGCACTGCTTTTCTCCGAAAAGCTCCATCACCTGCTCCGGGCGGGCGGCGGTGCAGAGGTCCCAGTCGTGGGGTGCAAGGCCCAGCAGACTGTCCCGGACACAGCCGCCCACGGCGTAGGCCGCAAAACCTGCCCGGTGCAGCGCGTCCAGCAGAGCGGAGGCGCCGGGTTCCAGGACGATGTTCATTCTTCGGCCTCCTCATATTGCAGGGTGATGCTCTTGCCGTCATAGCCGCACTCTGCCGCCGGGAAGAGGCTCTGCGCCTGGGCCAGCTCTTCTTCCGGGTCGGTGATCATGGGCGAATAGTGGACGAGCCAGAGCCGCTTCGCGCCCGCTTTGGCGGCGAGGGCTGCGCTCTGCCCGAAGGTGCTGTGGCCGTACTGTTTGGCCTGCGCGGCCTGCTCCGGCAGAGCATAGGTGGAATCGCAGAGCAGAAGGTCAGCACCCGCTGCGGCCTTTTCCAATGCCGGACAGGGGGCGGTGTCGCCCGAGAAGACAAAGCTCAGCCCCTGCCGGGCCGGGCCGAGGACGGCTTCCGGCTGGATGACACGTCCACCGTCCAGCGTGATACTCTCGCCGTGCTGGAGCGTCTTCCACTGCTTTACCGGTACGCCCAATGCCCGCGCCTGTTCGGGTGAGAACCGTCCGGCCCGGGGCAGATCGAGTCGGTAACCCTGACTGATGACACGGTGGCGGGTCGGCACCGGCGTGAGTTTCGCGCTCTGGGGCCAGCCACCGAATTTTTCGCAGAGCGCCGCCGGGGCCTCCAGCACCTCAGCATAAACCGGGTACGGCAGAGGCCCCGTCAGCACCCGCAGTGCCGCCCAGACTTCGCCGAGCCCCTTCGGCCCGTACAGCGCCAGCGGGCGGGTGCGGCCCTGACAGCCCAGCGTCTGCAGCAGCCCCGGCAGGCCGAAGATGTGGTCGCCGTGGTAATGGGTCAGGCAGACGGCGTCCATCTTCATCAGGTTGACTCCGGCCCGGCGGGCGGCAGTCTGGGTTCCCTCGCCGCAGTCGAACAGGAGGCTGTGTCCTCCGCATTCGGCCACCGCCGCCGTGAGAGCGCGGTCGGGCAGGGGCATGGTGGCCGCTGTACCCAGCAGTGTAATGGTCAGCATAAAGTTTCTCCGTATCACAAAAAATCTCGATGGCTATAGTGTACCACACTCTTCGGCCCGGCACAATCGCACAGCCGCACCCTGACAGGCATAAGATGGCCCAAACCACAAAAGGAGGGGTCTTGTATGCGGCGTCAGCGGCCCGGGCATCGCATTTGGTCGTTCCACCACCGGGGACTGCTGCTTCTGGCGGCGGCAGTGGCGGTGATGCTCTTTTTTCTCTACGGCTGCATGGCAGGGGCGGTGTACAGCCCCCGAGGGCGGCTGGTGTTCATCCCTCTCGCACAGGTTTCAGGTAGTAGTACGACTTCGCTTTTTTCCGCTTTTATCTGGAAGAATCGGAGCTGCCCACCGCATGGTACAATGTGCGGGCCGATATGAAAAACAAACCCGCTCCCCTGCTGAACCCCGGCACCCTCAAGCCCATGACGGCCAAGGAGCTGGACGGCGTTTTCTGCGATGAGCTGGTACAGCAGGATCTGGACAACACCACGGCCTGATGGAGGCCACCAGCGTGGAGCAGACCAGCGTCTTTGAGGCGGCAGAGCACTGAGCCAGACGGTCATTCCGCAAACAGCAAACCAGCCGCCCTGCAAGGTAACAGGGCGGCTGGCTGCTTCTATTATGCAATTCAGGAGAATGGAGGGGAGAATAGCGTTTTTATGCTTCCTGGGGACGGAAGTGCCGGAGAATTACTCGCCGCGGACGGCTGCGAAGCCAGCCTCGAGGTCGGCGATGATGTCGTCGATGTGCTCGGTGCCGATGGACAGGCGGATGGTGTTCTGGTAGATCTGCTGCTCGG
>ENA-OZGM01000470-OZGM01000470.1-human-gut-metagenome-genome-assembly--contig:-NODE-470-length-18332-cov-7.086830_pt1 | contig 18332 bp, 17 predicted proteins | sample MGYA00244655_ERZ653656 | MGnify/ENA primary metagenome ERZ653656 (study PRJEB26926, sample SAMN06164991) | human gut metagenome | biome: ENVO:00009003; feature: ENVO:2100002; material: ENVO:00002003... | reverse complement strand
ACGAGATTAGCTGCAGTCTCGTGGGCTCGGAGATGTGTATAAGAGACAGGTGGGGTCGCCCAGCTTGCAGGCGTAGATCACATTTTCCCGGCTGCTGCAGCCCCACACCCGGTTGTCGCATTCGGTCACGAAGTCCAGGTCCGGCACCCGGCGTTCCAGCTGCACAGTCTGTTCCGCCGCGATGCTGCGGGTCTGGCTGCCGTCCAGGCTGGTCCACTGGGCCGCATCGGTCCCCTGCACCAGTGTGCCGTAAAAGCATTCACCCTTCGGTGTCACCTTCACCCGCAGGCCGTTTTCCAGCAGATCATACACCACCAGATCGCCGTTCAGTTCTTCCCACATCCCTGCCTGCTGCGCCGCCGTGCCCGACACCGTCACGGTGTCCCACTGGGCAAACAACTTCTGTGCGCCTGCTGCCGTGATGCGGCAATAGTCCAGCGGCACTGCCGTCCAGTTGCCGGAGGATGTGCTGTACACCTCCAGCGTGCCGGTGCTGCTCCACGGGTGCTCCTCATCCTCCACCTTTAAAAACAGCTGCCCATCCGCAGGCTTTTCCGGTTCCTCCCTGCCATAGCTGTCTGGCTGATAGGTCTTGCCCGCAGCATCACAGGGCGTAAACTGCACGCTCTGGTCCTCTGCCTTCCATACTGCGCCCAGCGCAGAAACGCTGCCGTCTGCCGTATCAAAGGCCAGCTTGTCCGGAAAGATCAGGATCTTCGTGCCGATGCCTACCAGCGCCTTGCGGCTGTCGGAAACCGCATTCGTGCAGCTCACCGTGTCGGCCCCGGCATCGTCCGGGGTATAAATGATATCCTTCCCGCAGATGGTCAGCAGACCGTTCAGGTGGTACATGCCGTTCAGGCCGGTCAGTGCGTGCAGCTTCCGGCGGGGCTTGCGGGGGCTCAGAGCGGGAAAATCCCTTGCCGAGAAATTCACACCCGCGCTGTACTCTGCTTCCGAGCAGGCGTAGGTCTCGTTCAGCCCGCCGAACACCCGCACAAGGCTGCGGCTGTTTGCAAGCTTTGTCCGGTTTGCAAGGACCATATCCACCGCCTCCTTACCAGCGCCACTGAACGGCGGTCAGCGGCGGATAGGTGCGCCGCAGCCACGCCGCAAGGTCGGCCAGAATGCTGTTGTACTGCGCCTGTTCCCCGGCATAGCGGTCGGTCTCCCCAAGGGCCGCATCGGTCATGGCACACAGATAGTGGGGATACATTGCGTCAAAGGGTGCCGGAGCCAGCAGAACGTCCTCATCCTGCAGGCTGTCATCCCATGCAAGGTCTGCGCCCACATCGTCGTAGGCATCCGTGATGCTGTGTTTGAAAAAGCGTTCCCGCAGCATGGCATCTGCCTCCCGCAGCCACGCCTGCCGGGTGGCCAGTGCAATGCGGCTGCCCGGGCGCAGCTCTTCGGCGCGTTCCAGCGCCTGTCCTACAGTCATAGATCTCACTCCTTTTCTGAAAAAGCCCGGCCGGGCAGCTGCTCCCAGCCGGGCTTCCTTTCTTCAGATTACTGTGCGGCGTTTTCCGCAGCCGCGATACGGGCGGCGGTCAGCTCGTCCTGCATCTGGCTGTGCTCCAGCACCTCGGCCACCTCGGGCGGCACTTCCACCTCCACGCCCCGGCGGATCTTATAGTTCACGCCGTTGACGCTGACGAACAGGTCGCCCTTGTAGCGGCTGTTGTCCTTGAACAGCCGGATACGCACATTTTTCTTTTCAGCCATATTTTCTCCTTCCTTTAAACAAAGCTCGCCCTTCGGGAGAGCTCCGTTGCGGCGCCGCATCAGCGGACTGCAACGGTGAGAGGGTTCCTCAGTTGGCAGCAGCCGAAGCGGAATAGCTGGATGCACTTTCGATGCGCACCATGTACTGCTCCACCAGACGCTCTGCCGCGCGCATGCCCTTCCAGCCCACGGAAGCACGCTGGTTCAGCGGGTCGTCGCCGTAGCCCAGCTGCTTGACGATGTGCTCCAGACCGCCGCCTTCCAGCTCGGTCACGCCGTAGGCGTGGGCACCCAGCACCAGCGTACCGAACACAGCCAGACCGGTGGGGCAGGTGTCATCCTTCCAGATCTTGGCCTCGCTGGTCTCGATGAAGCGGATATTGCCCAGCTTGCCGATCTCGCCGCGGAACATGGTGTCCGGGTCGGCGTACTTGTGCACCTCAATAAACTCCTTGCTGGTCTTGAGGTCGTAGGCGGCATAGGGGTGGATAATGGCGATGTAGCTGTCGCCGATGGGGTCCGCATTCATGGCACCCAGCTGTGCCGCCGCCTGGAAGAACAGCTTCGGGGTCAGGATGCAGGTCTTGTCCAGCGCCTTGCGGCTGGTCACGGCGGTCTCGGCACCGTCTGCACCCAGCTTAGGCGCATAGATGACGTTGGTGCCGCCAGCCAGCACATCGCGGGTGATGCTGTCCATGGTACGGCCCGCCTGACTTGCCAGCACACGGGTGGCCTGCACCACATTGTTGTCGATGGCAGTCATCTGCAGTACATCGGTCAGCGGGGTCCAGCCGCCGTACTGGTGCAGGTCGCTGGTGATGGTGGTCACGTTCAGGGTCTGGCCGTTGGGAGTCACGCCCTCGGTCAGCGGGGTATCGGCCTTGGGCAGGCTGTCGTACTTGCGGAACTCAATGGTCTTGCCGCCGTTCTGGGGCACAGGGTAGTAGTCCGCAAACTGGTCGTGCACCAGACGCGGCTCTGCCTGATCGATGAGACGCTTCTCATAGAAGGTCTTCATTTCCTGCGACATGGTCGCGGTGGTGTTCAGGTTCTCGGCAAACAGCTGGATGTTGAAAGTGTGGTTCATAGTCTGGTTCCTTTCTCTTGTCAAAACGTTACAGTTCGATCTGTGCTCCGTGGAGCACACGGCGTTCCAGTGCTTCGCGCTGGGCGCGGGTCATGCTGGCAACGTCCGGGCGGACGGTGGCCGCACCGCCGGGACGGATGCCGTTTTCGGTGGGCCGTGCGGCACGCTGCTGGATCCGCTCCACCACGCCCTGTTCCACCGCCTGTGCTGCGGTGCGCAGGTTTTCGTCGTAATGGGTCAGGCGGTAGGCGTCCTGCACCCGCATCCCGGGCAGCTGCATCAGACGGCGCATTTCCGGGCTGCGCAGTTCCTTCTGCAAATTGAAGTCCGGCTGGCTGCGGCGCATGGCCGCTTCTTCTGCCGCCCAGCGGGCGTGCAGGCCCTGCACTGCCGTCCGGGTGCTGCGGGCAAGGCCGGACAGCGGTGGCAGCTCTGGGCGCTGAACGGGCGGTTCAGGACGGGCTTCCGGTTCCGGCTGGGGCGCAGCGGGCACAGCAGGGGCGGCTTCACCGGGCTTCATGGTGCCGGAAGCGACTGCCTGCCGGGTCTGTGCTTCGCTCAGGGCCGGGGGAGCAGGGGCGGCATCGCCGCCTTCATTTGCAAACAGCTGCAGATCCATCATGCTCTTCTCGCCCCGGCGGCTCACATCCGCAAAGCGGACATTCTCCGGGTAGCGCTCAGCCAGCAGTGCAAAGCAGGCCTTGGCCAGTTCAAAGGCACCCTGCACCCATTCTGCGCAGGGCGCGTCTGCCTGCACCGCCAGACGCGGGCCGTCCGGCTCGTCAAAGGCATCGCTGCGAGCACTCTCTTCGCCTGCCAGCAGGCACACAAGCCCCTGCATCACGGTGCTGGCACCGGCGCATACGATGTCCTGCCCGGCAGGCGCATAGCCTGCGTGACCGGCAGCTTCCAACCGGCAGCTGATCCCGGCCGGGGTATCCATTTCGCTGTAAACAACCTTCATCATAAAAATTCACCTCCTTTTCAATGTAGATCCATGGCTCTTGCAGCAGCGGCCACCGGCAGTGCGCTGCCAAGGCCCGCCAGCTTTGTGGCTGCAGCCTGCCCGTTTTTCTGCGTGAACGCGCTGCTTACACTGCGGGTCAGGCCATCGGCATCGCTCTGGCCGCTGCCCTGCATCTCGATCACCACCGCCATCCGCACCATCTGGTCCTGCAGCTGTGCCAGCTGCTGGGCAAGGGTGCCGTTCTGCCGCACCCGCTGGCGCACCTTCTCGATGCCTTCAAAATCCATCATATCCAGTGCCGCAAGGGCGGCATCGGAATTCTCCGGCTTGAAAAAGCCCAGCTGATAGCATTCTTTTGCGGTCTCGTTCTGGGAAAGGCGGCTGAAGGTGCTCTTCTTGGCGGCACTGACCACGATGTCAAAGACCGGTTCCCGGCTGCCCAGCTCCACGCCGCCCACGCTGCCGCCGGGCACAGCCCGCAGTGCCTGCGCCGAGAAGGGCACGAACCGGTTCTCGCCGCTCTCGCCCACGATGCGGAACACCCGCTGCTCGTCGTAGAACTGGCGCATCAGCTCGATGATCAGATAGCACTGCTTGGCAAAGGCGCGGTAGGCACTCTTGAGCATATCGCGGGAAAGCTTTGAGCCTGCCTCCTGCAAGGCCGCAATGGCGCTGGCAGCGGTCACACCGCCGGCTGTGCCGCCCTGCGTCATATCCCGGTTGCCGCTGATCTCCTTCAGCTCCTCAATGCGGCTCTGGCGGTAGCTCAGGCTGTTGCCCTGCAGGCCGGCCGTCTGCAGGGGACGGAAGCTGTCGTCGTTCAGACGGCCCACCACATGCACGATGTCCCGGCTGAAATCGGCCAGTTCTTCCTCGTTGACCCCTGCCGTGTCGCTGAGCACGTACCGCTGCTTTGCGCTCAGCAGCACGTTCTCGTCCATGGCATGGTTCATCTTGTCAATGGCCGTCTGGCAGTCCTTCATCACATCGATGTACCCAAAGCCCGCCGGGCTGTCCTCTTCCACGAACAGCGGGTCAAATACAAAGGGGTACTGCCCGTGGTCGTACAGGCCGCTTTCTGCCAGCGCCGGGTCGTTCTGGCTGGCGTACAGCACCACGCCGTTGCAGAACTTGCAGTAGTGCAGCACCATGCGGCCACTGGCATCCGGCCGCTTATAGTACCAGTCCACCACCACGCTCTTGGTGCTGGTGTCCTGCCCTTCATCGTGGATGTACCGGGGCACATCCAGCACACTGGCGGTGCGGCCCCGCAGCTGCGGATACCGGGCGCTCAGCTGGGCCGTATCCTCAAGGCTCAGGCTGAAAAAGTCCGGCGACGCCTGAATATCTGCTGCGCCCGGCTCCCAGTAGAGCATCAGCAGGTTCACGCTGCGCACCGCAATGTCGCCGATACCGCCGCGCATTGCCGGGTCCCAGAAGATGCCGGTCACGCCGGTGCCGGTCTTGAGCTTGCGCCACCAGCAGTCGCTGTACACCTGCTCGTAGTCGGCCTGTTCCAGCACCACCGGCAATACGCTGGAAAGTGCCCGTGCGGTGTCCTCGTCATCTGCCGACCGGGGCAGCACGTTGGGCTCCGGGTAGTTGTCCATGGCGTCCGCATGCTTGTTGGCAATGCTGTTGAACAGCCATCCGCTGGAGGGCTGGGCCTTGCCGGGCATCATGGGGTTCCGGTAATTCTTCCAGTGGCCCATGCGGAACCACAGCTCGTTGTCCACAATGCGCTTGTCCAGCGCGGCCTTGCCCGCCTTGTAGCGCTGCAGCGTCTGCATGGCCTCAGCCACCTGTGCTTCGCCCACCGGCAGGCTCTCGTTCTCATAATCGTCCATCGCGTTTCTCCTTTAAATTCTGTAAAATCTTGCCTGTTTGTGCAGCTCCAGCGGGTCGTCCTGCAGGGGCGGCGCAGCGCAGCGGCAGGGCGGACTGATGGGGTTTTCCATCAGCACATAGCGGCACTCGTCATAGATGTGATCCTCCTGCCGGGTGTCGATGTCCTCCACATTGCTCTCATCGTACACAAGGTTCGGGATGGTGCGGATGAAGTGTTTGCAGGTGTTGAAGACCTGCAGCATCGGCCTGCCGTCCGTGTCAAAGTTCAGCCGGTAGTGGAACTGCATCTTTCCGGCCAGACGGGTGTGGTCGCCGGGGGCCCAGTGCAAAAAGCCGGGTGCCCGCTCCATCATGGCAGCAATGCTCTCGCCGCGGCTCTCATCAAAGATGGCCGGGTCGGCAATGCCGTGGATCACCCTGCCCCGCAGCAGAGGGTCGTTCTGCTCTGCCTCCCGGATGCGCCGGGCCTGTTCCACCGGGTCGATACGCAGGCCCTCGTTGGGGCGGCCCGTGCAGCCGTACAGTTCCCGGATACGGTAGAGCCGCCCGTCCTCATCCGCAGCGTACCACCCCACCGAGAAGGGCTTCGAGAAGCCAAAATCGAACCCCCGGTAGATGGTCCAGTGCTTCGGGATGGTGAAGGGTGCGATCACATGCGTCCAGCGCTGATCCTGATAATGGGCCGGGTCGTTGCGCCACTCGGTGAACACCTGACCGCTGAAGCTGTCCCAGCTGCCATAGAGCAGGGCCTGCTTTTCCGCCTCCGGCATGCTGGCAAGGCTTGCAAGGTAGCCGGGATCGTTGGCCAGCAGGGCGGGGTTATCAAAGATGCTGGACGGGATGAACACCCGCGAGCGCTGCAGCTTCTGCTCGGTGCCGTCCGGCAGCCTGACTGTGTATTCCTCCACAATGGGCGTACCGGGCGGGGCCGGCGTGATGAACCTTGCCTTCACCCACCCGTGGCCGATGCCGCCGGGATTGGTGGTGGCCCGCATGTACACCCGGGTGCCCGGGCCGGTGGGACGGTTGCGGCTCATCATGTAGCTGTACTCTTCCCATTCAAAATGGGTCAGCTCGTCAAAGCCGATAAAATCAAAGGCTTTGCCCTGATAGTTGGTGCGGTCCTTGGTGTACTGCATGGAGCCAAAATAGATCTTTGCCCCGCTGGGGAAGTTCCACACATGGGTGGTGGCGTTGTACTGCGCCTGCGGAAAAGCCCTGCGGTAGTACATCTGGCTTTTGTCCACCAGATCGGAAAGCTGCGGGTAGGTCTTGCGCAGGATCAGCGCCCGGTAGTGTGGGATATGCACCTGCCGCAGCGCTTCAATGATGAGTGCATCGCTTTTTCCTCCGCCTGCCGCACCGCCGTACAGCGCTTCCGGCTCCGGGCGGCGCATGAACTCGGCCTGTCTGGGTTGTGGCCGCCAGACCACCGGCGCTCTTGCTTCCTGTGTGCTCATGTTTCTTCCTCCACGGGCGGCAGGATCACCACGCCGCATCCTGTGCCCTCTGTCTGCGTGCCCTGATCGTTCAGGGTCTTGGCCACAGCGGCCAGATCCTTGAGCACCGCCGTGGCCTCCTTGAGGCCCTTGATGGTGCTGCCGTCTGCCGCGCCCGTTTTCTTTGCTGCCTTTTGGCGGGCATTCAGCTCCCGGACCTCCTGCGCCAGCAGGGTGCTCAGGGTGTCGGTGGCCCGGCTCAGGCTTTCCAGCCCTTTGGCCTGTTTTATCTGCCCCATGGTGTGGGTATCAGCTCCTTTCTGCCCCGATGTGCTGGGCTATGGCAAAAGGATACCACCGTCTGCCGCATTCCGACAGGGTGTACTTTTTCAGGGCCGAGCAGTATATTTGATTTGCAAAAATCCATGTAGTATAACAAAGTTGTATTTTAAGCAACGTTATCATGTCATTTTTTGAAAGCAGTGTATTTTTCCACCCGAAACCTGTGGCAAATCCCCCGGAAACGTTTAAAGTCATACTCATTTGCGATTTTTGGACAAAAAATGAAAAAAGTGTGTTTATTTTGTGGACAAACCCAGGCGGAACATGCTACAATAGCTTTTGTTCTTTCCCGCCGCACGCACCGGCGGGATGTTTTGGGAGCTGTGTTTATAAGCAGGGTGCGCCGAATGGATGCGGGCAACCCCCTTCAGGCGGTGTGCTGTGTTTATGAAAACGGCTTCTTATTTAAAATCAGGAGGTTCTTCATGTTAGAAAACATCTTTCATCTGAAAGAAAACCACACCGATGCCAAGACCGAGATCATGGCTGGTATCACCACCTTCATGACCATGGCCTACATCCTTGCGGTCAACCCCAATATCCTGTCCGCCTCGGGCATGGATTCCGAGGCTGTTCTGATCGCCACCGCGCTGGCATCCTTTGTTGGAACTGCGCTTATGGCTCTGCTTGCCAACTATCCGTTTGCACTGGCACCCGGCATGGGCCTGAACGCCTACTTCTCCTACACGGTCGTTCTCACCATGGGCTACAGCTGGCAGTTGGCCCTGATGGCCGTCTTTGTAGAGGGCATCATCTTCATCGTGCTGTCCCTCACCAATGTCCGTGAGGGCATCTTCAACGCCATTCCCATGACCCTGAAGAGCGCCGTCAGCGTGGGCATCGGCCTGTTCGTTGCTTTTGTCGGTCTGCAGAACGCAAAGCTGATCGTCAACAGCGATTCCACCCTCGTCACCTACCAGCACTTCAAGGGCGAGACCTTCTCCAGCGTGGGCATGGGCGCGATCCTTGCCCTGTTGGGTATCGTGATCACCGCCATCCTGCTGGTAAAGAAGGTCAAGGGCGGCATCCTGTACGGCATCCTTATCACATGGGTGCTGGGCATCCTCTGCGAGATCGCCGGCATCTATGTTCCCAACCCCGACGCAGGCATGTACTCCGTCATTCCCACCGCCTTCGTCAGCTTCGACTTCTCCGCGCTGGGCAAGACCTTTGGTCAGGTGTTCAAGACCGATTTCTCCGGCGTTGGCATCCTGAACTTCTTTGCCGTCATGTTCTCCTTCCTGTTCGTTGACCTGTTCGATACGCTGGGCACCCTGATCGGTGTTGCCTCCAAGGCCGACATGCTGGACGAGGACGGCAAGCTGCCCCACATCAAGGGCGCACTGATGGCCGACTCCATCGCCACCTGCGCAGGCGCTGTGCTGGGCACTTCCACCACCACCACCTTCGTGGAGAGCGCTTCCGGCGTCACCGAAGGCGGCCGCACCGGTCTGACCGCTATGACCACCGGCATCCTGTTCCTGCTGGCCACCATCTTCAGCCCGCTGTTCCTCACCATCCCGTCCTTTGCAACGGCTCCCGCCCTGATCATCGTGGGCTTCTACATGATGGGCTCCGCCGTCAAGATCGACTTCAACGCCCCCAGCGAGGGCATCCCCGCTTTCCTCACCATTCTGGCCATGCCCACTGCCTACAGCATCTCTGAGGGCATCGCCATCGGCGTCATTTCCTGGACCATCATCAATGTCGTCACCGGCAAGACCAAGGAAAAGAAGATCAGCCCGCTGATGTACGTGCTGACCGTGCTGTTCATCCTCAAGTACGTGTTCCTCTAAGAGCGTATTTCTCTGCATAATAAAACAGCCGCACTTCGCTCAAAATGAAGTGCGGCTGTTTTTTGTTATCGCTTATAGACCTCTACACCATCGTTTTCTTGCTTCCAAAGCAGCTTATATCTGCACCGTAGTAAAGTCTCCCTCAATAAGGCGCTCTCGGTATCTTCAGCAATCACCACGACTGCTGGGCGTTCCTCTTCAATTTCTTCTACATATTCCTGCATGATTTCCGGTGAGATTTTGCCGATTGGTAGTTGGTAAGAGAATCTGGTCGCATGTCTGCGGCCTGTCCGCAGATAAATGATATCCCAATTTCCGTATACAGAGATCGTATCCTCTGGTGTCGAGTTTTCTTCTATCAGCTGTATCACTTTTTGCTTTGTTTCTTCTGGATCATTTCCGCTTTGTGTCTGATAATTTTCCTGCTGCATCGCTGCCCAATCCGGCAGCAATAGCATACATGCAAGGCCAATCAGTACCACAACATTTGTCGCTTTTGTTTTTGCTGTTCGCCACGATCTTGTTTTTTCAAGCACCCGTGCCAGCGGATAAGCAAACAGTGGAATGTTCTGTACTCCGTAATGACCGTATAATCTGCCCGATATAGCTGTCATTATCATCGAAAGCATGATCGCTGCAAAGTAGGTTCGATTCAACACACGGCTTTCCTCATCGGAAAAATACCACAATCCGAACATAGAGAGAATTGCCGTTGGAGTCGCTGCATAGTGGAACAAAGCTATAAGCTGCTGCTGTATACCACGGTTTGTTGAATATAAGCTATTAAAGACGATATATGCCTTCCAAAACGCCTCCAACGCACCGTTCATTCCTAGCCAAATCAAAACCGGCGCTGCAACAATCACCACGCCTATAACAAACCACAAAACAAAATTTCCAAGTGTTTTCCATTTCTTTTCCATAACATTTGAAAAGAATATTTGGATGCAGAACACAACCCAAATTGCGATCATATTAGGCCGTAAAAGCAGTACTGCCGACAACGCCATGCCGCACATAACCAGTCGTTTGCGGGATACTCGTCCATTTTTCAAGAAATCCACAAAAATATATACGGCACCTGCAATAAACGGCATCGCATATTCCTCTGACATATTTCCCATATCACAGTATTCCCACAAGACACCCGCGGTCAGCAGTACCACCAGCACCGCTTCTCCCATCTGCGTAAAGAGGCGTGCTGTTTTATATGTTATAAAAAAAGTCACCGCAAGAAAAACGACCTCTACCAGCCAAATTCCCCACATCTCATTGATGCATGCTCCGACCCAGTTCAACAAATACAAAAGCGGCCCTTTGTGGTCAAATGTATCCCGATATGGTATAGCCCCATGCCGCATCATCATAGCAACAGTACGGAACACACTGGAATCTGTAGTGCTATCCCATTGCTTCATCGGGTGCTGCGGACTAAACAAGGTAAACCATAAAGTTCCCAGTATTATAAGCAGCCACACTGCCGTGTTTTCTTTCACTGTACTGTTTTTTATTCTTTTCGGTGTATCCATTACATTTCCTTTCGCAGCTGGTAGAAATCTCCCAAAGCCTTCCAGCCAATTTTGATAATTCTAGGAATATTGATTGAATTCACACCAGCCTGTCTCGGCTTAAAGGTGATTTCCCGGAAATCTATTTTTTCATGATAGAATGCAAAGTATGTTGTCATCATAATATTGGGAAGGTTATAATCCTCTGGCAGTTTTCCTATATATTTGCGCACAGTTTCTGTTTTCATTAGGCGAAATGGTGCATTTGCATCCGGTATTGTGACACCAAAATATGCTTTCAGTAAAAAGCAGACCGTCTTTTCAACAAATGCCCGGTCTCTTCCGTCTCCACGAACTATTCTGTTTCCAAAAATACCGTCATATTCTTCTCTGGCTTGCCAGAACGCGTCAAACTCATTTGGATTGGTCTGCCCGTCCGAGTCAGTCTGAAAAATATAATCCGCTCCATTTTCGATCGCATATTTATAAAGTGCGATCACCTTTGGTCCGTGGTAACGGTTCGTCTCCGAAAGGATTTCCAGCTTCGGAAACTCTTTTTTCATCTCTGTCAGAAGTTCATGCGTCCGGTCTGAGCTTCCACTGTCCGCAATTATCAGCCTGGATGTTTCCGCTTTTCCATCCAGGACAGGGTACCATTGTTTCACAGTTTTTCTGATATTTTCCTCTTCATTGTATGCCGGCATTACAACATAAATCGAGTCCATGAATATCCTCCGCATTTTCATATTCCTGCGCTCCAAACATTTTCTGTTTTAATTCGCGCAATTTCTTCTTCATTATATGCGGGGGGGGGTATGTTTGTCAATTGTTTCCATGTTTTTTCTTTGTCAGCTCTGCCATGCCGCAAGCCGGAAAACGCACAAGTCCCACCGTCGTTTCCGGTGGTGGGACTTGTTTTTTTATTTGCCGTACCCAAAGCCGCCCGTCTTGCCAGATGTCAGGAATCGGGCTATAAATGGTTCAGCGGATCTTGCCCTTAGGAGGAAGAATTACGAGCAGGATGAAAAAATGTCTGCCTTCGCACCCGTCCAAGCCTGTGGATATGTCAGCACTGGAGCAGACCCTGCGGAAGTTCCGCTATACATCTCATTCCTGAGCCACTACAACAGCAAGGCCCCCGGAAACCTTGAAAAAGGTTTCCGGGGGCCTTGCTGCTGTCATGATCACTTGCGTCTCGGGTGGATATGCACTTCCGGGATCGCTACGTTATCATAGTGGATCGGCTTATCTGCCGCCGGAGTGCCGTCCGCATCCGTATGATGTGCCACCTTGCCGGTATGGATCTCCGGCACGGCCACGGTTTCTTCCTCCTGGGGATGCTCCTGCTTTTTTCCGAGCCACGTTTTCAGATGGTGATAAAGCGACATTGCACGTCTCCTTTCCCGGTGCGGCTCTCCGCCCGGACCGCCAGATACACTCAGATAAAATTGATGAACACCGTAATGACCAGACTGTTCAGGAAGTCCGCAAACAGACTGCCCACCAGCGGGATCAGCAGATACGCCTTGACCGAGGGCGAATATTTATCGCAGATGGCCTGCATGTTTGCCATGGCGTTGGGCGTTGCACCCATGCCAAAGCCGCAGGTGCCGGATACGATGACCGCCGCATCGTAGTCGCGGCCCATGATGTTGAACACCACCAGCACCACATACAAAATCATGAACAGGGTCTGCCCGGCCAGTAGCACAATCAGCGGCAGGGCCAGCTCTGCCAGCTGCCACAGCTTCAGGGTGATCATCGCCATGCCCAGGAACAGCGAAAGGCAGATGCCGCCAATATCGTTGATCTCGCCCATATACACGGTGTACTGGCCGCTGTATTCGCCCACATTGCGGATGATCGCCGCCGCGATCATGGCACCGATATAGATGGGGAAGGTCATGCCCGTCAGGCTCAGAAGTCTGGACAGCACCGTGCCGATGCCCATGGCGACGATCAGCTGAAAGCTTGCCGCCGGGTACATAGTGGTGTGGCGCTCGTGCTTCATTTCTTCTTCCACCAGCAGGCTGTCATCCTCCGGTACCACCGTGGCCAGCAGGTTGTGCCGCTCAATGAGCATCTTGCCGATGGGGCCGCCCATCATGCTGCCTGCAATCAGGCCATAGGTGGCCGCTGCCGTACACAGGGTGGTGGCCCCCTGAATGCCAAAGTCCTCCAGCACCGGGCCAAAGGCACCGGCGGTGCCGTGGCCGCCCACCATGGGGATGGAGCCGGTGCAAAGGCCCACCAGTGCATCCACGCCCAGCAGCTTTGCCAGCCCCACGGCCACAAAGTTCTGGCTGACGATCAACACGATGACCACGCCCAGAAACACGATCATCGCTCTTCCGCCGCTTTTCAGTACCTTGAGGTTTGCCTGAAAGCCCACTGAGGTGAAGAACATCACCATGCAGACTTCCTTTAAAATATCATCAAATGCAAACTCGGCAACGCCGGTCACATAGCACACGCAGGTAAAAATGGCGAACAGCACGCCGCCAATGACCGGAGCCGGAATGCAGAAACGTTCCAGCACCTGCACCCTTTCCCGCAAAAATTTGCCCAGCATCAGCACCAGCACAGCAACGGCCAGTGTCTGATACATATCCAATTCGATCTTCATTGCTCTACTTTCCCTCAGTTCCCAGCCGTTTGATCGACCGTAATTCCTGCCGCCTTATAGTATGCGGCCGCGCCCGCATGGAACGGGATGCCAACGCCCTCTACTGCGTTTTCCTCCGGGTCCAGCGGGATGCCCAGCTGCTCTTCCAGCCCTTCCCGGCTGGAGAACAGAAGCTGTGTCAGCTGCTGCACCTGCTTTGCAGGCAGCGCGTTGCTGGCCAGCAGAACGGCTTTCACGCCCACCGTCTGCACCTCCTCCGTCTGGCCAGGATAGGTGCCTGCCGGCAGCGTGACCGTGTTGTAGGCGCTGTAAGCGCTCATCAGGCGCTGTGCCGCCGCACCGTCCACCTTCAGCAGCCGGATGCCGCACTCGCCTGCCAGAGCGGTCAGCACCGGGCTGGGCGCACCCACCGTCATAAAGATGGCATCCACCCTGCCCGCCTTCAGCTGGGCAGCGGCATCCTCATAGTTCAGGTTTACCATGCTCACCATCTTGTCGTTCAGACCATAGGCAGATAAGATCTGCCGCGCGTTCTGCTCCGAACCAGATTCCTCCGCGCCAATGCTCACCGTCCTGCCATGCAGGTCCTCAATGGACTGGATGTCGGAATCCGCCCGCACCACCACCTGACAGGTCTCGGTGTACAGCGCCGCCACGGCACCAAAGCCCCTGCTTTCCTCCTCGTCGGCAAAGATGCCGGTCTGGTCATAGGCATCCTGCACAAGGTCTGCCTGTGCAATGGCCAGCTGCAGGTATTCGCCGGCCAGCAGACGCAGGTTCGCTGCGGAACCGGCGGTAGCCTTCAGCTCCACCTGCCCGTTGTCCGTCTCATTTTCCAATGCTGCGAACCGCTCACCGAACTCCCGGTAGATGCCGCCCTCGCCAGCCACACCGAAGCGCAGCCGTTTGGCCTTTTCTGTCGATGCACATCCGCTCAGAACCGCAGCTGCCAGCAGAATGCCTGCCAGTGCCGCCGCGAGCCATTTCTTTTTCAAGATCACCACTCCTCTTCCTGCCGCCGCAGTGCGGCAGAGCTTTTATCCTAAATTATACGCATATTGCGGATGAAATGCAATCACCTTCTGTAGAAAAGGAATGCACTTACCCTCCGAACAGCCCGAAGAAGCTGGTGTGGGTCACGCCCAGCACAAGGAACAGTGCGATCAGTGCAAACAGCACTCCGATGATAATATCCATCTGGTGCACGGTCAGCGGAAAATGGTCGTACATTTTTTCTTTCGCATTCACAAAGTTTTTGTCGCCGTTGTTCAGCAGGCTCTTTTTGCCCTCCTCAAAATCCGCCTTCTGCGCGGCCAACTCTGCCTGCTCCTGTGCAAGCTGTTCTTCCCGGGCCGCAAGGGCAGCTTCCCGCCGGGCAAGCTCCTCTGTGAACTGCTCCCTTGTTCGGTTTTCCTGTGCCATAAGCACACCTCCTGATGTTGTTTTTCTTTATGATACCACACAAATGCAAATAAAAAAAGCGGGCCGCCTGCCCAAAAGCAGACGACCCACAGAAAAAGCTCTTACTTCTTTGCCAGATACTTGCGGATATCGATAGCCACAGCCACGATAATGACAAGGCCCTGAACGATGTAGGTGTAGGAGGAGTTCACGTTCATGAACTGCAGAGCCACCTTCATCAGCTCAAAGACCAGAACGCCGACCAGAACGCCGGGCACAGTGCCGACACCGCCGGTGGTGGAAACACCGCCGATGGTGCAGGCTGCGATGGCGTCCAGCTCATAGCCCTGTGCGGTGTTGACGGATGCGCCGCCGGACTTTGCAGCCAGCAGGCAGCCTGCCAGACCGAACATGCAGGAAGCCAGGATGTAGATGCGGATCTTGGTGGCGTTGACGTTGACACCGGCCACCTCAGCAGCAGCTTCGTTGCCGCCGATGGCGTACATGTACTTGCCGTGACGGGTCTTGTTGTACAGGAACCAGAAGCACCCGGCCACGATCAGAGCGATCCAGATCAGCACAGGCACACCGATGATGGTGTTGGAGGCCAGAGAGGTGAAGTTTTTGTTCAAAGAGCCGATGGGGGTACCGCCGGTGTACACAAGGCAGATACCGTAGACCACCTGCTGCATACCCAAGGTAGCAATGAAGGGCTGCACCTTCAGGTAGCTGACCACCAGACCGTTGCACAGACCCACGATGGCGCAGATGGCAATGACCAGAATGAACACCACGGGGGTGGACAGGGTGGGCATATTGGGATAGAACTTGCCGGAAGCGCCTTCGGTCTGCGCAAAAATGCAGGCAAGGCAGGCGGCAAAACCAGCCAGACGGCCAGCGGACAGGTCGTTACCGGTGGTGATCAGACAGCCGGAAATGCCCAGAGCGATGATGTAGCGGATGGACACGTTCTTGAACAGGTTGATCATGTTGGTGCCGGAGAAGAAGTTGGGGTGAATGATGCCAACGATCAGGGTGACGGCCAGCATCATCATGATAATGGCGTTGTTGCTGAGCCACTTGCCCACAGCCTTGCCATTCAATTTTTTGGTAGCTTCCACGATAGACAGCCTCCTTAATTACTGATTTGCCGCAGCTGTGTCAGGTGCGGTCTCGAACTGGGTAGCCAGCGCCATGATGTTCTCCTGCGTGGCATCCTTACCGTTGATAAAGCCGGTGATGCGGCCATCGCACATGACCATGACACGGTTGGACATACCAATGATCTCGCTCATTTCAGAGGAGATCATGATAATGCTCTTGCCCTGCTTGGCCAGATCGGCGATGATGCAGTAAATTTCGTACTTTGCACCGACGTCGATGCCACGGGTAGGCTCGTCCAGAATGAGCACATCGGGGTTGTTGGCCAGCCAGCGGGCAATCAGCACCTTCTGCTGGTTGCCGCCGGAAAGGCTCTTGATCTGGGTCTTGGGGCTGGGCACCTTGATGGCCATCTTTTCCTTGTTGGTAGCCACTAGATCGAGGATCTTTTTGTTGTCCAGCATGATGGGGCCCTTGCGCAGGGCATCCAGAGAAGCGATGGAGATGTTATCGGCAACGCTCAGCACGCCCAGAATGCCGGTAGCACGGCGGTCCTCGGTCAGCAGAGCAACGCTCTTGCGGATGGCATCGCGGGGCTGCTTGATGTTGACCTCTTCGCCCTTGATCCACACCTTACCGGAGGTATGGGCACGCAGGCCGAAGATGCCTTCCATCAGCTCGGTGCGCTGTGCGCCCACCAGACCGGCAACACCCAGAATTTCGCCCTTTTTCAGCTCAAAGCTGCAATGGCGGAAGGAGCGGGGATGGATGGAGGTGAAGTCCTCCACCTTCATCATGACCTCGTCCGAGGGCACGTTCTCCAGCGGGGGGAACAGGTTGGACAGCTCACGGCCGACCATCTTTGCAATGATCTCTTCCTTGGTCATGTTGGCAACGTCCCACTTGCCGATGTACTGGCCATCGCGCATGATGGTGACTTCGTCCGCGATCACCTTGATCTCATCCATCTTGTGGCTGATGTAGACCAGAGCAACGCCCTGCTCCTTCAGCTCCCGCATGATGCGGAACAGGCTCTCGACCTCGTTCGCGGTCAGAGAGGAGGTGGGCTCGTCCAGGATCAGCACCTTGCAGTTGGCGGAAACAGCTTTAGCAATTTCCACCATCTGCATCTGGGCGATGCTCAAAGAACCCAGCTTTGCATGGGGATCGATGTCCAGCTTCAGTTTCTTCAGCAGTTCATCGGTATCTTTGTACATTTTGGCGTGATCCACAACGGTGACAACGCCGTATTTCTTGGTGGGGTAGCGCCCCAGCCAGATATTCTCAGCCACGGTACGGGCCGGAATGGGCTGCAGCTCCTGATGCACCATGGCGATGCCGCGGTCCAGTGCATCCAGCGGGGTGGGGATGGTTACCTTCTGCCCCTCGTATTCGATCTCGCCCTCGTCCATCTTGTAAATGCCGAACATACATTTCATCAGAGTGGACTTACCGGCGCCGTTTTCGCCCATCAGAGCCATGACTTTGCCGGGACGGAGCTCCAGCTGAGCATGATCCAGGGCTTTGACACCGGGGAAGGTCTTGACCACGCCTTTCATTACCAGACGGTATTCTGACATTCCGCAAAAGCCTCCTTTATGGTTGTTTACAGGCGGGCAGTTTTTTCTAAAATAAGGCGCGTGCGCGGAGAAGATTTCTCGCACGCACGCGCTTTTTAGCTTTCGTTCAAGCCGTTAAGGCCTGCTGCGCACCTTGCATTGGTTCCGGGAAACTTTAGTCTTCCTTCAGGTACTGAGAAGCGTTGTCCTTGGTGACCTTGACGTAGTCGACCCAGTAGTACTTCTCAACATCCTTGCCCTCGACGAACAGCTTGGTAGCCTCGGCAGCCTTGGTAGCCTGACCCACGTCGTCGTTCAGAACGGTACCGGTCATGTTGCCATCGACAACGTTCTGCACAGCCTCTACCAGAGCATCGACGCCGACCAGGTAGACGTCCTTGCCAACGGTGCGGCCAGCCTGCTGGATGGACTGCAGAGCGCCCAGTGCCATTGCGTCGTTGTTGCAGAACACAACTTCGATCTTGTCGCCGTACTGAGACAGAGCGTTTGCAACGTCCTGCTGAGCGGTGGTCTGATCCCAGTTATCCAGGTACTCGTACAGGCACTCAACTTCCTTGCCGGCATCGGTCAGAGCCTTGATGGAGTACTCGGTACGGTACTGAGCGTCGATGTTCTCGGGGTCGCCCTTGCACATGATGTAGGTGACCTTGCCGTCGCCGTTGATATCGCCCTGAGTCTCGGTCTCGAGGATCAGCTCGCCCTGATAAGTACCGGACTGACGAGCGTCAGCACCGACGTAGCAGCACTTGCCCTTGTAGGAATCCAGAACGCTCTCCTCGGGCTCGCGGTTGATGAACACGATGGGGGTGCCGGAGGGAGAAACGGTGTCAACGATGGTCTGAGCGGAAGTGGTCTGGACGGGGTTGATGACCAGCACGTCCACGCCCTGCTGCAGGAAGGTGTTGATCTGCT
>ENA-OZGM01000466-OZGM01000466.1-human-gut-metagenome-genome-assembly--contig:-NODE-466-length-18413-cov-4.423576_pt1 | contig 18413 bp, 9 predicted proteins | sample MGYA00244655_ERZ653656 | MGnify/ENA primary metagenome ERZ653656 (study PRJEB26926, sample SAMN06164991) | human gut metagenome | biome: ENVO:00009003; feature: ENVO:2100002; material: ENVO:00002003... | reverse complement strand
TATAAGAGACAGGTCGCCCAGACCCAGGTATTGGATAATACCGGGTTGGATTTTGTCCAGTGGATATCTGACGATTTCTTTGCATTTCAGTATCTTTACCCAGAAAGGATCCTGTTCGTCGATCTTTTCGGCGTATAAGCCTGCATGGTGTATCCTTTTGGATATTCTGTTTTCAGACAAAAATTTCCCTTTTGATTTCCGGTGTAGCCCGTCTGCTTTCAGATTGATAAATTCGACATTGTTCCCAGCTGCATCTTGCGTGACAATGACTTCGTTTCCTGCCCCATCCGTGATACATGGAGAAACTTTCACTCCTTGCGCTTTCAAGTAGTGTAACATATCCGGTACCGACTCTGTTTCCAGTGATATAGAAACGAGGCGTTTTTTCTCTTTTGCCTGTTTGTCGACGATAAATTCTAAAAACTGTCGGTCGTTTATCTTGAATGACACGACTGTTCCTGAAGGGGACGGGTAGGAAAAGGCTTCGTCAAACCCTAGGAAACGCCCGTAATACTCCCGTGCCATCTCCATATCGCTCACGAGGAATGTCATTTTGGCAATTCCCCATACGGCAGGGCGTTGTACTTCCTGGGCTATAAGCGAGCATATGGAAATTAATCCGGTGAAAAGGATTGTAAATATTCTTTTGTATGTCATATCAGTCGATTATTTTGATTTGAAATTGTTTTCCTTCAAAAGTAATAACTAATCCGTTGTATGTTCGTGCTACGTTGATTTTTACGTTTGCCGGAACACGGTCTTTTGTCCCGTTTACATATACGACAACTGGAGTGTGAGGCGGTACACCTGCTTTGCTTTGCCAGGAGCAATAAGCTCCTAACCCTCCGAAAAGATGTGTATGTTTCCATCCCTTACGGGGTGTGAGCAAAGTGGAATACAGATTGCCTTCTGGTGCGCAAACGGCCTGTATGGTTGAGTGATAATCTCCGCCGTGAATACAAAGTCCTTGTTTTGATGGGGTTTCCTGTAACGTGTCGCCGTTAGGAATGCTGATTCCATACCCTCCGACCGATAAGTATAGCGGATCGGGATAATTATGCCAAAATACGTGAACTTCCCCGTCGTTTCCGATCAGTGTATGGGTAATCAGTTCGTCTTTCTGGAATTCCGGCGTGCGATCCTCTTTTCCAATGGATTGCAGGTGATATATGCTTGCGATATGATCCGGTTTTATAAATAACGTCCGGCTACGTAACCTGTACATCCACTGTTTTCCGTCATAGGAATATCCGGTTCGTCCTGCCCCTATATCTTCTCCTCCTTCTCCTGTCAGACAAAAGCCTATTGTGGCCGAATAGGCATGTTGGTTATATTTGACCGGGCTTTGCCAGATTGTTCTATCAAAAGGTTGCCCTGCCGGATATAGACGGGCGTCTCCATCAACAGGACTTACGTTGAGGGAGAACTGTGCTCCTTCGACAGCGACTTTTCCTCCTGCTATATCTGCTGGCATCGGCTCTTCTTTTACCTTCCAGAACGGATGGTTTTCCGGAAGTAATAGGCAGCACAGACCATGCATGGCGAAGTAGGGATCACCTGGGACAATATAGTTTTCAGCAAGGCTTTGGTTTTTGCCTAAATAGCCGATATTCAACAGCCCGTTTTCTCCCATGCATCCATTTTCCCAGAAGTATTTTAAATCACCAGACAGAATGCGCCTGGCTATTCCCGGAGATAGTGTGCTGTTCCCGTTTATCATAGCCCATCCGATGGCAGCATTACTGGCAAACCGGTATGTCAGTGATCTGCCCCAGGGAATATGCCCTCCGTTACGGGCATATTGGTAAGGTACGGTTTCCAGAAGACGCGAAGAGATATCTTGTATCCTTTTCCCGAATTGCTCTTTCCAAACGGGGTCGTATTGATAAACCATCTGATTGAATAACTGGAATCCCCAGAAATTGTAATAATCGAATCCCCGGTTGTTACCGTCTATGAACCAGCCATCTCCTCTGTACCATCCTAAAAGCCTTTCCATCATTTGAGTATGATGCGCCCGGTTGGAGTCGATTCCATTCCCGTATTTTTCGATAAGACTGGTTGCAAATAAGTGAAAAAAATAGTGGTTGTTATGATAAGTCGTGTTGAATGACTGTTTTTGAAAGAATTTGATCAGGTTCTTCTTCTGTTCGTTCGTGAGCGGATTCCAGAATCGTTCAGGACAGGCGTATATACCTAATGCGAACGATATTCCTATCTGGTCGTTGGGATCGGGATCTCCCCAATACCCTTCGCTCTTGGGATCTGTTCCCCTTGTTATGGCGTTTATAAAAGGCTTTGTGATAGAACCTTTGTATCCCGGAACTTCATCTTTGCCTGTTGCCGTTGTGTAGATGATGACACCGACCATGATGCGTTCCATGATTCTTGCCTGATTTTCGTTTCTGAAATCTTCAAGCTCCCGGTAGGCACCGGTGGATTCGGGCAAACTGAATATGCCGGTTTCCGGGTTTACATAGTTTAAAGCTCCGGCTATCAGTTGTTCGTTTATTTCTAACCAGTGTGCTCTTGTATACCCTGTATACGGGCTTGTTTGCCGGTCTTCCTTTGCATTTAAGGAGGCGGCGGACAACATATGGGTTGAAAATAAATTGAAGCAGATAATGGAGATAGATATAAAGAACTTTCTCATGGCATTAATTTAATTGATTATACGGATATTGTTTCCCACATACCGTCTATATAATTATCCTGCATCCAAGGAAGATTCTCATGACGATAGAACGGTTCAAGCTGTACGGCCAGTTCTTTCATCTGTTCTGGCGACAGTTTCTTGAAATTGCGGAGGATTTCCAAGTTGGAATTTACTACCGCTTTACTGTCCATACCGATTACGACGGCATCCGGCCCTTTTAGCGAAAGGGCATATCTGATGAGATCGGGAGCATGCAGTCCGGGGATCGTCTCCTTGGGACGTACAGCCTTCATGATGAGTACACCCATTTTATTTTTCTTACCGGCAGGAACAGCAATTTCCTGGCGGGGGGAAGGGTGCTTAGGGGTCCCATTGGTTCTAGCGACAAGCATGCTGTCAAAATCTCCCCTGTTTGCCAATTCTTTTAAGGCCTGTGCATCACCATGTCCGGAAAAACCGATAAAACGGGTGATGCCTTCCTCCTTCAACCGATGGAGAATGTCGATTAAATGTCCTTTACGACTCATTTGATTGACATCCTCGATGGATTGAATGTCATGTATTTTCAACATATCCAATTTATCCGTATTGAGCCGTTTTAAACTCAGTTCAATTTCTTTCATGGATTCTGCTGGTTCGCGGGCTGTCACTTTGGTCGAAAGAAATATCTCTTTCCGCCTGTATTTGACTACTTCTCCTACACGTACTTCACTGATAATATGGCGGGGAGATTTTTTCTTTCCGGGAGGAACAGCGATGGTATTATCGTAGGCGTGTGCCGTATCCCAATAATAGAAACCGTTGTCAAGAGCATAGTTTAGCATCTCGTACGCTTCTTCATCTTCGTCGATATGGCAGAACCGGCTTCCCAATCCTAAAACCATTTTAGGGATGATGACACCTGTTTTTCCCAGCTCCGTAGTTGGCAATCCTTTGGCATCATAGGGGTTCTTTATTCTTGCCAGGTCCATCGATACAGAAGCTAAGCTGTCTGCCGTGATTAATGAAATCCCCGCACCGACTACTCCTTTGATAAAATCTCTTCTGTTGAAATCTTCCATTTCTGTTTTCTTTAAATTGCTGAATAATTGGGGTTGTGTCGAAACTGTCCTGTTTCCGCGCTTGACGCGGAGATAAGGGGATTTCGCACAGCCCCATGATTTATTTTCTTATTTCCATAGCGGATGCTGCTCCAGTTTCGGATTCCTACTTAGTTCGTTAACCGGAATCGGATATACATAATATTTCTTGTCTGTTCCGATATTGACCCCTTTGCGGGCAACACGCTCTTCCATGCAGTTCATGCGTTTATAATCATACCAAAGATGGCCCTCGTAGCATAATTCAACAACCCGTTCCCAGATGAGCGCTTTATTGAATGCATCCTTGTCCAAATTAGTAATACCTGCAAGACCGGCACGTTCCCTTACCAGGTTGATACCGTAATATTTGTCATAGGAGCCACTGAATCCGGTAGCGTTATTGACCGCTTCAGAGTGCATCAGCAACACGTCTGCGTAGCGGGTGAAATGGTAATTCAGGTTGGAATTCTGATCACCGACCCCCGTCTCTTCCGGATCAATGTATTTCCAAGTATGTACCAATCCTTTGTTTACGTCAAAGTCTTTTCCCCATATTTTTTCCTCTCCTGTTTTTGTGTCGATGAAGGACAAGATGATGTTGGTGGCAAGACGTTTGTCACCTGGATTATTCTTTAACATGTCTTCATAGAAGTTCATCGTCCCTCCGAATGAGGACCAGCCGGCCATACCGCAAACGTTCTGGTCACGTATGCTGGACATATTTACCCAATTCGATCCGTTCAGATTCTGCTGAAATTCGGCATCGAAGATGTATTCTTTGTTGTGCTCTCCGGCTTCTTTGAAATTCATGGCGTAGTTGGGATCCAGGTCGTAGTTTCCGGATTTGATGATATCTTCGCATTTTGCAGCTGCCAAAGCATAATTTTCTGTCTTGTTCCAGGGATATCCGGCCATTGTCAGATATGTTTTGGCTAGAAATGCCTGAGCGGCCCCTTTGGTGGCACGTCCTACATCTGTTCCAGTATATGAATCCGGCAATGCAGATTCAGCAAAGGTTAAATCTTCGATGATTTGTTTGAATACGGCATCGCTTGTCCCCATATTCGGAAGGTTTTGGTCATCCTGTTCGGATGCGGTAGTGAGCGGTACATTATCGAACAAGCGTATGAGGTAGAGATAAGCAAGCCCTCTCATGAACCGTGCTTCTCCTTCTAAACGCTTAATTTTGGCTGGATCGCCGCCGATATTCGGAATGTTTTCAATCGCTACATTCGTACGAAAAACGACCTGGTAGAAGAATTTCCAAACTAATTCTATACCGTCCGTATTAGGAGTCCAAGTATAGAATTCGAATGCGAGCCGGTAAGGCACAGTCGAGGTTTGAGCGGATGAACATTCCGCTGGGTATTCTCCGATCATTAATGCGGCTCGGTGAAACGAGATATCATTGTCTTCAGAGGATACGAGTCGGCTGTATATGGCATTTACAGCAGCTTCCGCATCTGCTTCCGTTTTGTAGAAGTTGTTTGGAGAAAGAAAATCGTATACGTCTTCTTCCAGGAATTTATCAAAACAGGAAGTCATTAGGCCCATTAAAATAAGGCTAGAAAATATGATTTTATAGATTGATTTCATAACAAATCTGATTTATGAATTATTTAAAAAGCAATGTTTACTCCCATTGTAAAAACTTTACTTGTTGGATAGGCATTGTAGTCTACGCCTAACTGACGGTTATTTTGTCCTTTACTGTTCACTTCCGGATCAAAACCCGAATAGCCGGTTATTGTGAACAGGTTTTGGGCACTGACATAAAGCCTTAATGACTCGATGTGTTTCCGGATCGGGAAACGATATCCCAATACGATATTTTTTAAGCGGACATACGAGCCATCTTCGATCATGTAAGATGACAATGGCAGATAAGCATGTGGTGCAAGGCGTGGGGCTGGAATATCCGTTTGTGTGTTGGCCGGAGTCCAGTAGTTCAGCATATCCCTGCGTTGTGATGCAAACGGAGATACCATTGCATACTCTCCACGTCCGAGATTCATGATGTCGTTTCCGATGCTTCCGTTAATGAAGATACTTAAATCGAAATTCTTGTAGGTGAAGTTGTTTGTCCAACTGAAAATGAAATCGGGATTTGGATCTCCGATAACTGCCCAGTCTTCACGGTCAATTTTACCATCCTGGTTCAAGTCTTTGAATTTAGGAGAACCTAACCCGTCCGTCGTTAATGCTTTTGGATGTTTGGCAACGGTTTCACCATTGGTATTTATGATAGTAGCATCCATCATTTCTTGGTTTTCAAAGACGCCGTCATAAACATAATATTTCCAGATGCCTACCGGATAATTTTCTTCCAGCCAGCTACCCTCTACTCTCAAGTGCCCGGAGAGGTATCCGTCCGGTCTGCCCGGTGTTACATCAGGCATGCTCAATACCTTATTTCGGTTCATAGAATACATAAGTATGGTATTCCAGGTGAAAGCACCCGGTTTATTACTGGTGATCAGGTCATAACTGACACTGGCTTCGATACCCCAGTTACGAAGTGTTCCGTGATTGCTGAAGATAGAACCAAATCCGGAAGAAAGAGGGATTGATACGTTCCAAAGAAGGTCTTTCGTCTTTTTGTAGTAATAGTCGACATTGAAGTTCAGTCGGTTGTTTATAAAGCCGAAATCTATACCAAGGTCTAAGTTTGAGGTGGTTTCCCATTTCAAGTTTGAATTCGGAATCTTATTCGGGGCGAATCCGGTTGCTTTATCGCCGCCCAGATTATAAGAATACTGTGACAAACTGGCGACGGAAGAGTAACTTCCGAATCCCTGATTACCGGTTAAACCGTAACTAGCACGTAGTTTCAGATTGCTAAGCCAGTCTGCCTCTTCCATGAATGCTTCTTCCGTAACACGCCAGGCTAAAGCTGCTGACGGGAAGAATCCCCATTTGTTATTGACTCCGAATTTGGAGGAACCGTCGGCACGTCCAGTCAAAGTTAATAAATACCGGTCTGCATAGTTGTAGTTAATACGTCCCAGCCAGGAAGCCATTTGTGAAGACCATCTGGACGAGGTCGGAGTTCCTTTGGTCGTGCTTGCTGACCCCATGCTGTTATCTTCCAATACGTCGTTTACAAAGCCGGAAACGATCGTCTTTCCTTTTATCTCTTCGTCATACTGGATCGTCAGACCGGCAACAGCATTGATGGAGTGAATTCCGAATTTCTTCTGATAGGTTAATAAGTTCTCGTTCAGATAAACTGAACGTCTGTTCCAGCCTTTGGTTGCGATGCCGTTATCACTCTCTCCTTGGAATACAGTAGAAGGAAGATACGAGTCACGAAAAGCATTCGAATAGTCAGTGCCTCCGCGGATTTCGAGTGCGAGTCCGTCCGTCAGCTTATTCAGATTAAATTTGATGTTGACATTTGCGATGACACGATTGATGGTCGACTTGTCTTTTGCCAGTTCAGCCAAGGCATAAGGGTTGCCCGTTGTTACTCCGTAAGGAGTCTGGTTCATGGTCGAAAATGTCCCGTCTTCGTTATATACATACATGGTGGAAGGTATTGCCAATGCTCCGTTGATCACACCTCCCCCTTGTGCGCCGTCGCCCTCAGAAAAGGCCACATTCGAAAAGGTCCGGCTTGCGGTAAGCGATGTTTGTACATTGATCCAGTTCGAGATTTTAGAATCGATATTGGCTCTCAAGGATGCACGTTTCAGATCTGAGTTGATCACAATACCGTCTTGATCGAAGAAGTTTCCGGTGACGGCATATTGATTGTTTTCAGATCCTCCACTCAAACTTATTTGGTGATTGTGCATGAGAGCTGTACGGAAAATCAGATCTTGCCAATCCGTACTGTTGTTCCGGTAATAAGAGGGTTCTTTCCATTTCTCGTTGGCTCCTCCGTAAATGGGAGCAACGCCTCCGTTTTCGGCTGCAATATTGGACATGGTAGCAAACTCTTCGCCATTCATCATCTCCATTTTATTGGCAATGTTCTGGACTCCGAAATAACCGTCATACGTTACTTTGGTTTTTCCTGTTTTTCCTCGTTTGGTGGTGATCAGAACGACTCCGTTTGCTCCTCGGGAGCCATAGATGGCAGCAGATGATGCATCTTTTAATATTTCAATGGATTCGATATCATTTGGATTGATCGTTACCATTCCGTTGTTGGCGATTGCACCGTTTTGGTTTCCTTCTGCCATCGCTCCTGCTCCGACAGGGAATCCGTCGATTACATATAAGGGTTCATTACTGCTGGAAAGAGAATTTCCGCCACGTACACGAATGGAGACCTGGCCTCCCGGAGCACCAGATGTGTTGGTGACCTGTACACCGGCTGCTCTTCCTTGGATACCCTGGTCTAAGGAGGTCATCGGTAACTTTTGCAATTCTTCTGATTTGATCGATGATACGGCGCCTGTCAAGTCGCTTTTCTTGACCGTACCGTAACCTACAACGACCACCTCTTCAAGAGCTTTGGAATCTTCTATAAGCGTAATGTCGATGGTCGATTTATCACCAACAGTGACCTGCTGTGAGACGAAACCGATGTAGGTGAATTCTAATATCGATTTACTGTCGGGCACATCGATGGAATAATGGCCCTCCAAATCTGTAACAGTACCTTGCGTACTCCCTTTTACAACTACATTTACACCGACTAGCGGTTCATTGTGTGCGCTTTTTACGACTCCTATCACTTTTTGTTGAGCAAACATAATAGTAGTGCTCAACAAAAAAGCAAGTATGATGCCAACTTGCCGAAATGAATCAATGATCTTTTTCATATAATGCTAATTTAAAGTTTAACAACATTTGATTATCTCCTTTGTCAAGCTTAAAATTATTGATAAGATATGGAGGACGGTAGAATAAAACGGTCATTAACTAATACTTTTTTGCATATTATGCCTTCTTTGCCATAAAATGCCGATTAGTGCAATTGAAATGCACGCAGGAAAAAATCTTGTCAACGGAATAATGATTTTTGCTGATTGCTTCTTGTCAAAAATACGCAGAAATAACTTGCAAATCCATGATAAATATTTTGCGAACGGTTGTTTCAAGGGTAAAAAGAATGGGTGCTGAAGGTCGTTTTTCCGTGAGGTGCGCAGAAAATTGCGGCAACGACCGTCTTCATCGCCGTGAAGTCAATGTTTATATGCCATACATTCGGCAGCTCGCAGTAACGAAGACGGTCGTCATGGCGATGAAGACGGTCGTCATGGAAATAAGGTGCCGAATGCCCTGAAAGTATCTCTCGGGTGCTTCGCATATTACTGTACACTCTCCGGCTACTTTCTGTATTTTCGATTCTCCAGGAGTTAAGGTTGTCCAGAATGCTGGAAATACCGAGAAATAGGTTGACGTATGCAATCTGATTCGGGCGGAATGGACAGGTGGTTGTCATATGTGTCAGAAAAATCGACTTAACGATGTGAAAAAGGTAGATCGAAATGGATCGTTTTTTTCTTGAAATGGGAAAATAGTGAGGTTATTGTAAAAAAGGGTGCATGCTTCCGGTAAAAAAGATGCATCCTCTTGCCAGTGGACAGTTCGGGGGTTTATTCTTCATCAGACTTTTTATGATGGCGGAAGACAAATTCGGACGGAGATTCTCCGAACTCTTTTTTAAAGATTCGTGAAAAATAAGAGGCGTTGTCTATTCCTACCCGATCCATAACCATACTGATAGATATGTCTTCTTCTGCCAATATTTGGGCGGCCTTTCTTAGCCTGTAATTACGAATGAATTCGACAACAGACTGTCCAGTCAGGGCTTTTACTTTGCTATAAAGCGTACGCCTGCTCATTGCCAGAGTGGATGCGATCTGTAAAACATCGATATCGGCATTAGACAGATTTTTTTCGATGACTTCTGTCAGTTGTTTCATAAACTCGGCATCTCTTTTATTTATAGACGTGTCGGTGTTGTTCGTTTGTGCAAAATAGTGTTTGGCATAGTATTCCCTTATTCTTGCCTGTTGTTTGAATAGATTGGACAGGCTCAATAGCAGGATTTGTTTGTTAACCGGTTTTTTCAGATAGATATCGGCCCCGGAGTAGAGCCCTTCTATTTGGTTCTCATCTCCTGTTTTAGCGGTTAATATAACAACCGGTATGTGGGAACTGTCAATATTCTCTTTGATCTTTTTACTTAATTCGATACCATCGATTCCTGGCATCATAATGTCTGTCAGGACGAGATCGATATTTTTATTTGCAAGCAGTTCTAAGGCTTCCTGGCCATTCGCCACTTCTTCAACATTATAGTATTCCCGGAGAGTTTCGGATAAGAGTTCTCTCAGATCATTATTGTCTTCCGCAAAGAGAATGTTCTTTTTCTTTGAATCTGGTAAGGGAGGGGTAATCGGACTTATCTCATGATCCATAAACTTGGAATTATTGTCGAGCTTACTCTCTGGATTATGGGGATCGGCTTTATTATTATTATGAAAATCATTTGCTTCATAAACAGATGCATCGTCGGGAAAACCGATCACGATGTCGGAACCCAGATCTCTTTCACTGTAGACGGCAATATATCCTTTGTGTAATTCAACCAGGCTTTTGACTAATGCCAGCCCTATACCTGATCCTAAATGCTGTGTTCCGCTCGATTCGCTGACTCTGTAATAACGTTCGAATATATGTCGGATAGAAGCTTCTGAAATACCGACTCCACTATCACTTATGACCAATCCGAAAAGATTTCGAGTTTCATTTCCCGATTGGATGATGATTTTATTCGCATGCGTGCTTGTGAAATTCCTGATGTCAGATAGGGTCTCGACTTTTATGTATCCTCCTTCTGGAGTATATTTGAATGCGTTGTTGAGCAGATTCAGAAGTATTTTTTCCATTATTTTTTTATCAAAATAATAATTTGCAGCAATAGACGGGTCCTGTTCTACCGTATACCGTATTCTTTTCTGTTCTGCCGATTCTGAGAAATCGGAGCAATTGTCCGATACGAACTGATTCCAATTACCGATTTGTATATTGAGTTTGATTTTATTGTTCTGTAAAGAACGGAAATCCATTACTTCATTTACCAGAGCTAATAATCGTTTTGCATTATTTTCAAGGATCGATATGTACTTCCCGGCGAGATTCCCGGCTTTGATCGGTTCCAGTGCTGCGAGGATGAGCGAAAGAGGTGTCCGAAAATCATGTGAGACATTTGTGAAGAATGTTAATTGTGCCTGGTGGTATTCTTCTTTTTGTTCTCGTTCCCGTTCTTCCAGATAGTAGTACATTTTAAGCTTGCGCTGGTAATTGTAGTAACGGATGAGTGCATAGAGAATGAGCAAAACTAAAAGAATATATGCGACAATTGCCCAGTTGCTTAACCAGGGAGCTGGTTTGATAATGATTTTGAGAGAAGTCAGTTCACCCCATACCCCATCATTGTTAGCGGTCATGATTTCAAAGTTGTATGTTCCTTTTGGTACTTTGGAATAGGAGACAGACCGATGGCTGGCATCCGTCTCGATCCATTTGTCGTCATATTTCTCCAGACGGTACCGGAAACGGTTTTTGCCCGGATTCAAGTAATTCGTAGATGTAAATTCGAAAGAAAAATTATTCTGGTTGTAATCGAGCACCAGTTCTTTTGTCTGAAAGATGGAAGATTTCAGAGGTGAGTTCTTAGTATTGGGAATGACGGGGATGTTATCGAGTAAAAAGTCGGAAAGGATTACGGTGGGCTTATAGTTGTTATAAGAGATTTTGGACGGGCTAATAATAGAGAATCCCTCATTTCCTCCGAAATATAACTCTCCGTTGGTCGATTTGAATGTGGAGAAAGGGTAATAAGTTTGTCCCTGTGCTCCGTCGGCTTTATTGAACTGCTGTAGCCTGTTGGTCTTGATGTCCATACGGAATAAGCCGTTATCGGTTCCCAGCCATATATTGCCTTCATTGTCTTTATTGATACTGTAAATAGAGTGGACTTTATATTTTGACAAATCGGCTTTTAAGGACAGGCTCCGGTTCGGGATATCGTAAATAAGTAGGCCGTTACCGTGTGTCCCTATCCATATGGAGTGTTTGTCGTTGTCAACGTAAATTGTTTGGATGTTCATGCCTTTTGGATTCTTGATATCCGAATACCTGTAATCCGCCACTTGTACATGGTGGGTCCGGACATTCATGATTAATAACTGATAGGCGGAAGCGATCCAGAGGGTATCGCCATTTCCTCTTCTGATATCACTGATATTTCCATTTGATTGAATTGGAGGAGCCAGGAAATTAATATGTTCCGTCATATTATCCTTGATTGATAAATAGGTCAGGAAATCCCGGTTCATCAGATATTTTATCCAAAGTCCGGAGTCAGCTTCGGCAACAATTCTTTCAACATGGTCGTTTATCAGCATGTTGTTGTTGAGTGTGTAATGGGTAAAATGTTCGTTCCGAGTATCGAGACAATCTAAACCTCCTCGCGACATGCCTATCCACAGTTTGTTGTCGGTGTATAAAAGGCTCTGTATATTATCGTAAGAGAGGCTGTTTTTAGTAGGACTATATTTGAAGTGGGTAAAGCTCCCGGTTTGTTTGTTGTACCGGTTAAGCCCCCCGCCTTCCGTGCCGATCCATAAGAATTTTTCATCTTCGGCGAAACTACTGACGACCGAATAGCTTAAATCGTCCGTCCTCCCGTTGAATGATTTCAGACTTTTCTGTTCGTCAAGGTTAATGAAGCAAAGACCTCCCGAATAGGTTCCGAACCATAGGCATCCTTGTGTATCTTCGGCAATTCTCCAAATAGAATTGCTAGGTAATCCGTAAGGATCAGTTTTTTCATATGAATAATGAGTAAATTCGTCGGTTTCCGGATTCAGTATATATATTCCCCGTTGTCCGGTAATCCATATATGGTTAAATTTATCAATGAATAGAGCCCTGGCGGAAACTCTTGTGTCTCCCGCCGGATAAAAGAAATCATATTGTTTGATTGGCTGATAGCTGTTAGTCGAAATGACGACCAGGCCTTTACTCTCGGTCAGGGCATAGAGTAAGGAATCTGCTTGGATAATGTCGGCAATATTGTATTCGGGAATATGAAGGACCTCCTGAAACCTGTTTCCCGTTTCGTCATATAAGTAGATTTTTCCTGTTGCCGTCCCGATATAAATCTTGTTATGCTGGGTACAAATGCCTGAAATGTCGGGTATGTCGCCCGTTTCCGATTTTATAGCCGTAAACCGAAAAGTTTCCCGGTCAAACAAACCGATGGAGGAAGGATTGGATATCCATAATCTTCCTTTCATATCCTCTTTAATGAGTGAACATCTCCCTGGTTGCAGACGATCGAAATTATCGGTCAGCGAATTGTATTTGAGGAGTCCGTTGCTGGTTGTCACGTAAAGGTCACCTTCCTTATCGATCTCCAATCTTTCGAAAGTCAGTGAGGTGAAGGGAATTGTCTTATTGATTTTTTCTGTATAAGGTTTAAAGGTGTATCCGTCGAATCGGTATAGATTGTTGACAGTCGTCACCCAGATAAATCCCCATTTGTCTTGCCGGACGTCGCGTTGTCCGTTTATGCTTAATCCTCCGTCAGGAGATATCCGTCTGATTTTGTAGTTTGATTCTATTTTATTAGGGTGGCTACTTACTGCGGACAAATGTGCCAATGTTATGATCGCAAAAAAGAGAAGAAGTATGATTTTTCTGAACATGACAAAATAGTATTACTTTGATTCAACCGATAGTGAGACAAAGTTATAGAAAGATATGAGAAATAAATCATTCTTAATTGTTATTTTGAGCGATCGAGTATTTTCGGGGGAGTATTATAAGTTCAAACGCATTGACTTCCGGTGTGCGGATGCCCGGCTTTAGCTCTCCACCAATTATGATTGTCATATTTGCATTGTTTGCGATGCCGGCACCGGCACGTGCCAGTTCTTTGTAGTCGCCTAAGTGGGTCCAGCGTTTTGTGAAAGTATTGTATTGTAACAGGGAGGTATTGAATTTATACCAGTCGGTAGGATGTCGCAGATAATCCGGCTCGGGGTGGTTAAGAGCGTCACGGAAACGGTTGTAGTTTACGCCTCCTATCAAAAAGATGGAGCTATCGCCTGATGCGATGGCGCAGCCTCCTGTAATGGTACGGTGGGAACCGTCTGCAAAAGAAGGTAAAAAAACTTCATTTTTCCACTGTTTTGTTTCCGGATGATAAGAAAGCATATCTGTACAGACAATGGCTTCCTGATGGGGGGATACCGGCTGGAAACCGCCTGCCAGATAGAGACGTATGCCATCCCCGGATTGCTGTGCTGTGAGGACAGGCTGTACCCGGACAGGTCCGGGGAAGTCTGGAAGCCGTACCCATTCCTTTTGAAGTGACGGTGTTAGCTGTAATGAAAAGAGCGGGTTTGTAGGGGCGGTTTGCGAGCCGTCCTTACCTATTGGAGCCGTTTGCGACTTGCCTTTACCCCCGGCGACATATAGGTGACCATCGGCGTATGTGGCTGAGAGATTATCCAGCGGTGTGGGAAGTGATGGCAGTTCGGAGATATGCAGTTGTTGCTTTTCCCCGTCCCAATTGACGAAGAAGACCTGTCCAGAGACCTCCTCATTGTTGTTTCCTCCGATCCAGACGAGTCCTTCGGGTGTTGTGACTGATGCCCCGTAAGCAAGCGGCAACGGTAGTTTGCCGATCCTTCTCCATCCGGCAGGAGATCGGGTGGTGATATCTAATGCATATATATCGCTGTAATATTCTTTAGTACCCCCTTCGGCCGCTGGTTTGTCGGGGAAGTTACATCCGCCTGCCACGAGCAACTGTCCGCCACTGATACCCGTAAACGGAGCAGATACGCCTGATGACGGACTTTTTTCAGTGCCGGGTAGGTCGGGTAGCCGGAACCAGCTGACCGGAGACGCTTCCGAACGGAATGTCGAAGCCGGAAGTCCCGCTTCGTTCACTAAATTGGCGCGGGTGAAAGGTTGCCAGCCGTAACGGACGAATCTCGGATTTTGTATTTGGTCACTCCATATTTTTACGGTCTTTCCATCGATGATTTGTGCCTCTGCGGGGACGAATAGACCATCGTGTCCGGCTACTTCGAAAGTGCGCAGTTCGCCTCCGTCGGAACTGTGCATGCCTTTCCCGTAATCGAATGTGATATAGGCCGCGCCGTCTTTGAATTTTACCGAGCGGTAGAGCGGACCGGACGGCAGGCAGTCGTGCCCATACGTCTTGTTGAGCGCCCAACGAGCGAGGCGTTCCCCTATTTCACGTTTGTGGCGCGGGTGGACATCCAGGGAATCGCCGTGATCGCTGCTGACCGCCATGCCGCTGTTGGGGATCGACCGGAGCATTCGGCGCTGGCTGTCCCGGAGCCAGGGCCAGCTGGGACGGTCGATGCTGGAAAGTTGCACATAATAAAAAGGCAATTCTTCCGCCCAGTTCTCCCGCCAGTTTTTTGTCAAAAGATGAAACAACCTCTCATGTGCTTCCATATTGTGAGCATTCGATTCTCCCTGATACCAGATGACACCCCGTATCGGGAACTTTTCGAGCGGCCGGATACCAGACTCATATAAGTAGCAAGGCTCGTAGGGATGCCGTTGCTGTTTGTTTGCCGATTTACGAATGTTCAGGGCGGCACGTTCCCGTGCCCAGCCTTGAATGAAATCATTCTGTTTCCAATCATAGAGGATATCGGGAAATTCGAATTCCAGAGTTCCGCGGTCTATCCAAGCCTCCGCCGGTGAACCGCCTATGGCGTTCAGGATAAGCCCGACCGGGACCTGCAAGCTGTCTGACAACATCTGCCCGAAGGCAAAGGCTACGGCGGAGAAACGATTTGCCGTCTCTTCGTCGCATTCCTTCCATTCGGTATCCCGGTAATATTGAAGCCTGTTAAGGGAGTCCAGTGTCGAAATGTCCCATTCTACCGCACTTGTCGCCCACCGAGGCTTCATATCGAAAAGACGGATTTGCGGTTTCCGGGCGGCAAATTCCAGAAAAGCCTTCCGCTGGCTGTCCACGGCACTGCTGACTTGGAACGCCATATTCGACTGGCCGGAGCAAAGCCATACTTCGCCGATCAGGACATTTGTATAATCCAGTTTTCCGGATGCAGCCGAGATACTCAACGTGTACGGACCTCCTGCCTTCATCGGCGGCAGGGTGACTGACCATTTCCCGTCCGGAGCCGTTACCGCTTCGCCTTTCTGTCCGGCGATGTCGACCGTTACTTTTTCTCCGGCATTGGCTGTCCCGGCTATCCTGAGCGGCTTTTCCCGTTGGAGTACCATATTGTCCGAATAGGTCATGGGCATTTGAAGACCTCCATAATCTCCGGTTAACGCCTGGCAGACTGTCCGTGCAATGATTCCGGCTCCTTCGGCTGTGGGATGCAAAGCGTCAGGCAAGAGGTCGGGACGGTCGTAAAGTCCCGCTTGTAGGTCGATCAGCCCGGTATTGGCGAGTGTTGCGATATCTTCGATGTTTTGTTGTATCTGCCAGTACCAATCGCGTGTACCCGATTTAAAGCGTGTGTGCCGGTGGGAAATCGGCGTCAGACGGCAAATCCAGATTTTACACTTCGGGTTCGCTTGCCGGAATGCATCGATCAGGGCCAGATAATCCTTGGTGAAGTCATCCCGGTAATTCGGCCAGTCACGCGGGTCGGTGTCATTCAGTCCGAGATGGATGACGACCTGGTCGGCAGCAAAGTCGAGAGCTGCCTTGTATTCCTCCTGCTCGTTGTAAGGACAGTGTCCCCTTCGCAATAGCGTTGCCCCACTTTTTCCGAAATTGACAACTTCGTATCTTTCGCCCAACATCCGTTGAAGCTGGGTGGGATAACTGTTCTTTTCGCGGTCCTCGATTCCGTGGCCGTACGTTACACTGTTACCGACACAGGCCACCTTGATCTTTTGTGCCTGGATCGTGGCACTCAATAGGATGAATAAGCAGAGCAGGATCTTTTTCATTTACTAATTGTTTTTTATGAACTATCTGACCAGTTGTTTCTCTATAGGGGAACGACAGTTTCATACAAGGGAAACAACAATTCCTCTATAGGGAAACAAGATTTTCCTTATAGAGAAACTGTTCCTCCATCCCTGTATGATTTGCTGAGGGTTGGGAAGTAATTCATGCAGGACTACTTGACTAGGTCGGTCAGTCTGATGGCCTGGAAAGTCATGTGAGCGACGCTTGATTCGTAGAAGATGCCGACTGTCTCCTTGTCGATCATGGACAGGCAGGAGTAACCCCAGCCTTCGTCTTCGTCCAGCGTCACCTGATTGGAGAGTGGCCAGGTCATACCTCCGTCCGTACTTACCTTTATGGTGATATGGTTACGTCCCTTTGTTGTGTTTGGGTTGGAGAAGATCAGCAGGTCTTTTCCGGTGATGTTGTCTTTGGCATCTACGTGGATGAGGCTTGCCATACAGACCGGTTCCTGCAGGGCACTGCGGCTGGACGGATGTTCGTACCAGGTCTTGCCCAGATCACGGGTGGTGGCCACGGCGCGGCTGCCTCCCCGATTATCACGCATATTCAGCATCAGGACACCCGGTTCGACTTCGGCTACCTGCGCTTCGGTCGTGTTTGTGCGTGCCAGGTTATGCAGATGCCAGGTGGTTCCCCGGTCTTTGCTGTACATGATGCCGGCATTCGGTATGCGGGTGGAATCGATGAACTGGATAGGGAAAACCAGCGTCCCGTCTTTCATCGTGATACCCCGTCCCGGTCCCTGTAACAGGAAGTACCAGGAAGGATCTTTCACCTGCGAAGTAATATTGATCGGCTGGCTCCAGGTCTTGCCGTCATCTTCGCTTTTGACAAGCATCAGCTGGGCAGTGCTGTCAGCTGACATACCCGGCATGGAATTCCACCAGGCACGTCCGTTCCCCATGCCATGTGTCCAGGCGGCAACGATCCAGATCGTATTTGTTTTTTCATCCACCAGGATAGATGGGTCGCCCACACCATTCTGTGAGTGAGGTAGGCCCCCCGTTTCGCCGAACGTCATCGCAACGCGCATCGGCTCCCAGGTCTGCCCCTTGTCAGTGCTACGGCTTACCCCTATATCGACCATTTCCTGCAGGTCCACACTACTGTTGTAGCGGATATCGTACACGCCCAAAAGTGTCCCGTTATTGGTCGTTACCAGTCCCGGAATACGGAAAGCCGCAGCCCCGTCGTCACCGGCATGGCGGACACCGATTCCCATGCGGCGGACATCCGATTTGCCATCCCACACGATTGTCGCCGGCATATTGTTGACCTCCGCCATCGGCATCTGGACAGTAAAAGTGGTCAACAAGGAAGCCTCCGGTTTCATCTCGATGCTGATCCAATAGTAGTTGACTCCTTCCACCATCGGCTGGTTGCTGGTGAAGGTCACGACATTGGAGATATCCGTCACCTCGCTTTGTTTAACGGAATAGGAGGGATTGGCAGCCTTTGTCTTGCCTTCCGCGTGGCTGGATATGTAGGAAACCGGACGGTAATGCTTTCCCTGTCGGGAAGTCGCTTCCGTTCCACTATAGAAAAAGCGTAAAGCCTTTATGTCGTTTAAGTTGATCCCCTCTTTGAATTGCAGGGAAAGCTTGTTGAGCACATCTCCTTTGTGGCCCTGTATACGCATTTCCACTAAGATATTGTCCTGTCTCTTATACACATCTCCGAGCCCACGAGACTGCAGCTAATCTCG
>ENA-OZGM01000449-OZGM01000449.1-human-gut-metagenome-genome-assembly--contig:-NODE-449-length-18763-cov-4.588465_pt1 | contig 18763 bp, 16 predicted proteins | sample MGYA00244655_ERZ653656 | MGnify/ENA primary metagenome ERZ653656 (study PRJEB26926, sample SAMN06164991) | human gut metagenome | biome: ENVO:00009003; feature: ENVO:2100002; material: ENVO:00002003... | reverse complement strand
GAGATTAGCTGCAGTCTCGTGGGCTCGGAGATGTGTATAAGAGACAGTCTGTATTCACCGCGACAAAGTCGACGCCGCGCGCACCGGTGCGCACCATGCGGTTGACCACATTGTTGCCGCCGCCGCCAACGCCGATGACCTTGATCTTAACTACGTTTTCAGGACCGGTCTCCAATCCGAATGCCATGTCGGTTCCTCCTGCAATCTGTTGTATGGGCAAGGCACTTGCCGCTGCAAGCGCCACAATATCAGGTATTTGCTATCTTAATCATTGTATTACGGTTTTCCCGCGGGGTCAATAGCAATCGGCCATTTCGGGGAAACTTTTTTACGTCAACTTCCGCCTTTATTCCGGGATGAAGTCAGCCCTGCCGTCGTTCATCAGGTTGATCGTGCCGGTCTGATTGGCTTCAAGCTGCTCCACCACCGTGCGCACATTCCCGAGCTTGTAGGCAATGTCCGCATCCCAGGGCATTTTGACCGTAAAGCGGTCCAAATAGGTAAAGGTGATGGCCGTGCCGTCGCTCAGGTCGATCTCGCCGATCATGGAGAGAAGCTGCTTATCCTCCGCCGTGCGCAGCAGCGTGAGCAGGCGCTCGAATTTATACGAATCCTCGTCCGCAAACGCCGCCATCGCGCCGACCGCGGGCTCGACGAGCGTGCAGCCGGTCACGCGCGCGCAGCCCTCGGGGATCTGCGCCGCGCGCTCCAGAATTTTGCCTTCGCCGCTCATGAGCCATGTGCCGTTTTCGCCCGTCAGCGCAGCGGAGGCCGTGCACTCCGTCACGGTCAGAATGAGCGCGTCGGGGTATTTGCGGTTGATGACAACGGTCTCCACATACGGAAGCGTGTCGAAAATGGATTGTTTGACCTTATATTTGTTCAGCAGCACAAGGTTCTGCTCCTTCTGCACGCCCGCAGCCTCGATGATCTGCTCCTCGGTATAGCGCTCGTTGCCCTCCACCACGATCATATCGATGCGGAAGAACATCGTCAGCGCGCCGAGAAATGCGGCGATCACGACCGCGAGGCACAAAAGTCTCAGCGGGAAAGAGGCTCTTCCCCGCCTGCGCCGTCTGTTTCTTCGCTTTGACGCCATAGTTTTCCTGCCTTTTTTCTTCGTTTGCTTATGTACCCGTCTCCCGCCGCACATGCGCGCCCAGCACGCCAAGGTCGCGCTCGATGCTCTCATAGCCGCGGTCGATGTGCTCGATGCGCGAAATGCGCGTGAGTCCGTCGGCCTGCAGGCCCGCAATCACAAGCGCCGCGCCCGCGCGAAGGTCGGTGCACTTGACGCGCGCGCCGTGCAGGTGCTCGCGTCCCGTGACGACGGCCACGCGCCCCGCGACGCGCACCTCCGCGCCCATGCGCGCCAGCTCGTCGACATGGCGGTAACGGTTTTCAAAAATATTCTCTACAAAAACGGTGCTGCCCGCGCTTTTCAAAAGCGCCGCCATCAGCACCGGCTGCGCGTCCGTCGGAAAGCCCGGATAGGGCGCCGTGCGCACAGGGCGGATGGATCTGAGACTGCCATCACTTTGGAGGAAAACATCGTCCTCCCCGCTTTTGACCGTGCAGCCCGCCTCGCTCAGCGCGCCGGACACAGTCGAAAGCGGCCGTGGGTCGACGCCGCGAAGGCGCACCTCTCCCCCACAGCAGGCCGCGGCGCAGAGATACGTCGCGCCCACGATGCGGTCGGCGATGATGCGGTATTTCCCGCCGTGCAGCGCGCGCTTTCCCTCGACTGTAATGATCGAGCCTCCCGCGCCGCGGACGTTGCCGCCCATCGCGTTGATAAAGTTCTGTAAATCGACGATCTCCGGCTCGCGCGCGGCGTTGTAGATCGTCGTCACGCCGTCTGCGCCGCAGGCGCAGAGGAGCGCGTTTTCCGTCGCGCCCACGCTCGGCATGGGTAAGTACACATCGCTCCCGAGAAGCGTTCCGCCGCGGCACTTGAGCTCGCCGCCCGTCTCCCTGATCTCTGCCCCCAGGGCGCTCAGGGCGCTTAAGTGCAGGTCAATGGGACGCGGCCCCAGCTCGCAGCCGCCGGGATAACAGATCGTCGCTTCCTTGCAGCGCGCCAGAATCGCGCCGAGAAAGATGACCGACGAGCGCATCTCTCGCATCAGTGCGTCGGGCACGACCGCGCGGTCCATGCGCGCTGTGTCCACCACGAGCGCACTGTCCTCCCAGTGCGTGCAGCAGCCCAAGTGCCGCAAAATGGCAACGGACGCATCCACGTCCCGCAGCTTCGGACAATTTTCGATCACGCAGGTGTCCGCGCACAAAAGCGTCGCCGCCAAAATCGGCAGCACACTGTTTTTTGAGCCTTGTATCGTGAGTTCTCCGTACAGGCGCTCCCCGCCCTCTACCAACAGCTCACACATCATGTTCCCTCCCGCAAGCACATTACTTTTCCATCGTATGGCTTTTGCGGAAAATGGGTGACTGCCGGCTTTCGCAGGGCAATAGTTAGGCATTTTCAGTATAGCCATTTTGCCGCGGCGCGTCAACTTCTTTTTGCCTTGCTTTCCCGCCCGCTTTGTGGCAAAATGAGATTATTGTATTTCTCCCCGAAAGGAGTCTTTTTTCATGAAAAAAACGCTCAAAGTCGCGCTCTATATTCTGTTGGCGCTCGTTCTGATCGTGTTGGCCTACGTCATCTATGTCTTCGCCGCCTACTACCGTGTGGAGGATATGCAGAAGCTTGGCGTTGCGCACTGCGACGCCGCATCTGCCGCACCGATGGAGGGCGCGCCGCAGACCGGCGTCACCTATCGCGTTTCGTCGGCCAACGTGGGCTTCGGCGCGTACAGCGCCGATTACAGCTTCTTCATGGACGGCGGCAAGGAGAGCCGCGCCCGTAGCAGGCAAGCCGTTGATGAGAATATGCGCGGCGAGGTCTCGCTCGTCAAGGACCTTTCGCCCGACTTTGCGCTCTTTCAGGAGGTCGATATCTACGGCACGCGCAGCTGGCACATCGCAGAGGACGCTTATCTCGACGATGTGATGGAAAACAGCGAATTTAACAAGGTATTCGCGCAGAATTACGACAGCCCGTACCTCTTTTATCCTCTTATTAACCCCCACGGCGCAAACCAGTCCGGTATCCTGACGCTCTCACGCCACCCGATCTCTTCCGCCGTGCGCCGCTCGCTGCCGATCGAGACGGGCATCATGAAGCTTGTCGACCTCGATCGCTGCTACTCCGTCAGCCGCATCCCGATGGAAAACGGCAGGGAGCTGGTGCTCTATAACCTGCATCTTTCGGCCTACACGTCCGACGGCACGATCGCGACCGCGCAGCTTGAAATGCTCTGCGCCGATATGCTGGCGGAATATGAAAACGGCAACTACTGCGTCGCGGGCGGCGACTTTAACAAGGACCTGCTCGGCAATTCTGCCGAGATCTTCGGCGTTGCGGGCGGCGAGAACGACACCTGGGCGCAGCCCATCCCCGAGGGGACGATCCCCGACGGGCTCTCCCTCGTCGTGCCGTTTGACGTCAGCCATCCCGTCGCCACCTGCCGCACGGCCAACGAACCCTACAACGAGGAGACGACCTTCCGCGTGACGGTCGACGGCTTCCTCGTCTCCGACAACGTCGAAGCCGTCTCCGCCGACGTCGTTGACGCGGGCTACCGCTACTCCGACCACAATCCCATCTATATGGACTTCATTTTGAAGGCGGAATAAAGCGTCAAAAGTAAAGGAAGCGAGCCTCACGGCTCGCTTCCTTTTTATTCTCTTTCACTTGAGCAGCGTCATCACTGTGTCGTAGATGCGCTTGGTCGCGTCGGGGATGCCGAGCGCCGCCATGTTTTGAGACATCGTCTCCATCCGCTGCGGATCGTTCAGGATGCCCGCCGCGGCGGCAAAGAGCTTCTTGCCGTCAAGGCCCTCTTCCGGCAGCACGAGCGCCGCGCCGTGGTCGCCGAGCAGCGCCGCGTTCTTCTCCTGATGGTGGTTCGTCACGTTGGGCGACGGCACAAGTATCGCCGGAACGCCGAGCGCCGTCAGCTCGCTGAGCGTAGACGCGCCCGCGCGGCAGATAACGAGGTCGGCGGCGCGCATGACAGTCGCCATGTCGTAGATGTACTCGCGCACGTCGAGCGCGGGATGCTCGGTGATCTCCAGCCCGTCATCGTGCATCCACTGCTGCATCGGCTTCCAGCAGATCTCGCCGACGCCGTGGATATGGTAAAAGGGCTCCTTCGCGCTCTCAAGCGCCAGAAACTCCGCCATCGCGCGGTTCATTGCGTTCGACCCGAGGCTGCCCCAGAACGAGACGATGAGCTTGCGCCCGTCGTTCATGCCGAGCTTTTCCTTCGCCTGCTGCTTGCTGATCGTGAAGAAGTCACCGCGCACGGGCGTACCGGTCACGACCACCTTTTCGGGGTGCTTGTAGTGCGCGCGGCAGTCCTCAAAGCCAACCATGATGCGGTCGCAGTGGGGCTCTAACTGCCGCGTCGTCAGCCCCGGCACAATGTTTGACTCATGCACCGCCGTGGGGATGCCCGCCTTTGCGCCGTAGCGCACGAGCGGATAGCTCGCGTAGCCGCCGGTGCCGACGATCAGGTCGGGGTGAAAATCATTTAAGATCGCGTTCGCCTCACGCTCGGCGTGGGCGAGATTTTTGAGCGAGACAAGGTTGTGCTTGATCTCCGCAGGCCTGAACGAGCGGTGGAACGATGAAATGTTCACCGTACGGAACGGATAGTCCGTGTGCGCGATCAAATCGCGCTCCAGTCCGCGCTCCGCGCCGACGAATAAGATCTGCGTGCCCGCGTCCTTTTCCCGCATATAGCCCGCGAGCGCGAGCGCGGGGTTGACATGCCCCGCCGTGCCGCCGCAGGTAAAGATGACCTTCATAGCCGTTTTCTCCTTCCCGCGTCAGCGCATCTGGCGCGAAACGCTCAGTACGATGCCGACCTCGGCCAGCTGCACGGCAAGTGCCGTGCCGCCGTAGCTGAAAAACGGCAGCGAAATACCCGTGTTCGGGATCAGATTCGTCACGACCGCGATGTTCAGGAATACCTGCAAGGCGATCTGCGTCGTCACGCCGACGGCAAGAAGGCTTCCGAAGCGGTCGCGCGCGTGCAGGGCGATCCAGTAGCCGCGGATGACGAGCAGCGCGAACATGACCATGATGATCGTCGCGCCGACAAGGCCGAGCTCCTCGCAGATGATGGCGAAGATGAAGTCGTTGTGCTCTTCGGGCAGGAACAGAAACTTCTGCCGGCTCTTGCCAAGGCCCAGTCCAAACAATCCGCCCGAACCGATGGAGAGCAGGCTCTGCCGGATCTGATAGCCCTTATCGCGCATCCACTCTTCGTTGAACGGGTCGAGCCAGATGTCGATTCGGCTCGAGTTGTAGGTGATGATGCCGGTCGCAAAGGCGTAGATCACCAGCAGCACCAGCGCAAAGCCGAGACCGACCCAGTAGTTGCGGATACCGCCGACGTACATCATCACCGCACCGATGCCGAGCAGCAGCACCATACCGGAAAAGTGCGGCTCCTTCGCCATCAGCGCCGCAATCACGCCGAGGATGGCAACATAGGGCACGATGCCGTAGCGCAGCGTGGCCATTTTGTCTTTCTTCTTCGAAATGCTGTCGGCAAAATAGAGGATGATGCCGACCTTGGTGATCTCAGACGGCTGGAACTGGATGGGTCCGAGACGGATCCAGCGCTGCGCGCCGTGCGTCAGTCGGCCCGTGCCGATGCCCGGGATCAGAACGAGCACCAGCAGGATGATGGAAAAGATCAGCAGCATCTTCGCCACCGCGCGATAGCGCTCGTAATTGATCTTGCCGACAATAAACATCGCCGTGATACCGAGGATCGCAAAAATGCCCTGACGGATAAGGTAGTACGCGGGGTTACCCTCTTCATAGTAGGCCGAGGGGAAACTGGCGGAAAACAGCATGATCAGGCCCACGCCCACGAGCGTAAGCACCAGCAGAAGATACGGAAGATCCAGCGGTCCGCGGCCCGCTTCGCGCGCCGCCGCCTCGATGGCCTTCGCCCGCTCGCGCTGCTCCTGCCGCAGCAAGCGTTCTTCCTTGGTCATGCAGTCTTCCCCCCTTCATACTGATTGCAAACTCGCGCTCTGCGCGAGTTTGCCTCCATTTTGCAACCAAGCGTCGCAGACTTTCGCGCCCGCAGGCGCGAAATATTTTTAATCATTTTTCGCCGCGACCGGTGCGTGGCGAAAAATACTTCTCGCAGAGTGAGTGTCGAGCCGCCAAGGGCGGCGAGGCACAGAGCGCCGCGCATCCCCTCTCATTTTTGAGAAACGGCTTGCCGTTTCTCAAAAATGAAATCTGTTGAGTACTCCGAACAGCGCCGCCAGGCAGCACAGCGCACTCACGCTGGTGAACACAGCGACAAGCTTTACCTCGCTCCAGCCGCAGAGCTCGAAGTGGTGGTGCAGCGGCGCCATCTTGAAAAGGCGCTTGCCGTGCGTCGCCTTGAAGTAGATGACCTGCAAAATGTCGGACAGCGTCTCGCAGATGTAGACAAAGCCGACGGGGATCAGCACAAGCGGCATATCGTAGGCAAAGGCGAGTGCCGCCACCGTGCCGCCGAGAAACAGCGAGCCTGTGTCGCCCATGAAGACCTTGGCGGGGTGGAAATTATAGATGAGGAAGCCGAGAATTCCCCCGACGAGCGCCGCAGCATAAATGCCGAGCTGCTCATAGCCCTGCCACCAGATGGCGAGCACGGTGAAAAACAGGCCGACCGGCACCGTCACGCTGCCGGCCAAGCCGTCGATGCCGTCCGTGATGTTGACGGCGTTGACCGTGCCGACGATGACAAACGCCGCAAACACCATGTACACCCACCAGCTCATGACGATCTGCGTGTTGAAAAACGGCACGTAGAGGTTCGGCGTCAGCATACCCTCAAAGCGCATCAGGCAGAGGAACGCGACCGCCGCGGCGAGCTGGAGCAGGAACTTCTGAATGGCCGTGAGGCCGAGGTTCTGCTTGTGCTTCACCTTTTCAAAGTCGTCTAAAAAGCCGATGCCGCCGAAGATCAGCGCAAAAAAGAAGATGTAGAGGTGCTCAAAGTCCCCCGCCATCATGCCCTTCCAGCCGCAGATCAGGATAGAGACGAAGATGCCGAGGATGAACATTAAGCCGCCCATCGTCGGCGTGCCGGCCTTTCCGGCGTGCCAGGTGGGGCCGTCCTCGCGGATGCTCTGTCCGGCCTTGAGCTTTCTCAGCTCAGGGACCAGAAATTTTCCCGTGATCGCGGAGACCGCGAAGCTCAGTATGCAGGCAATGATGATCTTCATGTTCGTTTTCCTTCGCCGCGTCGGCGGCGTCCTTCCTTTGTACTTGCGCGAACCTCTCGCGCACGACCTCCCTCTCGTCGAGGTGGTATTTTATCGTTCCGATCTCCTGATAGGTCTCGTGCCCCTTGCCGCAGAGGACGACGACGTCGCGCGCTTTCGCCTCGCGCAGAGCAAAGCCGATGGCCTCGCGCCGGTTCTCGATGACGGCGAACGGCGTTCTGCTCTCCAAAATGGCGGGGAGCACATCTCGCAGGATGGTGTAAGGGTCTTCGGTGCGAGGATTGTCGCTCGTGAGAACAACGAAGTCCGAGAGCGCCGCGGCGATGCGGCCCATGCGGGGTCGCTTTGTCCTGTCGCGGTCTCCCCCGCAGCCAAAGAGCGCGATGACGCGCCCGTCGGCAAAGCCGCAGACCGTGGAGAGAATATTTTTGAGCCCGTCGGGCGTATGCGCATAGTCAATGATGACGGTGAACGGCGCATCAAGCGGTACGACCTCGCACCGCCCCTTAACGCCGACACATTCCGTCAGCGCCTTCGCCGCGTCGGAAAGCGGCACACCGAGCGCCTGCACAGCGCAGAGCGCCGCGAGCGCGTTATAGAGCGAAAAGCCGCCGGGGATGCCGATTTTCGTCTCCTCGTGGTCGAGGTCGGTGCAGGCGGTAAAGCGCACACAGTCGTTTTCGTAGCGGGCACGCCAGCCGACAAGGTCATTCGTCATGCCCTGCCCGAATGTGATCCGCTCGCTCGTAAAGCGGGCGAGCAAGCGCTCCGTCCACGCATCGTCACCGTTGACGCAGGCGATGTCACACTGGTCGAAAAGCCTCGACTTCGCGTCGCAGTAGGCCTCCATCGTGCCGTGGTAGTCGAGGTGATCCTGCGTCAGGTTCGTGAAAACACCGACGCGGAATCGGATTCCTTCTACCCTGCTCTGCATCAGCGCGTGGGACGAGACCTCCATCACGGCATAGGTGCAGCCCGCATCGACCATCTGGGCGAGCAGGCGCTGCACGGTCAGCGCGTCGGGCGTTGTGCGGTCGGTCGGGATGGTCTTGTCGCTGATCAAATTCTGATTCGTGCCGATCAGGCCGACCTTTGCGCCCTTCGTGCACTCCAAAAGCTGTTTGATAAGATACGTCGTGGTCGTTTTGCCGTTTGTGCCGGTCACGCCGACCACGGTGAGTTTTCCCGCCGGAGTACCATACCATACCGCCGCGCAAAGCGCAAGCGCTTTGTGCGCATCCGGCACTAAGATATAGGGAATTTCCGTCTCCGGCGGATGCTCGCACACGGCGCAGGCCGCGCCGCGCGCTTTGGCTTCGGCGATAAACTCGCCGCCGTCCTCCTTCTCCCCCGGCAGGGCGAAGAAGAGGAATCCCTCTTCTACCTTGCGGGAATCGAGCGCAAGGCCTCTGACTATCAGGTCAGGCGGCGCATGCGCCGTTTTGTCTTCTAATGCGGAAATAAGCTCAGATAACTGCGTTTGAAAAATTCCTTTCGGAATTGGGTCTTGCTGTCTTTAGTCGCGCACCGAGCTGTCGCTGAACTGGACGCGCACGACCGTACCGGCCTCGACCTCCGTGCCCGCGGCGATACTCTGCGAGATGGCGCGCACCGTGGACGAGCTTGCGTTCGTCGCGCCGGAAACGCCCATGATGAGCCCCGCGTTCACGATCTTCTGGTTCGCGGTCGCGGCACTGTCGCCCACGACGTTCGGGACGATGCACTTGTCAGTCGACTTCTCCGCGCCGAGGTAGAGGATGATCTCCGCGCTGTTCGGTACGATCGCGCCGCCTGCGGGCGTCTGGTCGGTGACGGTATCGCCGCTGCCGACGGTGCGGAAGCTGAAGCCGTTCGCGCTCAGGCGCTCGGCCGCCGCGTCCTTGCTGAGGCCGACGACGTTCGGCACAGTCTTATCCGCGCCGACGAGCTCTTCAGCGGTGTAGCTCGGCTCAATGCCGAGATACGGCAGGATCTCGCCCATGACGGAACTCGCCACGGGGGCGACCATGTTACCGCCGGAAACGTAGGTACCGGTCCACTTGCTCGGCTCGTCGAGCGTCAGGAGCATCATCACCTGCGGGTCATCCGCAGGGGCGAAGCACACGAACGAGACGATGACGCCGCCGCCGACCTTATCGGCCGTGCCGGTCTTGCCGCCGATGCGGTAGCCCGCGACCTGACCGTTCTTGCCCGTGCCGCTTGTGACCTCATACTCCATGATGTCGCGCACAAGCGCGGACGTCTCCTCGGAGACGACCTGACGGATGGGCGTGGAGTCGTGCTTGGAGACGACGTTGCCGTCCTGGTCGGTGATCTCTTCGACAAGATAGGGCGTATAGAGGTAGCCGCCGTTGACGCAGGCGCACTGCGCCGCCAGCAGCGCGATAGGCGTGACGTTGAAGTTCTGGCCGAAGGCGTAGCACGCCAGCGCCAGCGTCGAATATTTAATTTCGCTGTTGACGAAGCCGCTGGCCTCGCCCGTGGTGTCGACGCCGGTCTTCTCCGTCAGGCCAAAGTCCAGCATGTACTGGTAAAACTTGTCGTTGCCGATGCGAAGGCCGATGTTGATGAACGCGGGGTTGCAGGAGTTGGCGAACGCCTGCGTCAGGTTTTGCTGGCCGTGACCGGGCGCGCGCTTGGAGCAGTTGATGGTCTCGCCCTCGATTTTTACGCTGCCGCTGCAATAGAAGCCCGTGTTCAGGTCGACAACGTTTTCCTCAAGCGCCATCGCGAGCGTCAGTGTTTTGAACGTGGAGCCCGGCTCGTAGGTGTCGTTGATGGCCTTGCTGCGCCACTGCTTGTTGAGAAGGTCTCTCATGTTTTCGAGGACCTGCTCCTCCGTCATGCCGGAGGTCAGAAAGTCGTTGTAGACCGTGCCGGGGGAATTCAAGTCGTAGGTCGGCAGCGACGCCATCGCCAGCACTGCGCCGGTGTTGACATCCATGACGATGCCCTCGGCGCCCTTGCCGGTGCCGAAGCGCGCCTCGAGCTCCTGCACACCTTTCTCAAGGTAATACTGGATGGTCGTGTCGAGCGTCGTGTGCAGGTCGCAGCCGTTTTCCGCGTCGAAATACTGGTCGTACTGGTAGAGCACGGAGCGGCCGTCGCGGTCGCGCGCGGTGACGACCATACCGTTCTCACCGGTCAGTTCGTCGTTGTACGCCGCCTCAAGGCCCATCGCGCCGCCGTTTTCATTGGCAAAGCCGATGACCTGTGAGGCGAGCGTCCCCTTGGGATAGGTCCTCTTGCTCGTCGGACGAATGAAAACGCCCTTCAGGTCGTTTTCATTGATGAATTCGCGCACCTTGTCGGCCAGCTCGTCATCTGCTTTTTTCTTGAGCTCTTCGTACTGCGAGTTCGTTTTCTCCATCTTTTTGAGAATGTCAGCGGGGTCAAGGTCCAGAATTTCAGCAAGGCCGCCCGCGATCAGGTTTTGATCCTGATCGTTTTCGATGATCTCCTTCGGAGAGATGAAAATATCCTCCGCCGAGGCGGACATCGCTAGGATGGTGCCGTTTCGATCGTAGATCGTGCCGCGGCTCGCCTCCACCGTGGTGCGCAGCGTTTGCTGGCGCACAGCGACGGACTGGAGCTCGTCATGCTCGGTGATCTGCCAGTGATAGAGTTTGGTGAAGAGCAGCACAAACGTCAGCACGCCGAACACGCCCAGAAGCAGCAGCGTTCTTGTCTGAATGATGCGGTTTGCGCGGCGCGCGGATTCGGGCCGTCTTTTCTGGTTCTGGGGGCGTGGTGCCACAGTCGTTCATCCTCCTTAAAAATGGAAAAGGAGTAAGGAAGCTCCTTACTCCTTATGTATAGCTTCGCTCATTTGAAATATTCCACCACTGCGCATACGCCGTTGCCAAGCGACGTGAGCGCCCGCGACAAAACGTTCTGGCTCTTCTGCTGGTAGACGACCACGCTGTCGGGCTCCGACAGGTCGATGTAGTAGACCTGCGAGGCGCTGGGCTTGGCCATACCGGCCGCGGCCGCCGCCTCCTTGATGGTGGTGAGGTCAAAGGTTTTTTCGTAGCGCGTGAGCAGCGCGACATGCTCGTCCTCGAGCGCGGAGATCTCCTTCTGCACGGAGACGACCTGCGCGGAGATTTCCGTCAGCTGTGCGCGGCACATGATCATCAGCGCGACCATTGCGGCCAGCGCCATAAAGCCGCACAGCGTGCCGAGCGAGACCTTTTCGCGTTGACGGCGGACGGGCGCAGCCTTTTTCTGCACCTTCCGCTGCGGGGGACGCATGAATTCCTCGCGCTGACGCTCGTGCTCGCGCTCGTATTCACGCTCGCGGCGCAGCCTGCGCTGGCGCTCTTCGTAGGCGGGATCGTAAGCGAGATTGCCATTGACTCGTCCGCTGTAGCGGCGGTATTTCATGTTCTGCTCTCTGCGGCTGGCCATGGCGATCTCCTTTCTTTTGCGTATTTTCGGCTGTTGTCAGCACTTTTCCGCGACGCGCAGCTTGGCGCTGCGGGCACGGGGATTCTCTGCGAGTTCTTCTTCGCCCGAAACGATGGGCTTTCTTGTGATGAGCTTGACCTTTGGCTTTCGTCCGCACACGCACACCGGAAATTCCGGCGGGCAGATGCAGCCCTGTGCAAGCTCCTGTAATTTCTTCTTGACGATGCGGTCTTCGAGCGAGTGGAACGTGATGACCGCGAGCCGTCCGCCCGGTTTCAGATTTTTCTCCGCCGCGTCGAGCATCGGCGGAAGCTCGCCCAGCTCGTCGTTCACGGCAATGCGGATAGCCTGAAAGCTGCGCTTGGCAGGGTGCTGCTTTTCGCGCAGCGCGCTCGCGGGCATGGCCGAACGGATGATATCGGCGAGCTCAAGCGTCGTTTCGATGGGCTTTTGCTCGCGGTGCTGGCAAATTCTCTTCGCGATGGCGGGCGCATAGCGCTCCTCGCCGTATTCAAAGAGGATGCGGCGCAGCTCTTCATAAGAATAGGTATTCACGACCTCGCGCGCGGTCAGTGCGGCGGATTCGTCCATGCGCATATCGAGCGGCGCGTCCTGCTTGTAGGAAAACCCGCGCTGCGCTTCGTCGAGCTGCGGGGAGGAAACGCCGAGGTCAAACAGCATCCCGTCCACGCCGTGGACGCCCAGCTCGTGCAGCACAGCGTCGAGCGCGCTGAAATTGCTGTGGACGAGCGTGACCTTGTCCAAATAATCGCCGAGGCGGCGGTTTGCCGCTTCGATCGCAGTCTCGTCACGGTCAAGCGCAATGAGACGGCCCGTCGTCAGGCGGCGCACGATCTCGAGCGAATGTCCGGCGCGGCCGAGCGTGCCGTCCACATAGATGCCGTCGGGCTTGATGGCGAGCGCGCCGAGGCACTCGTGCAGCAGTACCGGCTTATGGCCGTAGTTCTCTTCCATATCAGAATCCCAGCTCTTCCATCACGGCGGCCAGATTCTCGGGATTGAGCTCCTCGGCCTCGATCTCTGCCCACTTCTCCGCATTCCAGATCTCGGCGCGGTTCGAAACACCGATCACGACCACGTCTTTTTCAAGGTGGGCGTAGGCTCTGAGCTTCTGCGGCAGCACGATGCGCCCCTGCGCGTCGGGCTCGCACTTGGCGGCGTTGGCGAAGAGCGGGCGCATGGCCTTGGTCTTCGTGTAGGGCAGGCTTTCAAACTTTTCGGTGAAGCGCGCCCAGGAGGCGTCGGAATAGATGCTCAGGCAGGAGTCCATGCCCATGGTGACATAAAACGTGTCGCCGAGCTCCTCGCGCAGCTTCGCGGGGATAAAGAGCCGCCCCTTGGCGTCGATCGTGTGCTGATACTGACCCGTCACGGCGGCTGACCCCCTTTTTCTGTGCATTTTCGCATACAGAGGGCACGAAAGCGCGGCCTTTTCTTCATTTTGGAAAAAGCCGTGCCGCGTCCGATCTGATGCTTATGTGGGAAAGTAAGCCATTTTCATGGTATGATACACCACTTTCCCCCACCCTTGTTTTGAGTATACGAGATTCACATAAAAAATGCAAGCAGAAATTTCCCTGAGATTTCAAGCCTTTTATCGCTTTTTCCTGCAAAAATTCGGCCAGTGCACCGTATTTTTAAAACGCATGTTCTACTTTGTTTTTGGTTAAAAAAGGGCCGCCACAATATCTTGTGGCGGCCCTTCATGCTATGCCCAAATATAGATTATGTCTACCGATCATGTCGGTTTTTGTCACTTTTGACAAAATTTTATCCGTTCTGTGTCTGCTTTTCGGCTGACTGTGCCAGCTCCTCGCGGCGCTTCTGCATCTGCTCGGCAGAGGCGGCGCGGAAGCGCACGCGGGACTGCTTGACCTCCTCGAGCGCCATCTGGATGGCCTCCTCGGTGCGGCGCAGCGCATCCTCGGTGTACTCGTTGGCCACGCGGTACATTTCGCGCGAGCGGTCCTCGGCCTTTTTGATGATCTCGTGGCTCTTTTCGCGGGCGATACCGAGCACCTCGGTCTCGGAGACCTTGTTCTTCGCGTCCTGCTCGGCCTGCTGCATCATGCGCTCGACGTCGCGCTTGGCGGCCTTGACATAGTCCTCCTTCGCGCGGATGAGCTCCTGCGCGCGGGAAAGTTCCACCGGCAGCTGGGCGCGGATCTCGTCGAGCAGATCGAGCGCCTCGTCGCGGTTCAGAATGCACTTGTCGCTCGTCAGCGGCGCGTTCTTCGCGCCGTCGATCATCTCGTAAAGCATATCCAAAAGATGCTGCACATCATTGTTCGCCATGGTCTTCTCTCCATCCTTTCACAAGCTCCGCCGCGCGCAGCGGCATATATTTTTCAAGGTCTTGTCCGTATTTGATCATCTCGCGCACCATCGTGGAGCTGATGTGCTGAAACTTCGGCTCCGCGACCAGCAGCACCGTTTCGAGCGCGCCGTCCGACACATCGCGATAGATGAGCGAAAGCTGCTGCTCGGCGTCAAAATCCACGCTGTTGCGCACGCCGCGCACGAGAAACTGCGCGTTTTTGCGCAGCGCGTAGTCGGTCAGAAGTCCGCCGCCGAGCTCAGCTTCCACATTGGGGAACTCCTCGACGCTCGCGCGCATGAGCGCGAGTTTCTGCTCGTCGGTGAACATCGGGTGCGTCTTCGTCCCGTTCGGCACGATGGACACATACACGCGGTCAAAGAGCTTCGATGCGCGCGCGATAATGTCCTGATGTCCGATCGTCACAGGGTCAAACGAGCCGGGAAACACTGCGATTCTCATGCCTCTTCCTCCACCGCGCGGTGATAGATGCTCACCTTGATCTTGCCGTAGCGGTACTCGCGATACAGTCCGTACGGCGCGGGAAGCTCGGGAAGCGTCTGGTTCTGCGGACTTTCCGCGACCATTATACCATGGGGTGATAAAATGTCAAACTGCGCGATCTTTTCCATCGCCTGCTCCAAAAGTCCGCTTTCGTACGGCGGGTCGAGGAAGATGATGTCGAACCTCCCGCTCTGCGTGCCGAGCGCGGCGAGCGAATCACCGCAGATGACCTGCGCGTTTTCTTCCAGATGGCACAGCGCGAGATTTTCGCGCACGAGCTTGACCGCGTCTGCACGCTTGTCAACAAAAAGCGCGCTTTTTGCCCCACGCGAGAGCGCCTCGATGCCGAGCTGCCCCGTGCCCGCAAAAAGATCGAGCACGCGCGCATCCTCCACGTCGAACTGGATACAATTAAAAATACTTTCCTTGACCTTGTCGGTCGTCGGGCGGGTCTCCATGCCCTTGAGCTCGCCCAGCCGCCGTCCGCGCGCCGAGCCTGTGATGACTCTCATGTTTATCCCTCCGCAGCGCCCAAAGCGGGCGCAATGAACTCGTTAGTTTCCATAATACGTGAATTTCCGTTTATTTTCAATAGAGTCCTTGACATTTTCCCGCATTTTACGCAAAATATTTTCTCTTGTTATTCTGCACCGCTTCGTATATAATGATATGGTCATATCATATCGACCAGGGAGAAAGGAGTATCTTCCATGATCAGGCTACAAACCGAAAAGGGCGAAGTCAGCATTTCCGACGCCGCCCTGTCTAATATCACCGGCGCCGCGGCCACGAGCTGCTTTGGCGTCAAGGGCATGGCCTACCGCTCGATGACCGACGGGCTCGTCCACCTGCTGCGCCGCGAGGCGATGAGCAAGGGCGTGCGCATCATTCCCCACGAAGAAGGGGACATTTCCATCGAGCTGCACATCGTTGTGGAGCACGGCGTGAACATCGCCGCCGTCTGCCGCTCCATCATCAATCAGGTGCGCTATATGGTCAGCGAAAACACCGGCGCAAGCATCCGCAGCATCGACGTTTGCGTCGACAGCATGAATATGTAAAAACCGAGGAGGACATCATCCTATGCACGATACCATCAATGGTGCCATGTTCAAGGAGATGCTGCTCTTCGGCACCGTCTCCATCGCACAGGCACAGCAAGCTATCAATGATTTGAATGTATTCCCCGTTCCCGACGGCGACACGGGCACGAACATGAGTCTTACCATCCAGACCGCGGCGCAGGAGCTCAAGAAGATCGAGCCCGCGACGGTCGATCAGGCCGCCTCTGTCACGGCGTCCGCGCTGCTGCGCGGCGCGCGCGGCAACTCCGGCGTCATTCTGTCGCTTCTCTTCCGCGGCATCTCCAAGGAGCTCAAGGGCTGCAAGGAGGCCGACGGCGCGGCGTTTGCCGCCGCGCTTCAGGAGGGTGTCGCCGCGGCGTATAACGCCGTGATGAAGCCCGCCGAGGGCACGATCCTGACCGTTTCGCGTCTCGCTGCCGAGCGCGCCGTGAACGCGGCCGAGGAGCACAACAGCGTCGAGTACGTCATCGAGCAGGCCATCGCCCAGGGCGAGATCACGCTCGCGCAGACGACTGACATGAACCCCGTTCTCAAAAAGGCCGGCGTCGTCGACGCGGGCGGCAAGGGCTTCCTGCTGATTCTCGGCGGTATGCTCAGCGCCCTGCGCGGCGAGGAGCGCCCCGAGCTCACCGAAGAGAATGCACAGGAGAAGGCCGATTTTGCCATGCTCAACGAAGAGGACATCACCTTCACGTTCGACACCGTGTTCATCGTCCGCAAGAGCGGACGCAGCATTGAGCCGTTCCGCCGCTTCCTCGACGGCATCGGCGATTCGCTCGTCATCGGTGAGGACGACGAGGCTTTCAAAGTCCACGTTCACACCGACATTCCGGGCGAGGCGCTGACCGAGGCGCAGAAGTACGGCACGCTCGAGCTCGCGAAAATCGAGAACATGCGCACGCAGGCCCAGCAGCTCGCCGCCGGCGGCAAGGCCCAGTCCACCGACGACCTTGAGGCCATCGAGCAGGAGCTCGAAGCCGCCGAGCACGAAAATGCCGGTGAAGCCGAGCCCGAAAAGGACTTTGGCTTCCTCGCGGTCTGCGCGGGTAAGGGCCTTGCGAACGTCTTCACCGACCTTGGCGCCGACGGCGTCATCAGCGGCGGACAAACTATGAATCCCTCGACCGAGAGCATCCTCAAGGAGATCAAAAAGGTCCCCGCGCACACCGTTTTCGTGCTGCCGAACAACAAGAACATCATCATGGCCGCACAGCAGTGCATCGGCCTGACGGAGAAGACCGTCGTGGTCATCCCAACCGCCTCCATCCCGCAGGGCGTGAGCGCGATGATGGCCGTCGATCCCGACATGAGCGACGCAGACGCCATCGCCAAGGCGATGACGGACGCCGCGCAGTGCGTCTCCACCGCGCAGATCACCTACGCCGCGCGCAATTCCGATTTTGACGGCTTCGACATCCACGAGGGCGATTATCTGGCACTTCTGGACGGCAAGCTGCTCGGCACCGACCGCGACGTCTCCGCGCTGCTCGACGGGCTCTCCGACGAGGCAGCGTCCCGCGAAGCGGAGTTCATCACCGTCTTCTACGGCGAGGATGTGAATGAAGAGGACGCGCACAAGGCGTGCGACGCCTTCACCCGCAAGTGCCCGGATGCCGAGGTCAATCTGATCTGCGGCGGCCAGCCGGTCTATTACTATATCATCTCGATCGAATGACCCAAGCACAGCAAAGCGGAGCAGGATTTCTCCTGCTCCGCTTTTTTCTGCCCGTCAGACGTTCATCTTCCGCCCGAGGAGCTTCATCAAGAGCTCTGCGTGGCGGTATTCGTCTTCGCTCATCGCCGCAAACAGCTTGCTGAGGCACAGATCCAGCGTCTCCTCTCCCGCGCGGGCGTAATTGTAGCCCGCGCAGGCCTCCGCATGGTAGAGGCTGCGCAGCAGCGCGCAGAGGTCGCACGTATCCGGCTGCTCCACGCACACGCGCGGGCAGTATGCCTTGCCGGTGATTAAGTAGATCGCGGCAGCCAGATCGCGCGCGTGGCGCTTCTCGTCCTCGCTCAGCGCGCGGAAGGTTCGCGCCATCTCGCGCCGCGGCGTGCACGAGGAGAGATACGCGTACACCTGCGCGTCGCCAAGTTCCTCGCGCAGAAAGCCCTGCAGCACCTCGACCGATACGCTTGCCTCGCTGCCCATGCAGCAAGGGTTCGCCTCCGCGCCCGGGAGCGTGAGCTCGCTATCCTGTGCGCTCATCTGTGTGTTTGCATTGTCCGCCATCGGGTACGGGTCCTCCCCCGGCGCGACGCGCTTCCACACCTCGCGGCATGCTTCATAGTCGCAGGCGCAGGGCTTTTTTATTTCCGTCATGTTCTTCTTCCCCTTTCCGGAACGGTTCTCGTCTCTATCCTATGCGTGCATTTTTCAGGCGTGCAGAGCCGATAGTTCCCTATTTCCCGCAGGGAAAAAGAAAATCTTGAAAATCGCACCTCTCTCGTTGATTTTTTCCATTTTTTCTGGTAAACTACATTTGTTTTGTATTTTTGCGCATTTTGTTGCATTTGCAACTTTTCATTTTCTGCCATCCGGTCCATACTAAAGACAAGCAATGGCAGTTTCTGTAAGGAGGTCTTCTTTTCATGCTGGAACTGAAGCACATCACCTATACCGTCTCCACCCCTGAGGGAGAGCAGACGATCTTAAACGACATTTCCATCGACATTCCTGACCGCAAGCTCATCGTCTTCACCGGCCCCAACGGCGGCGGCAAGACGACGCTCGCCAAGGTCATCATGGGCCTTGTCACGCCGACGGGCGGCCAGATCCTCTTCAACGGTCAGGACATCACGCACCTTGGCATCACCGAGCGTGCGAAACTCGGCATCAGCTACGGCTTTCAGCAGCCGCCGCGCTTCAAGGGCATCACGGTGCGCAACCTTCTGACCATCGCCTCGGGCGATGCAAACCTCAGCAAGGACAAGTGCTGCAAGTACCTCACGCAGGTAGGCCTCTGCGCCAACGACTATCTCGACCGCGAGGTCGACGTCTCCCTCTCCGGCGGCGAGGTCAAGCGCATCGAGATCGCAACGCTCCTTGCCCGCGGCAGCGAGCTGATGATCTTCGACGAGCCTGAGGCCGGCATCTGTCTCTTATACACATCTCCGAGCC
>ENA-OZGM01000434-OZGM01000434.1-human-gut-metagenome-genome-assembly--contig:-NODE-434-length-19198-cov-5.806718_pt1 | contig 19198 bp, 8 predicted proteins | sample MGYA00244655_ERZ653656 | MGnify/ENA primary metagenome ERZ653656 (study PRJEB26926, sample SAMN06164991) | human gut metagenome | biome: ENVO:00009003; feature: ENVO:2100002; material: ENVO:00002003... | reverse complement strand
GCTGCAGTCTCGTGGGCTCGGAGATGTGTATAAGAGACAGTTCTATGACCGCCGCCGCTACGACATTTCGAACGTCGGCCGCTATAAGTTCAACAAGAAGCTCGGCCTGCGCGGCCGTATCGCCGGCTTTGCGCTGGCAGCTCCGGTCGCCGACCCGATGACCGGTGAGATCATTGCTGAGGCGGGCGAGGTGCTCACGCGCGAGCGCGCCGAGGAGATCGCCGAGGCCGGCGTCAACGACGTCTATCTGGACGTGGACGGCAAGTCCATCCGCGTGTTCGGCAACGGCATGGTCGACATGAAGCACTATGTGGACTTTGATCCCGCCGAGCTCGGCGTCAAGGAGCTCGTGCGCGGCGTGATCCTGCGCCAGCTCATGGAGCAGTACGAGGGCGACGCGCTCAAGGAAGCCATCGAGGAAAACCTCGACCTGCTCATCCCGAAGCACATCATCGCGGACGATATGTTTGCGTCCATCAACTATCTGTGCTGCCTGGCGCACGGCATCGGTGAGCCGGACGACATCGACCATCTCGGCAACCGCCGCGTGCGCAGCGTGGGCGAGCTGCTGCAAAACCAGTTCCGCATCGGCTTCAGCCGCATGGAGCGCGTGATCCGCGAGCGCATGACGCTGCAGGATCTCGACGCCGTGACCCCGCAGTCGCTTATCAATATCCGCCCCGTGACGGCCTCCATCAAGGAGTTTTTCGGCAGCAGCCCGCTGTCCCAGTTCATGGACCAGACCAATCCGCTGGCAGAGCTGACGCACAAGCGCCGTATCTCCGCCCTCGGCCCCGGCGGCCTGTCGCGTGAGCGCGCAAGCTTCGATGTCCGTGATGTGCACTACAGCCACTACGGCCGTATGTGCCCGATCGAGACGCCTGAAGGCCCGAACATCGGCCTGATCAGCTACCTCGCGTCCTATGCCCGCGTGAACGAGTACGGCTTCCTCGTGACGCCGTTCCGCCGCGTGGAGAAGGGCACCTGCCGCGTGACCGACGACGTCGAGTACATGACGGCGGACGTTGAGGACCGCTACATCGTCGCGCAGGCGAGCGAGCCGGTCGACGAAAACGGCTGCCTCATCAACGAGCGTATCACCTGCCGCCACCGCGACGAGATCGTCGAGGTCGACCGTGACCGCGTCGACTACATCGACATTTCCCCGCGCATGATGGTCTCCATCGCAACGGCCATGATCCCGTTCCTGGAAAACGACGACGCGAACCGTGCCCTCATGGGCGCGAACATGCAGCGTCAGGCCGTGCCGCTGATGGTCACGGAGGCACCGATCGTCGCCACCGGCATCGAGCACAAGCTGTGCGTGGACTCCGGCGTGGTCATCCTCGCCGAGGACGACGGCGTGGTGCTGGCCGTCTCGGCCGACAGCGTCAAGGTGCGCTACGACAGCGGCGAGATCAAGGACTACAAGCTCATCAAGTTTGCCCGCTCCAACCAGGGCACGTGCATCAACCAGCGCCCGATCGTTGCGGTCGGCGACCGCCTGAACAAGGGCGACGTCATCGCCGACGGCCCGGCCACCTCGCAGGGCGAGATCGCGCTCGGCAAGAACCTGCTGGTCGGCTTCATGACCTGGGAAGGCTACAACTACGAGGACGCCGTTCTCATCAACGAGCGTCTGGTCATGGAGGACGTTTACACCTCCATTCATATTGAAGAGTTCGAGTGCGACGCGCGCGACACGAAGCTCGGCCCCGAGGAGATCACCCGTGATATCCCCGGCGTCGGCGACGATGCGCTCAAGTATCTCGACGACCGCGGCATCATCTGCGTCGGCGCAGAGGTGCGCAGCGGTGATATTCTGGTCGGCAAGGTCACGCCGAAGGGCGAGACCGATCTGACCGCCGAGGAGCGCCTGCTGCGCGCCATCTTCGGCGAAAAGGCGAGAGAGGTCCGCGACACTTCCCTCAAAGTCCCGCACGGCGAGGCCGGCATCGTGGTCGATGTCAAGCGCTTCACCCGCGAGAACGGCGACGAGATGTCTCCCGGCGTCAACGAGGTCGTGCGCGTCTACATCGCGCAGAAGCGTAAGATCTCCGTCGGCGACAAGATGGCCGGCCGCCACGGCAACAAGGGCGTCGTGTCCCGCATCCTCCCGCGCGAGGATATGCCGTACCTGCCGGATGGCACGCCGCTCGATATCGTCCTCAACCCGCTGGGCGTGCCTTCCCGTATGAACATCGGTCAGATGCTCGAGGTGCATCTGGGCTACGCCGCGCAGGCGCTCGGCTGGAAGGTCGCAACGCCGGTCTTTAACGGCGCCAATGAGGAGACCATCCGCGAGACGCTCAACAAAGCCGGCCTGCGCGAGGACGGCAAGAGTGTGTTGTACGACGGCCGCACCGGCCAGAAGTTTGATAACGACGTCACGGTCGGCTGGGTCTACTTCCTCAAGCTCCACCACCTCGTCGATGATAAGATCCACGCCCGCAGCACCGGCCCCTACAGCCTCGTCACGCAGCAGCCGCTCGGCGGCAAGGCGCAGTTCGGCGGCCAGCGCTTCGGCGAAATGGAAGTTTGGGCCCTCGAGGCTTATGGCGCAGCTTACACCCTGCAGGAGATCCTGACGGTCAAGTCCGACGACGTGACCGGCCGTGTGCGCACCTACGAGTCCATCGTCAAGGGCCACAACATCCCGCAGCCCGGCGTGCCCGAGTCGTTCAAGGTCCTTGTCAAGGAACTCCAGGCCCTGTGCCTCGATGTTCAGGTCCTCGACCGCGACGGCAACCAGATCGAGCTCAAGGAAGACGAAGACGCGATGGATACGTTCAACCTCGCCCGCATGGACGCCGAGGATGAGCGCCACCGCAGCAACCCCTTCGCCGATGAAGCCGAGCTCGAGGACGCAGGCTTTGAATATGTCGCTGATGATGAAGTCAACGCCGACTTTGCCGGCGACGATCAGGAAGACTGAGAAAAGGAGGAGCATATAGAAAATGAGTTACGCAACGTTTGACGCGATCAAAATCGGCATCGCTTCTCCGGAGATGATCCGTGAATGGTCTTACGGCGAGGTCAAAAAGCCCGAGACCATCAACTACCGCACCCTCAAGCCCGAGCGCGACGGCCTGTTCTGCGAGCGCATCTTTGGCCCCACGAAGGACTGGGAGTGCCACTGCGGCAAGTATAAGAAGATCCGCTACAAGGGCAAGATCTGCGACCGCTGCGGCGTGGAAGTCACGCGCGCCAAGGTCCGCCGCGAGCGCATGGGCCACATCGAGCTCGCCACGCCCGTTTCCCACATCTGGTATTTCAAGGGCATTCCGTCCCGCATGGGCCTGCTGCTCGACATCAGCCCCCGCATCCTGGAAAAGGTGCTGTATTTCGCCGCTTATATCGTCACCGATCCCGGCGAGACCCCGCTGATGCGCAACCAGATCCTCTCGGAGAAGGAATACCGCGATATGCGCGAGAAGTATGAGGACGATTTCGACGCCGGTATGGGCGCCGAGGCCGTCAAGAAGCTCCTCCAGCAGATCGACCTCGAATCCTTGTCCGAGCAGCTCCACGCCGAACTCAAGAGCGCGAGCGGCCAGAAGAAGGCCCGCATCGTCAAGCGCCTTGAGGTCGTGGATGCGTTCCGCATCTCCGGCAACAAGCCCGAGTGGATGATCATCGACGTGCTGCCCGTCATTCCGCCCGAAATTCGTCCGATGGTCCAGCTCGACGGCGGCCGCTTCGCGACCTCCGACCTGAACGACCTCTACCGCCGCGTCATCAACCGCAACAACCGCTTAAAGCGCCTCATTCAGCTCAACGCGCCCGACATCATCGTGCGCAACGAGAAGCGCATGCTGCAGGAAGCGGTCGACGCGCTGATCGACAACGGCCGCCGCGGCCGCGCCGTCACCGGTGCGAATAACCGCGCACTCAAGTCCCTTTCCGACATGCTCAAGGGTAAGCAGGGCCGCTTCCGTCAGAACCTGCTCGGCAAGCGTGTCGACTACTCCGGCCGTAGCGTTATCTGCGTCGGCCCTGAGCTGAAGATCTACCAGTGCGGTGTGCCGAAGGAAATGGCACTCGAGCTGTTCCGCCCCTTCATTATGAAGAAGCTCGTCGAGGACGGCGCCGCCAACAACATCAAGTCCGCCAAGAAGATGGTCGATAAGGGCCGCACCGAGGTCTGGGACGCGCTCGATGTCGTCATCAAGGATCACCCCGTCATGCTCAACCGCGCGCCGACGCTCCACCGTCTCGGTATTCAGGCGTTCGAGCCGGTGCTGGTCGAGGGCCGCGCCCTCAAGCTCCACCCGCTGAACTGCACGGCATTCAACGCGGACTTCGACGGCGACCAGATGGCTATTCACGTGCCCCTGTCTGCCGAGGCGCAGGCCGAGGCCCGTATCCTGATGCTCTCTGCCAACAACCTGCTGCGTCCTCAGGACGGCGGCCCTGTCACGGTGCCGACGCAGGATATGGTTCTGGGTTCCTACTACCTCACGTTCGAGCGCTTTGAAAACGGCGTTTCCCAGATGGATAACGACGAGTTCTGGCCGCAGGACATTGACTTTGCCCTTGCCGGCAAGCGCTACGACGAGCTGACCGACGAAGAGAAGGCCAGCGTGAATCTGCACGTTTACCGCGACGAGGACGAGGCCATGCTCGCCTACAACGACCACCTCATCGGTATCCACCAGCCCATCCTTGTCCGCACGGTCAAGCAGATGCCGGACGGCACCATGGGCAGCAAGGTCGTGCGCGTTACCATCGGCCGCATCATCTTCAACCGCAACATCCCGCAGGACCTTGGCTTTGTGAGGCGCGTGGATGAAAACGGCGAGCCGACCGAAAACTACTTCGACTACGAGATCACCGAGGTCTGCGGCAAGAAGCTGCTCGGCAAGATCGTCGACCGCACGATCAAGCTGCACAACTTCACCATCGCGGCCGAAGTGCTCGATAACATCAAGGCCACGGGCTACAAGTTCTCCACCCGTGCGGCCATCAGTATCTCCGTTGCGGATATGACCATTCCGCCGGCAAAGTACACCCTCATTGCCGAGACCGAGCAGCGCGTCGTCGACATTGAAGACCAGTTCAAGATGGGCTTCATGACCGAGGATGAGCGCTACCGCGCCGTCGTCAAGGAGTGGGAAAAGACCACCGCGGACGTCACCGACGCCCTGCAGAAGAACATGGACCGCTACAACCCCATCTTCATGATGGCGGACTCCGGCGCCCGTGGTTCGATGAAGCAGATCCGTCAGCTGACCGGTATGCGCGGCCTGATGGCCAACACCGCCGGTAAGACGATCGAGATCCCGGTCAAGGCAAACTTCCGCGAAGGTCTGTCCGTCCTTGAATACTTCACCTCCTCCCGAGGCGCCCGTAAGGGCCTTGCCGATACGGCTCTTCGTACGGCAGACTCCGGTTACCTGACCCGCCGAATGGTCGACGTCTGCCAGGATGTCATCATCCGCTCCGACGACTGCGGCGCGACCCGCGGCATCACGATCAGCGAGATCAGCGAGAACGGCCAGGTCATCGAAAAGTTCTCCGAGCGCGTCAACGGCCGCTATCCGGTCCACGACGTGATGAAGCCCGGCACGGACGAGGTCCTCATTTCCAAGGATCACATGATGACCCCCGAGGATGCCGACCTCATGGAGAAGTTCGATATCCACTCCGTCGAGATCCGCACGGTGCTTACGTGCAAGGCCCACAGCGGCGTTTGCGCGAAGTGCTACGGCATGAACCTTGCCACGAGCAAGCCCGTCGGCCCCGGCGAGGCGGTCGGTATCATCGCGGCCCAGTCCATCGGCGAGCCCGGTACGCAGCTGACGATGCGAACCTTCCACACCGGCGGCGTTGCGGGCGGCGATATCACCCAGGGTCTTCCGCGAGTCGAGGAACTGTTTGAGGCGCGCCGTCCCAAGAAGATGGCGACCCTCGCCGAGATCGGCGGTAAGGTCCGCTTCGAAGAGGCGACCAAGGGCAGCCTGCTCAACATCATCGTCACCGCGGACGACGGCGACAGCCGCATCTACTCGGTGCCGCACACCGGCCTTCGCGTGAACGACGGCGACGTCATCGCCAAGGGCACGCAGCTGCAGGACGGCGCGCTGTCCCCGCACGATATCCTGCGTATCCGCGGCACGTCCGCCGTTCATGACTACCTCATTCAGGAAGTTTTGAAGGTTTACCGTCAGCAGGGCGTTGACATCAACGATAAGCATATCGAGGTCATCGTCCGCCAGATGATGCGCAAGGTGCGCGTCGAGGAGTCCGGCGATACGAACCTGCTCTCCGGCTCCATGGTCGATCTGCTTGAGTATGAGGATGCCAACGAGGAGATCCGCGCGCGCAATGCCGCGGGCGAGGTCAACGCCGAGACCGGCGAGCCGCTGCAGGAAGCCATTGCCACGCAGCTGCTCATGGGTATCACGAAGGCCTCTCTTGCGACCGACAGCTGGATGTCCGCCGCGTCCTTCCAGGAGACCACAAAGGTCCTGACTGAAGCCGCCATCAAGGGTAAGGTCGACCACCTTGTTGGTCTGAAGGAGAACGTCATCATCGGTAAGCTCATCCCCGCCGGTGCAGGCCTGAACGCCTACCGCGAGTTTGCCGAGGAGATCGTTCCCGAGCCTGAGAAGCCCGAGGAAGAGCCGCACGAGCCGCGCATCATCACGAATGCCGTCGAAGTGTGAGTTAGGACCTCACGTATTGAATAGGTAAAAAGAGACGCGGAAAATTCCGCGTCTCTTTTTTGCCATTTTGGCGGAAAAAGGGAGAGTTTGACAGCCTCTTTTCAAAAGTTTGACGCGCCGGCGCGGAACGCACAAAAAAATTCGGGAAAAGCCCGTCGTTTCAGCGATTATTTTGTGTAGACAGCCATAAAAAACGCTTGACGGCTTGTGTGCCTCATGGTATAATTTCAACTTGCGTGGGTATGTCCCACGGAATTTGTCATACCGTCAGGAGGGACCTGCCGTGACGCCGGATCTGTCCACTTGCCGCAAGGTAGCGGGCATCAAGCAGACGATGCGTGCACTGCGGGAACACCGCGCGGAAAAGCTGTATATCGCCTGCGATGCAGACCCAGCCGTGCTTGCGCCGATCGAAGCGCTCGCACGCGAAGAGAACATCGAGATCGACGATCGCGCCACGATGGCGCAGCTTGGCCACAGCGCGGGCATCGCCGTTGGTGCGGCGGTGATCGCCGTTCTGAGAAATTAAGGTTTTTTCGGGATATTTTACCGATATCCTGTAAAAAATATATATCACATCATTTCAGGAAAGGAGAAACAAGAATGCCTACTTTTAACCAGTTGGTTCGCAAGGGCAGACAGCAGTCGACTTACAAGTCCAACTCTCCAGCTCTGCAGTATGGTCTTAACACGCTGAAGAACAAGGAGACCGACCTCGCCTCTCCCCAGAAGCGTGGCGTTTGCACCGCAGTTCGTACTGCGACCCCGAAGAAGCCGAACTCCGCTCTTCGTAAGATCGCCCGTGTCCGTCTCACCAATGGCTATGAGGTCACCGCTTACATCCCCGGCGTCGGTCATTCCCTGCAGGAGCACTCTGTGGTCATGATCCGCGGCGGCCGTGTGAAGGACCTCCCTGGTGTGCGTTACCACATCATCCGCGGCACTCTGGACGCTCAGGGCGTGCAGGGCCGTATGCAGTCCCGTTCCAAGTACGGCGCCAAGCGCCCGAAGCAGAAGTAAGGCTGCGACCTTGAAATGAGCTTTGCCGAAAAGGTTTGATATATATTTTTGTGTCATTCACCTCTTTGGCAGGCCGGAACACGATGGGGGAGAGCCCCATTCGCGAGTACCTATGATTTCTAAATTATAAGAAGGAGGGAAGCAAAGTGCCCAGAAGAGGTAATGTTCCCAAGAGAGAAGTTCTGCCCGATCCTATGTACAACAGCGTCCTGGTGACCAAGCTCGTCAACAGCGTGATGCTCGACGGCAAGAAGGGCGTCGCCCAGAAGGTCGTCTACAGCGCGTTCGACATGATCAAGGACAAGACCGGCAACGAGCCTCTCGATGTTTTCAACCAGGCCATGGAGAATATCATGCCCAGCCTGGAGACCAAGTCCCGCCGCGTCGGCGGTGCCACCTATCAGGTGCCGATGGAGGTCCGTCCCGCCCGTCGTCAGACCCTCGGTCTGCGTTGGCTGACGGCCTATGCCCGTGCCCGTGGTGAGCGCACCATGGCTGAGCGCCTGGCTGGCGAGATCATGGATGCTGCCAACAACAGCGGCAGCGCCGTGAAGAAACGCGAAGATACCCACAAGATGGCCGAATCCAACAAGGCATTCGCCCACTTCCGCTGGTAACGGAGGAACGAGAGAATTATGGCAAGAAAAGTCTCTCTGGAAAACACCAGAAATATCGGCATCATGGCCCATATCGACGCTGGCAAGACCACGACTACCGAGCGTATTCTGTACTACACCGGCGTCAACTACAAGATCGGCGAGACCCACGACGGTACCGCCACGATGGACTGGATGGTTCAGGAGCAGGAGCGTGGTATCACCATCACCTCCGCTGCCACCACCTGCTATTGGAAGGGCAGCAAGAATCAGTTCCCGCAGACCCGCTTGAACATCATCGACACCCCGGGCCACGTCGACTTCACCGTTGAGGTCGAGCGCTCTCTGCGCGTTCTGGACGGCTCTGTGACCGTTCTCTGCGCCAAGGGCGGCGTTGAGCCCCAGTCTGAGACTGTGTGGCGTCAGGCCGATAACTACAAGGTCCCCCGCATGATCTACGTCAACAAGATGGATATCATGGGTGCGGACTTCTACAACGTTCTGCACATGATCCACGACCGTCTCAAGTGCAACGCTGTCCCCATCCAGCTGCCGATCGGCTCTGAAGATACCTTTAAGGGCATCATCGACCTGGTGGAGATGGACGCTGATATCTACTACGACGAGCTCGGCAAGGACATGCGCGTCGAGGAGATCCCCGAGGACATGCTCGAGCTCGCTCAGGAGTATCGCACCAAGCTCATTGACGCTTGCGCTGACCTGAACGACGAGATCATGGAGCTGGCGCTCGAAGAGAAGCCCGTTCCTCAGGACCTCATCCGCAAGACCATCCGTCAGGCCACCATCGACAATAAGATGGTTCCTGTCACCTGCGGTACCTCTTACAAGAACAAGGGCGTTCAGAAGCTGCTGGACGCGATCGTCGACTACATGCCGTCCCCCGTGGATATCCCCGCAATCGACGGTGTGAACCCCGATACCGGTGAGGAAGATGTCCGTCACGCGGACGATAACGCTCCGTTCTCCGGTCTTGCGTTCAAGATCGCGACCGACCCGTTCGTCGGCCGTCTGTCCTTCGTTCGCGTGTACTCCGGTATTCTGAATACCGGTACCGCCGTTCTCAACTCCACCAAGCATCAGAGAGAGCGCATCGGCCGCATCCTGCAGATGCACGCCAACCACCGCGAGGATATCGAGTGCTGCTACGCCGGCGACATCTGCGCCGTCATCGGCCTCAAGAACACCACCACCGGTGATACGCTCTGCGATGAAAAGGCTCCGATCATTCTGGAGTCCATGGAATTCCCCGAGCCCGTGATCCGCGTCGCCATCGAGCCCAAGACCAAGGCCGGTCAGGAGAAGATGGGCATCGCGCTGATGAAGCTGGCTGAGGAAGACCCGACCTTCAAGACCTACACTGATGAAGAGACCGGTCAGACCATCATCGCCGGTATGGGTGAGCTCCATCTGGAGATCATTGTCGACCGCCTGCTCCGTGAGTACAAGGTCGAGGCGAATGTCGGCGCTCCTCAGGTCGCCTACAAGGAGACCATCACCAAGGCTGTCGATCAGGATACCAAGTACGCCCGTCAGAGCGGTGGTAAGGGTCAGTACGGTCACGTCAAGATCCATGTCGAGCCCAACGAGTCCGGCAAGGGTTACGAGTTTGTCAACGCCCTCGTCGGCGGCGCGATCCCCAAGGAATACGTTCCCGCGATCGATGCCGGTATTCAGGGCGCCATGCTCTCCGGTGTTCTCGCCGGTTACCCGGTCGTCGACGTCAAGGTCACGCTGTACGATGGTTCTTATCACGAGGTCGACTCCTCTGAAATGGCGTTCAAGATCGCCGGCTCCATGGCCTTCAAGGAGGCCTGCCGCAAGGCTGGCCCGACGCTGCTCGAGCCGATCATGAAGGTCTGCGTCATCGTCCCCGACGAGTACATGGGCGACGTGATCGGCGACCTCAACTCCCGCCGTGGTCAGATCCAGGGCTTCGAGGCCCGCAGCGGCGCGCAGCAGATCGACGCTTTCGTTCCTCTGGCTGAGATGTTCGGCTACGCGACTGACCTCCGCTCCTGCACGCAGGGCCGCGGCCAGTACACGATGGAGCCCGCGCATTATATCGAGATCCCGAAGAACATTCAGGAGAAGATCATCAACCAGCGCACGAACCGCGCCTGATAAAAAGGTATTGCAAAATACCGCGTTTTACGGTAAAATACCGGTGTATGTAAATGACACCGGCAAACAACGAAATTTTTTCATAGGAGGATCACTCTAATGGCTAAGCAGAAATTCGAGCGTACCAAGCCCCACGTAAACATTGGTACCATCGGTCATATCGACCATGGTAAGACCACCCTGACCGCCGCGATCACCAAGTTCCTCGCCATGCAGGGCGGTGCTGACTACACCGATTACAGCTCCATCGATAAGGCTCCGGAAGAGCGCGAGCGTGGTATCACCATCAACACCGCTCACGTTGAGTACCAGACCTTCGACCGCGTTGGCCACAACTACAAGACCGGCGAGGACAACGCCCAGATTCAGGGCCGTCACTATGCCCACGTCGACTGCCCGGGCCACGCCGACTATATCAAGAACATGATCACCGGCGCTGCTCAGATGGACGGTGCTATCCTGGTCATCGCCGCTTCCGACGGCCCCATGGCCCAGACTCGTGAGCATCTGCTGCTCGCCCGTCAGGTCAACGTGCCTTCCGTTCTCGTTTTCCTGAACAAGTGCGACCAGGTCGACGATGAAGAGCTGCTCGAGCTCGTCGAGATGGAAGTCCGCGAGATGCTCGACTTCTACAGCTTCCCCGGCGACGAGACCCCGATCATCCGCGGCAGCGCTCTGAACGCCCTGATCTCCGAGTCCAAGGACATCGACGCTCCCGAGTACAAGTGCATGCACGAGCTCATGGACGCTGTTGATACCTGGATCCCCACGCCCGACCGTAAGGCCGACCAGCCGTTCCTGATGCCCGTTGAGGACGTCTTCACGATCTCCGGTCGTGGTACCGTCGCTACCGGCCGTGTTGAGCGTGGCCAGCTGAAGCTCGGCGAGGAAGTCGAGATCATCGGTCTGACCGACGAGCGTCGCAAGACCGTCGTCACCGGTATCGAAATGTTCCACAAGCTGCTCGACTACGCCGAGGCTGGTGATAACATCGGTACCCTGCTCCGTGGTGTTGCCAAGAACGAGATCGAGCGCGGCCAGGTTCTGTCCAAGCCCGGTTCCATTCACCCCCTCACCAAGTTTGTTGGTCAGGTTTACGTCCTGAACAAGGACGAGGGCGGCCGTCATACCCCGTTCTTCAACAACTATCGTCCTCAGTTCTACTTCCGCACCACCGACGTTACCGGCATCATCACCCTGCCCGAGGGCACTGAGATGTGCATGCCCGGCGACAACGTCGATATGCACGTTGAGCTGATCACCCCCGTCGCCATGGAAGAGGGCCTGCGTTTCGCTATCCGCGAGGGCGGCCACACCGTTGGTTCCGGCGTTGTTTCCAAGATCGAGAAGTAATTTTCGGCTTGTGATATAGCTTTCAAGGCTCCTGCTGTTAAGGCAGGGGCCTTTTTGTTGTGTACGACTTATGGGACGGGGAGGGGGCAAAGGCCGGGTGTGGAAGACCAAGGAAGGCATCATGAAAACATCAGGAATTGTAGATAGGGGAGAGGACACCATTCGGAACTTTGAAAAAGTGGAGCAGAAGGGGGCACTCACACCGCCCTACCTTGGGAAGGTGTGTTTCAGGTCGCGGTTAAGGGGCAAGGGTTGATCTATCCCTAAGTTTTCGGAACGGTCAGGAACGCTCTCTACAGTACAATTTATAATGGGCAATTCTCAACCTCCAATTTTCCCTTCAAGTTTCCTCCAATCTCTGCCAAATCTCTCAACAACAAGCCAAACCGAAATGGCAAAAAATGCGCGATCACAATACCGGGTAATTGTATTAAGAGATTGCAAAGAACATTATCGGGGTAAATGTTCAATTATTTGATAAAAACGGGAATAAGTCATTCAAAAATGTTAATAAATACCGCCAAAGAGTCACCGCATCGCAGCGCAAATAATGTGCGAAAAACAGGTTTCAGTTGATTCAAGGACAAAAATTTACCTAGAAACCGCTCTAATTAACTATGCAAATTCTGGCAACTGTGATATAATGTATATACCTGGGTGTGTCGGAAAGGCTATCATTTGCGGGATCAAGGCATGCAGCCGGTACAACGTTTTGTCAGCCGCTGTGCCGGGGCCAAAAGCCCCAAAAGCAGGCCGCAGCCCGGCAAGGGATCGCCAGACCGAGGGGGCATAACCAGGCGTTTTGCAATCAACACCTGCAAAGTGCCGCACATCTGCCGTACCACTTTTCACACAAAAGGGGAAAGTAGTAACACTTAAGGGAGGATAAAACTATGAAGAAAAACCTTCAGCGTTTTGGTGCATCCGTGTTGGCAGCAGCCATGGTTGCCCAAAGCGTGGCGCTTCCCGCAGCAGCCGAAACTACCAAGATTGATTCTTCGGTAGCGCAGTCTGTTGCAGCTAGCGCAGCAAGCGCGGCCAGCGCTGTGCAGTCCCTGCCCAAGTTCACCAGCACCGCAGACCTGATCAAGCAGACAGCCCAAACGCTGGCTGCCCAGGGCGAAGTGCATGAACTGGAGCAGGACGATGCCAAGCTGGAAGCGACTGCACAGAGCAAGGCGGGCATGAGCCTTGCAGCGTTGGAAAATGCACTGGCTGATGCCATGTACGCCAACGCCGCAGCCGGCAAGATCAACACTGAAGCCTATGGCCTGAACAAGGACGAGATGGCATCGGTGATGGCTGCCACCATCAAAACGTATCATCTGTCCAGCGCCGTTACCGACCTGGGCTATGAGACGAACGCCGCAGGCGTTGTGACCGCCGTTACCTTTACCGGCAGCTCCGGCATGACCTCTGCGATGGAGTCCATGACCAACAGCGATGATGAAGTGATTGCGCAGCAGGCTGACAGCTACGCACAGGCTTACGTTGCTGAAAACTCCGATACCTTTGCTGCCAGCGCCGCTGCAGACGGCCATACCTATGGCGAGCCGAAATGGTACTGGAATGACACCAACCCGGAGGATGGCCACACCCATACCTGGAAGGAAACCCCCGATGGTTACTGGACCAAGACCGATGACGGCTGGGCTTACACCGCTGTGTATACCTGTGAAAAGGACGATGCCTACCAGAAGGTAGAAGGCACCGTAACCAAGGATACCACCGAGGCAAAGCCCGGCGCTGCCGGCAAGACCGTTTACTCTGCCAGCGTGCCCGCTGACAAGAGCCCGGTTAAGAAGGAATACAAGGAACCCACCACCCGCACCGACGACATTGCCGCCCTGCCCTGCCAGAACCATGCCGTGCCCAAGGATGCAGATGGCAACTTTGTTGCTACCTTCAACTGGGAAATGAAGAAGGTCGAGGGCAAGCTGGAAGCTGACTACAGCAACGCCCAGCTGTTCTATGACAGCGAAACCGGCAAAATTTCTGCCGGCGCTCCCGTTACCATTGACTGGGAATGCACCAGCGTCACCTTCAAGTGCGCTGTCTGCGGCGAAGAAATCAAAACCCAGCCGGTAATGACCATGCCGGTCAGCGTTGTGGTAGACCAGAATAACAATTCCGTCTACATCAATGTGGGCGGCACCCCGACCCTGGATACCACCTCCGGCGGCACCGGCGTTACCCTGGTGTCCGCAATGGATGGCGGCAACTGGTACGATATGCAGAACAACCCGGTTGACGCAAGCAAGGTGAACTTCACCTATCAGAGCGGCGACAACAAGGGCAAGAACAGCCTGCTGCTGTACGACAGCCAGAAGACTGCCGTGTATGTGGACGACCAGGGCAACCAGGTTACCAATACTTACGATGTCTCGACTGCGCAGATGAACTACTACTACTTCCAGCTGTCGCAGTTCAACCAGGACGAAGCAGAGTACTTCGGCGTGGTTGCCCCGTTCTGGACCTCCAAGGGCGTTCAGAAGCAGGGCGAGGATGGCAGCATCACCGGCACCATGGGCGCAATCAAGATATTGTGCAGCATTGATCCGAACGATGATGTCCCGCCGACCACCATGGCATTCATGCTGAACATGCTGCCGCAGGCGTTCATGTCTTACGTCATGAACTATGGCGAAGCTCTGAAAGCCATCCGTGATGCAGGCTTGGCACAGGTTGCCAAGCTGGGTGACGCTGACTATGTCACCAAGCTGCTGATCCTGCACGACTGGATCTCCCAGGTTGCAGAATTCGATATGGGCTCCATGGGCGATATCACCGGCGGCGGCAACAACGACCCCATCCAGACGACTGCTTTCGGTGCCCTGCTGGGCGGCGAGATCGGCGCTAAGGGCGTTGAGTATGGCTGCATCTGCCTGGGCTATGCAGCTGCATTTAACTACATGGTCCAGAATTTGCCTGACAACAAGAGCATCTATAAGAATGATGACGGCAGCTGGAAGACCCCCGATGAAGTAGGCGATAACGCTGTTGTTGACTTTGCCCAGATCCTGTATTACTGCGATACTTCTGATACCAGTGTTGCCGGTAATGCGTTCGGCGGCGGCATGTTCAACAACGTCCACTACTTCAACGCAGTCAAGGTCAACAAGCTGCAGGGCGACAGCAACTCTGCTACGATGACCACCGGCGACCCCAACAAGAACTGGTACTATGTTGACGTCTGCTATGATGACGTGAACACCGAGTGCATGGCCCAGACCCGCGTTGAGAACGCAGGCGACCTGCGCCATGTCAACTTCCTGGTTTCTCCCTCCGGTCTGGAAGGCCGTTACAGCAAGTACTATGATTACATTGACTCGCTGTACGATGGCTACACCTACACCAAGAACAAGAATCCCGATGTGGATGATGACGGCAATGTTGTGTTGAACAACGGCAAGCCGCATTACTCTTACACCAAGGCGGAGAACAAGAACGAGACCCGTTACACCGATACCTGCTACGAGGATACCTGGTTCACCTCTATCTGCAGCCCCATCTACTTCGACAATAATTACTTCTATTACGTTGATACCACGACCAACCAGAACCTGTATAACAACATGCGCCGCCAGCAGTCCGAGAACGGCAACAACGGCAACTCTGGTTCCGGCAGCTCTGGTAACAACTCCCAGATGCAGCAGTTCATGAAGAAGATGCAGAACCAGGGCCCCGATACTCTGGAAGCACGTCCGCGTAATGCGAACTACTATATCCGCAAAGAGGATTCCAGCAGCAGACCCGGCGGCTTCAGCATGAGCAGCTTTACCAAGACGGATGACCCGTTTGATATCATCCTGATGTACTACAACGATCTGAAGGAAACCAGCAGCAACTTCAATGATGACGACAGCAATGCCAAGGTCCTGGCCGAAGCTGGCACCATCTATAAGATCGATACCAGTGCAAAAGATAAGCATACCAAGGTTGAAAACAACCTGAACACCGAGTGCCTGGCAGACGCTGCTGCAAAGCGGATCTACCCCGCACTGGTACACTCTACCGCACTGTATGATGGCAAGCTGTACTTCAACGTCAACAACGCCATCTACCGTATGGACCCGACCACCGGCACAGTGGAAGAAGTGAAGGAATACAACACCGTCTATGGCGGCATTAAGCTGACCAAGGATAAGGACGGCAACATGGTTCCCGATACCCACTTTCCCGGCATGAGCATGGTTATCATGGATAGCGCCCAGGATACCAGCAGTGTGAAGTATCTGAACACCTTCAAGAACCATCCTCTGGCGGGCCTGACCCTGCGTGACAGCTACAGCTTTGCTACCACCACCCAGCAGGGCCAGACTGTGATCACCGGCATCAACACCACCAAGGATCAGCTGGTCGTTTCTGTCGGCACCAACCTGTCCAACACCTATAAGGAACTGGTGGACGGCAAGGCAGAAGTCAAGACCGATGCCTCCGGCACTTCTTATGCAAACCGTAAGAGCTACAAGACCGAGTCCTGGAACTACAACCCGAGTTACAACCAGAACATGGGCAGCTCTGACGAGAAGAACAAGAACGAAGAGTTCATGTGGTGCGCTAACCTGGTTGAAACCATGCCGATGTCCGACATGGTCAGCGACCTGAGCAGCGGCGCAACCACCAATGTTTCCGTTGAAGCATGGTGCGATACCCCCGCTTACACCCAGGACCGCACCACCAAGTACGGCCTGACCAAGGGTGAAAAGAAGTACGCTGACGGCGCACTGCCCAAGGGCCATACCTGGGCTCTGGACGAGCTGGAAACCAAGTCCGTTGGCAACAATGTGTACCTGTGCTCTGATTGCCATACCGCAACCGAGAGCGTACCTCACACTGTAACCCTGCCGGAAGCAGTTCAAGGCGTTACCCTGACCCTGGGCACCACCAACAACACCTACATCAAGGACGATACCGTTACCCTGACCGTAGAAAAGGAAGGCACCGATATCGTTACCGTTACCGCAAAGAACGGCGATACCGATGTTGCCCTGACTGAAGTTCAGGAAGCAGCGCAGGACGAAGCCGCAGCCCAGGCTACCACCGAAAAGGCTAAGACGGTTTACACCTTCACCATGCCGGACGGCGATGTGACCATCAGCGTTACCAAAGCCGCTAAGACCTATGCGGTCAAGGTGGCCGATGCTAACAAGGATACGTTGAAGATCACCAGCCCCGAAGCTGACCTGGATAAGGTTGCTGAGGGCACCAGCGTTACCGTTGTGGCTACCCCGAAGGATGGCTATACCCTGACGGCTGACGGTGTGGTGGTTACTTACGGCGACAATCAGACCCTGAAAGCAACTCCTGACACAGAAAAGGCCAACACTTACACCTTTGCAATGCCCGCTGGCGATGCAACTGTCAGCGCAGCGTTTGAAGAGGTTAAGAAGTATAACGTTACTGTGGCGGGTACTGTTGAAAACGGCACTGTGGGCGTAGAGCCGAAAACCGCAGCTGCGAAGGATGTTGTTACTGTTACCGTTACCCCGAATACCAACTTTAAGTACACGGACGGCAGCCTGAAAGCTACTTATACGGATGGCGGAACGAAGAAAGAAATTAACGACTTTAAGGCAGTAGACGGTAAGGAAAACACCTACACCTTCGAGATGCCTGCCGCTGATGTTACCGTTAGCGCTGCGTTTGAGGAAATTGCGACCGAGACTTACACAGTAACTGTTACCAAGGACGGCGACGGCAAAGTTACGGTCAATGAACAGGAAACTGAAAAGCTTGAGGGTCTAAAGTCTGGTGATACTGTTACACTGAAGATCAACCCGATAGATACAGATACTTTGCTGACTGAGCTGGCAGGCGTAACGGTTACATCTGGCAAAGTTGATGTCTCCACCACAAAGGTAGATGAAAATACCTATACTTTCAAAATGCCGGACGGCGATGTAAATGTCAGCGTAAAGTTTACGACCGTTGAGTATGGCATTGAAGTTAAGATGCTGGGCGAAGGCGAAGGCACTATCACATTTACTGATGGTAAGACCCGCTTCGCGGCAGGTACAAATGTTACAGCTACCATCACGCCGAATGGTACCACCTACGAATTGACCAAGGTGATGTATGATGATGGCAGTGAGAACAAAGAGGTTACGAGTGAGTTGAAGAACGGTTGCGAGTATACCTTCACTATGCCTGCAAACCATGTGAAGTTTGAAGCAACCTTTGAAAAGGGACCGTCTACTGAGGCCGAGGAACGCACCGTCCATGGTGCCGCTGAAAAGACCACCATTACCGCAATGGCTGTCTTTACCTGCACCGATAAGAACTGCGCAAGCGCACAGTTCGTGGATGCAACTGTAAAGCAGACCAGCGGCGTTACCACCGCTGCTGTCAACTTCAACGGCAAGGACTACACCGCCAAGTACGGCGAGAAGAACGGCTGGGTTGAAGAAAACGGCAAGAAGTACTGGTACGAAAAGGGCGTGAAGCAGGGTACCACCGGCCGCGGCAAAGAGATCTATGATCCCGATTCCGACGCTTGGTACTGGCTGGATGCTGTCCAGGGCGGCGCAATGACCGTCAGCAAGGACGTTTACCAGGAATCCGCCGCCGGCCAGTGGGCTGATAAGCCCGATGGCACCGGCAAGTGGGTCCGTTACGATGAGAACGGCCACATGGTCAAGGGCTGGCAGACGACCGATAAGGGCACCTACTACTTTGACCTGATCACCGGCGCTATGGCTAAGGGCGCAGGCGATATTGACGGTGTACCTTGCGCATTTGACGAGTACACCGGTATCGCTCTGGACGGCCAGTGGCTGACCATCAAAGGCGCTGACTTCTGGTACGAAAAGGGCGTTCGCCAGGGCCTGGATGGCCGCGGCAAGGAAATCTATGACCCGGCTTCCGATGCTTGGTACTGGCTGGACTCTGTTGATCAGGGCAAGAAAGCCACCAGCAAGGATGTCTATCAGGAATCCGAAGCTGGCCAGTGGGCTGACCGCGCCGATGGTACCGGCAAGTGGGTCCGTTACGATGCACAGGGCCACATGATCAAGGGCTGGAGCGCGGACAAGCGTTACTATTTCGACCCGATCTATGGCACCATGGCTAAGGGCGATGCAGTCATCGACGGCCGCACTTATCACTTTGATAAGAACACCGGCGTTCTGCAGTAATCCCACAGCCGAACAATGAGCTGTAACCAGCCCATTAACCTCTAAATAAAAATGCCGTAGCAGATGTAACAGTCTGCTGCGGCATTTTTGTATTTGTGGGCATAGGTTTGGTGAAATATTTGCCAGGCCAGTAGGGCGGGGGACCCCATGATTGTGGTGGCTCCCCTGGAGGGGAGCTGGACGCGAAGCGGCCTGAGGGGTGGTTCCTTGCCGCAAACCTAAGGCAATACCGCACAATTCCCGCCTGACGGCTTAAGCACCGCTCCGGCGGCTGCGGCACGGC
>ENA-OZGM01000425-OZGM01000425.1-human-gut-metagenome-genome-assembly--contig:-NODE-425-length-19333-cov-5.989366_pt1 | contig 19333 bp, 17 predicted proteins | sample MGYA00244655_ERZ653656 | MGnify/ENA primary metagenome ERZ653656 (study PRJEB26926, sample SAMN06164991) | human gut metagenome | biome: ENVO:00009003; feature: ENVO:2100002; material: ENVO:00002003... | reverse complement strand
GTGGGCTCGGAGATGTGTATAAGAGACAGTATGAAGGAAGCCTGCGAGGGTATCGTTGCCTGTGAGCAGATCCCTCTGACCAGCGCCCAGCTGGCTATGCTTACCCCGAAACCCGCCGCCGTGTTCGGCGTTACCGACGAACACCTTGCACAGCTGTGCGCAAAATACCTTTGATGAGGAGGACCACGATATATGGATTTTAAATACAAAATCGCTGATGTTGCCAAGGAGTTCGGCGTACCCGCTAAAAAGGTCATCGAAACCGTTTCCGGTGTGACCGGCACCGCCTACAAGACAGGCGGCACGTTTGAGGAAAAAGAACTCAACGTCCTGTTGGAGACCCTGACCCGCGAGAACGCTGAGACAAGCCTGGATGCCTACCTTGCCAGCGGCAAGGAGGAAGCCAAGCCCGCCCCGAAGGCAGAACCGAAGAAGCCTGAGGCCAAGAAGGCAGAGGAGAAGAAGCCCGCTGCCCAGCCCGCCAAGGCAGAGCAGCCCAAGGCCGAAGCCAAGCCCGAGCAGAAGCCTGAGCAGAAGAAGGATCGCAAGCCCGAAAAGCAGGCGGAAAAGCGCAGCGAAAAGCGCGTCACCCTGCAGGAGCTGGCCGCCGATACCGGCATCAAGGAGCCTGTCAAGACTGAGCAGGTCCAGGTCAACCGCGCCCAGGTGTCCGTGGACACCCGCACCGTCGATGTGAACGTTGACAAGTTCAACGCCCGCTATGACGACCTGGCCGACAGCCGCAATATGCCCAGCAAGCGCAAGAACCAGCCCACCGGCAAAAAAGAGAAGTTCAATAACCGCAACAACCGCCGCGGCCAGCAGTTTGGCCGCCGCCGTGAAACCGAAGCCGAGCGCCTGCAGCGCATCCAGCTGGAAAAGGCCCGCAACGCCCAGCTCAAGATCTCCATCCCCGATGAGATCACCGTTGGCGAGCTGGCTACCCGCCTGAAGCAGAACGTGGCCAAGGTTGTTGCCAAGTTCATGCAGATGGGCGAAATGCACGCTGCTTCCGATGTGATCGATTTTGATTCCGCAGCCCTGATCGCAGAGGAATTCCACGCAAAGGTGGAGCATGAAGTTCATGTTTCTATCGAAGAGCGCCTGTTCACCCAGGAAGAGGACAGCGCCGATCAGCTGGTCGAACGTCCGCCGGTCGTTGTTGTTATGGGCCACGTTGACCACGGCAAAACTTCCATCCTGGACCGCATCCGTTCCACTAACGTTACCGCAGGCGAAGCCGGCGGCATTACCCAGGCCATCGGCGCTTACCAGGTCAATGTCAACGGCAGCCCCGTTACCTTCCTGGATACGCCGGGCCACGAAGCCTTTACCGCCATGCGTGCCCGCGGCGCGGATATGACCGATATCGCGGTTCTGGTCGTTGCTGCCGATGACGGCATCATGCCCCAGACCATCGAGTCCATCAACCACGCTAAGGCTGCCAACGTCAAGCTGATCGTTGCCATCAACAAGATGGATAAGCCGACCGCTAACCCGGAGCGCGTGAAGGAACAGCTGACCAAGTACGAGATCGTGCCCGAAGACTGGGGCGGCGAAACTGCCTGCATCCCCGTGTCTGCCGCTACTGGCGCAGGCATCCAGGACCTGCTGGAACGCATTGTTCTGGAAGCAGAGGTCATGGAGCTGAAAGCCAACCCCAACCGCCGCGCCAAGGGTGCCGTTGTGGAAGCCCGCCTGGATAAGGGCCAGGGCACCATTGCCACCCTGCTGGTTCAGAACGGCACCCTGCACAAGGGCGACTGTCTGATTGCCGGTACCGCCGTTGGCCGTGTGCGTACCATGCGCAACGATAAGGGCGTTGAGATCGAATCCGCCGGTCCTTCCACCCCTGTGGAGATCACCGGCCTGACTGAAGTGCCCACCGCCGGCGATATCTTCGAGGCTGTTGAGGATGAACGCCTGGCCCGTGAACTGGCTGACAAGCGTACCACCGAAGCCAAGGAAAAGCAGTTTGCTGCTTACACCAAGGTCACCCTGGATAACCTGTTTGACCAGATGGCCCAGAACGATATGAAGGAACTGCCCATTGTTGTCAAGGCTGACGTTCAGGGCAGCGCCGAAGCTGTGAAACAGAGCCTGGAAAAGCTCAGCAACGACGAAGTGCGCGTGCGCGTCATCCATGCCGGTGTTGGTGCGATTTCCAAGTCCGATGTTTCTCTGGCCGATGCTTCCAACGCCATCATCATCGGCTTTAATGTCCGTCCGGACGCTGTTGCCAAGGCCGAAGCCGAGCAGGCCGGTGTTGAAATGCGTATGTACCGCGTCATTTACGATGCCATCAACGATGTCTCCGATGCTATGAAGGGCATGCTGGCTCCCAAGGTGCGCGAAGTCGCCTTGGGCGAAGCACAGGTTCGCCAGGTCTACAAGATTTCCAGCGTTGGCACTGTTTCCGGCTGCCGTGTTACTTCCGGCAAGATCACCCGCGATGCCCAGCTGCGCCTGGTGCGTGATGGTATCGTCATCTGCGAGGATGCCATTGCATCCCTGAAGCGCTTCAAGGATGACGCCAAGGAAGTGGCCGAAGGCTATGAATGCGGCATCACCCTGCAGAAGTTCTCCGACGTCAAAGAGGGTGACGTATTCGAGTGCTTCAAGCTGGAAGAATACCGCGATTGATCCGGCATTGAGCCGTTCCCGCTTGTTTGACAAGCCCCGCAGGGGGCTTTATGAGGTAAAGTTATGCCAAGCAAAAACCATGGCCGTATGGCACAGGATATGAAGCGCGAGCTGATCGCCATTATCGGCGAAATGAAGGATCCCCGCGTTTCGGGCGGTCTGTTGACTGTGACCCGGCTTGATGTTACCCCGGACCTGGATGTCGCCAAGGTGTACATCAGTGTAATGGGGCGCGAAGGCGGCGCGGACCCGGTGGTGAAAGCCCTGAACAAAGCTTCGGGCCATATCCGCACCGAAGTCAGCCGCCGCATGCACATCCGCAAAGCCCCGCGCTTTGTGTTTACCAAGGATGACAGCGCTGCTTACGCAGTGCACATTGACCAGCTGCTGCAGGATATTGAAAAAGCACACCCCGCAGCACAGGCAGAACCGGCAGAGCAGGAATAACCTGCCCAGACTGTATCTGAAAAGTCGAAAATGTAGTCTGTTTTTACAAACACAGCCGGATTTTGCGCTAAAAAACACAAAGGATCCCTGCGGTTCTTTGCCTTACATCCTGCTTGTGCTTGCGAAATATCTGTCATTTTCGTTGCTTTCAGATACATCTTAACTGGTGCTACAGCCAGTCATCGACCAAAACGCGCAGTTGAAATTTACGCTTGCAGCTGCGCCTTCCCAAAGGCCGGAACCAACGGGGGAGAGGGAATAGCCCCCAATCGCGGCCGAGAAAAGAGGAGCCTTATGACCGAATCTGTGGATCGGCAGACAGCCGTGCTGCGTCTGCGCGGCGCGGACGATATCCTGATCCTTTGCCACAAAAACCCCGATGGCGATACCATCGGCTGCGCCGGTGCACTGTATCTTGCGCTCAAGGCGCTGGGCAAAAACGCCGCGATTTTATGCAGCGACACCATCCCCAAAATGTATGATTATATGGAGCTGCGCTGGTTTGACGGCAGCTTTAACCCTGCATTTGTGGTGGCGGTGGATGTTGCCAGCATCCAGCTTTTTGGCGAAAATAACAATGTGCCGCAGTATGCCGCCCATACCAACCTTTGCATTGACCACCATGCCAGCAACAGCGGCTATGCCTATGAAACCCTGCTGGACCCCGGCGCCGCCGCGGCCTGCGAGTTTTTGCTGGATGTGATCGTGGATATGGGCGTGACTATTACGCCGCAGATCGCCAACTGCCTGTATACCGGCATTGCAACCGATACCGGCTGCTTTAAGTTTGCCAGTACCACGCCCCGCACCCATATGGCGGCGGCCCGCGTGATGGAAGCCGGTGCCGATGTGGAAAAACTGAATGCCCGCCTGTTTGAATCCCGCTCCCATGCCCGCATAACTGCGGAACGCATGGCGATGGAAAGCCTGGAATATTATTTCAACGACCTGTGCGCCGTGATCTGCCTGACCTGGGACCAGATCGAATCTTCCGGCGTGGCGGGTGCCGAGCTGGAGGACCTGACCAGCCTGCCGCGCTCCATTGAAGGCGTGGAGGTTGGCCTGACCTACCGCCAGCAGCGGGATGGCAGCTTCCGCATCAGCGTGCGTACATCGGGCAGCATTGATGCCTGCAACATTGCGCGCCGCCTGGGCGGCGGCGGCCATACCCGCGCAGCCGGGTGCGAGATCAGCGGCAACCTGGATAACGCCAAGCATGCCGTGCTGGAGGAAGTCCGCAAGGAGCTGCAGCGCTGTGGCTTGCTGGATCAGGACGCTGGTTGAAGGCCAGCTGCACCACAACGCGCAGCACACGGGGATGCGGCACACGCCTGTAAACCTGCAAGATGGCACCGTCTGCTTGCCGCCGCAAGGCTGGCACCGCAGCTGGGTGCTGCTGCCGAATGCAGCACAATAAACTGAAAAGGAAAACCCCAATGAATACTTGTGCCATTCTCCCAGTTGATAAACCTGCGGGCTGGACCAGCTTTGATGTGCTGGCCAAGCTGCGCGGTGCGCTGGGAACGCGCAGGCTGGGGCACGCGGGCACACTGGATCCTATGGCGACTGGTGTGCTCGCCGTGTTTATCGGCAATGCCACCGCCGCGGCGGACCGCCAGCCTGACCATGATAAAACCTATGAAGCTACCATTCGCCTTGGCCTGCGCACCGATACCGGCGATGTGACCGGCACTGCGCTGGAAACCGCTCCTGTTACGGTGGGTGAAGCAGAGCTGAAAGCCGTTTTGCCGCAGTTTATGGGCCGGCAGATGCAGCTGCCGCCGATGTATTCAGCGGTCAAGATCAACGGCCAGCCGCTGTACAAGGCGGCCCGCAAAGGCCAGACGGTGGAGCGCACCCCGCGCCCCATCACGATTTATGAGATTACCTACCTGGGCAGCCAGGCACCGGGGGATTATACCATCCGAGTCAGCTGCTCCAAGGGCACCTACATCCGCGTTTTGGCGGAGGATATCGGTACAGCTTTGGGCGTGCCCGCCACATTGGCGGCACTGCGCCGCACCCGCGCCGGGGCGTTCAAGATTGAGGAATGCCACACCCTGCCAGAAATCCTGGCCGCTGCCGAAGCAGGTACCCTGCAGCAAAGTGGATGGCTGCTGCCGGTGGAACACGTGTTTGACTCGCTGCCTGCCCTGACGGTGGACGATGCAGTGAAAAAGCACCTCTTCAACGGCTGCCCCACCAGCCACTACCGCGCACAGGACGGCAAATACCGCGTGTATGATGCCGCAGGTACCTTTTTGGGGCTTGCCAACGTGACGCAGGGTGTGCTGCAGGTGGAAAAGATCTTCTGCGAGCGGGCGTGAACGCCTGCACCAAAACCGCAACGGGCAGAACCGCTGTCCGCTCAACAACAGGAAGTATGCCAACTACCATGAATATTTTGAATACACTGGCCCCGGTGGGCGCACCCAACGGCAGCGCCGTGGCCTTGGGCTATTTTGACGGTGTTCACCTTGGGCACCGCCGTGTGCTGGGGGCAGCGGTGGAATACGCCGCGGCCCACGGCCTGACCCCCGCGGCTTTTACCTTCAGCCTGCCGGGCGGGCAGTCGCTCAAGGGCGGGCGTATCTTGTCCGCTGGGCAAAAGCATGCCCGCGTTGCCGCTTTGGGCATTACCGCCTATATGGAACCCCCGTTTGAATCCTTCCGCAGTTTAAGCCCGGAAGATTTCGTCAACAAAATTCTGGTGGAATGCTTTGCCGCCAAGGCGGTGTTCTGCGGCGATAACTTTACCTTTGGCGCATATGCCGCCGGGAATGTGGACCGCCTGAAGGAGCTGTGCGCCCCGCTGGGCATCGCCGTGACCATTGTGGACATGGCACAATACGGCGGGCAGACGGTTTCCTCCACTCGCATCCGTGCCGCGCTGGAGGAAGGCCGCATCGAGGATGCCAACGCCATGCTGGGGGCACCCTACTGCATTGACTGGCCGGTGCGCCACGGCAAGGGCATCGGCACCTCCAAGCTGGGCAAACCCACCATCAACCAGAACTATCCCGCAGACGCTTTGCAGCCCTGCACCGGCGTGTACCTGACCCGCATCTGGCTGGATGGCCGCTGGTGGCCATCCGCAACCGGTATTGGCCGCCGCCCCACCGTGGATGCCGCCAACGCCCCTGTTACCTGCGAAACCTATGTGCCGGGCTACCATGGCGATACCTATGGTCAGACGCCGGTGCTGGAATTCCACCACTACCTGTGCGCTGTGCGCAAGTTTGGTACATTGCAGGAGCTGGCAGACCTGATCGAAACCGCTGCCCAGCAAAGCATTGCCTATTTTGCCGCAAAGGAGGAAGCGTAATGCGCCGTAAGGATCGTGAAGTGGCGGACCTGGAGGGCCAACTTGCCATTTTGGAACAGTGCCCCGTCTGCCGCGTTGCCATCAACGACCCGGCATCCGGCGTGCCGTACCTTGTTCCGCTGAACTTTGGTATGGCCGCCGGGCCGCAAAGCCTGACGCTGTATTTCCACTGTGCCCCCGTTGGCACCAAGCTGGACCTGCTGCGCGCTGACCCCAATGTGAGCTTTGAAGCTGACTGCCCCGGCACCGTAAGCGGCGGGGCAACCTCCTGCACGTATGGCATGAACTACCAGAGCGTCATTGGCCGCGGGACCGTCCGCTTTGTGGAAGGCGGGGAAAAGCTGACCGCCCTGCAGGCGCTGATGCAGCATTACCACTGCCCGGACCTGCCCTTTGAGCCGGAAATGGTGGAACACACCACGGTTTTGGCCCTGGACGTTGCCGCCATGACCGGCAAACGCCGCACATCGTTTTAAGGGCGGGACCCATCATCCGAGGAATTCGGAAGAAATTCGGAGGATACTGATTTGGAACGTAAAAAACTGGCTCCCGGTGTATTTATCACCACATTGGATGCCGAAAAATTTAACCGCTGCCGCATTACCATCCATCTGCGCTACCCGGCATTGCGCCGCAGCGCAACGGATGCCGCTGTGCTGCCGCTGGTGCTGGAACGCGGCTATGCGGGCTGCCCGGATATGACGGAGCTTTCCCGCAAATTGGCGCGGCTGTACGGTGCCGACCTTGGCGTGGACCAGAGCAGCGCCGGAATTGACCGCGTGCTGACGGTGGACATCTGCGGCATCAAGGATCGCTTTGCCCTTGACGGTGAGAATCTGACCCGTGAATATGCCGATATCGCCTTTGGTACCATCTTTGAGCCGTACCTGATTGATGGTGTGTTTGACCCGGAGGCTGTGCGCATTGAAAAAGAATCCCTGGCCCGCCGCCTGGATGCCGAGTTCAACAATAAGCGCCTGTACTGTGTGCGCCAGGCCCGCCGCAAATTTTACGGCGATTCCCCGGCAGGCATTGAGCTGGGCGGCTACAAAAGTGACCTGCCCAACGTAACGCCCCAGACGCTGAAAGCCGAGTATGACCGCATCCTTTCGCTGGCATCCATTGATGTGATGGTGCAGGGGGCGGATCCCGCCCTGGTGGAAGAGCTGCTGCTGCAAAAGCTGGCTGGCGCTGCCCGCAGCCCCCAGCGCTTTGCCATGCCGCTGGCCATGCCCATTATTGAAACCCAGCACTTCAGCGAGGAAATCCCCGGCCTGACCCAGGCCAAGCTGTGTATGCTGTTTACCCGCGGCACGCCGGAGGACCTGCCCAGCATTACCGTGATGCGGATGGCAATGAGCGTGTTTGGCGGCTCCACCACCAGCCGCCTGTTCCGCAATGTGCGCGAAAAACAGAGCCTTTGCTATTACTGCGGTTCCAGCGCTCTGCGCGCCACCGGTGTGATGATGGTGGATTCCGGCGTGGAGCCGGGCCGCGAAGCCCAAGCCGAAGCTGCGATCCTGAAAGAACTGAACGACCTGTGCACCGGCCCTATCACCGAACAGGAAATGGACGACTGCCGCCGCAGCCTGCTTTCCAGCCTGGATTCGCTGGGGGATTCCCTCGGAGGACTGGAAAGCTGGTACTATGGCCAGATCCTGCGTGACGAAGCGCTGGCCCCGCCGGAATACGGCAAGGTGCTGACCAACGCCGTTACGGCGGACGAAGTGCGCGAAGTGCTGCAGAGTTACCATTACTCTGTTGGCTACACGCTGACGGCAAAAGGGGAGGGGGAAAACGCATGATGGAACACGCAGAACACAGCCCGGCTGCCATCCGGGAAAAAGCCGCGGGGGCGGTCAACTGCCAGAGCGTGACCCTGCCCAGCGGCTTGACGGTTTTGTGCCGCACTATGCCGGGCTACAGCTCGGTACACGCCATGTACGCCACCAACTTTGGCTCCGTTGTGCGGGAATTTACCCTTAACGGCAAACGGATCCAGCTGCCCGCCGGTACCGCGCACTTTCTGGAACACAAAATGTTTGAATCCGAGCAGGGTGATGCGTTCGACCTGTATGCCAAAACTGGCGCTGCGGCAAACGCTTTTACCAGCTATGACCGCACCTGCTATATTTTTACCGCAACCGGCATGACGGATGAAAACCTGGATATTCTGCTCAACATGGTCGGTCATCCCTGGTTTACCAAGGAAACCATCGCCAAGGAGCAGGGCATCATCGGGCAGGAAATCAAAATGTATGACGACAGCCCGGATTGGCGGCTGCTGACCGCACTGTTCCGCTGCCTGTATAAAAGCCATCCCATCCGGGACGATATCGCCGGCACCACCCAGAGCATTGCCGAGCTGACGCCCGAACTGCTGTACGCCTGCACCGATGCGTTCTACCGCCCCGGCAACATGGTGCTTTCCGTTGCGGGCAACATCACGCTGGATCAGGCTGTGGAAGCCTGCCGCCGCAACGGTGTGTATGACGCAGTGGAACCCCCGCAGGTGGAAACCATCTTCCCGCAGGAAGCCGATACGGTGCAGCACAAAGAAACCACCTTTACCATGCCGGTCAACAAGCCCTGCTTTGCCCTTGGCTACAAGGAAGCCGCCATCAACCGCGGCGATACCCGCATGGAGGTCATCGCAGACCTGCTGCCGGACCTGATCTGCGGCGGGCTGACGAATCTGTACCGCAAGCTGTATGATGAATCGCTGGTCAACCCGGAGTTCAGCGGCGATTATCTTTCCACCGAGGGAGCCTGCATCATCGCTTTTACCGGTGAAAGTGAGACCCCGCGTGAGGTTGCCCAGATGGTGCGGGATGAAATTGCTCGCCTGCGCCAAAACGGCGTAGACCCGGAGCTGTTTACCCTGGTCAAAAACCAGATGTACGGCGAAATGCTGGCTGATGTGGAGAACGTGGACGATGCCGCCGAGGAGATGGGCATGGCCTTCCTGAAAGGCCGCACCCTGGCAGATGAAATTGAAGCGCTGGCCACTTTGACCGTTGACGATGTGAACAAGGCACTGCAAACCATGCTGCTGGAAGAAAACAGCGCCTATATCCAGATCGACCCGAAGGAATGAGGTGTAATGGCAGATGTCTTTTGATGTTCAGTTTCCCGGCCTTGGGCTGGAATTTACCATCAACCGCGTTGCGCTCAGCATTGGCGGTTTCAACATTTACTGGTACGGTGTGATCATCGCCGCGGGCATGGTGCTTGCCATGCTGTTTGCTTTCCGCAATGCGGATGATTTCGGCATCAACTCCGACCGCCTGATCGATGTGATCCTGGTGGGCGCGGTCATGGCAATCGTCTGCGCGCGCATTTATTATATTGTGTTTGCGCCGTTCAAGTATGAAAGCATCTGGCAGATGATCGATATCCGCCAGGGCGGTATTGCCATTTACGGCGCGGTCATCGGCGCATTTGTGTTTGGCGGCCTGATGGCCAAGATTCGCCGCATTCCCATCCTGCCGCTCTTTGATCTGGTTGGGATATGCTTCCTGATTGGTCAGGGCGTGGGCCGCTGGGGCAACTTTGTCAACCAGGAAGCTTTCGGCAGCAACACCACGCTGCCCTGGGGCATGTACAGCGAGGGTACCAATAACTACCTGCTCAGCGTACAGGCCACCCTGGCCGCTGAGGGCGTTACTGTGGACCCCACCCAGCCGGTACACCCGACCTTCCTGTACGAGAGCATCTGGTGCCTGGTGGGGGTTGTGCTGCTGGCAAGCCATATCAAAAAGCGCCGCTTTAACGGCGAACTGTTTCTGCTCTACATCATCTGGTACGGCCTGGGCCGCTACTGGATCGAGGGGCTGCGCACCGATGCGCTGATGGTCACTTCCACCCTGCGCACCAGCCAGCTGGTGGCACTGGTGTCTGTGGCCACGGCGGTGGTGCTGCTGGTGGCCGGGTTGCAGCGATTTAAGGGCGCGCAGCTGATGGTGCCGCTGCAGGTGAGCAACCTGAAAAAACTGGATGCCGCCGGAACTTATTTTGTGGTGGATGAACTGCCCGCAAGTGCGTCCCATCGCGAATTTGTTCAGGCCACTGCTGCCATGAACCGCCGCCTGGAGGAATTTGACCTTGACGAAGCGGAAAAAGTGGAAGATAATGGTGACAATGGTGAAGCGATAGAAGAGGGGAATGTGGTAGCCGAACCCCAGCAGCCCGCCGAAGCGCCGGAAACCCCGGCCCCGGAGGACGAAGCAGGGGAGTAACGTTTAGGTGCATCCTGCACCTGAAAACCACAGGAGGGAATGCAAAGATGAGTGCACAGATCATTGACGGAAAGGCCCTTGCGGCCGCAACCAAAGCCGAAGCTGCCGCCGAAGCAGCGGTCCTGAAAGCCAAGGGCATCGAACCCTGCCTGGCTGTGATTCTGGTGGGCGAAAACCCCGCCAGCCAGGTGTATGTGCGCGGCAAGGTAAAGGACTGCGGCGAATGCGGCATCAAGAGCCTGGAACTGCGCATGCCGGAAACCACCACCCAGGAAGAACTGCTGGCCAAAATTGCAGAGCTGGCAGCCGACAAAACCGTAAACGGCATTCTGGTTCAGCTGCCGCTGCCCAAGCAGATCGATGAGCGCGCCGTGATTGACGCCATCCCGCCGGAAAGGACGTGGACGGTTTTTCCCCTGTCAACGTGGGCCGTATGCAGACCGGCCAGCCCTGCTTTTTGCCCTGCACCCCGGCGGGCTGCATCCGCATGATCGAATCTACCGGCACCAAAATTGACGGCAAAAACGCCGTGGTCATCGGCCGTTCCAACATTGTGGGCAAGCCCGCAGCCCTGTTGCTGCTGGCTAAAAATGCAACCGTTACGGTCTGCCATTCCCACACGGCCAACCTGAAAGAAATCTGCGCCAACGCGGATATTCTGGTTGCCGCCGTTGGCCGCGCTGGTTTTGTGACCGGCGATATGGTCAAGCCCGGCGCCGTGGTGATCGATGTCGGCATCAACCGCGGTGCGGACGGCAAGCTGCACGGCGATGTGAACTTTGAGGAAGCAAGCGCCGTGGCGGGTTACATCACCCCGGTGCCCGGCGGCGTTGGCCCCATGACCCGTGCCATGCTGATGAAGAACACCACCCAGGCTGCCGCCATGCAAAATGGCGTTGCTATTTGAAATTATTTCAAAAAGTATCTTGACGGAACCGGGCGCATGTGGTATGATAATTAGGCCGCATGGCATGGGCTCTGCAAGTGTGTGCATTTGCACGCCGCCCCGCATCCAGCGAGACTTATTGAAAGAGGTTATCACATGTACGCAGTTATTCTGACCGGTGGCAAGCAGTACAGCGTCAAAGTTGGCGACAGCATTTTTGTTGAGAAGCTGAACGCTGAGGCTGACAGCGAAGTCACCTTCGAAAAAGTCCTGGCCGTTGGCGAGGAGGGCGCTGTTAAGGTTGGCGCTCCCGTTGTTGAAGGCGCTACCGTTGTCGGCAAGGTCATCAAGAACGGCAAGGGCAAGAAGCTCAACATCATCACCTATCGTCCCAAGAAGGGCAGCATGGTTCGCAAGGGCCATCGTCAGCCCTACACCAAGGTGGAAATCACCGCGATCAACGGCTAAGGAGGTTAAGCACAATGGCACATAAGAAAGGCGTAGGTTCTACCAAGAACGGCCGTGATTCCGAGTCCAAGCGCCTCGGCGTTAAGCGCGGCGACGGTCAGTTTGTTCTGGCCGGCAACATTCTGGTCCGTCAGCGCGGCACCCACATCCATCCGGGTGAGGGCGTCGGCATCGGCAGCGATGACACCCTGTACGCTCTGGTTGATGGCCGCGTTCATTTCGAGCGCGTTGGCCGTGACCGCAAGCGCTGCACTGTCAAGCAGTAAGTAACCTTTTAAGGGCGGGCCGTGCGGCTCGCTCTTTTCTTTTGCCCAAAGGCGAGAACAGGCGGGGAAACGTGGCAAAAGAGTAGCAAGGTAGAGGGCCGATTGCAAAACCCCGGCAAGTTCTGTAGGGGACGATGCTCGCATCGTCCCGCGGTACATTACCCTATTTGCTCGCCTCAAGCTTTTGCCGCTTATCCCGCCCTACAAACCCTTTGCAATGTTTGTAGCGATAAGCAAGGTTTCTCTACAGCAGGGTGAGGGCATCCTGCTCTACAAATATTTTTAATGTTTGCGGCTAGTCATAAAAAGCGATGTAGGGAACGGTCTCGACCGTTCCGACAACGATGCTCAGATGCGTACCCTAAAAAGAAAATATTCCCGATATTCTGCGTACACACTATTATAAACCAATCCCGTGCCGCCATTGGCGGTACACCATCATTTTTCATTATTCTCTATTCTTTGTATTTGCAACACCCCCTAAAGGAGGTTACACATGCCCAGTACCAGTAATTTTATTGATGTCGCAACCATCTGGCTGCACGCCGGCAAGGGCGGCGATGGCGCGGTCAGCTTCCACCGCGAAAAGTTTGTCGCGGCTGGCGGCCCGGACGGCGGCGATGGCGGCCGCGGCGGCAATATCGTGTTCCAGGCGGACCCAAACCTGTCCACCTTGATGGACTTCCGCTATAAGCGCAAGTATACCGCCCCCGATGGCGAAAATGGCCGCGGTGCCCGCCAGAAAGGCAAGGATGCCGATGACCTGGTTATCCGCGTGCCCCGCGGCACCGTGCTGAAAGAAGCCGAGACCGGCCTGGTCGTGGCGGATCTTTCCGGCGATGCCCCGGTTGTTGTGGCCAAGGGCGGCCGCGGCGGTTGGGGTAATGCCCGCTTTGCCACCCCCACCCGTCAGATCCCGCGCTTTGCCAAGCCTGGTCTGCCCGGTGAGGATATGCACCTGACTCTGGAATTGAAAGTGATCGCGGATGTTGGCCTGATCGGTTTCCCCAATGTTGGCAAGTCCACCCTGATCAGCACCATCAGCGCGGCACGCCCCAAAATTGCAAACTATCACTTTACCACGCTGACCCCCGTTCTGGGCGTTGTGCGCGTTGGCCCGGAACAGAGCTTTGTCTGCGCCGATATCCCCGGCCTGATCGAAGGTGCTGCCGATGGCGTTGGTCTGGGTCATGACTTCCTGCGTCATGTGGAGCGCTGCCGCCTGCTGCTGCATGTGGTGGATGTTTCCGGCTGCGAGGGCCGCGACCCCAAGGAGGACTTTGAGCAGATCAACCACGAGCTGGAGGGCTTCTCCGCAGATCTGGCTACCCGCCCGCAGATTGTTCTGGGAAACAAGTGTGATATCGCAACCCACGAACAGGTAGAAGAATTCAAGCAGTTTGTGGAAGCCAAGGGGCTGACCTTTGTGCCCATCTCCGCCGCAACCCGCCAGGGGGTGGACGCTCTGCCCGCCCTGGTGTACAGTCGCCTGAAAGAGCTGCCGCCGGTCAAGGTGTTTGAGGCAGAGTACGTTAAACCCAGCTTGGTCGATGCCCCCACCCGTCCCTTTACCGTGGAGCGCACCGGTGCCCACGAGTTTACCGTGGATGCCCCCTGGCTGGAGCGTATTCTGGCCGGTACCAACGTGGAGGACTATGAAAGCCTGCAGTATTTCCAGACCCAGCTGGGCGATTCCGGCATTCTGGATGAGCTGGTCCGCCAGAACGTGGAAGAGGACGATACCATCAAGATCGGCGAATATGAGTTCGATTACGTTTATTGAGGCACACCATGTTATTTGAAGCACACCCGGAAATTGATATCCACGAAATGTCGCCGCTGGCCCTGGCTTTTGCGGGGGATGCCGTGCTGGAACTGCTGGTCCGCCAGCGTCTGGTGGAAACATCCCGCCTGCAGCCGGGTCGGCTGCACAGTGTGGCAACACATTATGTATCTGCCCACGCGCAGAACCAGGAGCTTGCCCTTATTGAGCCGATGCTGACCGAGGAAGAGCAGAACATCCTGCGCCGCGGCAAAAATGCCAGCAAAGCCAGCGTGGCCAAGCATGCCACCGCGCAGGAATACCGCGCCTCCACAGGCTTTGAGTGCCTGCTGGGCTGGCTGCACCTGATGGGCCGGGATGACCGGATCGAAGAACTGTTTGAAACGATCTGGAAAAATTATACCCCGGAACAATAAGTGCCTGTGCGCAGAAACACAAGCTGCAACAAAGCCGGTGCCCAGCAAACGGCACCGGCTTTTTGCGTGGCGGCACAATAAAATAGGCAGTGCTGTTGATATAGCACTGCCTTAGACTGCCAAATAGCGCTCCGTAGGGGCAGACATCGTTCGCCCGCGGCCGCTTGCCCTGTGCATAACCTTAAAAATGCGTTTTGAAGCCAAATTCTTCAATATGCATCTGGCTTTTCAGGGCAAAGCATCACTTCTTTTTGCTGCCGTCGTCCTTGCCCTTGGTGCCGCAGCCACAGCCGCAGTCTGTGGTGGAGTTTGTGGTTTTCTGCGTGGTGCTCTGGGTAGCTTTCTGGCTGGCCTTGCGGGTATTGCAGTTCTGGGTCTTGTTTTGTTCGTTGGTGCTGCGTGCCATATGCGGGTACTCCTTTCAAAATCAAAAAAGCAATTTGGGGCCGGGTTCCACCGGCTCTGCCAATAGTCTGCCCAGCCTTGCCGCTGATATGCAAAATGGAGGTTGATCCATGATAATTTCACAACTGCCGGAACTGTTTGTTCAGCGGGAGCGCGCCCTGCTTGGCCCGCGGTTTGATGCAATGTTTTCCTATCCGGGGCAGGGGGCGGTGCGTGGGGCCAGCGTGAATGCCCTGCGCTGCACGCCGCAGCAGTTTGCCGCATTGGCGGATTTCCCGCTGGAAGCATCGCCGTTTTGCGCGTCCGCTTTTGTGGTGCCGCAGCCGGATTGGAAACCCGGCCGCCACCCCTACCACCATGCGGGAGCCTTTTATGCGCAGGAACCCAGTGCCAGCGCCCCGGCTGCGCTGCTGGATGTGCACCCCGGTATGCGGGTGGCAGACCTGTGCGCCGCGCCGGGCGGCAAAACCAGCCAGCTGGCCGCCGCGCTGGCCGGGCAGGGCGTGCTGCTGGCCAACGAGTTTGTGGCTGCCCGCGCCGAAGTTCTGCGCCAGAATCTGGAGCGCATGGGCGTGACCAACGCCATTGTGACCAACGAGGACACCGCCCGCCTGGCTGCCGCGTACCCCGGCCAGTTTGACCGCATTCTGGTGGATGCCCCCTGTTCCGGCGAGGGGATGTTCCGCAAGGAAAGCGTTGCCGTGACCCAGTATGACCAGCCCCTGCTGGACCGCTGCGCCGCTTTGGGGGCAGAGATTCTGGAAAACGCCGCGGCCATGCTGGCGCCGGGCGGAATTTTAGTCTATTCCACCTGCACCTTTGCGCCGGGGGAAGATGAAGGGCAGATCGCAGCTTTCCTGGCAAGGCATCCGGAGTTCACCCTGTGTGATCTTTCCGGCTGCGGCTTTGGCCAGCCCGGTGAAGCCAACCGGGCTGGAAACGATCCATTACAGGCAGAATACTGCCGCCGCATCTGGCCCTGTGATGGCGGCGAGGGCCATTTTATGGCCAAACTGCAAAAGGCGGCGGATGCCCCGGCGGTGGAACTGCCGCGCGGCAAAAACGGTAAAGGAAAAGGCGGCAAAACACCCCGTGTGGATGCCAAGGCATTGCAGGCGTGGCAGAGCTTTGCCAAAGAGCTTTTCCCCACATTGGCGGGCCAGCCCATTGCAGTAGTGGGGGACGGCTTTTTGCTGGAGCCGCCCGCCCTGCTGCCCGCGGCAAAGCTGCATGTGCTGCGCGCCGGGGTGCCCGCGGGCCGCGCGGCAAAAGGGCGCTTTGAACCGGCCCACGCGCTGTTTATGGCTTACGGTGCCCAATGCACCAATTGCGAGGAGCTGACCCTGGCGGATCCGCGCACCGCAGCGTGGCTGCGCGGGGAAGAGATCGAAGCCCGAACTGCCCAGAACGGCTGGTGTGCTGTGCTGGTGGATGGCTTCCCCCTCGGCGGGGGCAAGGCCAGCGGGGGCCGCATCAAAAACCATTACCCCAAAGCCCTGCGCAACCTGAAATGACCGTAAAAATAGTGCAGACATAAAAGCGGAAAGGGAAAGCTGCAACCATAGCCCCGTTTCCGTCAACATGGTTAGCACTTGAAAAAAAGTTCGTTCTGCATTTACAAAACGTTTGCCGCTTTTTGTTTTCAAATACATCTAGAAAAACACCGCCAAAACATTGAAAACGGCATAGAAATGTGCTATACTATACTAATGTAATTTGTCGGTTCGCGCACTTTGCGCAAAGTGCGGGAATCTTACCGCCTTCAATGTGCGGTTACACATCAATTTTTTAGGGGGATTTTCATGTCCGGACATAGCAAATGGAATAACATTAAGCGCAAGAAAGAAAAGACCGATGGCGCCCGTGCCAAGGTTTTCACCAAGATCGGCCGCGAGATCGCTGTTGCCGTTAAGGAAGGCGGCGGCAACCCCGCTTCCAACTCCAAGCTGGCAGCCCTGATCGCTAAGGCTAAGGCGAACAGTGTGCCGAATGATAACATTCAGCGCATCATCAAGCGTGCCGAGGGCGGCGATAAGACCGAGTACGAAGCAATTACCTATGAAGGTTACGGCCCCGGCGGCATTGCCGTTATGGTCGAAACCCTGACCGATAACCGCAACCGTACCGCTGCCAACATGCGCCATTACTTTGATAAGTTTGGCGGCAACCTGGGCCAGATGGGCTGCGTTGGCTTCATGTTCACCCAGAAGGGTGTGATCGTGGTTGACCTGGAAGATGCCGACCCCGACCAGCTGATGATGGATGCTCTGGATGCCGGTGCCGAGGACTTTGATGCAGGCGAAGAGGCTGCACAGGTCACCACTGATCCCGATAACTTCACCGCTGTGTGCAACGCACTGGAAGAAAAGGGCTATAAGTTCATTTCTGCCGATGTGGCACAGGTTCCTTCCACCACCACCGCCCTGACCGATCCGGATCAGCTGGTCAACATGGGCAAGCTGCTGGACGCACTGGACGACGACGACGACGTGCAGAACGCATGGACTACCCTGGAGAATGAAGAAGACCTGGACCGCTGATTGGTAGCCAAGGTTTGAGCTTGAATGTTTAAGGAGGCGCGCAAAAGCCGGATATTTCGGTTTTTACGCGCTTTCTTTTTACACAAAGGAGCCATGTTATGAGCCAACTTCCCCTTTGCCCGCACTGCCTGGAACCCGTGCGCAGCGGCTACCATGGCAGTTGCCCCAACTGCGGCAAGTCCCTGGAAAACCATAACCCCGAAGGCGCGCTACCCCTTGGCACCCAACTGGGCGGGCATTACACCGTGGGTGAATACCAGAGCGCCGACGGCGACGGCCTGTGCTACCGCGGTGTGGATAATGATGAACGTCGGTTTGTGCTGATCAAAGAGTATTTCCCGGTAACGCTGTGCAATGGCCGCAGCCCGGATGGCGACCTGATGCCCAAAGAGGGCCGGGAAGTGCTGTTCAAAACCAGCCGGATGGATTTCAAAGATTTGTACGATGACCTGCACCGCATCACCCCGGCAACCGGCCTTTCGCAGATTCTGGATGTGATGGAAGAAAACAACACCGTATACGCGGTGGAGGAAACCGAGAAGGGCATGACCCTGACCCATTACCTCAAACTGCGCGCCCGCACCCTGACCCCCGTGGAGGCCCGAACCTTGCTGCAGCCCGTGATGGAAGGGGTGGCCCTGCTTCACAAGGCCGGGCTGATCCACCGCGGCATCTGCCCGGATAACATCCTGCTGCCTATTGACGGTGCCGCCCGGCTGACCGGGTATGGCACGCTGGCCCTGCGCACGGCAGGCAGCGAGCTGAAAAGCCAGCTTTACCCCGGCTATGCGGCACCGGAACAGTATTCAGCGGCGGAATTCTCTGGACGGTACACCGATGTGTACGCTCTGGCGGCGGTCACTTACCGACTGGTAACGGGCCAGGTGCCGGTGGCAGCCCCGCAGCGCAAGGTACGGGACAGTATGGAGAACGCCCACAGCCTGGAATCTGGTGTGCCGACCTATTTTTCTCAGGTGCTGACCTGCGCCATGCGGCTGGACCCCGCCAAGCGGATGCAGACGGTACCGGAGCTGATGAGCGCCTTGACTGATCCCACCGTGGCGAATGCCATGTTTGAAAAAGGCGAAAACCAGGTATCCACCAAAAAGATTCTGGCGGCTTCCATGGTGGTCATCTTTGTGTTGGTGGTGCTGCTGCTGTGGAGTCTGCTGAAAGGCGGCAAGGGGAGCGATACAAAACCGGCAGTTTCCGGTGCGGCATCCACCGGCACATCGGCTTCCAGCACGGCCAACAGTGATGTGGAAGTTTACCCGGACCTTGTGGGAAAGAACTATAAGACCGATATCAAAAATAACACGCTGTATACCCATTACCGCATTGCCATGACGGAGGATTTCAGCTCCACTGTACCGGAGGGCTGCGTCATCAGGCAGGAGCCGGTGGCCGGAACGCTGGTCACGGAACAGGCACCCACCATCCAGTTAGTAGTCAGCAAAGGCCCCATGCTGGTGGAAATGCCGGACATCATCGGCTGGACGCAGAACAACGCCAGCAAAAAGCTGGATGAATCCGGCATCAACTATAGCATGCAGATCATTGAAAACGATGGCCAGTACGCAGAGAACTGCGTTGTAAAATGCGATGTGAGCAAAGGTACCAAGTTTGATGCAGATGAGACTGTTGTGACGGTGTATATCGCCGGGGCACGCAACGATGCGTTTGCGGTGGATTCATCGCCCACACCCTCCGAACAGCCCAACTGGGCGGACAGCACAGACCCTGCTGCAACAGCAGCACCGTGACGCCCACCACAGAAGAACAAAGTGAATGCCCCGGTACAGCAGGGAAAGCAGCCTGCAATATCGGGGCGTTGTTGTTTGATTAAAAATAATAATGAATAGAGAATAAAGAATAATGTCGGTGCGCCGCCCGCGGCGGCGAAAAATAAAATAGGC
>ENA-OZGM01000421-OZGM01000421.1-human-gut-metagenome-genome-assembly--contig:-NODE-421-length-19480-cov-9.330502_pt1 | contig 19480 bp, 17 predicted proteins | sample MGYA00244655_ERZ653656 | MGnify/ENA primary metagenome ERZ653656 (study PRJEB26926, sample SAMN06164991) | human gut metagenome | biome: ENVO:00009003; feature: ENVO:2100002; material: ENVO:00002003... | reverse complement strand
AAGAGACAGGCCCAGATGGGCCGCCCGCCATTTGTATGATTGGAAAAGCTGTGCTCTTATCTTGTAGAGAATGTGAGGACGAACATTGTTCGCCCGCGGACGTTGGCCGTATGCAGGGTGGAATATGTGGCAAGACCCGTCATGCGGGACGATGACGAGCATCGTCCCCTACAAATCATTTGCAGCGTTTATCACCATCGGCAAAGTTTTCCACAGTGCGCACACCCCTGCAGGTGTTCCATTAAACCACATCCCGTGTAATGATGGATTGCAAATTTGAAGTGAGAACACTTCCTTTGCGGGCATCTTACACAGAAAACAGGAAGGGGCGCACACTGTGCGCCCCTACGGAACGCCTATCCGCGCTCAGTGGTTGAATTTATTCTGCGCTTCGCCCAGCTTGCCGGCCATCAACAGGCGGCAGGCGGCTTCCACGTCGGTGTGGCGGCCGGTCACAAGCTTGGCGTCATCGGGCGGGAACTTGCCCAGCACCCAGTCAGCCAGATCATAATCCGGGCGCGGCTTGGCGCCAACGCCAATGCGGATGCGGTAAAAATCCTCGCCGCCGGTGGAAGCGATAATGCTCTTTAGCCCGTTGTGCCCGCCAGCAGAACCGGAAGGCCGGATGCGGATGTGCCCCGGCTCCTGTGCAATGTCATCGCACAACACAATAATGTGGTTGCGCGGGATCTTGTAAAATGCCGCGGCGGGGGCGATGCTCTGGCCGCTCAGGTTCATGTAGGTCAGCGGCTTTAGCAGCATCACTTTGCGGCCGTCCACCTGGGCAATGCCGTAAAGGCCCTGCCATTTGCTTTTGTTGATCTCGCACCCCCAGGCTTCGGCCAACGCATCCAGCGCGGCAAAACCGGTGTTGTGGCGGGTGCCGTCATATTTCGGCTCCGGGTTGCCCAGACCGGCAATCAGCCAGTCTGCCCCGGAACCACCTCCAAATAGTCCCATAGTAAAAATCCTTATAGTAATTTTGTGATTTTAGTGTGCGCCAGGAGCAAAGCGTTCCACTGTGTCCCGGATGGTATCCAGGAAGGATTCTGCACCTAAGGTGTTGACCTTGAAAAACACAGCCTGGCTGCCGCCGGATGTGATGGCGGAAAGCCGGATCTGCCCGTCAGCTTCCAGCAGGGTCAGGCTCATGGTAACACGGCCATTGCCAATGGCACTGTAGCGTTCGTATACCCGCACGGCACAGCGGCCGGTGCTGAAGTTGAAATCACTGGAACCTTCCAGCGTGGCCGAAACACTTTGTTTTACAACAGCGTCCAGCTCGGTCAGGATGGTGGTAAAATCCCCGGTCAGGGTGCGTTCCAAAATGGCCATGGCAGCAATCCTCCTTGCAGCAGGTCAGGGGGCATCAGTCGTTTTTCTTTTCGGCTTCCAGCTTCTGTTTTTTGGCAACGTATTTTTCCAGCTTCTTGGCGCCCCAGGCGGCAACTTCGGCCTGCTTGGCGCGCTCAATGCCCAGGGCACCGTCCGGCACATCGTGGCCGATGGTGGAACCGGCAGCAGTAAAGGCGCGGCTGCCCACCTTGACCGGCGCCACCAGGTTGGTGTTGCAGCCGATGAACGCATAATCGCCGATGGTGGTGCGGTACTTACCCTCGCCGTCATAGTTGCAGGTTACGGTGCCGCAGCCAAAGTTGCAGTACTTGCCCACATCGGCATCGCCAATGTAAGTCAGGTGGCTGACAGTGTTGCCCTCGGCAAAGTTGGCGTTCTTGGTTTCCACATAAGCGCCCAGGTGCACGCCCTCATCCGTCACGGTGCCGGTGCGCACATGGGTAAAGGGGCCAATCTTGTTGTTGGGGCCCAGATGGCTGTCATAACACTGGCTGGCGTTCACGGTGGAACCGGCCTCAACAATGGTGTTCTCCAATAAGGTATTGGGGCCGATGACGCAGTTTGCCCCGATGACGGTTTTGCCGCGCAGGATGCAGCCCGGCAGGATCACTGCGCCGGGTGCAATCTCAACTTCGGGGTCAATAAAAACCTGGTCGCTGATGAACTCCACACCGTTCTGCAGGTGCTTTTCAAAAGTTTCTTCAAAGGCCGCTTTGGCGGCAAGGTATTTGGCTTTCGCTTCGGACATAAAAATACCCCTTTCTGTTTTGGGCCAAAAGAGTATACGGCTCTACAAAAAAGCCCCGGAACAGGGCTGAAGCCTGCCGGGGCGGGATGAATTGAAAAAAGTGTTGCAGGATGTAATAAAATAATGTTTCCCAACTTCTCACCCATTATAATTTACCGCATTTTTGGTCAAATTGCAAGAGCCTGACCCCAAAACTTTGTGAGATTTTCGGCGAAAATATTCGCCATTTATTTAACAATGTACTGGAAATTCCGGGCTGAGTCTGTTATAATGGACTTTGCAAGAGAGAAAATTCTTATTTTGCGGGTGTGCGCGGCACACCGGGAAGAAACCGTAATTTTGTTGGAGGTAACCTATGAGCAAGAAGTTTTTGTATTTGTTCAAAGAGGGCCATGACGCATTTGGCGGCGACCAGACGACCATGAAGAACATTCTGGGCGGCAAGGGCGCTGGTCTGGCAGAAATGACCCATGCCGGCATGCCGGTTCCTCAGGGCTTCACCATCACCACCGAAGCCTGCACCCAGTACTATGCTGACAACCGTGAGATCAACGATGAGATCAAGGCTGACATCTTCAAGTACATGGGAATCCTGGAAGAGCAGACTGGCAAGAAGTTCGGCGATATCGAGAACCCGCTGCTGGTTTCCGTTCGTTCCGGTGCACGTCAGTCTATGCCCGGCATGATGGATACCATCCTGAACCTGGGCCTGAACGACCAGGCTGTTGAAGGTCTGGCAAAGAAGACTTCCAACCCCCGTTTTGCATATGACTGCTACCGCCGCTTCATCCAGATGTACTCTGACGTCGTCATGGAGCTGGGCAAGAGCTTCTTTGAAGAGCGTATCGACGCTATGAAGGAGCGCAAGGGCGTTAAGCAGGATATCGAGCTGGACGCTGAGGACCTGAAGGAACTCGTCAAGGAGTTCAAGGCCATCTACCTGGAGAAGCAGGGCGAAGAGTTCCCGCAGGATCCGAAAGAACAGCTGATCGGCGCTGTCAAGGCCGTCTTCCGTTCTTGGGATAACCCGCGCGCCAATGTTTACCGCAAGATGAACGAAATCCCCTACGAGTGGGGCACTGCTGTCAACGTTCAGCAGATGGCTTTCGGTAACTCCGGCATGCGTTCCGGCACCGGTGTTGCTTTCACCCGTAACCCCGCTACCGGCGAAAAGAAGCTGATGGGCGAGTACCTGATCAATGCTCAGGGCGAAGATGTCGTTGCCGGCATCCGTACTCCTTCCCCGATCAGCAAGCTGCACGAGGAAATGCCTGAGGTTTACGATCAGTTCGTTGAGATCGCAACCCGCCTGGAAAACTACTACAAGGATATGCAGGACATGGAGTTCACCATCGAAGATGGCAAGCTCTTTATGCTGCAGACCCGTAACGGCAAGCGCACCGCACAGGCTGCTCTGCAGATCGCCTGCGACCTCGTTGATGAGGGCGTTATCGATCAGCGCACCGCTGTACTGCGCGTTGAGCCCAAGCAGCTGGATACCCTGCTGCACCCGCAGTTTGACGCTGCTGCCCTGAAGGCTGCTGAAGCAATCGGCAAGGGCCTGGCCGCTTCTCCGGGATCTGCCTGCGGTCGCGTTGTCTTCAGCGCTGAAGATGCTGAAGAAAAGGTCAAGGACGAAGCTTGGAAGAAGGTCGTTCTGGTCCGTCTGGAAACCAGCCCCGAAGATATCGTCGGCATGCAGGTTTCTCAGGGCATCCTGACCGTTCGCGGCGGCATGACCAGCCACGCAGCTGTTGTTGCACGTGGCATGGGTACCTGCTGTGTTTCCGGCTGCGGCAATGATAACGATGTTGCTATCGATTACGATGCAAAGGTTATCACCATTAACGGCCACACCTTCCATGAGGGTGACTGGATGAGCATTGATGGCTCTACCGGCAACATCTACGAAGGCCAGATCGCTACCGTCGCTTCCACCGAGAACGCTAACTTCAAGCGCTTTATGAGCTGGGCTGACGAAGCACGCCAGATGAAGGTTATGACCAACGCCGATAACCCGCGCGATGCACAGAACGCTGTCGATATGGGCGCTGAAGGCATTGGCCTGTGCCGTACCGAGCATATGTTCTTCGCTGAGGATCGTATTGCTGCTGTGCGTGAGATGATCTGCGCACGTACCGTTGAAGAGCGCAAGGTTGCCTTGGCTAAGGTTGAGCCGTTCCAGGAAGCTGACTTTACCGCTATGTACCGCATCATGGGCGATCGTCCGATGACCATCCGTTATCTGGACCCGCCTCTGCATGAGTTCCTGCCCACCAAGGCTGAGGATATCGAAGCCCTGGCAAAGGATATGGGCATGACCACCGAAGAGCTGAACAACGTTGTTGTCAGCCTGCATGAGTTCAACCCCATGATGGGCCATCGCGGCTGCCGTCTGGCCGTTACCTATCCGGAAATTGCCGAGATGCAGACCAATGCTGTGATCAAGGCTGCCATCAAGGTTTCTGCTGAGACCGGCAAGATGATCACCCCGCACATCATGGTGCCCCTGGTTGGCGAAGTGAAGGAGCTGAAGTACGTCAAGGACGTCATCGTCAAGACTGCTGACAAGCTGATCGCTGACGCTGGCGTTGACATGAAGTACCAAGTTGGCACCATGATCGAGATCCCGCGTGCCGCCCTGACCGCAGGTGAGATCGCTAAGGAAGCTGACTTCTTCAGCTTCGGTACCAACGACCTGACCCAGATGACCTTCGGCTTCAGCCGTGACGATGCTGCTAAGTTCCTGACCGCTTACTATGATACCAAGATCTACGAGAGCGATCCGTTCCAGCATCTGGACCAGATCGGCGTTGGCAAGCTGGTTAAGATGGCTGCCCATGACGGCCGCGCAACCAACCCCAACTTGGGTCTGGGCATCTGCGGCGAGCACGGCGGCGACCCCTCCAGCGTTGAGTTCTGCCACAACGTTGGCCTGGATTACGTTTCCTGCTCTCCGTACCGCGTTCCCATCGCACGTCTGGCCGCTGCTCAGGCTGCTATTAAAAATCCCAGAGCATAAGGCTTTTATAGCAATCTATCGTTAAAAAACGAGCATAAAATAAGGCTCACCGTCAATTTTGGCGGTGGGCCTTATTTGTTTGCTCATGTATGAGATGAGTTGCGTTTAACACAGGGCTGCTTCCCAGAAGCATCACAGATACACCTCCACGGTCAGGTCGGTCCACGCTGCACGGCGGAACTGGTGGGGCATCTTGTTGGCTTCCCGGTAACGCTTGGCGGTTTCAAAGTCGATGGTGAAGGTAAGGATGGGCTTTTCCGATACAGCCATCAGATCGGCGCGCTCCTCTTTGGACTTCTTGCAGCCGGTGTTCAGCTTCCAGCGGTAGGAGTAATCGGCAATGGGGGGTGACCACTTCAACGAACCGGTCAATCAATTCGGGAGCAAGACGGGCACCGTGCACATCGAACTTCTGAGAGAGAAAATCGTGGATCTCTTTCATGTCCGAAGAAACCGTCTGGGGATCGGGCGCAGGGGAGAGGGCTTTCAGTTCCTGCCCAAGCGGGCGACCTCGTCGTCTGCCTGTTTGCAAAGGGCTTGGTAGCCAAAGACTGGCGTTCCGTCCTTCAGTTTACGCCAGTTGAAAATGCGGTAGGAAGAACCGCAGCGGCAGAGAAGTTTTGACACCCACAGGTTCTTGGTAGTTCTGGCTCCTTTGCGCCTTGTTTCTCCATCAGGAAGGCGCAGGCTGGAAATACGGGACTTGCGGATAATTGAAAATGAAAAAGAATCGACTTTATTGGACACGTAATATGATTCCTATTCTATGTCTCTTTGGGACATGCCTCAGTTTTGCTTCCCGAACTGTTTCTGAGGCTCAGGCAGGACTGTTCAGCTCGGATAATTTATTGTGAATGGCATTTCTTCCACTTGCCTTTTTCTCCATTCTATATTTTTCATGGAAGTGGAACCTGTTCAGAAGGGTGATCATACCGGCACCGTTGACATGGATTTTTCTTTTCTGGTTCTTATCAGCATTTGCATTTTTGAACAACAACTGGCTCTCGTACTCCTTTGTAAAATGGGTTGAATATTTTGTGGCCTTTATGATGAATGTCAGGGCATTATGGGGAACGCAGAATTTGTACTATTGCCGTCTATTTGCTACGAGGGCTGTTCCATGACAGTCATTGAGGCATTCAGTCTTGGGAAACCTGTTATAGCAACAGATATTGGCTTTATGCACGAAGCGATATCCGCTGTCGGCATGAATACTGTGTTCCCTATGAAGGACTATAACGCGCTACGCCACAAAGTCATTGAACTTTGGAACGATCCGGATTTGTGCAGCCAATATGGGAAAATCGCCCGAAACGAATATGAAAATAAGTACTCGGAGCCAATCGATATTGCAAATCTGACGAAGATATATTATAATTGTATCAGTGAGAATAGCTGAGTGGAAAGTCTCAGGGGGTGTAGATAAGGGTATCTGGAGCCAATGTGGAAAATTATTTAGCAGCTTTGCGAGGATATTCGTGGTAATCTGACCGTGTATGAAGCTGTTGTCTTAATGATAACCGCTTTGTGGTCATTACGGTGTCATGACAAAAGTCGGGTGATTCCGGTTGGATATAGTATGCTTTTGATTCTCTATATCACGCTTCTGCGTCGAACACCAGAGTATAATGAAGAAATCCGTTATCATATATCGTTCCTGCCCGATGTGAAAGTTTGGACAGGAAATCTGCTGAATGTTATTTTATATATTCCACTTGGAGGAACGATATATAACATGGCTGCTTCCATAAAAGGTACTGCGTTTGCGGCATTGCTTTCATCCGTTCTCTGTGAAATAATCCAGTATTTCACGCATAGAGGTGTGGCAGATATCAACGATGTGCTATTCAATCTAATCGGCGCATGTGCAGGGGCATTACTGTTCAGAGCGTTTAGAGCTTTTAAGAAGAAAAAAGACCTTCAATAAGTTAGCCGTAAAATGTGAAATAAAACACGAGGAATAAAAAATGAAAGATTTGATATACCTTGAGGGCGCGGAAGGCATGGAAAAATTAGCGTCTTATGCTGTTGCGCGAAACCTAATTCCGTTCTTTGGTGCTGGCTTTTCCGCAGGTGCAGAAGCTCTTAATGGAAGCGTTCCAGATTGTACCGCAGCACAGGAATATATGAAAAAAGCACTCATTGAGGAAAATCCAGAGTGTGCGAACTATCTTGCAGAGCTTGATTTTACGGGGATTGCAGGTGAGTTTTATAATGATGTTTCGGAACTCAAACGTGCGAGATATTTTGAGGACAATTTCACAGATGTGAAATTGGGGGACAACTTAAAAGCCTTCCTGCATGAAATAGATTGGCCCTATGCATATACCATCAATTTTGACGATGGCATTGAGTAAAGTGTTCCGGAAGGAAACACAAAATTTCGCATTGTTCTGCCTTATAGAGGATTCCGCAAGCCGAGAAGTTCTGTTCGGCTGTTATATAAATTACACGGGGACGCCGAATATGAATGCCGCTATTACAGGAATTCGGACAGAACGGTGGACAAAAATATCATTTTTAGTTCGGATCAATATCTGCAGTCCATTACAGATGAGGAAAACCGTGACATGCTCAATGCATTAAAATCCGATTTTTCAACTAGAATCGTCTTATTCATTGGATGCAGCTTACAGGATGAACAAGACATTCGGTTTGTGTACAATCAATGCAAGGAAGAGTGCACACCGGGTTCGATGCGCATTGTTGTCCGCACCGAAAAACCGTCCGTCACAGAAAAAGGCAATCTGATGAGGCATGGTATATCGCATGTGTTACTTGTTGATAATTATGTTCGATTCTACACGGAATTTTTGAATAAATATAAAGAGCTTAAAGAGCAGCAGTCACAGATCTATCGGTTCTACAATCCGGCAATACGGCAGGTTGACGATAAACAAGAGGCTTTAGAACTTCTTTCTCATGGAACAGCGTTTAATACCGAACGGAACTCTTTTGATTGGAGTAAACTATATGTAACCCGTGATATTACCGTACAAGTCATACAGGAGCTGGAATCGTATGATTGTATGGTTATTGAAGGCCGCAGATTTAGCGGAAAGACAGCAGTGTTGTGTGAAATATGTAAAAAGACGCCACAGTATGGCCATTACTATTTTCCATCGAAGTTTGTTCCAGACGAACAGGTTGTGACTAACCTTATCACAAACACAAAACAAGGGCTGTTTTTGTTTGATAGCAACTCGATCTCGCACGAAGTATACCACTACATTATAGATTCTTCTGACCTTATCAAACAGAACGGACACAAGATTATTATTGCGATCAATTCCAGTGATAACAATATTTTGTCCAAAATGTTATCGAAGCCCTTTTCACTCCGATATCAATTCAGCTCGATTGAATTGAGACAAAACCAGAATAAGGCAGATGAACTTGGACTTTCACGAAGAAAAACCAAGCAGACAAACGTTGACTATGTACTTCTTTTGGCCGAGAATAATACCATTGACCTTGCGTTTATGCCAAAAGATAAAACGGTTTATTCACTGCATGAAAGTGTGCTCTTGATAATCCTTGCTGCATTGGACAAAGTATACGATGCTGATGCTATCGCGTTGGGTATTCCGATGTATGAAGTCGGAACATTTATCACAAAAGTCGGAGAAAAGCTTGCCCAAAGAGAACTCTGCTCTCCGGATGAGGCGACGAAGCATTCAGCAATGAAGCTTGTCCATAACAGCAAATTTGCACTTTTAAAGATTGTAAACGGATTGGATGAAGAACAAGTCATCGAAAGCGTTTTCCATATTGTCCAACGTTGTCAGCATGATTATACCAGAAAACGCCTTTATATCAACGTCATGCTCTTTGATACATTGAATCAGCTGTTTCAGGATTCACCGAAACGAGCGGAACTGATAAAGAAAATATATGATAAACTTTCCGAGTTGTTATATTCGGATATGCACTACTGGCTCCAACGAGCAAAATGTACATATCGTTACGCCAAAGAACAGAGTGCATTGGAAACAGCTTACACCTATGCAAAGAAATCGTATGATGACGGCGGACAGGATATCCATTATAAAGCATCGCTGACCCTTTCCATCATTTGTTGTGCCATTTCTGAACACGAGAAAGGCCAAGATAAGATCAATGAATGCAGATTGGCGATCCGGTATGCTAACGAAGCGGTGTTCTCGGACTTCTATCAGCAGAACAATACTTCATTGCAACTGGATTTGGATGCAAAGCAAGGTAAAAGCCACAGCGGAATTCAAATGGTTGTAAATGCTTGTAACTTTATCAAACAAAATTCCACGGATATGGAGGATGTTGAAATAAGCGAAAGCGTTCTTGACCGCCTACATAAACTTTTTTTGGAGAAAAATAGCTAAACAAAAAAAGACTACTGTGAATCACAAGGCTTTATTCTGTAGCAAGCAGGGCGTCCGTATATACAAACGCCATTTTTGCGTTGCAAAATGCTTGTTGGGATAGTCCCAAACCCTTTGTGTACTGCATCCGCCGGATGCAGGCTGCGCATTTGTGCCAAATGCTTCTATAACGAGTCAAAACCACCGGCTGAGCCGGTGGCTTGAGTAAGCCCTAGAAGGGCGCCTTACTGGCAAAGCCCATACAAGGGGCCACGAGCACGCGTCTTTCATCTGCGTTACTTGCCCTACCGCTCTAACGAGCTATGTCCATAAGGTGCATCTTCTAAGACGACAAGTTTTTTGTCATCTCGCTTCGCTCGAATCTTATAGCTAAAGCATTTTTACTCCACCAGCTTAGCTGGTGGTTTTTCTTCACTCAAGTCCTTAAAAAGAACACCGAGGACTCTCTCCCCAAAATGGGAAAGATCCTCGGTGTTTTCTGTTTAACGGGTCTGCGATTTTTCCTTGGTGTCTTTTTTCTCGGCGAAGAACAACTCTACATTCTTCTGTGTGTTTTTTAATTCCTGCATTTCATCCCGTGCCTTGCGGTACTTCGGATAGGCAGCTTTCTTTTGAGAAAGCAGTGCGGAGTATTCGGTATCCAGTTCTTTTACCTTTGGCAACTTTTTCAAACTCGCTTCGTCAAAAGCGGCTTTTGCCGCCTTGTGTAGCGTGATTTGTTCCCGGTGTTCTTCCAAAAACTTCTTGCTGTAGGCTGGGTCTGCCCAGACCACGGCGTTTGCGTTCGATGAGGTCGATGTCCTCCAGCTCCCGGAGCAGTTTGACCGCCTTGTGTTCGGCGCAGCAGAGGGATGTCCTGACCACATCCATATGTTGATAAGTTTTTCTCCAAAGTATAGCATTTCTTACGTCATGGGCTATCTTAAAGGAAAAAGTAGCCTGATGATTTTCGACAGACATGCGAATTTGAAGTACAAGTATGGCAATCGGCATTTCTGGGCCAGAGGATATTTCGTGGATACAGTACGGTGGATGCCCTGCCCTATACCCGTGAACTGAAGGCAATGGGGGTCAACGTGTTTTTCATCAATGATGGCATCAATACAGCGACCAACGATGGAGAACTCCGTCTGACGATCATGTCCTCTATGGCGCAGGACGAAAGTCGAAAGATTTCGGAGCGAGTAAAGGCTGGACAAAAAATCAGCCGGGAAAAACATGTTTTATATGGCAGTGGAAACATTTTGGGATACCGCAGGGAGAACGGAACCTACGTTCCGGACCCAGATCAGGCCGAAACGGTGAGGTTGATTTTTCAGATGTATTCGGATGGCGAAAAGGGGCTTACTCAAATCGTGAACGAGTTATATCGGCTGGGACGGCTGGATGCAGGTGGTCATGTATCATGGGACGCTTCCAAAGTGAGCCGCGTTTTGCATAATGCGACCTATAAAGGCTGCATCTGCTATAACAAATCCCACAGTGATGGCTATCTGACGCAGAAACGTATAAAAAAATCCGGATGAGAGCAGCTATGTCTATGTGAAAGGGGATTTTGAGTCGTTGGTATCAGAAGAGATGTGGGACAGATGCCAGCAGATTCTGCTGTCCCGCTCTGCACGGGTCATCAACGAGAACGGCAAAAAGCACAAATATATGCGGAATACGCCAAAATCTGTCTGGACAGCAAAGCTGCGGTGCAGCTGCGGAGCTGGATTTATCCAGTTCAAATGGAGAGTAAACCGTGATGGGGCAGTTGTTCACGGATTTCAGTGCTACCGCCGTACACGCAGGCCAAGCATCAGCTACTTACAGGAGCATGGTCTGGATTTGGGCATCAGCTGCCAGATCAAAGCCATCAGTGAATGGAAGCTGGATCTGATGGCATCCAAGGTGTTCCAGAATCTGACGTTTGATAAAGGTAAGACCGTCAAAGAGGTATACCGGATTCTGAACCGCTGCATGGCAGAGGAAAAGACTGTGCGCATTTCCAAAAAGGCAATGCTGGAAAACAGTATCGCCAAACAGAAAGAACGGCTGGGCAGGTATATTGACCTGTGCGCTGACGGAGTTATCACGAAGCAGGAACTGGTGGATCGCCGCAAGGGACTGGATGCGCGGATCGCTGAGTTGCAATCCCAGTACGAAAGCATCGAACAGGAGGACGAACGCAGTGGGAGCATTGATATGAAGCTGATTTCCCAGAAGCTGGATGAGTGGCAGAAAGCGGCCAAAACGGATGTCAGCAGGGAACTTATTAACAGCTGCGTAGCACAGATTGAAGATGCCAAAGCGTTCAAGGCTTCACGGAACCAGAAAATCCATAGAAGGGATTGGAATAATCTCACCGTAGTAGTAGGAATCCGCTCAAAAATTTGTCCATAAGGTCATGTGTTGAATGTGCCGAATGTGTCAAAAGATTCGGAAATCCTTTTACTATATGGCATATTTTGCCTGTTATATGGCCTGAAAAGCAGGATTTGCACGATTGAGGTTTACGGAAGATCGACACAACCGACACACACGGCACAGGCCGAAGCGTATTTTGTAGAATTTCATTTATATATTATCTTATTGAAAAGACCTGAGGAAAAGTTTTGCACTGTCCTCAGGTCATTCCTTTTTACCGCAAAATCGTGAAACCGCTTACAGTCAGCTGGTAAAATTTCTGAAAGCCAGAAAGCCTATAAGTGAATGGTCAAAGCCATTTCTTCAGCAGGCATGGCGGTTGTTTTGTACGCCGGACAAAACAGGGGCCTATCGGGAATATGTTGGGGTCTATGAATACTGGCTCAAGCATTGGATGAAGAAGTGATTTTGTGCTAAGTGTTAGGCTGGTACGGAGACATCAAAATCCCCGGAAAGGATATGACAAAACTTTTGCCGTATCTGTGCGCAAATGATAACCCTGTGATTACAATTGAATCTGCTCAGTGATAAGCAGTCCCTCCGCTTTCAGCCAGAAGAAAGTGGAGGGATTTTTGTCGGTTGGCTTTTTCAACGATGAGCTGGTTGGGTTTTTTGCGTCTTGTTTTGAGGGCACAATGAGGGTACAATAAGCGAAAGTAGTGTGGATTTGATAGAAAACGATCAAATACATTACCTTCAACAACCTTGAATAGCCATGTTTCATCAATGCACACGTGCAACTTAGACATACTTTTTCGTCATCTCTCTGCAAAAATGAGCATAATGTATAAACCGTTATAGCACTTTCCGAGGGATAATCAATATCGGGTTCGTAATATTTCTTATTCGCCTTAGAATACAAGAATGATTCCTGCTACGCAGAAGGAAGAAGTTCGTCTCAGGCTAAAGAAACAAATGCTACTAACACTACTAATGGGTTTTGACAGTCGAGGAAGGGAAGCACAATGACTGTGGACGAATTGAGTGTCAAACTGCCTCATCTAAAATGTGATTCGGATGTTCAAGAACTCGGAGTTAAATAAGATGGCGGAAGGATGATATGGTGTGGAGCTGTGGATTTCTGGATTTAGCAAGTGGTAGAGTGAAAAGTTCACATGGGCGTGATTGATTCAGTCTGTGTGATGTGGTAATATAAGAAAAAAGAAAGGCGGTGAGTCTGTGGCAGAAAAAGACGCATCTGAAAAGATTCTGGAATCCTACAATGATGTATTCTCCGATATTGTAAATGTACTGCTATTCAACGGAAGGCAAGTTTTAGGTGCAGACGAATTGGAAGATCAGGCTCCGCGCACCTATTATAAAGCAGATGGCAGACTCCATGAAATTGAACGTGATGTTGCCAAACGATGGAAGAATGGTAATATCCGGGTGGCGTGTATCGGATTTGAGAACCAAACAGCTTCTGACCCGGACATGCCGCTCCGAGTGATAGGTTATGATGGTGCAGAGTATCGGGCGCAGCTTCTGGGAGATAATGATACAGGGAGTCGCTACCCAGCCGTGACGCTGGTTCTCTATTTTGGACATGAAAAACCGTGGAGTGGGCCGCTTTCTCTGAAAGAACGACTGAATGTCCCAAAAGAGTTTGAGCCATACGTCAACGATTATAAAATCAACCTGTTCCAGATTGCGTATCTGACTCGTGAGCAGGTAGAATTGTTCCAAAGCGATTTCAAGGTCGTTGCAGACTACTTTGTACAGAAAAGAGAGAATGGCGACTATGTGCCAAGCTCACAGGATTTGACTCATGTGCAGGAAACGCTTCAGTTGTTAAGCATCATGACGAATGACCACCGATTTGAAGACGCATACAATACCAGTACTGATGACAGGAAAGGAGGCCCACGCAATATGTGTGATGTGCTTGATAAAGTGGAAAACAGAGGCATTGAAAAAGGCATCGTGAAAGGCGAGAGCCGCGGAGAAAACAAAATGGCTTTACTGGTAAAGAAGCTCCTTGACCAGAATCGCATTGACGATGTAAAGAGGGCTTCCGAAGATGAAAAGAGCCGTGCGGAGTTGATGAAAGAGCTTGGAATCAACTGAAAAATTGAAAACCGCGATGTGTCGTTATTCCCAACGCTCTGTAATTTTGGCACCCGCCCAGGCTGCGATTAAGTCTCCCCGGAAATAAAATCTGATAGGACAAAGAAGAAAAAAGCTCTTGGCTTCTGTAATGGAGGCCAAGAGCTTTTTTGCATCTTGTTTTGTAAGCGGAAAGAGGTTCCAATAATAGAAAAGAAAGCGTACATCGGTCGAATAAGGTGGTGGATTTATGAATGGTTTAAAGTTAAAAGAAGAAGTATTTATGCACAAAAAATGATCGATAAAATTGTAAAAAAGGCGAATGGAATCTCTATGAATTTTATGTTAACATCTTATTACAACACGTGATTCCTCGGAAGCGTCAGTTGTACTTGTGAACAAAGGATAGTGCTCGGTAGAGTGTCTATACCTGCAGGTATAATTATGACTGCAGTCCGAGGCTTTTTCTTTATCCGAAACGGAGAGGGTGGGTGCTATGCGAATTGTTCGGAAAATCAATAACAGTGCCGCTGTTGCTCAGGACTCCCGCGGGAAGGAACTGATCGTGATTGGTAAGGGCATCGGGTTTCCGGCGGTTCCATACGAACTAACGGATATGTCGCGGATAGACCGCACGTTTTACGATATCGACCCGCGTTATTTTGAGATGATCAGTACTCTTCCGCAGGAGATTCTTCTGGCGAGTGCCGACATTACAGAAGATGCGCAGGTCGTACTGAATACGACCCTTAACTCCAACCTGCCGCTGACACTGGCCGACCACCTGAACTTTGCGGTGGAGCGTTTTCGCAGCGGGTTGAACCTGACGATCCCCATTGCCTATGATATCCGTCATCTGTACCCCAATGAGTTTGATCTGGGCGTAAAAGCATTGGATATCCTGAAGGAATACACGGGGGTCTCACTTCCGGATTCCGAAGCGGTCAGCATTGCAATGCATTTGATCAATGCTGAAATCGAAAACAGCGAGATCCATTCCCTCGTAAAGGCGTTGGAGATTCAGGAAGGCGTGGAGTCCATTGTGGAGCGGGAAATGAACCTGAAACTGGATAAGGACAGCTACAGTTACTACCGGTTCACGATGCATATCCGCTATCTCATCCAACGGCTGATGAGCGGTACTCAGAGCGAAACGGGGAGTGGCAGCATGGTAAAGATGCTGGCCAATGATTACCCTAAAACATATATCTGTGCTAAAAAGATTGCGGCTTTCTTGCAAAAGCAGGAGAATTGGTGCTGTAATGATGAAGAGCTTCTCTATTTGATGTTGCATATCAACCGCGTCTGCCAGAAAAATACATAAACAGCTTCCGTTGCTTGGAGCGGCACTCGCCATTTGCGGGACGTGATCCGGGGACAGAGCGCATCCTACCTGAAAACGCTTGCGTTTTCAGGTAGGATGCGCTCTGTCCCCGGATCTTTTATTACATATTGAATGAACAGCGGTGCAGGGCCCGCATCGTTTTTCAGATAAAAAATCAGGAGGATTAGCCATGAAACAGGATGCATTCTTTCAAACTATCATACATCACATCGGTGGTGAAGGCAATGTTGCACGAAAACGTTTTGACGGAGAGCACCTGTATGTCACTGTGAAAGACAGCGGTATGGCAGATCTAGAAGAACTGAACCGTTTGGATGGGGTTTCCGGTACGGAACTGAACCGGAACATTCTGTCCGTTACCATCCAGGAAGATTTTTTGGAGGATGTTACAATGGCAAAAAATTTCAAACAGCTGGCGCAGAATATCATGACGTTGGCTGGAGCAAAGGAAAATGTTACTTCCGTATTTCACTGCATGACCCGTCTGCGTATGACGGTCAAGGACGTCAAGAAGGTAGACCAGAAAGCTATCAATGATCTGGACGGCGTGTTGGGCGTCACCTATCAGGGCGGTCAGCTGCAGGTCATCATCGGCAAGGATCTGCTGAAGGTTTATGAAGAGGTGCTGAAGCTGGGTTACAGCGATGGCGGTGCTGTGGACGAAAAACTGGACGGTGACCTGAAAGGCGAAAAGATTTCAGTTGGGCAGGCAGTGATTGGTTACATTTCCGCTGCCGTACAGCCTATGGTTCCGGCACTGATCGGCGGCGGTATGATCAAGGTGTTCCTGCTGCTGATCTCCAAGGTTTATGCTCCCTTTGCGGACAGTTCTACTTATACGCTGCTGAGCATCGTGGGCAATGCGGTATTTTATTTCATGCCCATTCTGGTCGCTTATGGAGCGGCCAAGAAACTGGGTGCGACCCCCACGTATTCCATGGTCGTGGCCGGTGCACTGGTCGCTCCTGAATGGACGGCTATTGTAAGTGCTGGCGATCCAGTCACCATGTTTGGTATCAATGTTGCCTTGAAAGGATACGGCAGTTCTCTGCTTCCTGCGCTGCTGCTGGCAATCGTTGCGTATTATGTGGAAAAATTCCTGAACAAAGTGATCCCCGGCGTGTTCAAGCCTATCTTTGTCGGTACGTTGACAATGGCCGCCACCTATGCCGTCTCGATCCTTGCACTGGCGCCTCTGGGTCAGCTGGCAGGTACCTATGTCACCGCCGCGATCCTGTGGTTGTATAACATTGCAGGCCCCATCACGGTTGCTCTGTTTACGGCTCTGTTCCCCTACATGGTCATGACCGGTATGCACATGACCTTGGGAGCTCCCATGATCCAGCTGCTGTCGGAAACTGGTTTTGATCCCCTGTTCCGCCCCGGTATGCTGCTGTCCAACATGGCAGAAGGCGGCGCTTCTCTGGGTATCGCCATCAAGGCAAAGGACAAGGAAATCAAATCCGAAGCACTGTCCGTTGCAGTGGGCTGCATCTTTGCTAGTGTGACCGAGCCGGCCATTTACGGTTTTAACCTGCCGCTGAAGAAACCTATGTGGGCTGTTTCCCTCGGCGGCGCCATCGGTGGTGTTGTGGCCGCTCTGCTGGGTGCCCATAACTACGAGTATGGTTCTTCCTCCCTGTTTGCCCTGCCGATCTTTGAGGATACCATCGTGGCTATGGTTATTGCAATCATCGTGACGATCGTAGCATCCTGTGTACTTACGATTCTCTTTGGCTTTGACGAGGAAATCTTGAAGAAACACTGATCTCAAAATTTTGTTCGCCCCGGGGAGCGCATGCGTCCCGGGGCGTTGGAGGTATTATGAAACTTAAGTCCGATTTTTTGTGGGGTGGAGCACTTGCGGCTAACCAGTGCGAGGGTGCCTGGCAGGAAGACGGCAGGCTGCCTGCGTCTGCTGACTTTCTGCCGGATGCAGCCCACGGCAGATGGAATGCCATGCTGCATCCGGGAAACATTCTGGAAACGCGGTACGATTATTATCCTAGTCGGGAAGCAATTGATTTTTATCATCGATACAAAGAGGATATCCGCCTTCTTGTAGAGAGCGGGATCAAGGCGCTGCGTTTGTCCATTTCATGGACGCGGATCTATCCGACCGGGGAAGAGAACGCCCCGAACGAAGATGGCCTGCGTTTTTACGAGGAACTGTTTACAGAGTGTCGTAGGTACGGGATAGAGCCGGTGGTCACCCTGTGCCACTTTGATGTGCCGGAAGCCCTGATCCGGAAATATGGTGCCTGGGCAGACCGCAGGCTGATTGCACTGTATGAAAAATATGCTGCCACCGTGTTTGACCGCTACCGGAATCTGGTAAAATACTGGATGACCTTCAATGAGATCAACATGATCACCCACATCCCTTATCTGGGCGGTGGCCTGCTGGTGGACAAGGACGACCCGGAGTTCAACCAGATCGTGTACAATGCCGCGCATAACCAGCTGGTGGCAAGTGCCTGCGCGGTGCGGATCGGTAAAAAAATCAACCCGAATTTCCGAATTGGATGCATGATGGCGGCCGGAAGTTTTTATCCCTATTCCTGTAACCCCAATGATGTGATGGAAGCACGTATCAGTAACAACAAAAATTACATTTTTCCGGATGTCCAATTGAACGGCTGTTACTCCGGATTCGCCCGGAATTACTTTGCAAAATTGGGCATCACGCTGGACGAACAGCCGGGTGATGACGAACTTCTGGCTCAGAACACCTGCGATTTTCTGGGATTCAGTTACTATTCCTCCAGGCTGATCTCCACGGATCCGGAGCATCTGAAAAATGTGGCGGATGGCAACGCCATTACTACCCTGCGCAACCCGTATCTGCAGATCACGAAATGGGGACGTCAGATCGACCCGGTCGGCCTGCGCGTGACCATGAATGATCTGTATGATCGCTATCACAAGCCGCTGTTCATTGTGGAAAACGGTTTGGGCGTGGAGGATACTCTGGAAGTGGACGGTTCCGTCCATGACTCCTACCGGGTGGAGTATCTCGATGCTCATATCACCCAGATGAAAAAAGCCGTTCTGGAGGACGGCATTCCCTGCATGGGATATCTGGTCTGGGGCATCATCGATCTGGTCAGCGCGGGCGGCGGTGAAATGGATAAGCGGTACGGACTGGTCTATGTAAATAAACATAACGACGGCACCGGAGACCTCGCCCGCTACAAAAAAGATTCTTTTGGTTGGTATGCACAGAAGATTCGGGAAGAGTGCTATGAATAAAGCATATAAGCAGTATTTTGATCTGATATTTGGCTCCACACTACTGACTTTGGGTATCTACCTGTTTGTCACCCCCAATGGTATCAACTTTGGCGGTGTGATAGGCCTGGCTCAGATTATAGAGATTTTTCTGCGTAGGTTCATTGCAATCCGCAGTGATGCAAACCTTGTTGGTATGATCAATTTCCTCATCAATGTACCGCTGTTCCTGATAGGATACCGGGTCATGAGCCGCAGGTTCTGCATCAAAACCATGCTCTCGGTAGCAGTGCAGACGTTGCTTCTCTCAGTACTTCCGCCGCTCAAAGCACCCCTTGTGGAGGATGTGCTGCTAAACAGTATCTTCGGCGCTATTCTCTGTGGTGTAGGTGTCGGTTATGCGCTGCGGGGCAGTGGGTGCTGCGGCGGCATGGACATTGCATGCATGTGTTTGGTAAAGAAATACCCGGATTTTAAAAGCGGACGGCTTTCTATTTATGTCAATGCGGTTCTCTTTTCGGTCTGCCTATTCCTTTTTGATTTGGAAACTACGATGTACTCCATCATCTTTGTGGCAATCCTGTATACGGTGGCAGATAGGTTTCACGACCAGAACATCAATGTGGCGGCCCTGATATTTACGGATGTTTCCACTGTGCAGACTGAAATCCTGCAGAAGATGGGACGCGGCGTCACCTTCTGGAACGGATACGGTGCGTACACCAACCACCCTAAGAAGATCCTTTTCTGTGCCGTGAACAAGTATGAAATCGGGGAGCTGCAGGAAATTATTCACGAGCAGGATCCCAATGCCTTCGTCACATTCTTTGTAGGTCCTCTGATCCATGGCGGATTTGAAAAAAGGCTATGAGATTGAGGGTAATCGCATAGAACAAATGAAGCGAGGAACGCTCTGTAATTTTGGCACCCGCCCAGGCTGCGATTAAGTCTCCCCGGAAATA
>ENA-OZGM01000415-OZGM01000415.1-human-gut-metagenome-genome-assembly--contig:-NODE-415-length-19697-cov-33.869871_pt1 | contig 19697 bp, 18 predicted proteins | sample MGYA00244655_ERZ653656 | MGnify/ENA primary metagenome ERZ653656 (study PRJEB26926, sample SAMN06164991) | human gut metagenome | biome: ENVO:00009003; feature: ENVO:2100002; material: ENVO:00002003... | reverse complement strand
ATGACGTAAATTGGTGCGATAGTATTAATAATTTAATAAAGATTAATAGTTGAATAAATGATATAACTGCAATTTTCGCTTTTCTGAAGTATTGCCTTGAAAGTAAGGAGGATATGAGTAGGGTGATAGCTGGTATGGATTGGCAGGAACTTTATTCCTTTGCTTCTAAGCAGGCTTTGCTTTGAGGGTATTGAGAGGTTGGGGAAGGAGTATCCTAAGGAATTAAAGCGGAACCCTATTAGGAGGGAGCTGCTGATGACTTGGATGGGTAAGGCGCAACAGATTCGCAGGCAGAACATGAAGGTGAATGCTGTGGCTGGTAAGCTCTTCTCGATGCTGAGAGAGGATGGGTTGAGGTGCTGCATTCTGAAAGGTCAGGGGAATGCCTTGATGTATCCGAATCCTTATTCACGTACTCCTGGAGATATTGATGTTTGGATTGATGCTAGGATTATTGAAGTGCTGATTTTGTAGTAATTCGCTGATGAGTTGCAGATTTCTTTTGATTTTCTTGGTGGTTTCGAGGAAAAAGCGTATTTTTGCGGCAGATTGCAATTAAAGAATTTAAAAGGAGAACTATTATGGATACATTAGATAAAGAATTTTGGGAAAAACGTGAAGCTGCTATGAAAAGATTTATGGCGGCAAAAGAGCGTAAAAAGGCTCGTGTAGCTGAAATTACTAAGAGCCTTTGTGAGGAATATAAGGAACGAACGGGGGTATATCCTAAATATATAAATGTTTGGTAATGAAAACCACTTCCTTTGGATATAATTAATGCTTCTGCTCCTTATGAGGTTTATTGGCATGAAACGTCTCGAACTTATCGCTTTAAAAGTGATTTTGGTGTGGTACTTGCTATTGGCTTTGATGATGATGACATCATTGAAAATGCAGAATCATATGTCTTTTCTATCATCAATGTAAATAAAATACCTTCTCCACGAGACTTGAAAATGCGTGATACGGTGATGCTTATCATAGAGAACTTCTTTAATATGAACGAAGCAGTTCTCTTGTATATTTGTGAGAGTGGGGATGGTAAGCAGCATATGCGAAGCCGTCTGTTTGAATATTGGTTTTCCTCTTATCAAATGAAAGATAAGTTTATTTTGATGCCTGTCAGTATCGAAGATATGGAGGGAATTGAAAATTTTGCAGCTTTAATTATTCGAAAAGATAATCCGAATGTTTTAGATATTGTTGCAGAATTTTCAAACACTGTGGCTATGTTTAGGGTAAAACCTAATAGTCATGACTAATTTCTTTTGATATTCTTGATGGGCTTAAAAGTCTTTACGACCCCTTCGATTCCCCTCACAGGGGACAGAAACCCTTCTCGAAAAGGGAAGGATGTAACCGCCCTACAGGGCTTTTTTTCTAAAATCATCCCGTCCTTCCTTACCCTTAAGGAAGGCTCCACCTCTCACCCCGACCCTCTCACCCTCAGGGAAGAGGGAGGAAACCGCTCCTCCTCGTCGCTCGGAACCGCTACGCTCTAAGGTTGGCGGACCAAAGCGGTCTTCGCCAGATTGTACGGGATGGGACCGCCGGGAGAGGAAAGTTTACAGTTTATAGTTTACAACTTATATTCGGGGGATTTTGTTGATTTATTGTGAATTTCTTGGTGTTGTAATTTGCAGATAACTTGCAGATTTATTTTGATTTTCTTTGGCGGTTTCAATAAAAAAGCGGAACTCTGCGGCAATAAACTATAAAATGAATAATGACTATGATGGGAATATTACAAGTTGCCTCTTATATATACAAGCGCTATATGGATGATTTTGGCGTTCGTATTGATGAAATGAAGTTGCAGATTTGAGAGAAGCTAAGAATCAAGAAATCCACAGCTGGCTTGAGTGCCTGCTGTGGATTCTTTGGTTTATATTAAAGTGTAGGATTCTTTAATACTGTCTTACTGATCAATCGTAATGGCATCGCCTTGTAGCGATGGGTGTTATTTCCATTACTACCACTCACGAAACGTACGTTGGAAAAACCCTTCTTATCGTTGTACACGTCGAAATAGTTATACCAGTAACCATATTCCGGACTTCCTCCACTGAATCCTTGTGTTCCAGAGACTAGTGTTTTGGTCCAAAAGACCACGTGCATTGGATATTTATGGCTTTCACCTTCCAGATATCCTCCGTATGGCAGATAGATGGTTTTCAACTCAGAGCTTGTTGTATTCATAAATGTACAATAGTACGATTCTCCAAGAACAGTATGGCGTACCTCTGTTTTAAGCGTACCATTTGCAATCAAGTCTTCAAACACCGATTTCTCTGGTATTTCAAAGCCTTCAGGAGATAGAGTAGAGGATAGATTCCCCTGCTTGACATCTGATTTATTCTTATCCTCTGAAATCTTGAAGTATCCACCGATAGCACCTTTATGGTCTTTAAGTTCGTTGACGTCTGGTGCATAAGGACTATTGTCGGTAGCACCCAGATTACGGTCAAGCATGATGTAGGTTTTAGTTTGTCCCTGCACCTTCACTACACCATAATAGAACATACCTTTTATCTTAAGATTGTCATCACCACCCTCTGCTAATTCATATTTGTTTGCCATATTTTCTGTTATCTCATGGAAGATACCAGTATGATAAACAGTGTAGGTGATGTTGATACCAGCTGCGTTTTTTATCGTAAAGGTGCCTTTCCAAAGATTATAATTATTATCGTGCTTATCTGCCAACGTCACTTTCCAGTAACGTCCGTCATCGCTAACAGTGAAATGGCTATCGTTATCTGTAAGTTTATCCCCTGTCAGCTTAGGAATCTTATAACTGTAGGCATTCTTTCCTACAGTAAAATGAAGACCATCATTTCTTTTTACGTTTTGCATTTGATCTGGTCTGATTCCTTTAACCTCCTTATCCAACCAGGCAAAATAGTCTGATTTATACTCACTGTCATTTTCAAACATGATGACTTTACGCTTAGGGTCGTCTCTCATAAAATTGAAACCAGCCTGGGTTATCTTCACATCAAGTTTGAGATCACCAGATGATATCGTAACCGTTCCTGTTCTTGGGGTTTCATGAGTGTTTGGAACCAGCGTAAACTTCAAAAGATATTTTTTGCCAGAAGATGACAGGCTACCACTTTCAGGAGTTGTAATTCCTTCACCCTCCTGAGTATAGCTTTTGATCCAGCTATCCCTGCTATCATTGATATTTACACCATATGTTGCAGATTTGAGCGTAGTGACCAAAGTGATTTTTGCTTCAGTAGCTGTTGCCTTGAGGGACAAATTATCGCTAACACCCAGTTCGTAATCCTTGCAAGCTATCATGTTGGTGATGGCAGGATTGTCATCTACAACATCTGCCACCAATCTGTTTTCCGGTTCAGCCTTGATAGCTTCAGACAAAGATTTGAAACCATAGTCATTCACCTTGGTTACGGTGATGATATAGTTATGGTTTCTCAAGAGGGCATACTGATTCTTCTTGGTTGTTGCATCCTTGTAGAGCCCCACTTTATAGTAACCTTCTACATTGTTGTATTTTGCCTTGATGATAGCGAAAGCTTTACCTGCAGATGTTTCTGTTACCATTACTTCACGGCTTGTTCCATCGCCGAAATCTGTGCTACTAAACTCTGTTGTCTCTGCTAAGGCATCGGTTGGTTCTGTATAACCAGCAGGGGCGATAGCACTCTTTGCAGCTGCATGATTGATGATAAGACCAGCATCTTCTTCATGGAAATCAGTCTTTACCGCATCAGCTACTTTCAAGGTAACCTTGGCATATTGTCTATACAAACTGACATTTGCCGTACCATCCAAGAGCTCCGTTAAAGATACGCTACCCCAACATACTGGGCTGCTTGTATCTATTGTTCTAGGTGTAGCTAACGCAATGTTTTGCAAATCTTCTGCTTCTGTCTCTTCGAGATTGCTTACGTTTGTTACCAGATGAACAGTAACTGTTCCAGATGGGACATTACTGATTTTTGCCTGATACGTTCCGTCTGTATTCTTGCTTACAATGTTGACATTCGCCATACCTTTGTAAGTATTGCTTTTGCCATAAAACACAGCAGTAATCTTACCTATGCTTTCTGTAGCCCCCGCTCTAGTATTAATTTTCTTTTCGGAGAAGTTGGGCAACTCAATGTTCAAGACTACCCCCTCGGCAGGGATTTCATCCCCGCCGAGTCCGATAGCCTCCATCGTATCCTTGCAGGAAACAAGGCTTAGGAGCAATCCCATCCATATCATTAAATGCTTTATCTTCTTCATTTTTCCAATATTATTTATTCAGTTACGCCATTAGGCTTACCTTGATGCCATTTGTCTCCTTGGTAATAACCAGTGTCGCCATACTTCTCGTAGCTATTGCCATCGAAGAGTGTAATAGTAGGAGATTTATCGTTGTCTTCCTTTTTCAGGAGGATGTTTTTTTCGTGTTCCCCTTTTACTGCTTTCAACTTGATGGTTGTTTTATACCAATCTTTTCCCACCTTCTCGCATTTCCAGCTTTTTTTGGCTTTAGTATCCCAAATGGTAAACTGGTTTTCTCCTGATGCGATACCATATACCTTATACCATCCAAAAAGCTCAAACTGGGTATATACCTTGAACTCTATGTTCTCAATTTCAGGCATATCATCATGTACACGCCATATAGGGTCGGATGTAGGATCATAGACAATCCATCCTTCACGATCTTCATAATCGAAGAGAGGAATACCCGGCTCTAGATGATGAGGACAACGGTGTAAACTATATCCTTGATCTTGATATGTATTATTACTGAACATAATCAATGTCTCACCTGGCTTAATAGTTCTTTGACCTTTTGATTCATTTGTATTTAATACAGACTTCGCATCTACAGGGAAGTTTTTGTAATACCATCCGGTGTTAGTCTCGTCGGCCACCATTTCTACTCCAGGCCATCCATTTCTATCGTCCGATTCTTTCGTAAAAACCCAACCTTTTCCTGTAACGGCATCTTCTGTTTCACCTATCTGGGTATAAACATAGATGTAGTGGCTTTTTGTTATTGGATCACTTGTATCTTTTGCATCCTCATTCCATCCATCGCTCCAGTTGTTTGTACCTTCTTCAGTTAAGATTCCCTGGAAATTATCGGAACCGTTACCTCCATTATATTTACTTCGGTCATTGATAGCTCTGAAATAGATACGATAGTCACCGATAGGAGGACTTACTTTTACACGAACTTTCTGAGGCATAGATCCATCTTTTGACGTTACCGTGAATTCATGAATGGTGGTTGTTACAGGATTTTCCGTAGCTGTAACCGTGAACGTTCCTGTTGCATCATCCGATGAATTTACGCTCATTTTGATGATAGAGCTACCTTTTTTATCTGTAGTTCTATCCAACTTAATACCACCAAGGTTAGTATCCCATTTTATGGTTCTTTTATTCTGAGATTTATCATCTTTATTATAGTAGATGACAAGTTCTTTTGTAACATCCAGATAAGGTTTAACATCATAATGTACATCTATATATTTCTTGAGATTATTTGCCTTGAGCCAAAACTTAGCAGTGCCTACTAGCTGTGCACAAGCTTTGATTGGGATATTTGGATTCACGCGAAACTCTATACTATCATTGCCATTAGCGTCTTTACCACGTTTGGTGCCAATGATGATGTCTTTTGAGTTTATTTTTGTATCGCATCCAAACCCTACTGTGCCTGCATTCGAATTATATGTGATATAATCATTTTTCATTGAAGTTACATTAGCCTCCGTCTTGCTTACCCACAATGTAGTATGGTTGAAGTCGGCATCTATTGGTACTGTCTCCCAGGGCTTTACACTTACCTTGCAATCCAGCTCCATATTACCGAGGGTCTTGATAGCACCGGTAATCTCATAGAAGGTACCGCGAGGGAATACGGGTACTTCTGTGGTGCTGGTTTCATCCTTCTTATGACCCAGATTGATACGATAATTGTTGACTGCAGAATTTCCTACCTTACCATTGATGGTAAGATAACTGCGGTCGGATTCTGATGAGATATATCGCTCAGGAAGATAATACGTCTGCTGGAAAAGCCATTTCTCCGCAGCATTATCTGGAGCATTCTTCGCATCTCCGGTTCCTTTAATATCATCATTGTTATTTGTTGCTGACGCAGATCTGTTGTCTGTCCATTCGGTATAGTATACGGCTGGACCTTCAGATGTCTGATACGTATTGCTTGAAAAGCCATCCTTGTAATCTTTATCTGCCCAAGAAGGAGCCTCGAATTTACCGCCCCAGTAAAGATGGGTAAAAGGAGAGAGCTTATCGGCTGAAATACTGTTGATGCTAAAGGGCTTGCCTCCGAAATTGGTTGCAACTTCTGCGTCATTTGGATCGAAGATAAGATTCAGCTTAACCTTTACGCATGTAAACTTCAGGTTAGCTGCCACCTCGGTATATTTATCACCCGCTGCTTTAATCTCGGTTTCTGCGAGTTTGCCTGTGGCATCCTTCTCTGGTTCGTAAATCATCGGGATATTGGTGCATACAGGCATACCTGGTGTACTTGTAGGTCTGTAATCGAGTACTATTTTTTTGAGAGCATCTTCAGTTTGGATAGTTTGACCACTCAACACCTTGTTCATGTTGGCAACCACATAGATATGGTAAGTGCCCGGCTCGATATTGAACTGATAGTTAGCAACATGCGGCTCTACCATCATCGAAGCCAGTGGGGCAGGGAGCGTCTCTATCAGGAGCTTGCCTTCATTTCCTGTAGGAAAAGCATAGAGGGTCAGGTCGTTGATCTGGCATTCATCTACCGTGGCATTATAGGTAGGAAGGCCGGAAGCATCGTCGGGATTGGTGCCGCGGCTGCTGAGCACGGTTGGCACGAGTACATGCAAGTTGCTTTCTGACGAAATGGGAGTGCGCTCGCCTCCAAGTTCGTCAGAGCAACTTACTGTAACCAACAATATAAACCAACTAACTAAACTTAAAATGAAATCTCGTATTTTCATTGTTTCTAATTTTAAAGTCAAATACTCTTATGAGCTAAATGCCCGGAAGGGGCTCTGACACCTGAAACGGTTAGAAATCGACACGCTGGATGCGCTTGCTCCAATCCAGGATGGAAATGCTGAGCTGCACATACTTCCACTGGTTGCCCTGGAGGAAGAAGTCGAGCTTGTAGTCGTACTCTCGGTCCAGGAATTCCTGCTCTGAATAATGGCGGGCTTCGAAGGCGCCACGGCCTTGAGCCAGAAAGTCTGCAAGATTGATGCGTGCCACCTCTTCGCCAGTAGTCTTGTTTATGATGGTGAGGATGGCGTTCTTGTCGTTTCCTTCTGCCGGATGCCAGATGAGTCGGGAGAACATGAGGGCGGCATGAGCGGTGCGCTCCTTTACATTGCCCTCGGTATCCTTAAACTCAGTGGTCCAGGTGTAGTATGGGGTATATGTCAACTCCTCGTCGGGGAGGAGAGAGTTGTCGTAACTGATATCGCCGTTGGCATTGGTTATCTGATAACTGAAGTCATCGGCATTGATGTTGGCAGGCTCGTCGGTCTGATGCAGGCTGATGGTGAGCTGCTTGGTATCACGAACCAGACCGATGGTATGGCGTGTAACCTGCAGGTCTTTTACTTCAACCAGTTCGTTGCTGAGTCCCTGCCAGAGTGTATCGAGCGGTTGGCTCTGGTTGTTTACCTTGCCCTGTTCGCGGTCGAGACGGGCATGGAGGGAGGTGATGTTGTCACCCTGCTGTGGCAGAGCTATCTGGAATTTGGCACCTGGCTGCGCAAGTGCATCTTCGTATTTCTTTTGGAAGGCGAAGGTTGCGAATCTGTATTTGCCCGGTTCCAGATTGATTCGCATGGCATAGTTAGGGTCCTTGAGCGGCTGTGATACCGCATCGTTATAGGCATCATGGCGAGCAATGAAGTTGCCCTGCTCGTCGTATACGAATACGCTGAGTCCGCCCACATGATCATTGAACATGTCGGCACGCTGCACGTTGTAGTCGTACTTGAACTGCAAGTCAACACCCATGTCACAAGGAGGCAGGTCGTCGTGCATCAAGTCGTTGCAGCTGCTGAGCATACTGCCGGCCATGATGAAGCCCCATCCCATGCATATATTCTTGATCCAACTGTTAAACTTCTTGTTTGCCATGATGCTTATCTGTTTTATGAAAAAGTAAAGTGTATAAATAGATTCTTATTTTTCCGAGATAGCCAGCCGCTCCTTAGCGCTAGAGCGGCTGTGCTATATATAATAATGTGTAATGGATTACAAATCGACTGTGTCTGAACGCTTAGCCCAAGAAAGGATCTTCACGCTGACACTGAGATACTTCTCATTCTCATCATCTGGCAGAGTTGGGTCTACTGGAGGTACACCAGGGTAGCCAGGACCATAGACGTTGCCAACCTTCAATTCATACCAGTTGTTACGGAGCATACCATAACGGCCAAGATACTTGACGTTATCTGTTCCATAAGATTCACCTGAGCTCCATGGAGTCAATGAGCCGAAGTGCTTAACACGAGCGATATAATATGTAACACCATTAAGATAGGTATTGATACCAACCATCGCTTCTGGACGACCAGCTCCATCAGTCAAGCCGAGTTTTTCATTAATCTCTTTAACGATTTGTTCACCTGTCTTTGTGCCATAAGTCGTTGCGGCTTCGAGAACTGCACCAGAAGTACCATCCTTGATATCTTCCAAAGTAATCACATGTGAACCTTCAGTCTCGAGATTTGCATAGTTAACTGTACAACCTGGGAGAACTGAAGTTGCTGCAGTATTAACTGCAGTCTCTAAGTCTGCTTTTTTCAGGATAGTTGTCATATTACCGATGGTGTAGAAAGTTCCATCTTCCTCTGCAAGGCTTTTGCCTGCATCATTCTTAGGAGCATATGTTGCCTTAAAGATAACACGGGTTGTCTGACCCTGATACATGTTTGCCAAGTTGAAGGTATTCTCTAAGCAATATGCTGACTCGGTAAAGGCTTTATTAATCTCACTTGTAGCAGTGATGAAATTGAATTCTTCGCCTCTTTTGCTATCATCAGTAGCATTATTTTTCTTGAGATCATCCATATTGTAGTTAGGATCCTTACCCCAATAAACACGGCTGTTAGTACCTATGAAACGATCTGTCTTCCAAATATCGTCAAAATCAGATTTCAAGCCATCAATATTATGAACAGCATATGTCTTCTTGTTTGTGATATCCAAAGCCCAATTGTTAAATGTTACTGTACTCTGTGTAGTAACTGTTGGGGTTGCCTTGTCCACAACAGTTTTTGTTGCAGGATCAGCAACAGACATCTTTGCTACTCCACGCTCTACATAAACATTTGCAGAAGAATTAGCCTTAGCCTCTGCCTCTGTAGCATAGATATTATTTTTATCAATTTTAACCAAAGTTGTTACTGAGCCAGATTCATTCAATGGAGCATTAGCCATATAGAAGTTGTCTGCTTTTGTCAACTCAGTTAAATTAGGACTCTGAGCCTCGTTATTCCACTCATTATAACTTTGACCTGCAGTAGGCAATTTAATCTTTACGCCACCACTACTAGCTTTGTTATTGAGTAAAACCAAAACACCATATGTATTCTTAGTATCCACATTGGTAAGCTTTGCTACCAACTTTTTAGATTTTGTGGTGATACCTGCTTCTGTATCGTCTTCCCAATCTGTAGCCGTAACAGGTAAATTTACGCTCTCAACAAACTTGTAAGAACCTTCATCTGCACCATACTTCTGGAAGATAAGGGCAGTTGCGTCAGAAACTTTATACTCATCTGCTGTGCCTTCGTCCACTTCAGCACCACCATCATCTGCTGCACGAGTTCCTCTTGCACCAGAAGTAGTAGAACCACCTACCGAAGGCAAGTTGATGGTGAAAGTTGCATAACCAACACCAGTTTCATTAGTACCAGTACCTGGACCTGCGGTTCCCAGGTCCTCATTGCTTGAACAGCTTGCTGTCATAGCTGCGATGACAGCCAAGCCAAATAAATGTTTAATCTTCATAATTTTTGAAAGTTAAGCTTGTTTATAATCGTTATTCTCTAATTTTCTGTTATTCCAATTCCTTTATCTGCTTGAAGACATCTCTTACACGCTCTGCCTCTTTCGAGTTGCCTGCCTTGGCAAGATGCTTTTCGGCAGAAGTAAGATCACCTTTCTGCAAATCGGTGCAGGCGGCATTGAGATTCGCTGTCTCATTATCTGGGAAGAGGCGGACGGCAATGTCGAATACCTCGTTAAACTCTGGCGAACCCGGCTCGTAAGTCTGTGCCACCAGGAACATCTCCTGCAGAGAAAGCTGCTGTGGTTTGGTCTTCAATATCTCTTTGGCCTCTTCGATGCTGAACGGACGAACCGTGTAGGTTACCGTATAGTCGCTATGACGGAGACGAGGATAGATATGATCCAGGATATAGCGGTAACTAGTCGGATGGAGCTTTCTGATCTTCAGGTCCTTATCGTCGGGAGCCAGCGAGGAGTTAGCTATCTCGAGAATTGCTTCCTTATCAGCCAGATGACTAGCCTGGATCTTCTTCTTGAATCCTTCCCAGTCTTCCGGTGTAGCCTGATAGGTAAAGAGCTTGCAGTTTAAGGTGTAGAGGCTGCTCACATATTTACGGAGGGCAGCTGCACGCTCGTTGGCAAGGCGCTTGTTGTTGGCATACGAACCATCAGGCGAAGCAAAACCATGGATATCAATATCTGTGATTTCAACGTTCTTGTCGTTCTTCACCAGGTCGATGGTGGAAGTAATCTTCTTCAGCTCAGTAGCATTCTCACGGAAGTTGGCAAGAATATAACTCTTGTTAACCACAAAGCTGAGATAGGCTTCACCCTTTTCGGCTCTCACCTTCTTGGCTTCCGCCTTCGGCTGCACAAAGAAATCCTTCGTAATCTTCGGTGTACGGTCGATATCCGCAATCGGCGTATTGTCCTGTTCTATCAGGTTGCCACATCCGCAAAGATCTTCTTTCACCGAGAGTTTGAACTTCTTCATCCATTTCTGATAAGGAACAGACTGGGCGAAGTAAACCTGCTGACTGGTCTTGTTCTTGCGGGTAAGAACCTGTGCCTGCGGATTCTTCTTGCTGTCGGCAAGTCGGCGGTATCTTACAGCCTGGTTTCTACCCTGGATGATGATAGGGTTGAGAGCGATAGAATCAGTTCCTACCATTACCGGTGTGAAAACAATCTGCTGCTCTGATTTCATCTTCAAATCGTTCAGATTCATACGGAAGGCAACGTCCATCCGGTTGCCGTTCTTGCGTGCTAAAACGCTTTCTACCTGAACCTTACCCCCTGCCAGCTGTTGAGCCTGAGCAGGCATGATGCCCTGAGAAAAGAGCATGCAGAGGGGCGAAATGACCGCATAAAGCTTCATTTTATCCATATTATGATTTCCCTAATTTTTTTTGTATTCTGTCTAGTTATTACGTGTTTTTATTGTCAGTTTAAAACCACAGTTAAATTAAATTCTTAGAACACGTATATGAGAGATAGTGCGGCTTTTGTAGGGCCCACATAGTTGCGGTGGTCTTTGTCGAGACATTTTTCGCATCGTCCGTAAAGCTTGTAAGGACTGTAGGCATATCCCAAACCGATAGACCCTTCGAAATTGAGGTGCTTATTGAGTAGCCACTGGTAGCCGTAGGTGAGGCCTCCACCTACATACCAGCCTTCATAGTGCCTGCCCTCCAGAGTTTTCGGCAGGATGCCGAAGGGCATGTCAATGTTTTTAATGTTGTATTCACCGCCTAAGGCATGAATTCCGAAGAAATGGCCTCCAAACTTCTGGCAGGTGTACCATCTGTATTCTGGCATAACATTCCAGAATCTCATCTTCTTGTCGCCCGAGAACTTCCAGGGGTTCAGGGTGCCGAAGAGTTGGAAGGTTGTTTTCTTGCCCGTGCCGATTTCGATGCCGGCGTTGGCAGATGTGGAAGCCCATCCCAGTAAGTTGGTCTTCAGAGCGACCTCCTGCGCTCGCGTCGTTGCCATTGAAAGGATCAGCAGCAGCAACATAGCTGATTTTATGAATGTTTGCTTCATCATATCTTTACTTTTATATTTGGTTTCGTTTATATTAAACTTAGCCTTCGTTTGTTAGTTGGTATTTATTTTCGGCTGCAAATTTAAGAGGAAATCCAATATGAAGCAAGAAAAAGTTTCAAAAAGGTTACATTTCTATGTGCAAACGTTTGCACGTTTTATGCAACCTGTTTGCGTACACACATCATAAAGCACATGATTATCGGCGTCTGCTTGCCGTCATTGGGAATCAATGAATCTCCTATTCATATTAATGGATATCAGTCTCTTCCGCTGCAGATGCTTTGTTTTCCTTAGGTTGTGGATTGGGTACGAAGCCAAGGATGGCAACCAGACAACTCATCAAAGGACTGATGATATTGAAGAAGCTGAAGGGGAGATAGACAAGTGTCGGGATACCAAGAACCGTACTCTGCGTCATACCGCAGGCTGTCCATGGAACCAATACGCTCGTTACGGTAGCGCTATCCTCTGTACTTCGGCTCAAGAGTTCCGGACGATAGCCTCGTTTGGCATATTCATCCTTATAGATAGATGCATTCATAATAATGCTCAGGAACTGGTCACCCATAACGAGATTGAGCAAGACGCCTGATGTCACGGTGCTGCAGACAAGTGATACGGTGCTGTGGATGCTTTTCAGGAGCATGTGGGTAATGGCGTGGAGCATGCCGCTGGCTACCATACATGAACCGAAACACATGGCACAGAGGATGAGCCAGATGGTATTGAGCATGCCAGCCATGCCTCGGGTGGCTACGAGATCATTGATGTTAGCCATACCGCAATCTACCTGGGTATGGGTATAGCAGGTGGTCATGATTCCTTCAAAGAGGCTTTTGGCAGAGATGCTGTCTTCACCTGCTATCCCTACAAGTACTTCCGGCTGGAGAATGAGGGCACAGATGCATGCTGAAAGGGCTGAAAGAAGAAGTGTGATGAGAGATGGAGTCTTGCGGTAGATGAGCCATCCTGTAAAAGCCGGAACCAGCATCGTAAACAAGGAGATATTGAAACCATGACTCAGACCGGTGAGATACTGGCTGATATCCACTGGCTTGGAATCATAACAGAGTCCGATGATGAGATAGAGTACCAGCGAGAGCAGGATGCTTGGTATGGTAGTATAGAGCATATAGCGGATATGTGAGAAGAGATCCGCTCCGGCTATACTCGAAGCAAGGACGGTGGTATCGCTCATTGGCGAGAGTTTATCCCCGAAATAGGCACCGGAGATAATAGCTCCAGCGGTGTAGGGGGCTGGTATTCCCAGGGCATCACCGATTCCCATCAGAGCAATACCGATGGTGGCAATAGTGGTCCATGAGGTTCCCGTCATCACAGAGATGATGCTGGAGATGATGCATGCGCAGGGAAGGAAAAAGGTTGGCGACATGATCTGTACACCATAATATATCAATGTGGGTACCACACCACTGATCATCCAGGTAGCTGACATCATTCCGATGAGCAGCAGGATCAGGATAGATACTCCGGCATCGCCCACGGTCTTTTTGATCATCTCTTCAAAGATATTCCATTTCATCCTATAGATGCCCATACCGAGTGCTACACAAACGGCTGTGGCTATCATGAGGGCCACCTGAGAGGCACCAGCCAAGGCATCATCAGGGAAGATTTTGACAACCAGGATGATGAGGGTGATAAGTACTGCCAGCGGTATGACAGAAATAAAAGGATGTGGTTCAACTGGCTGCAGAGGCGAGCAGGATGCCTGATTCTCTGCAACTTGAGATTTCTGTTTCTTTTCTTCTTGTTCCATTTGTTAATATTCTCTTTTCATTTTAGTTTTTCATTTACTTTGCGTTTTCATCCGTTTCTTCGATGACATCTGGTCGCTGAAGAACACAAATCATTTCATTACTTCTTGAATTTTCATGCCAAGTAGTGCTTTTCGTGCAAAGGTAACTAAAATTTCCTGTTTACGCAAGAAAAGGTCCAATATAATATTCTTTTTATAAAAAATTATTATTTCATGGAATTTTTCTTGGTTATTTGCCATTGTTAACCATTTTTTTTCTTAACTTTGCATACTTCCCATTTTTCTAAGGGTGATATCATTACCTTTGCAATCTGTATGGTTATATCATCGACTCACAGACGGGTAAACTGACAGAAGTAAAAATAGAAACAGAATAAAGAAATTAGTTCAAATTAAAACACGTAATATTAAGAATATGATTTCATTTGAAAGTGATTACAACAATGGTATGCTGCCAGAGATTCTAGAAGCTCTTGGCAAGACAAACAGTGATAAAACATCTGGTTATGGTTTTGATCCATACTCAGAATCGGCAAAAGAGAAAATCCGCAAGGCTGTGGACAATGAGAATGCAGAAGTGTTCTTCCTGATAGGCGGTACGCAGACCAACACCACGGTCATTGATTCCGTCCTCATGGGATGCGAAGGAGTAATCTGTGTGGAAACCGGTCATATCGAGGTACATGAATCAGGAGCAGTAGAAGCTTTCGGGCATAAGGTCATTACCCTGCCAGGAAAAAACAGCAAGCTGACAACCGGCACCCTGTCAGCTTATATGGATACCTTCCTAGCCGACGAATCGCATCCTCACATGGTGCAGCCAGGCATGGTTTATATCTCGATGCCGACTGAGTTCGGAATGGTTTACACCAGAGAAGAACTGGCTGCGCTGTATGCAACCTGCCAGAAATATGACCTCCGTCTCTTCATCGATGGTGCCCGACTGGGATACGGTCTGGTTTCAGCGGCATGCGACTATGACTTGCCATTCCTTGCAAAACATTGTGATGTATTCTATATCGGCGGAACCAAGGTGGGTGCCATGATGGGAGAAGCTGTGGTATTCTCGGACATGAAGGCACCGAAATACTTCTTCACCAACGTAAAGCGTCATGGAGCCTTGCTTGCCAAGGGCAGAATGCTCGGCATCCAGTTTGACACGCTGTTTACGGATGAGCTCTATTTCAAGATATCGCGCCATGCCATCGCTATGGCTACCCGCATCCGCAGCATCTTCGAAAAGCATGGTATCGCCATTGCCTACGATTCTCCAACCAATCAACAGTTTGTAGTACTCTCACCTGCCCTCTACGAGGCCATTTCCCAAAAAGTAGCATTCGAGATATGGGAAAGAAAGAGCGAACATGAAATCATCTGCCGATTCGTTACAAGCTGGGCAACAAAGGAGGAAGAACTCGACGAGCTAGACCATATTCTTCAAGCTTACGCTTAAGAAGGCTAAGGATGGTTCTCCTCCAGAATCATCCTTAACAATTCTTCATTTGCCTCGTTGTTAATCTCTGCATCCTCCAACTCAGAGAAATAGTCAAGCGTGCTGAACATTCGCCTGTAACATCTACCCCTATCACTTTTTCATGGGCATAGATGATGCGAAGCATGGCTTGGAGCTGCATAAGTGTCATATCTCCATTGTTCCAGTCGGTGATGGTATCCTGCTTTCTCAATACATCCTTATCTATAGACATGTAAACCGGCTCATGTATAAGTTTACCAGCCTTCGACGGTCAAGCCTGGTGATGGTCTATCTCTGCCTGACTGTAGAACAACACCCTCCCATTCTGGTTGCTGCATATCCGGATGATGATCGAAAACAATGAGCGAGAAAGGTTCATGAATTCTTGACACCCAATATTCCGTAAGATAATGGAAATCTCCGGAACCTATGAAACAATAGTTCGTTAATAATTCAATAATGTGCTAAGCAGCTATACGCTGTAAGCACGAGAGATCTTTGAAAATCTTGCTAATTAAAGTTCGGTTCGGGGTGTACCCGCTTGCTTTAAAAATTCGTTTCACCAGATAAATGTTGGTCATCAGCGACTTGACCAACTTTTTATAGTTAAGTTTTCATAAGCATTTCTTAATATAAGTTATTGATTTATAGACGATTAATTGTTAATTTAACGCCGTATTGTTAATCTATAAATATTTAGAATTATGGCAGGAAAGGATTTTCGCGCAGCGTTTAGTAATATGAATCAGGCAGTACGTCCTGGCAATGAACAGCCTGTTGTAAAGAAACAGAAGATGTCTCTTGCAGAGAAAAGAGCCACTATACATGGTGTTCAGACTTATTTGTCTGATGAAGACTATGAGCAGCTTATGCTCACTAAGATTAAGACAAAAAAGAGTTGTGAAGAGATATTACGTGATGCTTTAAAGCAGTATATTCAGGCATTTAAGTAAAATGTCTGCTAAGAGATAGGGTTGGCCATTGACAGAGATTGTTGGATCTTAGGCAATGGCTTTTTTTATTTTGTCTTAAGCTGTACTGATGTTTCCTTGCTTTTTTCTCCGATTATTTGGCTTTCTGCCGGCGGTAAGCTCAAGGTCATGGCTTATCTAATAGAGAAGGCGGCTAGTGCGTATATGGCGGAGAAAGCTGATGGTTTGAACATAGAGGAGTCGTTCTTTCTGTATATCCTTGCTCAGAATTGGGCGAATGGTGATGAGTTTTCATGGGCTTGTGGAGGAGTAGAGGAAGAATGGGTGTCTCTTGTGGAAGAGGCAAGATGGAGTTTCCAGAAGAACCGTTCATGGGAGGGCTTCCTGACAAGACTGAAGCCAACTGTGAAGGATATGATGCGAAGAGGTATCACCTTCTCGATGGAATATTAAGCAAGATGGGGCGAGTTCCGTAAAAGAAACCCGCCCCATCGTTATATAAATCTCTCTCTATTTCTAAAGTGATTCATATATATATGTATATCGTAGTGTTCTATTCTTACTTGCTCAAGCTAACAGAATGGCTCATGTTAGCCATTTCTGGAATTGAGTCTACTACGTGTTTCAAGAACATGCCCATGCAAAGAACCATACCTGAAAACATAACTGCGGCGAAAGCCATTGTAAAAATAGTCATCATAATTATTAACCTTTTTAAAATTTATTATTTGTTATTCCTTAAATGCGAGTGCAAAGTTAACACTTTTTTATCGAATAACGGCATCTTTTGCCGAGAAATATCATTGCAATATGTTTTTCTTGATATGGGTCAACCACTTGTTTTTAGCCTTAAAAATGACATTTTGCTATCGGATATGTTGTTTTTGTGGCAATAATTTATATATATCATTTTTCTCGCATTGATATGTGTGTAACAAGATAGGGATTCCTGTCAGATTATAAGAAAAGGGCGCTCCTTCCTAAAGGATAGAGCGCCCTTAACTTTTATATCTATATAGGTATTGCGCTATTTGTCTATTGCTTTATTGCATGCTTACAGCATTGATCTTCTTCATTGTCATTTCAAAAAGCAAAAATCCTTTTTACCCTTTTACTTTTTTTACTCTTTTACCTTTAAAAGTTTGTCTGTGTTTTTCCCGTGATGCCTGTTACCACGGCGATTCCATTGTCACGAATCTCCACCTTCTCGTATTTGGCATCAACAATCACTTTTCCTTTCAATGTCATAATGCCCCAATGTTTGGGTATCTGTTCAAAGGCGCAATAGGCACCAACAGGTTGCGCTATACTGCAGTAGAGGGGTGGCACGATAACTTTACCATCTACCTTCACGCCCCATTTCTTTCCTGCCTATATGATGTCAAAAATTTGTTCTATAAAGGAAGTGTATACGTACTATAAGCAGTGTAAAGAATTGGATTCTTTCATTGATAATAGTCTCTAGGATTTGACATAAGGTAAACTAACGTTCTATTCCTGATCAGATGTTTTTCCTTTATGTTCTAATGAGAGAAGTTTAGGCTTCCCGCCGACAGGTGTTCAATACTTTTGTTTACTGGAAAAATTGATAGATAAGATAAATTTAAAACGAATGGGGAAAAAAACAATAAATCCGGTGCTCAGCCGATGAGTCCGGAGAAATATATCAAGGAGAAAGCCCGTATGCTTCCTCTTGGCAAATGCTATACTTATGCCAACTGGAAAGATGCCGATGAAATTATGGTCATCGTGACACGTATTCACCCAAAGGGAACTGTAACATGTGCGGATTTCTGCATCGACAAGTTGTGCAGGGGTCTGATAGGAACCAGATATTTCTTCAACGTATCACCCAGAAAGTTGGCAGAAATTGCTGAGTACTACTCGGATAAAGAGAATGACAGGATGGTGGAGATACCATATGAGGTGGCTCACAATCTGATCTATGGTTCCATTGAATTTGCTGAGGAAGCCGGCATTGAACCTGTTGATGCATGGGACATTACTCAATATATCCTGGAAGAAGATGATGACAACGTTCCTCTCATTGAATATCAATGGGGCTTGAATGGTATGCATTATCTGCTTGCAGAAGACAGGTTGGAGGTATCTTGTTATCTTTCTACCATGCAGGAACATCTTGGCAGAAACTTCAAGTTCCGAATAGGAGATAGTACGGCATATATTGGTGGATGGGATTGGCATGAAGAGGAATTTCAGGGTTGTGAATATGAAATCCATGAGGAAGTGTATGGCTACGAATTGCCATCATATCCAACTCATATCAAGCTGCTGCATCCCGAAGTGATGTCGTATCTGACTTTTCATGCCTATAAATGGATCCTGCCGGATCACATCATCGATCTCTTGCTGACTATAGATCACGAGGAGTTGCGTCAGGACTTGGAGAACATAATCAGGTATGGCTTGGGCAAATACCAGCATTTGAAAGCGACAGGGGAACTGTTTGCTGCCATACGTCATAGCATCATCCTTCTTGCAGAGGTGGGTAACATGGAATCTTTCCGTCTTCTGATGGATGTATTGAAGTTTGAAAGTGATTTCTTAGATCAGTTGAGCTGGCTGGCGACCAATTATCTCTTTGCCCCAACCCTCTACAAGTTGAATCCGGATCCTTTCTCTGAATTCACGAAATTCCTGAAAACGCCAAAGCTTGACCATTACTGCCGCATGAACGTTTATGAATATGTGGAGTTTTATGTTGAAAAGAATCCTGCCTTGAAGGAACAGGCGACAGCGTGGGTGAAGGACATGCTCGTCTTCTATGATGGCAGATTGGAAACCGCTGACTGTTGTGATGGTTACGTGGTGGCTGCGGCCATTGATTTAGCTTGCAGCTTAGGAGCAAAGGATCTCATTCCTATCATCAACAAGTTGCTTTGTACTTATTTTGTTGATTTCAGTGATTGTGGACTTACGGCAGAGGTGGTTGAAGGGCTTCATCGGGGTGAACTGCTCAGGCAGGAGTATGCTCTTGATGTATATGAACGGTATCACAGGTTAGAGGAAGACAGCAACAGGTAATGGAGTAAAGGCATCAAAGCATTCTTCCTTTGGCTGAGTTTTGAAAACTGTTGTCTTTAGTTTGCTCCAATTTTTTGCAATCAGTTGTATATGTGGAAGTTAGCTTTGTTTGTAATTCTTTGGCAACAAGAAAGTAAATAGAATGTATCCTCATTGACCTCAATACGTAATATCATAGTCCTACCTTTGCACCAGAAATTGTTAGTTATGAATTCTCTATAAAAAGGTAGTAAATGAAAAAGCAACGTATGAAGCATTGTTTCTTCGCGCTCACATTATGCTGTACTGCAGGAAGCATGTATGGTCAAGTTGCACAGGATAGCAGCAAGACTATTGAAAAGAAAAGTTGTAACTACTCAGCACCCCTATAGAAAACTTCTCGTTAATAAAGTATAAACTTGAT